>Ga0268266_10007215_pt1 | contig 10053 bp, 9 predicted proteins | sample KBSS13metaG_FD_190356 | JGI IMG/M metagenome (GOLD analysis project Ga0268266, IMG submission 190356) | Switchgrass rhizosphere microbial communities from Kellogg Biological Station, Michigan, USA - KBS S1-3 metaG (SPAdes) (version 2) | ecosystem: Host-associated > Plants > Roots > Rhizosphere >... | reverse complement strand
GGTATCCAAGTCTTTTTCCAGTGCTTGCATGGTCGATCTCCTAGATGACTTTCACGGTTGTGACTGGCCGGTCGAGGTGGCCGGCGAGACGTGAAGAACCTAGTTCAGGGACTTTTGTAATGCAAAAAATTATTTATTTAATTTTTAAATAGACTTTTTATTCTGTTTTTCAGCGGCAGTTTTCTTATTTGAAAACAAAAAACTAAACGGCACGTTTCATTAGCAAGCTAGCTACCGTCAATTTGCAGACGTCTGACAGATATTTCTGAAATGGAAACTCTGCGTTACGCGTCGTAAAGAAATGTTTACAAAAAAGCCGATAAAACCGAGTGAATCCAGACTTCCATGCGCGCTGTAAGGAAAAGCTGCCGAAGCCTGATTGGCCGGGCGTTGCGCAAGGCTCTGGCGCGCTTGTTTCAGCGGCGTTGGCAGGGTGAGATGCGCCCCATGCCTGTCGTGCAGGTGCATAACAAGAAGGAGGCGCAATGAACGCCGCGACTGATCTCCACCTCTCTCCGTGGGACGGTTTTTTCCTCGTCCACGCCGATGGCCTGCAAAGGCCTGACTCAATTTTTGCAGCCGCCCGAGCGTCTCGAGGCGGACACACGCAATCCCGGCAACCGACACGCTGATCCAGCGGGGTCTGGCAGCAGGGGGTTAGCGGTGTACAATGCGCCGCGTTTTAACTGTGACCCTCTGCGTAATCGCGCAATCTCAAGGCTACCCGCCTTGTTCACTCCGTGGCGCCACAAGCGTTTCGGGTTCGATTTCGTCACAGATAAAAACAAACAGGTGACGCATGACCGTTGTAAACAAGCTGAACTCCTGGTGCCTGCGCTGGGGTTTGATCGGGGCTGCCTGAAATCGCAACCTTGCAGCAACGTCTACTGAACACCATCAAACCTTGCGTGAGACCTTTTTCATGAGTGGACAACCCTCGCAATCAGGCGAGCTGAAACGCGGCCTGAAAAATCGCCACATTCAACTGATCGCCCTCGGTGGCGCGATCGGTACCGGATTGTTCCTCGGCTCGGCCGGGGTGCTGAAATCCGCCGGCCCGTCGATGATCCTCGGCTACGCCATCTGCGGCTTCATCGCCTTCATGATCATGCGCCAGCTCGGCGAGATGATTGTCGAAGAGCCGGTGGCCGGTTCCTTCAGCCATTTCGCGCACAAGTACTGGGGCGGCTTTGCCGGCTTCCTGTCGGGCTGGAACTGCTGGATTCTGTACATTCTGGTGGGCATGTCGGAGCTGACCGCGGTCGGCAAATACATCCACTACTGGGCGCCGGACATCCCGACCTGGGTCTCTGCGGCAGCCTTCTTCGTGCTGATCAACGCGATCAACCTGGCCAACGTCAAAGTCTTCGGTGAGGCCGAATTCTGGTTCGCGATCATCAAGGTCGTGGCGATCGTCGGCATGATTGCGCTGGGCAGCTACCTGCTGGTCAGCGGCAACGGCGGCCCGCAGGCCTCGGTGAGCAACCTGTGGTCGCACGGTGGTTTCTTCCCCAATGGCGTCAGCGGTCTGGTGATGGCCATGGCGATCATCATGTTCTCCTTCGGCGGTCTGGAAATGCTCGGTTTCACCGCTGCTGAAGCTGACAAGCCGAAAACCGTGATCCCGAAAGCGATCAACCAGGTGATCTACCGGATCCTGATTTTCTACATTGGTGCGCTGGTGATCCTGCTGTCGCTGACCCCGTGGGACAGCTTGCTGGAAACCCTCAACGCCTCCGGCGATTCGTACAGCGGCAGCCCGTTTGTGCAAGTGTTCTCGATGCTTGGCAGCAACACCGCCGCGCACATCCTCAACTTCGTGGTCCTGACCGCCGCGTTGTCGGTGTACAACAGTGGCACCTACTGCAACAGCCGCATGCTGTTGGGCATGGCCGAGCAGGGCGATGCGCCGAAAGGTCTGGCGAAGATCGACAAGCGTGGTGTACCGGTGCGTTCGATTCTGGCTTCGGCGGCGGTAACGCTGGTCGCTGTGTTGCTTAACTATCTGATCCCGCAGCACGCGCTGGAACTGTTGATGTCGCTGGTGGTTGCAACGCTGGTGATCAACTGGGCGATGATCAGCTTCTCGCACTTCAAGTTCCGCCAGCACATGAACAAGACGAAGCAGACGCCGCTGTTCAAGGCGCTGTGGTACCCGTACGGCAACTTCATCTGTCTGGCATTCGTCGCGTTTATCCTTGGCGTGATGCTGTTGATTCCGGGCATTCAGGTCTCGGTGTACGCGATTCCGGTGTGGGTCGTGTTCATGTGGGTCTGCTATGTGATCAAGAACAAGCGCGGTGCGCAGCAGGCCGTGCATGCGGCAGGTGCTGCCAAGTAAGCGCTGACGCAGAAACAAGAAAACCGGCCTGAGTGCCGGTTTTTTTGTATGCGCAAATGCTGTGAGTCGAGGTGCTATACGTAGTCGGCGACAGGATAATCCCTGCACAAGGTTTCGACCTCTGAGCGAAACTGCGCAAGGAGCAGGGGTTCGAGCGTGTAATCCTGTTCGCCGAGCGGCGCCACAGTATTCAGAATCCGGCCGATCAAATTGACGATCTGGCGGCTGCCGTGGACATCGACCCGGCGTTGCGCCAAGGCACCCGTGCCGATGCGCAGCCCGCTGGTAACAAGTGCCGAGCGGGGGTCGCCGGGTACGCGATGTTTGCTGACGATGATCCCGCAATGCCCCAGCGCCGCCTCCGCGATGGCGCCCGTAATGCCGCCACGCAAGCGAACCAGTACCGTATGGTTTTCACTGCAGCCGCCGACCACTTCATAGTCCAGTGCCTGAAACGCCTTGGCCATTTCATCCGCCGTACTGCGGATCTGCGCCATGCAGGCATCGAATTCGGCAGACATTGCGTAGCCCAGCGCCGCAGCCTTTGCCGCGATCATATTGGCGGCAGGCGTGCCCTGCATTCGCGGGTAAGCGGCTTGATCGAGGAGGCGGCTGAAGGTGGTCCGCAAGCCGGGAATCTTGGTGTTCGCGTCACGCCCGCTGAGGATCACGCCACCCCGAGGTCCGGCGAGTTGTTTGTGCGTGCAAGTCACGGTGACGTGTGCGGCGTCGATCGGGCTTGGGTGCCTCCCGGTGGCGACAAGCCCGGCGATATGCGAAATGTCGGCGAGCAGGATGGCACCGGCTTCATCGGCAATTTCACGAAACCTTTTGAAGTCCACCACTCGCGAATAGGCGGTTGCGCCGCAGAGGATGACGCGGGGGCGATGGGCGAGCGCCAGCAGGCGTACCTTGTCGTAATCGATGAGGCCGTCGGATGTTGTGCCGTACTGGATCGCCTTGTAGTAGGCGCCGGAAAACGCAGCGAGGCTGCCATGCGTCAGATGACCACCGTGTTCCACTGCCATGCCCAGCAAGGTATCGCCCGGCTCCAGCAATGCTGTCAGCACCTGGTAAACGGCGTTCGACGCCGAGTGCGGCTGGACGTTGGCGTATTGGGCCGCGAACAGTTCCCGCGCCCTGCGGATGGCCAGCGACTCGACCCGTTCGACGTTCTCGCATCCTGCGCTGTGAGGCTTGCCGGACATGCCTTCAGCTGTCACGTTGACCAGCACTGAAGCGCATGCCACCAAGGTTCGTGGTTGCACTGCGCAGGAAGATGAGATCAACGAAAGCGTGTGCTGTTGACGCGTGACTTCAGCATCGAGAATGGCCGCCAGTTCGGCATCTTCTGCGCGAAGATCCGCCAGGCCACGTCGCAACAAGTCAGCCTGATTCTTGAGCGGTTCAGTAGTGAATGCCATTGCTTGATTCCTTCCCTGTTTACTGTGCGCTGCGAACAGCAGCGCGCCTTCCCTGGTTTTGCGTGATGCGAACATCCTGCTTGCCGAATCTGTACAGGCGAATCCATGTTCTGCCGCGGTGCGTGCAAAACCAAACCCTGTACAGGCCTCCCGTTTTTTGTTGTTTCACTCTCTAAAATGAGAAGCCGGCTCGACGCATCATAGATTTTTCAGTGAGGAACGCCACAGAATTAATCAAAAAAATGAACATTATTCAAAGAAAATGATTCTTTTTGTAGGCGCTGCGGGTGTAAAACAGGCATTGCTCAGTGCCGACTTTCAGGCACCGGGTGAAAGGCAACAGAACGGACGGATCAGTCCAGAGGCTGAAATGATCCTGCAAGTGGGCGGGGTACAGCCTGTGAAAGCTGACTTTTTATACCGAATCCAGGGAGGGAGGGTGCTATGATTTCGCGCGGCACTGACAGGGATAAAACTGCAATTTCCTACCTCACTTGTGTATGTCCGGAATGATCATTCGGGACGTGACATTGATTGCAGTTCAAAATGGATGATAAGCATGTGATGCATAGAAGAGAAAGATCGGAGAATCTGAAGAACAATATCAAGTACCTGATCAAGAGTCGCGGGGAGACGCAGCTGTCCTTGTGTCACTCCAGTGGTTTGACCCGAACGACCATCTACAACATCCTTGAAGGCAAGGTGGTTAATGTCCAGCAGTCCACTGTTCGCAAGATTTCCGATTTCTTCGGGGTGTCTTACGAAGAAATAGAGACGCTTGATTTTGAAGAAAAGGAAATCATCGAAAGCAGTATTTCGCCACAGGGCAACATGAATCCAGCCGCTGTGCCTGTCATCAAGGAAAGCATGCTGCTGCAAAGTCTGGATAAAAGAATTGGTGAGTTGGCCACGATTTATCCGCTGACTTACTATTTTGGCGCGTCTTTCAACCTGATTGGCGTACTTCTGGAAAACGAAATCAGTGGCATGAATGAGCCCGGCGATCTGTTGATCGTGCAGAAAGGAGCGTCGAGCAGCGACAGGGAAAAACTGGTGTATGACAAAATCACAGCGAAGTTATCTATAAGCCATGAAGGCAGCTTTGATACGGATCGTGTATGCGTGATCGGAGATGTAATCGAGGAACGATTTAATGGATTGCAGTGTTGAAATGGAAAACAGCAAGTACAAGTTGCTGGGATTCGAGAATGGAAAAAGCCTGGCCGTCATCATGGTCATCGCGACAGGCAAAATAATTAAAATAAAGCTAAGTGAAGTGTTGAATAGTGAGATTATGGATAATCTGAACAAGATCGAAGTGAAAAACCTCTACAAGAAGTTTTACTCGCAGGGTGGAGCACTCACCGCTTACGAAATAAATGACCGGCATGAGAGTTCCTGGATGATCTACATCATCCTGAACCTGATGCTGTTCACGCTTTACATTTTCACCAGTATTGCTGCGACAAAACCGATCTACCTCGAGTATTTCGATATTGTCGTAACGCCGGGTACCTTCCTCTATCCGCTGACGTTTCTGATCGTCGACTTGCTCAACGAAACGTTTGGTCTGAGGCTCGCGCGAAAAGCGATCCTGTTCGCATTCATCAGTAATGCCGCGATTATCATTCTGCTGGCCATCACTACCCATCTTCCGGGACTGCCGGGCTGGAAACTCGATGGGGCTTACAATGATGTTATCAGTCAGTTGTCCGCAGTCCTGGTAGCGTCTTCTATATCCTTTCTGGTTTCCGAGAACATAAATTCATATCTGTTGTGCAAGATCAAGGAACTCACGAATTCCAGATTCCTGTTTTTGCGAGTGTTTTTAAGCACGCTGTTTGCCGTGATCATCGACAGTTTTCTTTTCTGCTACATTGCTTTCTACGGGACGATGGAAAATAGCGCGATACTGGGCATGATCTACGTTCAGATCGCAATCAAAGTGGGTTTCGCATTCTTTAATATTTTGCCTGCGTACGGGGCAAGGTCTTTGTTCAAGAAATATCTGACGGGTGCGCAGACGCAGTAAGAGAGGAGGGCGCTCACTGTTGGCGGCATGCTGGAGTGAGCGCTTCTTGTCGCGGTTTTACTTTAAGCCGAGTTTCTCTTTCAAGCTTTGAGTGACCTGCAATTTATTGTTCAGGAACTCATTCAAGCCTTTTGCACGAAGATGGCAGGCATCGCAATCGGAACATCCAACGCCTTTGATGCCGTTGTAGCAAGTCAAAGTTTCTTCGCGAACCAGTTCCAGTTGATTGTGGTAATCAGCCAAGGCCCAGGTCTCTGCCTTGTTCAGCCACATCAATGGCGTATCCAGTTGCAGTTTATAATCCATTCCTGATTCAAGGGCTTTATTCAAGGCCTTGACGAACTCATCCCGGCAATCGGGGTAGCCTGAGAAGTCGGTTTCACAAACACCGGTAATGACCGTTTTAGCCTGGACTTGATAGGCATAGATAGAGGCCAGGGTCAGAAAAAGAATGTTACGCCCCGGGACGAAGGTGCTTGGCAGGCTCTCGCCGGAGCTGTTAACGGTCGGGAGCGGAATGTTGTCGCGCGTCAGACTGCTGATGGCTAGCTCGTTGAGCAAGGACACATCCAGCGTTTTATGCACGGTCACGCCGAGTTTTTTGGAAAGTTGCTGCGCAACTTCAATTTCCGCGTGGTGACGCTGACCATAATCAAAGGTAATGCAGTGGACTTCATCGTAGTGGGTCAGTGCATGGATCAGGCAAGTCGTAGAGTCCTGGCCACCACTAAACACGATAACTGCCTTGTTGCTCATAAGTCTGCTTCCTGCATTAAACGGGTAGTTTTAAAGGTCGCAATGGTAACTCGAAATGACGCTCGATATAAGTGCGCCGGAAGTTGCGCCTGCAGGCCACAGGTCGCTTTGCGGCTAATCGCGGTATCCTGTGCGCTCTGATTAAGGGCGTTTTTCCATGCTGGTGATTTCCAACAACGTGCATCTGCCGGATGCCGAGATCGAACTGACGGCCATTCGCGCACAAGGCGCCGGTGGGCAGAACGTCAACAAGGTCTCCAGCGCCATGCACCTGCGCTTCGACATTCCAGCCTCGTCGTTGCCCGAGTTCTACAAGGAGCGGCTGCTGGCGCTGCGCGACAGTCGCATCACCAGCGATGGCGTGTTGATCATCAAGGCCCAGCAATACCGCACGCAGGAAGCCAATCGCGCCGATGCGCTGGAGCGTCTGGTCGAGCTGATTCTCAGCGCCACCAAAGTCGAAAAGAAACGCCGTCCGACCAAGCCGACCCTCGGCTCAAAGAAGCGTCGGCTCGAATCGAAAACCAAGCGCGGCAGCATCAAGGCCGGGCGCGGCAAGGTGGATTTCTAGTCTTCGCGGTACTTTGCGGTGTGCTTGTAGAGATACACGCTCAGCGCCAATCCACTTAGCGAGGCGAGGGCGGCGAACAGGAAGATCGAGGCGAAACCGAAGCCTGCCGCAATCGCCCCGGCCAGTGGCCCGGTGATCCCCAGCGACAAATCAATGAACAGCGAATAGGCGCCAACCGCTGCGCCACGGCTGGACGCCGGCACCAGATTCACCGCTTCCACACCCAGCGCCGGAAATACCAGCGAGAAACCAAACCCGCTCAACGCCGCGCCGGCCAACGCCCAATGCGCGTCCGGCGCGAGCCACAACAGCAGCAGGCCAAGGGTTTCCACCGACAGACAGGCAATCGCCACGCGAAAGCCGCCGAGACGGTTGATCAGGTTGCCGAACAGCAGGCGCGCGCCGATGAAGCTGGCCCCGAACAGGCTCAGGCACAAAACCGCGTTGTCCCAATGCTGGGTGGCGTAATACAGGGTGATGAAGGTGGCGATGGTGCCAAAACCGATCGAGCCCAGCGCCAGACCGCAACCGTGGGGAAACACTTTGCCGAGCACATGCATGAACGGCAGGCGTTCGCCGGCGACAATCGGTGCCGGGGTTTTTGGCCAGGCGAGCAGAAGGCCGAGCGCGGCCAACAGAATGATGCTGACGCCCATGCTCCACAAACCCAACTGGGCGACCAGCCACACGCCGAACGGCGCGCCGACCGCCAGTGCGCCATAACTGGCGATGCCGTTCCAGGAAATCACCTTGGCGGTGTTTGCCGCGCCAACGCGGCCAATGCCCCAGCCAATCGAGCCGGAGCCCACGAGGCTTTCCGCGCTGCCCAATACCAGTCGACCGATCAGCAGACTGATCAAACTAAGCATCGGCAGGTTTGGTGTCCACGCCGAAATCAGCATGAACACACCGCTCAAGCCGCACCCGGCGAGGCCAATCATCACCGCGCGCTTGCTGCCCTGGTTGTCGATGATCTTGCCGGCATACGGGCGACTGAGCAGGGTGGCGAGGTATTGCACGCTGATCACCAGGCCAGCGATCACTGCGCCAAAGCCCAGATCGCTGTGGACGTAACCCGGCAATACCGCGAGCGGAATACCGATGTTCAGATAACCGATAAAGGTGAAGAGGACGATGGAGACGACTTGCAGCGTGACCGCCAGGGGACGCTGGGGTTCTGGCATAGAGGACGACATGGGTAACGATCCACGGGAACGGCAGATTAGATAGGCTGCTTATGATACCGGCGTGGAAGACTCTGGGGCGGGAAAAGTAAAACTATTTGCCGGCTGGCGGCTTCAAGGCTTGTCCGGGGCGACCATCTGCGTGGTAACCAGGGCAGCGAGGGCGTTTTCCTCTGTGCCGAAACGCGCGAGCAGGGCGGCCTGTTTCTCGGGCGAGAGGCGATTCCAGATCTCGATCATTTTCTCGGTCGCACCGATCAGTACGGCGGCTTGGCTTTCAGAGAATTCGTCGGTCATGGCAGGCTCGGGTTCAGGCAGTGTGGAAAGCGCATGTTAGCGCTTTCCACACGGTCTGTACGACGGGTCTTACTCTTCGTTGTCGGCCGGGCGGCTCTCAACGGCTTCTTTCGGCTCGGGTTGCCCCGCGCCGGCTTGTTGCGTGGTCGTCTGCTCAGGTACGTGCAGGCTTGGGAAGGGGAGATTAGGAATCTCGTGCATGGTTGCGCTCCTCGCTAAGTCTGTTGATAGATCTGGTAGATCCGCGCTTCTTGAAAGCCTGCGCAGGATACAGCAGGAAAAATGACAATCAGACTTTTAATTCAAATTAATGCGACAGATGGCCGCAGGGGAGCAAAGTCGGCGGGTTGATCGTTCCCACGCGGAGCGTGGGAACGAGCATGGGAGGGATTACTTGCAGACGTTGGCGATGGCTTCGGCCAGCAGCGCGAGGCGCGTGGCGTCGATACCGGCAACGTTAGCCCGGCCCGAGCTGACCATGTACACGCTGTGGTGCTCGCGCAGTTGTTTCACTTGCTCCGGCGACAGCCCGGTGTAAGAGAACATGCCGCGCTGCACGCCAATGTGTGCAAAACGCTCACGCAGGCCATGCGGTTCCAGTGCTTCGACCAAGCCGCTGCGCAGTTGCGCAATACGCAGACGCATGGCTTCCACTTCATCGGCCCAGCGCGCTTTCAGCTCCGGGTCGGCGAGGATGGTCGCGACCACTGCCGCGCCGTGATCCGGCGGCGTCGACCACAGGTTACGGGCGATGTTGGCCAGTTGGCTGCGGATGTCGATGAGCTTGTCGGCGGTTTTCGCGCAGACGATCAGCGCACCGGTGCGGTCGCGGTACAGACCGAAGTTCTTCGAGCAGGAACTGGTGATCAGCAGCTCTGGCACTTCTGCCGCGAACAAGCGGGTTGACCACGCATCCTGTTCCAGACCGTCACCAAAACCCTGGTAAGCAAAGTCGATCAGCGGCAGCAGATTGCGCGCGCGCACCACATCAAGCACTCGCAGCCAATCGTCATGGCTCAAGTCAAAACCGGTCGGGTTGTGGCAGCACGCGTGCAGCAGCACCACATCACCTTTCGGCACTTCGTTGAGCACGGCCAGCATGGCTTCGACGTCGAGGCGGTTGTCGCTGCCCACGTATGGGTAGTGACTGACCTTGACCCCGGCCGCGGCGAAAATGGTTTCGTGGATCGGCCAGGTCGGGTTGCTCAGCCACACGCCTTTACCCGGCAGACACTGAGCGATGAAGTCAGCGGCCAGACGCAGGGCACCGGTGCCGCCCGGGGTCTGGGTGGCGCCGGCACGTTGTTCGGCGATCAGCTTCGAGTCGGCGCCAAGCACCAGCTCATTGATGACTTTGCCGAACAGCGGGTTGCCGTGGCCACCGATGTAAGTCTTGGTGTCCTGGCGTTCGACGAGGCGCGCTTCAGCGATTTTCACCGCTTCCGGGA
>Ga0268266_10007214_pt1 | contig 10053 bp, 7 predicted proteins | sample KBSS13metaG_FD_190356 | JGI IMG/M metagenome (GOLD analysis project Ga0268266, IMG submission 190356) | Switchgrass rhizosphere microbial communities from Kellogg Biological Station, Michigan, USA - KBS S1-3 metaG (SPAdes) (version 2) | ecosystem: Host-associated > Plants > Roots > Rhizosphere >... | reverse complement strand
CATCGACTGTGGAGCTGACAGCGAACAATCGGCGGACATATTGCTCATTGCGGTTGAGCCGCGTCAGTTTGCGCTGGCGTCGGCAGAGAGCGACGCCTTGGACGCAGAGCTGCGCGAGTGCCTCTCGGGATACGACGAATCGCTGCTGCACGCTGCGCAGTTGCTGGCACTGGAGGATGCGCAGGGGTATCCGCGCGGCCCCCTGTTCTGGAATGAGGCTGCGAGCCGATTCATCGACCGGCTTCTTGTCGGCCATACGTCAAGGCCACCCCGTGCATCCCGCGGCAGGCTGGGCCAGCACGCGCTGCGGCGGATCAGGGACTACGTATCTGCCCACCTCGCAGAGCCAATCGAGGTGGCCGCGCTTGCCGCGCTGGCCGGCCGCAGTTCTTTCCATTTCTCACGCGTGTTCGCTCGCTCCGTCGGCATGACGCCACACCGCTATGTCGTCCATCTGCGCCTCCAGGCCGCGATCCAGCACGTGCGCCGGGGACGAATGGGACTGGCTGAAATCGCTGCCGAGACCGGCTTTGCAGATCAAAGCCATTTGTCGCGATGGGTCCGCCGCGTCCACGGCGTCACGCCGTCAGAGCTCGCCTGATTGCGCCTGCAAAAGAGCAGGAATCTTCACGAACGTCTGTCCGCTTCTCCCTAAGCCGGCCGTCAATCGCGCCGGGCTTGCTGCTCGCGCACAGCCAACGGAGAACAAGGTCATGTCCGATTCGATCGAAAACGCGTTCCTGCGCATGGGTGATCGAGTTGCCGCGCGTGTCTCTTTGCCCGGAGACGAACGCTATGTAGCCGCAACCAGCCTCTGGGCGAAGCAGATCGACGTCGCGCCTCGGGCGGTCGTGCACTGCGAATCGGCCGCTGATGTCCAGGCCGCCATTCGTACCGCGCGCGAACACGGCCTGCCGCTTTCGGTTCGCGGCGGCGGCCACGACTGGGCGGGCCGCGCACTCTGCAACGGCATCGTGATTGACTTGAGCAGCATGCGAGACGTGGCGCTCTGCCCCAATCATCGCTGCGTCATGATCGCCGGTGGTGCCCGCGCCGTCGACGTCACTGCGGTAACCGATCCCGCTGGTCTGGCCGTGGTGGCAGGGTCGGCTTCCAGCGTCGGTATGGCAGGGCTCACCCTCGGAGGCGGCTACGGCCCTTTGATCGGACGTTTCGGACTTGCGCTCGACAATATGTTCGCGGCGCAGGTGGTGCTGGCGGACGGACGCATCGTGTCCGCCGATGAAGAGAACAATGCCGACCTGTTCTGGGCGCTGCGCGGCGGCGGCGGCAATTTCGGCGTCGTCACAGCAATGCGCCACCGCGTGCATGAGTTGCCAAGCATCGACTCCGGTCTGCTGATCTATCCCTTTGCCGAGGCGCGCGCCGTCCTCGACCGTTGCTATTCGTTGATGGCATCAGCGCCAGACGAGTTGACGGTGCAGGTCGGGTTCGTCGGCGATCCCTCCGGCACGCCTGTGGTCATGCTGATTCCAACCTGGTGCGGCCGACCGGAAGAAGGCGAGGCAAAGCTCGAACCATTTCTCAAGCTTGGCACACTTCTCGCTGGCCGGATTGAAAGAAAATCCTACGGCGCTCTGCTTGGCGCGTTCGATCCCTACATCGTCAACGGATTGCAGGCAGTGATGGAAACGTGCTCGTTGCCGGCGCTCGACGGTGAGTGCATCGACGCATTCGTCCACGCAATGGAAACCGCGATTTCGCCGGGGTGCGCCGTCGTCACTCATGAGTTCAGGGGCGCGGCCTCTCGTGTTGCGGAGGCTGCAACGGCCTTCGGTCTTCGTCGCGATCACGTGATGGTCGAAATGCTCGCGACCTTTCCGGATCGAGCTGACGTCATGGACGAGCCGCTGCATCGGCACTGGGCGCGCAGTGCTCGCCAGGCCTTCGCGACGGCGTTGCCTGGCGCATATCCCAACTTGCTCGGCCGGAATGATCCTGATCGCGCCGCGCGTAGCTACGGCGGCAATGCGAAGCGGTTGATGGAGATAAAGCGCCGCATTGATCCGGAGAATGTTTTCTCGTCGGCCATTCCGTTGCCGCGTGCCGTGTAACGATGGGGAAAGCGTACCATGCTGCTGTATATCGCTTACATCGCGGTTGCCGCCTTGCTCCGCGCCCGACGGAGACAGATTTCGCGGGGTGATCTCCCGCCCGTCATTGCCTGCTGCAGTCATCTGCTTCAGGACGAGAATGGCGTCGCCGCTTCCCCCGAAGCGGAACATCGGCGAACGATCTGCCACGCCCATACCCTCTGCGGACGACAGAGAGTGATCGACGCTTCTGCTGCAAACATCATCAAAGGGAAGGTCTGAACATGGAAACGCAGGTTAAGCGTTTGAAGATCTATCATAGTCCGGCGGTGCGCAGCGCACGTGTGAAATGGCTGTTGCACGAACTGATGGGCAATGACTTTGATGTGGAGGTCGTAACGCTCGTCGACGCCGACCAATATCGCGAAGAATTTCTGAGGCTAAATCCGAACCACGCGGTTCCGGTGCTGGAAATAGCGATGGAGAACGGTGAGGTGGTCCACATGATCGAGAGCGGCGCGATGGTTGCGCTGCTGGCCGATACGTTTCCCGACAAGAATCTTGCGCCGCCGCCTCATATTCTTTCGCCAAAGCGCGCGGATTATCTGCAAATGCTCCATTTCGGCGCGTCATCCATGGACATGATGCTCTGGCAACTCCGCGTCCATGAGGACGTGCTTCCGGCATCGGAAAGGGACGACAGGACGATACGAAGGTACCGGCAAAAGTTCGCGACAGAAGTCGAGCCACAGTTGAAAGGACGCCTGACCAGGATGCCGTTCATTTGCGGTTCCGAGTTTTCGGCGGCTGATTGTATCGTAGGCTACAACGTGCTCTGGGCGCAGGCCTTTCAGCTGTGCTCTCATACGGTCTTTGACGAATATGTCGCAAGAATTTCGGAACGCGCTGCATTTAAATGTGCCTTCTCGGATCGGCACAAATTCAGGCGTCCGATACCCGAAGAATCCGCGATCAAGAAGAAATTCACTGGTTGATCGGCGACCCTGCGAGCTATATCGCGAAGGCAGAGAACGGCGACCTTGATGGCTCCCAGCAGACCCGGAGGTATGCTCATGGCCGAGACACATGTGACGGCACGCACTCAAACCCTCGAAGCAAACGGAATTACGTTTGCCTACCGAAAATTCGGAAAGGAGACCGGCACTCCTCTGGTCTTCATGCAGCACTTTCGAGGTGGGCTGGATCATTGGGATCCTGCGGTGACCGATGGACTAGCGACAAATCGGCCAGTCATACTCTTCAACAACGCTGGCGTAGCCAGTTCGAGCGGCGACACACCCGACACGGTCGACGCCATGGCACAGCATGCCGCAGATTTTATTCGCGCGCTCGATTTGAAGAAAATCGATCTCTTGGGCTTCTCGCTCGGCGGCTACGTCGCTCAGTCTTTTGTGATCCGCTATCCCGATCTTGTCAGACGCCTGCTCTTGGTCGGAACCGGCCCTCGAGGCGGCGAACCTCCCCATGATCCGCAGGTAGCGAACCATGCTGCATCGACCGACCCTGGCACCGGCGAGAGCGCGCTCGAGGCCTTCTTATACCTGTTCTTTTCCCCCTCCATTCACAGCTAGGCAGCTGGAAAGGCATTCTGGCAACGTCGACATCTACGCAGCAAGGACGTTGACCCGCCCAGCTCCCCGCAAACGATGACGGCTCAGCTCGCCGCAGTGAAGGACTGGCGACTGATAAGAGGCGAGCGCTATGCAGAACTCGAGAGCATTGACCATCCGACGCTTGTGGTAAACGGCAACAACGACATCATGGTGCCTTCCATCAACTCGTTCACTTTGTCTCAGCGCATTCGGAACGCGCAGCTCATTCTCTACCCGGATTCGGGGCATGCTGCGCACTTCCAGTATCCCGAGCTATTCGTTTCGCACGCGGCTCTATTTCTCGACAACTGATTCGCTCGCCACGTACCTGGCCGAGCAGGGGACATAGGGGCGTCCTTCTCGGCGACGGCGACTGCCCAGTTTAATCCGAAGCAGACGTTTGGCATTGTTCGAGGGACGCAATATGTTACGGGCCGGCGCTAATGCGGAGCGGCTGTCATGATCCAGAGTGAAATTCCTGTCGATCAGCTTTGGCGGTCGATCCGGAGCGAAGCTGAAACGGCCGTGGTGCGCGATCCGGTATTCGGCGCGGCGCTGTCATCTGCGATTCTCGATCATCCCGACTTCGCTCACGCGCTGGCTCATCAGATCGGCGAGCGGTTAGGCAAGAGTCCGGCGGATCGTGAGCGCCTCGCACGTGTTGCGGGCGAGGCGTTTGCGGCCGCGCCCGATCTGATCGATGCGGCGAGCCGCGATCTGCAGAGCATCGCCGTTCACGATCCCGCGACGACGACGCTGCTGCCGCCGCTTCTGAACTTCAAGGGATACGTCGCGCTGCAGGCCTGGCGCGTCTCCGGCTGGCTCTGGCGCCAGCGCCGCAACGATCTCGCGCTGCTGCTGCAAAGCCTGTCGTCCGATCAGCTTTCCGTCAGCATTCACCCCACAGCCTCGATCGGAACGTCGGTATTTCTCGATCACGCCACCGGCATCATCATCGGCGCCTTCGCCGTGATCGGCGATGAGGTGACGATTTTACAGAACGTTACCATCGGCCGAAAACATTCGGAAGCCGGCCGCGCCCCGAAAATCGGCAGGGGAGTTTATCTCAGCGCCGGATCGAGCATTATCGGCGGCGTCAGCATCGGCGATTTCGCCAAGATCGGCGCCGGCGCGGTCGTCGAGCATGACGTGCCGCCCGGCTGCACTGCGGTCGGCGTTCCCGCGCGGTTGACCAACTGCCCGGAGAAGATTTCTGTCTGAGTGCGTGTGGAAACTGTAGCCCGGGCGAGCGACTTGTCCGCCGAAGCTCAACGAGCGTAGGCGGAAGCGACCCCGGGGCTGTGTCTCCCCGCATATCGCCAGCGCTCATGCGGGCTACAAATCCATCACGCCATCTGCTCCGAACGACCTACCGCACCATGGCGCCGTAGACGATGTCCTGGACCTGCTCACGATAGTACTTCCGAAGTTCGCCGGGCGCCGCCGTTCCCACGACGACGACAAGGCGCTCCTTCGGGTCGCAGAAGAACTGCGTGCCATAGGCGCCATTCCAGGTGAACTCGCCGGGATTACCCGGAACCGAGGACAGACCCTCGTTCGTACGCACGGCCACTCCAAGACCGAAGCCAAAGCCACCGCGATGCGGCTCCACATTGGCAACGTTGTTCGTGATGTCAGGCCCAAGGTGGTTGGAGATCATGTGATGCACGGTCTTGGGCCCGAGAATGCGCTGGCCGTCGAGTTCGCCGCCGTTGAGCAGCATTTGTCCAAAGCGCACGTAGTCGCCCATGGTTGCAAACGCGCAGGCGCCGCCGCAATCGAACTTCGTTGGCGTATCGAGAAGTTTGATCGCCTGCGGTTTGCCCGTCAGCGGGTCATTGGGAAATGGCCGGGCAAGACGCGCGCGTTGCGCCTCCGTGGGGTGGAACGTGGCGTCCTTCATGCCGAGCGGTCGCCAGACATTGCCGGCCAAATAGTCGCCAAGCCGCTGCTCGCTCACCTTTTCGACAACCGCGCCGAGCACATCGATCGAGAAGCCGTATTCGAAAACCGTCGCCGGCTGGTGCGCCAGCGGCAGCTTTGTGATGCGATCGATGAACGCCTGCGTCTCACCCTCGATCGCCGGCGCTGTCCCGTCCGGATATAGACGCGCTACCGGACTCGAACTGTCCGGGCGGCCCCCATACATCAGGCCGGATGTGTGTCGATAAAGGTCGTGGATGTAGATCGGTGAAACCTGCGCTTCGAGCTTCAGCGAACCATCCGCCTGCGGAACGCCGACCTTCATCTCGGCGAACGGAGGATAGTAGTCGGCAAGCTTTGCCTGAAGAGCCAGGCGGCCCTGTTCCATAAGTGTCAGGCCCGCGACCGCGGCCATCGGCTTGGTCATGGAAGCAAGCGCGAACACGGCATCCAGCGGCATCGCCGTGCCTTTGGTCGGATCAAGCTGGCCGTACGCCTTGTACTGGACGAGCTTTCCATCGCGGGCGATCGCAACCACGGCGCCGGGCACACGCTTCGCGGCGATCTCGCGGGCTAAAAAATCGTCCAGGCGGGCGAGTCCCTGCTGCGAAAATCCAACGTCGTCCGGCTTTGCCTCCGGCAGCGGCGCGGCATTCGCCGCATTGGCCGCAATGCCGGCAACGACCGCCGCGGCCATCATGAATGCCTTCATGGTCTCCTCCCTCGCATGCGGATCGGGCCGCACGTTCTTGTGTTGGGTGCACCATGCTAGATCGTGCCTGCATGAGCGACAAGGCGAAGCAACCGTAGCCCGGGCGAGCGAAGCGACCCCGGGGACCGCCCCCGCATATCGCTGGCGCTCATGCGGGCTACAATTCATCACGCACGCGCACGATGATGCGTCTGCGAAGACAACGGGCAAGTGATTTCGGATTTTCAGAAATCGTGTCAAGTCCGGAATCAAAAAATATTTCGCTTTCGTTCTCACCCAAATCAGTCGCATAACTTCGCCCGTCTCACGGCGGATGAGGGGCGTCGGCCATCGTCACGAACGCGCGGTGAGATGCGATGGACGCGGATGGCGCGATAGACGTACGCGCCGGATGCGTACGGTGAAGTCGTGTGGTTCGGGCGCCGCGGTGCTGGCGTTAAGCTTGCGATAAGAAGCGCGGGCGACGGAGGCAAAAGAGCCGTTCTCCGGGAAGAGCACGAAGTAAGCCGTAAAGCCATTGCGCAGGGAAGGCCGGAATGCTCCCGCTGCCCTGTATGCTCGTGTGCAGTTTTTGTTTGCGCAAATCGCACGCGAGACCGCGGGTGCAGCAAGCACCCGGTCTTCCCTGCGCCCTCTATTTCGAAGAGGGCCGAACGAGGATGCAAACCTCGGGCGCAATGCGCCGCGAGAAGGCGAAACTGTATCCACCGTCATTGCGTGCGCAGGAGCCGTAGCCCGGATGAGCGCAGCGACATCCGGGGACCACTCTGACACCGCCCCGGATATCGCTTCGCTCATCCGGGCTACAAGCAACTCGATTGCTTCGCTGCGCGCAATGACGGGGAGAGCCGGCGTCACTCCATGTCCGCACCCTGTGGAAGCCGCGGAGGGACGAGGTCACCAGCAAGGCGACCGGATTGCCCACGAAACAGGCTTGGAAAACCCGAGCGGACAGAATGTCGCATTTTTGCAATGCAGCAATACCGTCAACGTGGCCCCTGCTAACGGGCAATGGCAATTCGATCCGCTTCTCTGTATTGGTGCGACTGGCATACAAGCTTCGGAGCGGGCGCTTCGAAAAAAAATACGCGGGAGGAAACATGCGTAAATTGATACTGGCGGCGGCATCGATCGCGGCCTTGACTCTGGTCGGTCCGGCCGCGGCCCAATCGCCGATTGTGATCAAGTTCAGCCACGTGGTGGCGACCAATACGCCAAAGGGGCTGGCGGCCGAGAAGTTCAAGGAACTGGCCGAGAAGTACACCGACGGCAAGGTCAAGGTCGAAGTCTATCCGAACTCGCAACTCTACAAGGACAAGGAAGAGTTGGAAGCACTGCAGCTCGGCGCGGTGCAGATGCTGGCGCCGTCGAACTCGAAATTCGGCCCGATCGGGGTCAAGGAATTCGAGGTGTTCGATCTGCCTTACATTCTCCCCGACCTGAAGACGCTGCGCAAAGTCACCGACGGTCCGCTCGGCGCGAAGCTGCTCAAGCTTCTGGACTCCAAGGGCATGACCGGCCTCGCCTATTGGGACAACGGCTTCAAGCAGATGAGCGCCAACAAGAAGCTCGTCGCGCCGGCGGACTACAAGGGACTCAAGTTCCGCATCCAGTCCTCCAAGGTGCTGGAAGCCCAGTTCCGTTCGCTCGGCGCGATTCCGCAGGTGATGGCGTTCTCCGAAGTCTATCAGGCGCTGCAGACCGGCGTGGTCGACGGCCAGGAAAACACCTGGTCGAACATCTACACCCAGAAAATGCATGAAGTGCAGAAGTACCTCACCGAAACCAACCACGGCTATATCGGCTACGTCGTGGTCACCAACAAGAAGTTCTGGGATGGCCTGCCGGCGGATGTCCGCGCCCAATGCGAAAAAGCCATGAAGGAAGCCACCGAGTATGGCAACGGCCAGTCGGCGAAGGAAAACGACGATGCGCTGGCCGAGATCAAGAAGACCGGCAAGAGCGAGATCGTGTCGCTGACGCCGGAGCAGGACGCGGCGATGCGCAAGGCGCTCGAACCCGTTTACCAGGATGTCGCCAAGCGCGTCGGTCAGCCCCTGATCGACGAATTCCTCAAGGAGACGAGGGGCGCGACCAACTAGAATAGCGTTGAAGGGCTTCCGTGTTTCCGCACGGAAGCCCTTTACTGTCTGGACTATACTATCTGTGCCGGGGAGCGGCGTCCGCAATGGACGCGGCGGGAATGGCTCGAGGTCAGGCTGCAACAACAGCGCCGGCCTTTCAGGGGGAAATTGATGTTTCTACGCATCCTCGATCGACTTGAGGAGATACTGATCGCGACGCTGATGGCGTTGGCGACGACGATCATCTTCATCGCGGTGATGCACCGCTATCTCGTCGGCATTCCATTCCTGTATCCCATTCTGTTTCCGATCAACCTGTCATGGGCGCAGGAACTCTGCATCTACATGTTCGTGTGGGTTGCCAAGTTCGGCGCTGCCTACGGCGTGCGCACCGGCATCCATGTCGGCGTCGACGTGGTGGTGAACCAGCTCAAGTCGCCCTGGCGCAATATGGTCGTGATGTTCGGGCTGCTGTGCGGCGCATTCTTCACCGCCGTGATCGGCACCATGGGCGCGAAATTCGTCTACGGCCTGATGCACACCGACCAGGTCTCGCCTGACTTGGAGATCCCGAGCTGGTTCGTCTATCTCTGCATTCCCCTCGGCTCCTACCTGATGTGCTTCCGCTTCCTGCAGGTCGCATATCACTATTTCTACACGGGTGAGCTGCCGCACCATGACCACGCCCATGTCGAGGGCGTCGAGATCGAAGAGCCCGGCGTTGGCGCTGCGGGAGTCACCCGATGAGCGCCCTGATCATTTTCACTCTGCTGATCGCGTTGATGCTGACGGGCATGCCGATTTCGATCGCACTCGGCATGACGGTTTTGACCTTCATCTTCACGATGACCAACGTGCCGACCGAGTCGGTGGCGCTGAAGCTGTTCACCGGCATCGACAATTTCGAGATCATGGCGATCCCGTTCTTCATTCTTGCCGGCAATTTCCTGACCCATGGCGGCGTCGCGCGCCGCATGATCAATTTCGCGACCTCGATGGTCGGCCATTGGTATGGCGGGCTGGGACTCGCGGGCGTGATGGCGTGTGCGCTGTTCGCCGCGGTGTCGGGCTCGTCGCCGGCGACCGTGATCGCGATCGGCTCGATCATGATGCCCGCCATGGTCAAGCAGGGATTTCCAAAACGATTCGGCGCCGGCGTCATCACCACGTCGGGCGCGCTCGGCATCCTGATTCCGCCCTCGATCGTGATGGTGATCTACTGCGTGGCGACCGGCGGCAGCATCGCGCTCGATCCGGCCGGGCATCGGGTGTCGTCGGCGTCCGTCGGCCAGATGTTCATGGCGGGCGTCATCCCGGGTCTGATGCTGGCGACGCTGTTGGGCGTGACGACCTTCTATCGCGCATACAAGTTTGATTATCCGCGGCTGCCGAAGGCGAGCTGGTCCGAACGCTTCACCGCGTTCCGCAAATGCATGTGGGGATTACTGCTGATCCTGATCGTGCTCGGCGGCATCTATGCCGGCCTGTTCACGCCGACCGAAGCCGCCGCCATCAGCGCGGTCTACGCCTTCGTCATCGCCGTGTTCGTCTATCGGGACATGTCGCTCAGGGATGTGCCGCGGGTGCTGCTCGGCTCCGCCAATATGAGCGCGATGATCCTCTACATCATCACCAACGCGGTGCTGTTCTCGTTCCTGATGGCAAAC
>Ga0268266_10007210_pt1 | contig 10057 bp, 6 predicted proteins | sample KBSS13metaG_FD_190356 | JGI IMG/M metagenome (GOLD analysis project Ga0268266, IMG submission 190356) | Switchgrass rhizosphere microbial communities from Kellogg Biological Station, Michigan, USA - KBS S1-3 metaG (SPAdes) (version 2) | ecosystem: Host-associated > Plants > Roots > Rhizosphere >... | reverse complement strand
GCACGAGGCGGCGCGCGTAGCCCTCAGCAATAAATTCACTCATGCCCGTTTGACGACCGCTCCGCCCTTGATGATCAGATCCAGATGCCGTCCCTGATTCTGCAGTAAACCCAGATCCGCGAGCGGATTTCCGTCCACCGCAATGAGGTCCGCGAGCGCTCCCGGCGCAATGACTCCGAGTCGCCCTGTCTGACCCAGAATCTCCGCATTCACGCGGGTGGCGGACAACAACACATCGCGCGGTGACTGCACGCGCGCTCGGACCAACAATTCCTCAGACTGGCAGGCATGGAATTCGCCGAGCAGATCGGTTCCGAATCCCAGCTTGACCCCGGCGGCCAGTGCAATCTGAATGCTCTCGAGCCCCGCACTCAGCACCGTTTCCAGCTTAGCCACACTGAAGGCCGGTAGTCCGGCGCGTGGCGCCTCCCGCCTCATCACCTCGTAGGTAATCAATGTCGGAACGAGATATCCCTTACCTTCGGCCAGCAGATTGGCAGCCGATGCGTCAATGAGGTTGCCGTGCTCGATAGTCCGAACGCCTGCCTTCGCCGCTCGGGTGATGGCTGCAGCGGTGTAGGCGTGCGCGGCGACGTAGGTTCCCCAGCTTCGCGCCTCGTGAACGATCGCTTCGAGCTCTTCATCCGTGTATTGAGCGGAGGCGAGTGGATCTGTGGGTGACACAACTCCGCCGGAGAGGAACACTTTGATGTGATCGACACCCTGGCGCAATTGCTCGCGCGTCGCGACCTGTACTCCGGCCTTACCATCGGCAACAACCGACATGAGCGACAAAGAGGCTGCGCAACTACACACATCTTCGGTCTCGGTTCGGCGCCGCAAGTCGCCATGGCCCCCTGTCTGGGACAGGGCTCGTCCCGCAATGTAGATCCGCGGACCGGCGATGGTTCCCTCCGCGACCGCGCTTCGAATTCCCCAGTCCGCGCCACCCATGTCCCGCACGGTCGTAAAGCCGCGTGCGAGAGTAGCGCGCAGGAGGTTCGCGGCTCGTGCAGTCATCAATGTGGTTGGCACGTCACGCAGATTCGCCGGGTTGGTGTCGGTCAGCGTGGCGTGATAGTGAGCATCGATCAGGCCGGGCAGCAGACACTTTCCGCCCAGGTCGATCCGCTCCGCGCGCTCGGCAGACGGCCGGCGATCGTCGACTGAGACGATCGTATCGGCCTCGATGCTGACCGAACAGCCCGGCCGCAGCTCGCCGGAATCGAGGTCCACCAGGGTTGCATTATCGAGTATCAGCATGGGCCCTCACATCAAAGCGGCGGCGACATAACGGGTATCCGTGTACATGCGCACTCGGGCGATCGTGCCGTCGACAAATTCAAATACGGCTGCGTAGCCGCACTCGAACAGGCCACCCGCCACCAGCTTGCCCCGAGCCGTGTACTCCACCAGCACGCGATTGTTCTGCTCCAGCGTGCTGTCGATCGTGACATCGAAGCGGCCGCCGACAAACTTGGGGTACACGTTGTTGAATATGAGCGGCAGGATGTCGGCCACCGGTGCCGGCGTCGCGATCGGCAGGGAGCGGGCCAACTCAATGACCGCTCCGGGCTGACAGTGGGCGAGTGCGCTCTGCAGATCCGCCCGCCAATAGGCTTGCAGGAAAGAGCGTGCGGCGGACGCACTCACGGGGTGAATCCATACTCGTTGGATGCCTGCTCATTCGTCACAAATCCGTTCTTCAGGTCTCGCTCGACATCAACCCGCGGCCGCGCGGCCGGGTCGCCGTAGCCGCCCCCTGTGGCCGTCGTCAAGCGGATCAGCTCACCTTTCAACACCTTCACTCGGGTGCACATATCATAGGTTGTGGCGGAGCCGTCGTGACGATAGACGGTCACCTTGTTGAGTGAGCCGGTGCGGCCACCGGATAGTGACCACGGCGGCACCGTTGAACGGCTCGTGGCATAAGTCAGGTAGGCCTCGTTCGCCGTCACCCGATAATCGAGCACGACACCTTTGCCGCCGCGAAACCGGCCGGCACCGCCGTCCTCATTGTGGAAGGCGTATTGCTCGACTTTCAGCCCGTAGCGCGACTCGAAAAGCTCGACTGGAATGTTATAGGTCTCACCATTGGCACAGCAGAATTGCCCGTTGTCGCCGTCCCGCTCGGGTGTTGCACCCCAGCCACCGACCAGCGGCTCTCCCATGACAAACAGATCGCCCGTATCCGGATGCAGGCCCGCTACAAACGTCGCATTCACTGAGCGTTGGTGTCCGGCGGGCAGGCGATCAGGCATCACAGGCGCGAGCGCCTTCCACATCACATCCATCGCTGCCAGAAGTGACTCGTAGTAGAGGGAGACAGGGGCGGGCGACTGCGCGGAGATGAAGGTCCCCGGCGGGCACACGATCTGCAAGGGCCGGAAGCATCCGCCGTTGGCCGGCAGCTCCGGATTCGTGATCGATTTGAACACACAGCGCACACCAGTCACGAGCCCCGTCAGTGTGCAGTTGATCGGGCCTGCGGCCTGTTTGTCCGTGCCCGTGAAGTCGACAATGACCGACTGGGCGCTGATCGTAACCTTTACCCTGATCCGGAAAGGGCCGTTGCCCAGCCCGTCACTCTCCACCTGATCCTCGGCCTCGTAGAGGCCGGCAGGCAGTCTGGCCAGCTCGGACAAAGTCATGCGCTCGCCGTAGCTCAGAAGGCTCTCCATCGCGTCCACGACGGTGTCGACAGTGTATTTATCGACGAGCTCCGAGAGCCTGCGCGCGCCGACTTTCGCGGCGGCCACGCCGGCGTGCATGTCGCCGATCGTGCTGTCGGGCAGGCGCACATTGCCGCGAATCATCGCCACCAGGGCTTTGTTGATGCGACCGGCCTCGTAGAGCTTCAGAAAGGGAAACTGCAGTCCCTCCTGGTAGATTTCCGTGGCCTCGGTGGAGACGGATCCTGCCTGAGCGCCGCCCACTTCGGTCCAGTGGGCCTTGTTCACGGTCCAGGCAATCAGGCGCTCGCCATCAAACACCGGCACCAGGATCACGACGTCCGACAGATGAGTGCCGCCGCCTTCATACGGAATGTTGGTGATCAGGATGTCGCCGTCGCTCAAATCCCCCGCCTGCGGGTAGTGCTGCAAGGCCGATTGCACCGCCGTGTCGAGCGTGGCAAGGAAGGCCGTGACGCCGTTGCCCTGCGCAATCAGGTTGCCGCGGGCATCGGTGACACCCACAGCGAAGTCCGTGGTCTCATACACGATCGGGCTCATGCTGGTCCGGATCATGGCATCGAACATCTCCTGCCCGATCGCCACCAGCGCATCCTTCACAATCTCGAGCGTAAACGGATCCTGACTCATGGGGAGGGCTCCTGTTTCTGCAGCTCAACATGATAGTTGCCGTAGCTGTCGATAGTGACCCGCTCGCCCGGCGGGACGACCAGCGTGACCGCGGGTTCCTGGATCACCGCGGGCCCTTCCAGGCTCATTCCCGGTTCCATCGCTGCTCCGTCATAGATGGTGGCCTCGAGATTGCCCGCCAGGTCGAAGTCAACACGACGCGACCCGATGAGGGTGTCCTGCAAGCGGCGGCCGGTGACCACCGCGGTCGGCAGACTGGGCTTGGGCACCACCGCGCGGGCCACCAGGTGGAAATTCACCACCTGGATGGGATTGGGGAGCCGGTAGGTGTAGAGCTTTTCGTAGGCATCGTGGAACGCATGGGCCACCGCCGCTGCATCGAAACCCGCCGCCGACGAGGGAGCCGCGACTTTGACTGAGTGCTCCTGGCCCTGGTACCGAAGATCCAGCAGGTGCTCGAACAGCAAGGTGCTCCCGAAGCCCTCGCGCTCCATATTCGCGGCGGCCTCGACTTCCATGGCCCGGAATTGATCCACGATCGTCCCGGTGTTCGCTCCGTCCAACGCCGTCAGATGAGTGTGAACATAGTCGCGTCGGAGATCCGTCAACAACATGCCCCACGCGGAGAAAACTGCCGAGTTGACGGGTACGATGACGCGCGGAACCTTGAGCTCCCGGGCGAGTGCAACGGCGTGCATGGGCCCGCCCCCGCCGAACGCCATCAACGCGAACTCGCGCGGATCATAGCCCTTGTTTGTCGATACCAGCCGCAGAGCGTTGGTCATGTTCGCATTGGCAATGCGAACCACGCCACGCGCGGCTTCGACTGCTGAGACGCCAAGCTTGCCGCCCAAATCCGCAAACGCGCGCTGCACGGCATCCCAGTCGGGCTTCACTTCGCCGCCCGCGAAGCTCGCAGGATCAATCCGTCCCAACAGCAGGTTGGCATCCGTCGTCGTCGCGTGTTTGCCACCCCGGCCGTAGGCAGCCGGTCCCGGGTCCGCACCCGCGCTCTGGGGTCCAACATGGAGCTTGCCGCCGGAATCGACCCACGCGATGCTGCCGCCGCCGTTGCCGATCTCGACAATCTCCGACACCGCCGTCTGGATGGGATAACCGGGTGACTGCCGGGTCCGCTCGACATGGTAGTCGGTTGAAATGCGGATCCGGCCGCCTTCCACCAGCGCACATTTGGCTGTCGTTCCGCCGATATCCAACAGGATGAGGTTCGGCTCACCGATCAGCGTGCCCATGTGGGCACCGGCAAAGATCCCGCTGGCGGGGCCGGATTCCACCATGGCCACCGGATTGGCCTTGGCGGTCGCGACGGTGGCAATTCCGCCGTTCGACAACATCATGAAGGGCCGCCCCTCGAATCCGGACGCCTCGAGCTCCTGCTCCAGGGAGTTGATGTAGCGCTGAGTGACTGGGTGAACGTACGCCGAAAGCACGGTCGTGCTGGCGCGCTCGTATTCACGCCATTGCCGGCTGATCTCGTGCGACGCGATCACCGACATGTTGGGCAGGGCGGCGCGGATCGCAGCCACGACCGCTGCTTCGTTCCGCGGATTGCGGTAGGCATGCAGGAAACAAACCGCAATGGCTTGCACACCTTCCTGCGCGAACACCTCCAGAATCGGCGGCAGCTCGGTGAGATCGGCGGCAACTTCAATTTCGCCCTTGTAGTTGCAACGCTCGGTCAGTTCCAGGCGCAGATGCCGCTCGACAAACGGCCGGGGCTTCTCAAAGTTGAAGTTGAACAAGTCCGGCCGGTTGCCGCGCGCGATCTCGATGACGTCCCGGAAGCCACGGGTGGTGATGAGCCCAACCCGGGCTCCCTTGCGCTCCGTAATGGCATTGATGACCACCGTGGCGCCGTGGGCAAAGAACTCCATTTCGCGCGTGACGACCTCGCCCTTGCGCAGCGAGGCCAACACGCCCTTTTCGAAATGGGGCGGTGTGGTGTCGACCTTGGCGGTACGTACCTGGCTACACCGGCCTGTTGCACCATCGATGGTGTAGTAGACCAGGTCTGTGTACGTCCCGCCGACGTCGGTTGCCGCTCGAATACGAGTAGTCACAGCTCAGAAATTGTAGCGTGCATCGACAACCCACGAACGCGGCACCGCAGGCTGAGCGAACCCACCCAGCACGAACTCCGCGTTATAGGCCTTGTTCGTCGCGTTGTTGACCGTGCCCGTCACGGTCCACTTACCCGCCGGGTCCTCCAGACCGAGTCGCAGGTTGAGCAGTCCCACTGCATTTCGCGGGGCCGTGTTCTCGGGATCCCAGTACTGTGCGCCTTTGACCGAGAAGTCGGCGCGGGTCAGGACCTGCAGGGCGGAGGTCAAGGGGAAGCGGTACTGCGCGCCCACGTTCTCCGTCGTCTGCGGCACATAAGGTGCCCAGTTGCCGACGTCGGCGGGATTGAGGTTGTATTGCGTGATCTTGCTGGCGCTGATGCCGCCGGAGGCATACAGATCGAGCCCTTTGATCGGAGAGTACACGGCTTCGAGCTCGCCGCCCTCGATGCGCACCTTGTCGATGCTCACCAGGATCTGCGCGCCGATCTGGCCCAGGAACACAAAGTACTGCTGCCCGCGGACGTTGGTGTAGAAACCGGCACCGTTCAGGCGCAGGGTGTGATTCAACCACTCGGTTTTGAAGCCGACCTCGTAGGAATCGGTCAGCTCGGCCGGCAGGACATCGTTGACGCCCGGCAGGCCTGCTGCGGCTGCCACTGCCGATGTCCCATACGGGTTATACAAACCACTTCTGAAACCCTCCCCCCAGGAGGCATATACCTGCGCCGCCGGATTGATCTGATACCGCAACGATACCTTCGGTTGCACGCGGTCGAACGAGGTCGATCGCAGACATCCCGGTCCCGGGCAATCTGGCGGCAATCCGCCGGTATTGCGCGAATCAACTGTCTGGGAGGCGTCATCCTTGTCGTAACGGATGGCGAATGAAGCCTCCAGAGCGGAAGTGATGTCGTAGGATACGTTGCCGAACCCTGCGTAGACCTTATCCACGTCCGTGTTGGTGAACCAGGACAGGGTCGGGTTGGTTGTGCTGTTGAAGTCGGGATCGTACTCGATCTGCTCGATGCCCAGGCCCAGGTCGGAGCCGGTCGTCGAGGAAGTGAAGTTGCTGGTGCGCAGGAAGTAACCCCCGACCATCCACCGCAGCGGCTGGTCGGCATCCGAGGTCAGCCGTACCTCCGCACTGGTGTTCTTGATGTTGAAAAACTGAGTCTGGGTGCCGTCGGTGCCGAATATGTTGCGGCTCGCGGAATACGGGAATTGATCGCCGGCGGTGTATTCCTTGATGGTGTTGTACGAGAAGATGCCCGTCACGGTGGCACCGGGCACCTTGTAGTCGAACTTGGCCGTGACCTCGCGCATGTCACGCTGGTCGCGGCCCCGGTTGTTGGCGCAGAAATAGTGCGTCACGTTGTTCGGATTGGCCGTCGGGCCGCCGAACGGATTGTTGGGATCGAGGAAGCAGGGGTTGGCCGGATCGAACAGCGCGCCCTGGTATTGATAGTTGAGCGAGGAGCCGTTGGTGTGCGAGTAGTTCAACCGCAGGTCCGCTGTGAGCCCCTCGATAGGCATCCACTTCAGCAGGCCGCGAACCGTGACGTCCTCGTAGGGATCGGCCTTCTTGCCCAGATAGACGTTATCAAAGAAACCCGTGCGATCGGTGAAGCTGCCCGCGAGCCGGAACAACAGATTGTCCGGCAGGATGGGCCCGCTCACCACGCCCTGGGCTTCGGAGGTGCCCCCGGAACCGCCGCCGGCCTGTACGTAGCCCTTGAAGTCGTTGGTGGGCTGTTTGGTGGTGATCACGATCGCGCCACCGGAGGCATTGCGGCCGTAGAGTGCGCCCTGCGGGCCTTTCAGAACCTGCACCGAATCCAGGTCAAACATCGCCTGCGTGAACTGGCGGTTGCTGGATTCCTGCACGCCATCGACCACGAAGGCGACCGGAGCCTGTCCGTTGCGGACCTCGGTGAGGCCGCGAATCGTGAGAAACGACTGGCCCACGCTCTCTGCCTCAACGAGTGAGACATTCGGTGTCAGGGCAATGAAGTCGCTGTAGTCGCGGACGCCGGCATCTTCGAGCGCCTTGCTCGAGAACGCGTCGACCGAGATCGGCACTTCCTGCAGCGATTCCGAGCGCAGCCGCGCCGTTACCGTGATTTCCTGGAGGTCCGAATCCGCGGGCTCCGTTGTTTCGGCCGCTTGGGCCGTGGCCGTGAGGACGGCGACCGCGCTGATACACGCGATCTTCGAGCTGGCATTCATCGTGCAGTGATCCCCGCTATTGCTGTTGTAGTCGGCGCGTGGCCCCGCTTTCCCACGCGCATTTTGAAACTAGAGGGCGCTCAAACTTCGGTCAACGTCGTCATCGGGTAACGCAGCTTTTTCGCATCACCCGGAACTACCCGAACGAGTAGTCGTACTCATTCGCGGCCTGCTCGCGCGTGATGTAGCCATCGCGCAGGTCGGCGGCAATGGCCGCGGGATCGCGCTCGCGCGGGTTGCCGTAGCCGCCACCGTTCGCCGTGACAATTCGAATGACATCGCCACGATTCAATAACAAACCGCTCACGACGGCGTGATGCTCGCGGCGCCCGTCCGCGCGAATGACTTCAATGCGGTTTGCGGAGCCCTCGGCGCCGCCAGTGGCGGACCAGGGCCGATGTTTATTGCGTGAATAGGCCGCAGTGAGGAAGCAGTTGTCACTGCGAACGCGGTACTCCAGCACCACGCCCTTGCCCCCGCGAAACTTTCCAGCCCCGCCTGCCTCGTCACTGAGCGCCAGCCGGTCGACATACAGGCCGTACCGAGCCTCCGCCACTTCGGCCGGACAGTTGTAGGTCTCGCCATGAATGGCCGAGAACATGGCGTTATTGCCATCGCGATCAACGGCGCCACCCCATCCGCCGACTTCCGGTTCGATGATGGTGAAGCGTTGCCCCGTGTCAGGATGGAGTCCGCCGATGAGGGTTCCGCAGATGCTCGCAAAGTGACCACTCGGCAGGCGATTGCCCAGATGCGGTGCAAGACAGCGCCACAACAGATCGTAGAGCCGCATCCCAACCTCGTAGTACACCCCCATGGCCGCAGGTTCGATGGGCTCAAACACGGTACCGGGGGTCGTCAGCATGCGCAGAGGCCGGAAGGTGCCGCCGTTCGCCACACCGTAGGGGTCGGCAATATTTTTGATGATCATCTGCAGGGCCCCGAAGCAATCATCGCGGCTGCAGTTCGTGGGGCCCGGCACCTGGGGTGGGTTATCGCGCAGGTCGACAATGAATTCCCGATCGGTGATTTCCACAATCGCCTTGTAGATCAGGCCGCTGTCCTGCTCCTCCTCGATGCTGAAGCGTCCCTTCGGCAGGGCCGCCAGTCCCTTGAGCACCACCTGCTCGCCATGATCGAGAAACTTCTCCAAGGCCGTGATGAAGGTATCGGTACCGTATTTGCGCGCGATCTCCTCTATGCGGCGTGCACCGATTCGGGCCGCGGCAACGCCGGCCCACAGGTCGCCCTGGAGAAACTTCGGCAGGCGGCAATTGACCGTCATGATGTCGATCACCGACCGTATCGGCCGGCCGCGCGATATCAACTTCACGGCCGGGAGGCGCAGTCCCTCCTGGTAGATCTCGGTTGCATCCATGGAGATCGAGCCGGGCGCCATTCCCCCCACATCGTTCCAGTGGGCAATGTTGGCCGTCCAGGCCAGCAGCCGGCCGTCCACGAATACCGGCATCATCAGAATGTTGTCGTTGAGGTGAGTGACACCGCCGTAATACGGATCGTTGGTGATGAACACGTCGCCGGGCTCGATATCGCCGGGTTTGTCGTGGATCTGCAGCAGACGTTTGACCGCCTTGTCGAGTACGCCCACAAATCCCGGAATGCCGGCGCCGCTCGATGCGAGGTTGCCGGCACTATCCGTGATGCCGGTGCCGGCATCGAGTACCTCATAGATGATCGCGCTCATCGCCGTCTTGCGCAGCGCTGCGAACATCTCATCGGCAATGGCCTGCAGGGAGCTTTGGATGATTTCGAGGGTGATTGAATCGTGAGTGGCCATAAGCTTTCATCCGAGGTGGATGTGGATGTTGCCGTAGTCGTCCATGGAAACTTGGTTGCCCGGATGGACCAGCACGGTGGTGCCCTTTGTCTCGATGACCGCCGGACCGGCGAACGTCATCCCCGGCTCGAGTAGATCGCCGTTGTAAATGTCAGCAGCGTGTATGCCTTCCAGTGCGTAATCCACCTGCCGCTGTCCTTTGAGAGTTTCGGCGAGAGGGCGTGCCTTTTTCGGGAGTCGAACCGGCTCGAGCTTGCCGATGTCCGCGCGCGCAATCAGGTGCACTCCGACCAACTCGACCGCCGCATCCAGGCGGTAGGTGTATTCGCGTTCATATGCGGCATGGAATGCGTTGGTCACGTCACTGATGCACCTCGAGTCGAGTGCCCCCGGCGGCAGCGCGATCTCGACGTGATGCTCCTGGTTCTCGTAGCGGAACTTGCCGAAGCGCTCGAAGCGCACGGTGTCCGGATCGATGCTTTCTTCGCGAAATTGCGCCTCGATTGCGCGCGTCAACTCGTTACAAAGCCCATCGAGGGTCGCGACTCGTTCAGCCGTGAAGGGCATGAGGCGAGTCGCGAAGTAGTCGCGCCGCAACTCACTCATGAGCATTCCCCACGCACTGA
>Ga0268266_10007208_pt1 | contig 10058 bp, 7 predicted proteins | sample KBSS13metaG_FD_190356 | JGI IMG/M metagenome (GOLD analysis project Ga0268266, IMG submission 190356) | Switchgrass rhizosphere microbial communities from Kellogg Biological Station, Michigan, USA - KBS S1-3 metaG (SPAdes) (version 2) | ecosystem: Host-associated > Plants > Roots > Rhizosphere >... | reverse complement strand
AAGGGGATGTCGCGGCTGAGCTGCTCGACGAAGAAGGGGCGCTCGGGCCGGGGGCCGACGAAGCTCATGTCGCCGCGCAGGACGTTGATCAGTTGCGGCAGCTCGTCGATGCGGGTCAGCCGGATGAAGGCGCCGACGCGGGTGACGCGCGGGTCGCGCACCTGGGCCCATTGCGGCGAACCGGAGACCTCGGCGTCCTGGCGCATGGAGCGCAGCTTCATCACCATGAAACTCTTACCGTGCAGCCCGACCCGTTCCTGGCTGTAGAGGATCGGCCCCCTGCTCTCCAGCTTGATCAGGAGCGCCGCGATCAGGGTGAAGGGTAAAGTGAACAGCAGGAACAACGACGACACGACGACATCGAAAGCCCGTTTCACCATGTCCGTCAGGATGCCGCGGGTGAAGCCGGTGCCGAAGATCAGCCAGGAGGGCTTCAGCTCGTCGAGATCGAACCGACCGGTCTCGCGCTCGCAGAAGGTCTGATAGTCGGTGACATGAATGCCCTCGACCCGGCATTTGAGCAGCTGGCTGACCGGCAGGCCACGGCGATCGTCCATGGCGACGACGATCTCCGACGCATTGGCGCGGCGCACGATCTCGAGCCAGTCCGCCTCGTCATGCGCCTGGTCGGCATGGGCGACGGTTTCGTAGGAATCCCTGAGCTGGCCGCGGTCGGCGACGCCGGGATCGAAGGTGCCGGCGACGATGAAGGTCTGGTTGGAGCCGTGGAAAGCCATCTGGCGCACCGCCGCCGCCCGGGTGCCCGCGCCCAGGATGAAGATGCGGTGCATCATGAATTCGCGCCTGTTGAACGCGCCGAAAAGGACGCGGGTCGCCAGGATCACCGCCAGCCAGACCAGCGGCGCCTTCACCGTCCAATAGGTGCCGGCATTGGTGCTCTCATACAGCTTGTCGTGGAACAGCTGGGTGGCGACGAAATTGAGCGGCACGATCAGCGCCGCCGCGATCAGCACCTTGGTTAGCAGGTTGCGGTAGTCGCTCATGGCGGAGCGGCTATAGAGCCCCATCGACACCATGGCGGCGCCGACCGCCGCCGCGAAGATGAATGAGAACTGGCCGAGCTGGCCCCGCAGGCCCTTCAGCATCTGCGGCGAGTGGATGCCGGCCGACAGGAGGTAATAGACGGCACCCCCGAGCACAGCCATTTCGAGGATCAAGAGCGTGAGCATCTTGATCTGGATGAAATGCCCGAACAGTCTCAACATCGACCTAAACTCCAGCCGAACTTATCGGCAAGATACCGGGCGCAAGGCCAGCCCGCATCTGCCATCCCTCATTTTTATGGCGCCGCCACGTTTCAGATCGTCACAACGGGGCGGTGAATTTTACGAAAGATGCCTCCACACAAAGCATCATCAAATGTATCTTATTTTCGATGGAACTCAAGCAAACCACTCAGCCACATAGAGAATCCGGAGCCGCCAGGCGACGCTGGATACCCTGTGCCAGACACCTTGGCGGCAAGACGTTGCCTTCACGTTACGGAATAACCGACAAATAATTTTCACCAGGCGGCGGTACGAACTAAAGGCCCTTGGGATAGACTGGAACGCAATGCCGAATATCGAAGCAGCCGGACCTGGGACCTGATGTCATTATTGCACGACGCCGCCCATTTCTTCCGGTCCACCGTGCCGTTTTCACTGGTGCCGCCGTCGGGGCTGATCTGGTGGCTGCTGATCGGCCTCCTCGTCATGCGCCGGCGCCGGCGGCTGGGGCTCACGATCATCGCGGTCAGCGCCGTGCTGCTCTATGCGCTGTCGACACCGCTGGTCGGCGGCATGCTGATCAGCAGCCTGGAAGCGGCCGAGCCGCCCGCGCCGGACGCGGGGGAACCGGGCGCGATCATCATCCTGGGGGGCGATGGCGAGAAAACCCCAGATCAGCTGGTCAAGGCCGAGCCGGGGCCGTTGTCGCTGCAGCGGCTGGCGGGCGCTGCGATCGTAGTGCGGGAGAAGAAGCTGCCGGTGCTGATCACTGGCGGGAAAGTAGGCCCCGGTCAGCCCGCTGTCGCCGACCTGATGGCCGACCTGTTCAAGAATGCCTTCGACCTCCCGGTCACGTGGCGCGAGACGCGCGCCGACAATACCTGCGAGAATGCCCGCTACAGCGCCGAGCAACTGCGCAAGGCCGGAATCAATTCCGCCATCGTCGTGACCCATGCCTGGCACATGCCGCGCGCCATCCTGGCCTTCCAGCAGGCCGGCTTCCCGATCGTGCCGTCGCCGCTCCACGCCGATACGCATGAGGTCCGCGCCGTCTCGGACGTGCTGCCCCATACGTCGGCCTTGGTCCGCAGCTTCTATGCCCTGCATGAATGGATCGGCCTGGTCGCCTATCGCTGGGGCGCCTGCCGGGCGACCCCGCCCGTCCCACAGTGACAAGGCCCGCGCTCACTGCCTCCGCGGTTATCCCGCCACAGGCCGAGTCCCTCTTCGTCTCGGTTGGGCGGGAAAACCTGTTCACCAGCCGGCCGTGGTTCGAGGCCTTCCTCGCCGCTGGCCTGGAACTCCATGCAAAACCAGTCTTCCTGACCTTGAGCGGCCCTGACGGCCCGCGCGCGCTTCTGCCCTGCCAGCGAACAGCAAAAGGCGATCCCGCCGTCTCTAGCCTGACCAGCTTCTATAGCTGCGACTATCGCCCGCTGATCGCGACGGGCGACAACGCAGCATTCGATCTTGGCCGGGCAGTCGCCGAGCGACTGTCGGAGGTTGCCGTTTTCAGCTTCGACTCTCTCGACACCGGCTGGCCCCAGCTCGACCCGTTCCTGAAAGGCCTGGCGCGCCCCGGCCGCGTCCTGCTGCGCTATGCCCATTTCGGCCGCTGGTGGGAGGATGTGCGGGGCCAAAGCTTCGACGCCTACCTGGCGGATCGCGACGGCGCACTGCGCGAGGTCGTCCGCCGCAAGACCGCGCGGCTGCAGCGCGAGGGCGCAACGCTCACCATGACTGGCGCCGGCAGCCCGGCCACAGAGACCGAAGCCGGCATCGCCGACTACGAGACCGTGTATGCCGCCAGCTGGAAGGAGGCCGAACCGTTCCCCGATTTCCAGCCGACCCTGATGCGCAAGCTGGCCGAGGCCGGCTGGCTGAGGCTGGCGCTGCTCCATCTGGACGGACGGCCGATCGCGGCGCAGCTCTGGACCCTGGTCGGCGGTACGGCGACAGTGCTGAAGCTGGCGCACGACCGGCAATTCGACAAGCAGTCGCCGGGCACCGTGCTGACCGCTTTCGCCATCCGCAGCCTGATGGAAGAGGGCCGGATCGAACGGCTCGATTTCGGACGCGGCGACGATCCCTACAAGCGTGGCTGGGCGCGTAACCGGACTGGCATATCGGCGTACGCTCGGTCAGCCTCGCGCGACGGCCGTTCTCGGTCGCCCAGCATCTTCTGGGCGCGGCCATACGGCGTGTCCGCGGCGATCGCGTTCCCGGCTGAGCCCCACCAACCCACTGCGCGGAAAGGACTTTCCGCCACAGTTTAACCCCAGCGTGAAAGACGGGGCGGAACGTCGCGGAATGATTGCACAGCGTGCAGGGCTCGCGTACAAATATCGGCCCTGCACCGTATTGCCGCCGGCCATGAAATTCATAATCGAACGCAGTAAACTTCTCCCGTCGCTGGCCCACGTACAGAGCGTGGTCGAACGGCGGAACACGATCCCGATCCTCTCCAACGTGCTGCTGCGCGCCGAAAACGGAAAGCTCTCGCTTTCGGCCACCGACATGGACCTCGAAATCGTCGAGTCCGTGCCGGCCGAAATCTCCCAGCCGGGGGCAACCACGGCGCCGGCCCACACGCTCTACGACATCGTGCGCAAGCTGCAGGACGGCAGCAATGTGGAGTTCGAGACCAACGCCGATTCCGGCGTGCTGGCGGTGCGCGGCGGGCGGTCGAATTTCCGCCTCGGCTGCCTGCCGACCGACGACTTCCCGCAGATGGCCGGATCGACCATGCCGGTCAGCTTCTCGCTCGGCGCCGCCGACCTGCGTACGCTGATCGACCGGGCCCGCTTCGCCATCTCCACCGAAGAGACGCGCTATTACCTGAACGGCATCTATCTGCATGCCGCCAAGTCGGGCGACGTGCCGGTGCTGCGCGCGGTCGCGACCGACGGCCACCGGCTAGCCCGGGTAGAGATGCCGCTGCCCGACGGCGCGGCCGACATGCCGGGCGTCATCATCCCGCGCAAGACCGTCGCCGAGGTGCGCAAGCTGCTGGACGACGTCACCGGCCAGATCCAGATCTCGCTGTCCGACACCAAGCTGCGCTTCGCCTTCGACCATGTCGTGCTGACCTCCAAGCTGATCGACGGCACCTTCCCGGATTACGAGCGCGTGATCCCGAGCGGCAACGACAAGGTGCTGGAGGTCAATCCGCGCGAATTCGCCAGCGCGGTTGACCGCGTCGCCACCATCGCGACCGAGAAGACCCGCGCGGTGAAGCTGACCATCGACCGGGGCGCCATGACCGTCTCGGCCAACAGTCCCGAGAGCGGCAGCGCCACCGAGGAGCTGGAGATCGTCTATACCGCGAGCCCGCTCGAGATCGGCTTCAATTCCCGCTATCTGCTCGACATCACCCAGCAGATCGAGGGCGACGGCTGCCGCCTCACCATCGCCGACGCCGCGTCGCCGACGATCATCCGCGACACGTCGGACGGCAGCGCGCTCTACGTTCTGATGCCGATGCGGGTCTAAGCGGGATTCGTTGATCGCTGTGTCCCGTCCGGCCGCTCCTGTTGCGGCCCCAGCCAGTGCATCCGTTACGCGCCTGACGCTTACCGAATTCCGCTGCTACGCTTATGCCCGGATCGAGGCAGGGCCGGGCGCCGTCGTGCTGACCGGGCCCAACGGCGCCGGCAAGACCAACCTGCTCGAAGCCATCAGCCTGCTGTCACCCGGGCGCGGCCTGCGCGGCGCGCGTTCGGCCGATTTCCAGCGCCTGAACGGCCCGCTCGACGCGGTCTGGGGCGTTGCGGCAACCGTCGCGGGTCCCGACGGCGAGACGCTGGTCGGCACCGGACGCGAAGCCGGCAGCGAGCGCCGCGTCGTCCAGGTCGACGGCAAAACGGGCAAGAGCCAGACCGCGCTGGCCGACATCCTCTCTATCGTCTGGCTGACACCGCAGATGGACCGGCTGTTCGCCGAGGGCGCCAAGGGCCGTCGCCGCTTCCTCGATCGGCTGGTCTTCGGCCTGGACCCCGCCCATGCCGGGCGGGTGACGCGGCACGACACGGCACTGCGCCAGCGCGCCAAGCTGCTGGCCGAGCGCCTAGGCGAGACGGCTTGGCTCGACGCCGTCGAGGCCGAGCTGGCGGCGACCGGCGTGGCGCTGGCGGCAGCGCGGGTCGATATGGTGGCACGGCTGGCCCGCGCGCTCGATGCATCGACGGGGCCCTTTCCCCGGCCGGTGGTGACGGCGGACGGGCCGGTGGAGGCGCGGCTGTCGAACCAGCCGGCGCTGGCGGTGGAGGACTGGCTGAAGGAATCGCTGGCCCGCAATCGTATGGCAGATGCCGCCCAGGGCGAGACCAGGGTCGGCGCCCATAAGGGCGACCTCGGCGTCATGCACCGGGAGAAATCCGTGCCGGCGGCGCTGACCTCAACCGGGGAGCAGAAGGCGATCCTGGTTGCAATCGTGCTGGCGGCTGCACGTCTGGCGATGGCGGAACGCGGCAGAACACCTATATTATTGCTGGATGAGGTTGCGGCGCATTTGGACGATACACGGCGGCAGGCGCTCTATGCGGAAATCGCCGCCCTGGGGGCCCAGGCCTGGATGACGGGCACCGACAAGACACTGTTCGATGCGCTGGGGGATGAGGCCCAGCATTTCACCATTCGCGACGCGGTTATCACCCAAGCCTAGCGAATCATCTATACTGACTGACCCACTCCGGGCTGCCGAATCCGGTCGCCCGAACACGGACTGATTGAGAGTTATTCATGGTTGATGAAACCAATCACAGCGGTGAAGAGAACGGCGAATACAACGCGGGCTCGATCAAGGTGCTGCGCGGCCTGGACGCCGTGCGCAAGCGCCCCGGCATGTATATCGGCGACACCGACGACGGGTCGGGCCTGCACCATATGGTGTACGAGGTCGTCGACAATGCGATCGACGAGGCGCTGGGCGGCTATGCCGACCTAGTGACCGTGACGCTGAATGCCGACGGCTCGGTGACCGTCACCGACAATGGCCGCGGCATTCCCGTCGACATCCACGCGGAAGAAGGCGTATCGGCGGCCGAGGTCATCATGACCCAGCTTCATGCCGGCGGTAAGTTCGACCAGAACGCCTACAAGGTCTCAGGCGGCCTGCACGGCGTCGGCGTCTCGGTGGTGAACGCGCTGTCGGAGACGCTTGAGCTGCGCATCTGGCGCGATGACGCCGAATGGTTCATCCGCTTCGCCCATGGCGACGCAGTTGCGCCGTTGGAAAAAGTCGGCCCGATCAACGGCAAGAAGGGGACCGAGGTCACCTTCCTCGCCTCGACCCAGACCTTCACCAAGACCGAATACGATTTCGCCACCATCGAGCACCGGCTGCGCGAGCTCGCCTTCCTCAATTCCGGTGTGCGCATCGTGCTGACCGACAACCGGTCGCTTGAGCCGCATGTCGTCGAGCTGTGCTATTCCGGCGGCCTCCAGGCCTTCACCACCTATCTCGACCGGGCCAAGAATGCGCTGCACAAGCCGCCGATCGGCATTGCCGGCACCAAGACCGGCGAATACGGCGCCCCGATCGTCGTCGAGGCGGCGCTGGAATGGACCGATTCGTACCATGAGACGATGCTGTGCTTCACCAACAACATCCCGCAGAAGGATGGCGGCACCCATCTGGCGGGGTTCCGCGCGGCGCTGACCCGCACGATCAACACCTATGCGAATGAGACCGGCATCACCAAGAAGGAAAAGGTGACGCTGACCGGCGACGACATGCGCGAGGGACTGACCTGCGTGCTGTCGGTCAAGGTGCCGGACCCGAAATTCTCGAGCCAGACCAAGGACAAGCTGGTCTCGTCCGAGGTGCGCCCTGTCGTCGAGCAGGTGGTCGGCGATGCGCTGCTGACCTGGTTCGGGGAGCATCCGGCCGACGCCAAGCGGATCGTGCAGAAGGCAGTCGAAGCCGCCATCGCCCGCGAGGCGGCGCGCAAGGCCCGCGACCTGACACGGCGCAAGGGTGCGCTCGACATGGCGTCCCTGCCCGGCAAGCTGGCCGACTGCCAGGAGCGCGATCCGGCGCTGTCCGAACTGTTCCTGGTCGAGGGCGATTCCGCCGGTGGCACGGCCAAGCAGGGCCGCAACCGCAAGTTCCAGGCGATCCTGCCGCTGCGCGGCAAGATCCTGAATGTAGAGCGCGTTCGCTTCGACAAGATGCTGAGCTCGGCCGAGATCGGCACCTTGATCGCGGCGATGGGCACCGGCATCGGGCGAGAAGAGTTCAATATCGAGAAGGCGCGGTACCACAAGATCATCATCATGACGGACGCCGATGTCGACGGCAGCCACATCCGCACCCTGTTGCTGACCTTCTTCTACCGGCAGATGCCGGAGCTGATCGAGAAAGGCTATCTCTATATCGCCCAGCCGCCGCTCTATCGGGTGAAGAAGGGCAACTCCGCCCTCTACCGCAAGGGCGACCGGGAGCTCGACGATTATCTGATCCAGACCGGGATCGAGGATTGCGCCTTCGAGATGCACGACGGCCAGATCGCGGTCGGCGCCGATCTGGAAGCCATGGTCCGCGAGGCCCGCACCATCCGCCAGCCGCTTCAGCAGATCGCGCGCAAGGTCGGCAGCCAGATGCTGGTTGAGCAGGCCGCCATCGCCGGCGTGCTGAATCTCGGCGTGCTGAACGATGCGCAGCAGGCTGGCGCAGCCGCCGCCTATCTGGCGCAGCGGCTCGACGCGCTGACGGTGGAATCCGACCGCGGCTGGATGGCCTCGGCCGGCGAGAACGGCGTCACCGTCTTCCGCACCCTGCGCGGCGTGACCGAGACCCATGTGCTGTCCCCCGACATTCTGCGCGGCGCCGAGGCGCGGCGGCTGGACCAGGCTGCGGGCGCCTTGCAGCAGCGCTATGCCAAGAGCGGCAAGCTGGTGAGCAAGGGCAAGCAGATCGCCACCGTCGACGGCCCGATCGCACTGTTCGAGTCCGTGGTCGAACAGGGCCGCAAGGGCCTGACGATCCAGCGCTATAAAGGGCTGGGCGAAATGAACGCCGACCAGCTCTGGGACACCACGCTCGACCCCGACGTCCGCTCTCTCCTCCAGGTCAGGGTCGCCCATGCCGACGAGGCGGAAGAAATCTTCTCCACCCTGATGGGTGAGGTCGTCGAGCCGCGCAAGGACTTCATCCAGACGAATGCGCTGTCGGTGAGCAATCTGGACGTGTAAGGCGTCGGCCCGATGGAGCCGATATACGATAGGGACCGCATCCGTAAGCGGCCGGGCATGTATATCGGCCTCACCGACAACAACCGCCTTGCCCTGCATCAGATGGTATTTGAGGTCGCCGCCAACGCGGTTAACGAAGCGCTCGACGGCCACGCCGATCTGATTGAGATTACATTGAATGCCGACGGCTCTGTGACCGTATCGGACAACGGTAGTGGCATCCCGGTCACTGTCGACGAAGACGAGCGGCTTTCGATTGCCGAGCTCATCATGACCCGGTTGCATGCCGGCGGTAAGTTCGGCCAGAACTCCCATAGGGTGTCGGGCGGCTTGCACGGCGTCGGCGTCTGTGTGGTCAACGCCCTGTCGGAAATGCTGGAGCTGCGAATTTGGCGCGACGACGCCGAATGGTTCATGCGCTTCCGCCACGGTATTGCCGAAGCAGGCCTGGGCAAAATAGGACCGTCCAATGGCCGCACGGGAACCGAGATCAAGTTCAAACCGGCGCCGGAAATATTCACCGAAATAGATTTCGATTTTGCTACCATCAAGGATCATGCACGCAAGCTGGCATCCCTCGGCTCCGGGTTCCGCATTTCCTTGACGGATATTCGCGGGTCCGAGCCAAAGCGAACTGATATCGCCTGAACTAAGGTGCGAACCGAATCAGTTCGCTATGGCCGGAAAAAGCCTGCCGGTCCGGCCATTCGATTTCCCGATCTGATCGGCCACAAGGGCATCAACGCAATCGTCGCCTAGCAGCCCACGCTCGCTCCATCGGGGAGAGTTGCGCGCACGAAACCAATCCCCGCCGCGTAGTGTTCTCACTGGGACAAATCCAGCGGGAAGGTACGAAATGATGAGACTGTCAGCGGCCCTGGTGGTCAGCGCTTTGCTCGCGGGCTGCGCCCCGGCCTCCGGGCCGGGTCCCTATTATGATGGCGGGGCCTATGTGGTGGGCGAGCCGATCGCCTATGACGGGTTCTACGACGATTATTACGGCCCGTTCTATGACGGCTATTGGGCGCGCGACGGCTTCTTCTACTACCAGCGCGGCGAGCATGGCCGCTTCGTCCGCGATGATGCGCGTCACTTCCGGCATGACGGGCATGAAGGTTTCCACCCCGTCCATGGCGGCAATTTCCGCGGCGGCGGCCATGCCGGCGGCGGCGCGCGGCGCTGACAGGGGCCCGTGATTCCCGATCGGAACACCGCAAGCACAATTTACGTGACTTGGGTCTCCAGATAAGGCATGAAGACGTTGCGGGATTTAGTCCCGAATATCGGATATATGCGGAGTGAATTATTCGGGATATTATCCCGATCATTGGCGACGCGAATCTGAAATCGATCCGTTACAATCCAGTTACTTGTCCGCAGCCAATCCGTCACCCACCCGAAACGGATGTGACACAGTAACCCCGTAGCCTCCGCGCTCTTTAAACAAGAACGCGGAGTTGCTGCAGCCATGGCCACCGATCGTCGTACGTTCCTTCAGATGCTGGCGGCGGGCGCTGCCGGTGCAACGATACCCGAAAGCATCGCGCGGGCAGTGGCCATTCCGGCCAACACCCGTACCGGCACGATCAAGGACGTCGAGCATATCGTCATCCTGATGCAGGGTGGGTTCAACGG
>Ga0268266_10007207_pt1 | contig 10059 bp, 12 predicted proteins | sample KBSS13metaG_FD_190356 | JGI IMG/M metagenome (GOLD analysis project Ga0268266, IMG submission 190356) | Switchgrass rhizosphere microbial communities from Kellogg Biological Station, Michigan, USA - KBS S1-3 metaG (SPAdes) (version 2) | ecosystem: Host-associated > Plants > Roots > Rhizosphere... | reverse complement strand
CGACCGGCGCCGGATTGCCGACCGCGTGCCGCCGCCGCAATACGCCAGTCCGCCATCGCTCATCCCTGCGGCGCGACAGGCTAGGCCGCCGGTCGCGGACCATGCGCGCACCGTGGCGCCGCAGCGTCTCGATTCGTTCGGCCGCGCCGCTCCCGTGCGCAATGCCGAGGAAAAGGTTCTCGAGATCCCGGTCTTCTTGAACCGCAAGACCAACTGAGCCTTCGTTAGAAATCGGGCTACTCGCGTCCGGGTGCCGCCTGGTCCGGTCTTCTCCTCGGCGATGCCAGAAGAGCCGTGGCCAAAATCAGCCCCATTCTTTCCATCCTCCAGCCTTGCTTTGGTCAAAACCGAGGTAGGGAGTGTCTACAATCCGACGATCGCCCGTTCAGTTGACGGCAAACTGGCAGGAGGCGCCCATGGATGCCCCGGTGAATACCAGGCAAACCGAACCGCACGTCAATCCGGCACTGTCCACGCAAGAGATGGAGCTGGTCGCGCGCGCCGATGAACGGCTCGCGCATGCCTATCAGCAGATCGCTCGCGCGGATGAAGAACTCGCACGGTTCAACGAACAGATTTCCAGGCTGGAGAAGAAGCCCGCGAACAGGCTTCGTCAGCCATCGCGAGGCCGGCCGGCACTGCGCGGCCTGATCGGCCTGCTGTTGACGGCGGGCATCTGTTCGGCTGCTTTCGCCTGGCAATCCCACGGCGAGACGATCAGGCCGATGATCTCCCGGTGGGCACCGCAACTGGCTGCGTCGTTGCCGTCGGAAGCGCCGAAGCTTGCCGACCAGAGCTCGCCTGCGGTTCAGCTGGCCGCGGCGGATGCGGCAGTTTCGCAATTGCCACCTCCGGCGCAGACCGCAGCGCCAGACGCGGCAGCCGCCCCGATCGCTGCCGAGCAGACGCAATTGCTCCAGACGATGGCGCGCGATCTCGCCAGCGTGCAGCAAGAGATCGAACAGCTCAAAGCTGGCCAGGCCGAATTGGTCCGCGAAAACGCCAGGGCCGCCGAGCAGCTTAGGGCGAACCAGGAGCAAATGGCGCGCGCGATCGCCAGCGCCTCCGAGCAGAACCTGCGGCCAAAGCCAGCGGTGGCTCCGCTACCGGCGGCGCGCAAGCCCGTGCCAGCGCGCCAGACGGAAGCCAGAGCGCAAGCGCGGGCGCCGGTGCAACTGCAGCCCAGATAGTCGTTTGTCATCGACGCCACCGCCCGCTGCGCAGGCGGTGTGAACGAAACGTCATCTGCGCATAATCTGCTCGCGGGAAAAATTCGGTTGCATGCGTCCGTCGTTGCACGCTTGATGAGCAATGCGAAGCGACCACGGATTGTGATCCATGCGCCAATCTGTCCCGCCCTTCGCAGGTAGCAGTCGCCGGGCGATGCGCTACGCTCCCTGAAGATCAGGGAGAGAATCATGTCCGCGAAAATCAACCGCCGTCACTTCATTGCTGCCGGTACGGCCGCTGTCGCAACGCCCTTCCTCGCGCGCGGGGCCTCGGCGCAGGCCGCGTGGCCGTCGCGGAATATTCGCATGGTCTGCAGCTACCCGGCAGGCGGGCAGACCGATCTGCTCGCGCGCGCCTTCGGCGATTTCATCTCCCGGCAGGTGGGGCAGAACGTCGTCGTCGAAAACAAGGCCGGCGCCTCGGGCTCGATCGGCGCGGCTGAAGTCGCGCGCGCGGCGCCGGATGGCCACACCGTCCTGTGCTCGATCTCGACCACCTATGTGATGAACCGGGTGATGATGAAGAACCCCGGCTACGACATGGACAAGGACCTGACGCTGGTCAGTGTCATCCCGGGCGCCGGGCTGCTGCTGGTCGCGAACCTCGCCTCCGGCGTCAAGACGCTGGACGATTTCGTCGCGTTCGCGCGCAAGAAGGGCCAGGTCAATTTCGGCACCTACAGCGCGGGCTCGTCGCCGCACATGACGATCAATGAACTCAACAGGCAGTATGGCCTCAAGATCGAGCCGATCCACTACCGCGGCGAAGCGCCGATGTGGACCGGGCTGATGGACGGCACGCTCGACGTCGCGATGGGCAGCTACACGGCCGCCCAGTCGGTCCTGCAAACCAACAACGGTGTGGTGTTCGCGGTGCATTCGAAGAAGGTCGATGCAATCCCCGAGGTCAAGACGCTGCCTGAACAGGGCGCGACGTCGAAGTTCTTCACCGTGAGCGGTTTCTCCGGCTGGGCCTTGCCGAAGGCGACGCCGCAGCCGATCGTCGATCGGCTGTCGGAACTGTGCGTGGCGGCCAACAGCGATCCCAAGGTGAAGGAAGTTCTCCGCACTTTCGCGCTGGAGCCGGCGATCGGCTTCAAGGAGAGCAATGCCTTGTACCAGAGCGAATTGCCGACCTGGATCGAGAGCGCCCAGGCGCTCGGCCTCGACCCGGCCTAGCCTAGCCTAGCGCGAATGGGGGATCGACGTGTAGGATGGGTAGAGCGAAGCGAAACCCATCAATGGCGTGCACGGGGCTGATGGGTTTCGCTTCGCTTTACCCATCCTACGAACCGCGCTTGGTGCCCGATCTTGAATCCGACGGCTGAGGACGACCCGACCGACGACATCGCGCTCATCGAGGAGCGGCTTGAGCTGCTCGCCGAAGTCGCGGAGCGATGCCGGAAGATCATTCTGTTTTCCAAGGCGGCCATCGCCGGCGGCTTCGCATTGCTGCTGGTGACGATGCTCGGCCTGTTCGGGTCCAGTCAGACCATGGCCCTCGGCTCGATCGCCGCGGTTCTGGGCGGCATCGTGTCGCTCGGCTCGAATGTCAGTACGTTGCGGCAGACGACGGACGCCATCGGCGCCGCCGAAGCGCTCCGTTCGGACCTGATCGGCCGGATCGATCTCCGCGTCGTCGGTGATGCACCTTTGAAACTGATGTAATCCCCTGTAATGGCACGCACCAGCGAGGTCGCCCAATGAGGAAGTCTTTGTTGCTGCTTTCGGCGCTGATCGGCGGCATCCCGATGCTCGCCGCCTTCGCTCTCGCTCCCGCTTTGGCCGACGAGAGCGTCACCATCGGCGGCTCGCGTGCGGTGCTGATCAAGCCGAGCGCGCCGCGCGGCAGCGTGATCCTGTTGCCGGGCGGGGACGGTGCAATCCGGGCCGGGGACAACGGCGATATCCAGGGATTGCGCGGCAACCAGCTCGTTCGGACGCGGCATGCGTACGCGGCGCGGGGGCTCGCGGTGCTTGTCGCCGATGCGGGGACTGACCTGAAGAGCGCCGTCGACTATATGGCGGCGATCAAGCGGCCGGTGACGGTGATCGGCACCAGCCGCGGAACGCTCCGCGCGGCGGAAGGCATCGCGCGCGGCGCGCGGCCTGACGCGCTGGTGCTTACCTCGGGATTCCTCAGCCCCGACTCCGGCAGCGGCAGCAACGTGATGTCGATCCTGGGCTCGCCGGCGGCGCTGCCGCGCACGCTTGTCATCCATCATCGCCTGGACAGCTGCAGGGCTACGTTGCCGGCCGGAGTCGACCCCTTCATCAAATGGTCGGCCGGGCGCGCGCGGGTCAGCTGGCTGACCGGCGGCGTCGAGGAGGGCGATCCTTGCCAAGCCCGCGGCCATCACGGCTTTAATGGTCTCGACGGTCAGGTCGTGGCCTTGGCGGCGGGCTTTCGTTGAGTGGCGCGCCGAGCCATCTAACCTGCGATCCAGCGCGTAGGATGGGTGGAGCGCAGCGATACCCATCATAACGGCGATGAAGCTGATGGGTATCGCTGCGTTCTACCCATCCTACGAAGCCTCTCACTTCATCCCTGTACAACTCGCATAGAACGTCGTCGTTGCCGGCCAGTCGGAGAACATGCCGCGCACGCCGACTTGTCTGGCGAGCACGTCCAGCACCGTCAGCGTATCGCCGTCGCGATCGACTGCCGATCTGATCGATTTGTGATAGAAACCGCCGCCCTTGTGCAGCGGGCCGTCGCGCTCCAGCGACCAGCCGATCAGGTCGAGGCCGGCGGCCTTCGCGGCCTTGGCGTATTCGGACGGGACGATTTCCTTGTTGTCGTTCAGCGTCAGCATGGTCCAGATCGGCGGGCCTAGGATCGCTACGCCTTGCGCCCTCAATTCCGCCATCGAGGGTTTCCAGGTCTCGGGTTTGCTGGGATCGAGACCCTGTTTCTCGTAGCGCTCTTCGAGATAGACCGCTTGTTTTGCAAACTCCGGCTCGGTCTTCACCCAGTACAGCACGTCGGCGAGGTTGAAGCTTTGCGCGAACACGTCGCTGGGCGGAATGCCGGCTTTCTTGTAGGCGTCCAGCATCTGGCTCGCGTATTTCTCCTGGCTGTAGTCGCCGTCGAACGGGATCGCCACTTCGGGCGCTTTCAGTTCCGGCGTGAATTTGGCGCCAAGGCTCTTGATCAGCGCGATGCTCTCGTCATGCGTCATCAGCGTGCCGGAATTGGAGTAAAGATCAGTGCGCCAGCGCGGCGTGCCGTTCTGGTATTCCTCCGGCGTCTTCGCATCGGCGTTGAAGCCGTCCATCTTCGCGGTCAACGTGCGGAATTCGGCGAGCGTGATGTCGGACGTGCAGCATTTTGCCGACGCCTTCTTGCCGGTCGCGGGATCGGCCGGGCTGAACGCTTGCGAGCATTTGGCGGCAAGCTCTGGCACCGTCAAAATATTGGTCGTGGTGTGCAGGTCGCATTGCGAATGCCGGCAGACCAGTTCGCGGTCTTTCGTGAAGGTGACGTCGCACTCGATGACTCCGGCGCCCATGCGGGCCGCCGCCAGATAGGACTCCCTTGTATGTTCGGGGAATTCCAGCGCGGCGCCACGGTGGCCGATGGAAAAATCGGTCTTGCGAAACGGCCCGGTGCATTGGCTGAGCTGCTGCTTCAGCGGCCCGTCCTTCATCTTGTCGACCAGATAAAACGGCCGCGGGCCGATCTGCGGCTCGCGCGGCAAGGCAATGTCCTGCGCCATGGCAGGCATGGTCGCCGTCAGTAAGCAGAGCGCGTAGAGCAGGGCGGAGCAATGGCGGCCAGGCATGGTGGGACCTCGGAAAAACGCGTTGCGCGCAGGCTTGATATCACGGAGCATGTGACAGTTTGAATGGTTTGCAGCCGCGTAGCCGCGTAGGGTGGGCAAAGGCGCACTTGCGCCGTGCCCACCATTTCTTGCACCATCGTTGATGGTGGGCACGCTGCGCTTTGCCCACCCTACAAGAAACTCCGGAGGAAATCTCATGCCCGCAGCCTTTTTCGTCGTCCGCGCCACCGTCACTGACCCCGCCAGGCGTGAGGCCTTCGGTGTCTGGTATTCGCGCGAACATCTGCCGGATGCGATGAAGTCGTTCGGCGCCGTGAAGGCATGGCGCTACTGGAGCGCCACCGATCCGTCGCTGCACCACGCGATGTACCAGTTTACCGACAAAGCCGCGCTCGACCGCGCGACCGAGGGGCCGGAGATGAAGCGTCTGGTCGCCGATTTCAACCGCGACTGGCCGGACGTGACGCGAACGCGCGAGGTGCTGGTGCTGGCGGAGGAAATCGCGGCGTAACACGCCTATCGTTCGGGCGAAGCAACGCGCCTGGTGCAGCCCATCGAGCAAAGCGGGTCGTCACACGCGTGCGCGATGCAGAAATAGCGCGGTCGCGATAAATGTTCCGCTGTGACCGCGGGACTTGCGAAAATAATTCGGATCGGCTTCGTTCGCGACAAAGCTGAACGCGCAGTTCATCGCGCATTCATCCCGGCAACTCGAAACTCTCTTTCTCGCACACAGCAGTCGGAGGAAGAGATGTGATGGAACGCCGCCACTTTCTGAAACTCGCCTTTGGATTTGCCGCGGGCGGCATCGCGCTTGCAGCGAGCGCGCAGGCCGCGCCGCTGATGCCGGCGCCGCTCGCCGACGACGCCAAACTGCCCGTCAATCCTGATGCCGAGCCCGCCGTCACTTCGGGCGAGGAGGTCAATCGCCTCACGCCGGAAGAAGTGCGCTGGGGCCGCGGCCGTCATCGCGGCTGGGGCCGAAGGCATTGGGGCTGGCGTCGCCGGCACTGGGGTTGGCGCCGCCGCCGTTGGCGTCGCCGGCATTGGGGCTGGCACCGCCGCCGTCGTTGGCGCCGTCGCTACTGGCGTCGTCGTCGTTACTACTGGTAAGTCGCCGCCAGAATTGTTTGTAGAGAATAAAAAAAAGCCCCGCGCGAGCGGGGCTTTTGTCGTGCGTTGAAAAATATCAGTAAGCGCGGCAGCGTCCGTAGCGCCACACGGTGCCGTAAGGACACACGCGACCGGGCCGCACCACGACAACCGGAGGAGCCACGACGACCGGGGCCACAACGACCCGGCGGTTGGGCTGGCAGCCGCCATAGGGACCGCGATGCCAGCCGGGGCCGCATCCGCCCGCGGCTTCCGCCGCGCTGAAGCTGGCAACGGTGCCCAGGGCCAAAACTGCTGCGAAAAGGTACTTCATGTTTTCTCCCGTTCTTGGCCGCAAGTGCGGCACGGTCCGGAACCTAGTCACGAACAACTGAATGGAACATGAATGTCGGGATTTGTCATCGGGCTGCAGCCAGAAATCCCAGCACCAGTTCGTTGTACCTGGCCGGCGCCTCCAGAAATACCAGATGGCCGGTGTTGGGAATCACCTCGGCCCTGCCGTTCGTCATCTTCGCGGCGAGGGCCTTGGCGAGTTCGGCGTTCTGCCCCATTTTCGCGCGCAGCGCCTCCGGCGCATTGGCTCGACCCGGCGCGTTGTGATCGTCGGCGCCCATCACGAACAGCGTCGGCTGCGTGATCAGCGGAATCTCGTGCACGACAGGCTCGCGGTAGATCAGTTGCGCCGAGCTGACGAAGGCGCGCAGCCAGCGCGGATATTCAGCGCTGCCCCTGATGTTGAAACGCGCGTCGATGAACGGCGTGACCTGTTCGGGCGGCAGTTTCAGCGCATAGTTCGTCTCGAGCTGTTTGCGATAGCCGTCGGCGGTGAGCTTGTCCTCGTTCTCCAGAATCTTCTCGGTCGGCGTCGGCGGCACGTAAAGCCGGTAATCCTCCAGCCCGATCGGTGCGGTCAATACCAGATGCGCGATCCGGTCCGGATAGGCGCGCGCGATCCGCACGCCCAGCATGCCGCCGAGCGAATGCGCCACGATGTCGGCCTTGGCTATGCCGAGATGATCGAGCAGCGCGATCGTGTTGCGCGCCAGCGTATCGAAATGCAAATCGGCCAGCGGCTTGGAGGACTTTCCAAAGCCGATCTGATCCGGCACCACCACGCGATAGCCGGCATCGCTCAAGGTCTTGATGACCGGCGCCCAGTAGCTCGACGGGAAATTCCGGCCATGCAGCAGCACCACGGTGCGCCCGTTCGGCTGCGCGGGAGCTACGTCCATATAGGCCATCCGCACCTGTTCGCCGTCGTTCACCAGCGGCAGCAGGTAGACGGGGTAGGGATAGGCAAACCCTTCGAGCCCGATGCCGTAGGGTTCGCGTGCGGCTGGTTCGGCTGCCAGCGCGCAGGAGAGGCCGCCCACGATCAGGGAAAAGCAGACAATGATCGCACGTTGCATCGTAAGGCTCCATCTCTTCGGATTCCGCCTTATTGATGCGATGAACGCGCGCGGTAAAGCCTGCGTGGCTTCACTTTTTGCGGAGATCGGACCTGCCCAAAGTTCAAAACGTGAGCGTTATTCCTGCGCGCTCCCGAACAGCGCGGCAAACCGCTTTTCGCCGGTGCGGGTGAAGTTCACCACGCGGCTGCCCGGCGTGGCGTCGCGCGCCGCCCAGTTCAATTCGGTGAAGCGGTTCATGACGGCGGCACCCAGCGTACCCGCGAGGTGATGGCGGCGTTCGCTCCAGTCGAGGCAGGCCTTGCAGACGGGACGGCGCGGGTGCGCCAGCGTCTCGGTGTCGATCTGCAGCGCCTCGGCCATGAAGCGCCTGCCTTCGCCGGTGAGTTCGATGTCCTGTTTTGTCTGCCGGACCAGCCGCTGCTTGCGCATGCTGTCGAGCATCTGCACGCCGAGATCGCCAGCGAGGTGGTCGTAGCAGATTCGAGCGCGGCGCAGCGCCGGCTCCTTCGGCCCGGTGCGCACGCGGGTGTGGCCGGCGCGCTCGGCGAGACCCGCAAGGCCTTCGAGCACATGGGCGACGTCGGGCCCGGTGAGGCGGTAATAGCGGTGACGGCCCTGTTTCTCCGGCTCGATCAGGCCGCCGGCTTCGAGTTTCGCCAGATGCGAACTCGCGGTCTGCGGCGTGATGCCGGCCTGGTGCGCCAGCTCGCTCGCGGTCAGCGCGCGGCCGGTCATCAGCGCCGTCAACATGTTGGAACGCGCGGGATCGCCGACGAGCGAGGCGATCATGGCGATGTCGGGGCCTGCTTTCATAGTTCGATGATAACCGAAGCATTGAAGTCGATCAAGCGCGTATTGTTGCTCTCAGAAATGAGCTCCGTCATTGCGAGCGAAGCGAAGCAATCCATCGCGCTACACGCGGAGGAATGGATTGCTTCGCTACGCTCGCAATGACGGGGAAGCATGGGAGAACATCATGACCATCACCGTTTTCATCCGTTACCAGCTCGATCCGTTCAAGCGCGCCCAGTTCGAGCAGTACTCGAAAAACTGGCTCGCCATCATCCCGAAATGCGGTGGCGACCTGATCGGCTACTGGATGCCGCATGAGGGCACCAACAACATCGCCTTTGCGCTGATCTCGTTCGAGAGTCTCGCCGCCTATGAAAGCTACCGGGCGCGGCTGCGCGCCGACGGCGAAGGCATGGCCAATTTCAATTTTGCCGAGGAGCACAGGTTCATCCTCGCCGAGGAGCGCACGTTCCTGCGCAAGGTCGAGGCGTGAGGCGTCTGGCGGAACGGGCGCTGCGCACCTATCTTCGCGGCGCCAACAAATATTGAGGGAATGACCATGCTGACATCTGCTGACAAACGCGCCGCATTCAGGAAATTGCACGAGAGCGGATGCTTCATCATCCCCAATCCCTTCGATGTCGGCAGCGCCCGCGCGTTGCAGCATCTCGGCTTCAAGGCGCTGGCTTCCACCAGCGCCGGCTTTGCCTGGACGCTCGGCAAGGCCGACAACCGCGTCACCGTCGACGACGTCTGCGATCATCTCACCGCGATCTGCGCGGCGGTCGATATCCCCGTTAATGCCGACTTCGAGGACGGCTTTGCGCACGAGCCGGACAAGGTCGGCGTCAATGTCGCGCGCGCGGTGAAGACCGGCGTCGCCGGCCTTTCGATCGAGGATTTTACCGGCGACAACGCAAAGCCGCTGTTCGATCGCGCGTTGGCCATCGATCGCATCAGGGCGGCGCGGAAAGCCATCGATGCCGACAATAGCGGCGTGCTGCTCACCGGCCGCTGCGAGGCGTTTTTGCGCGGGCAGAAGGATCTGAAACTCGTGATCGACCGGCTCACGGCTTACGCCGAGGCCGGCGCCGATTGCCTTTACGCGCCCGGCATCGCGACGGCGGAAGAGATTTCGACTGTCGTGAAGGCGGTCGCGCCGAGCCCCGTCAATCTGCTGGTCGGCGCGGCCGGCCCGTCCCTGAAAATTGCCGGCGATCTCGGCGTGCGCCGGATCAGCGTCGGCGGCGCGCTGGCGCGGATGGCATGGACCGGTTTCATGAAGGCATCAAAGGAGATGGCGGAGCAGGGCACGTTCACCGAATTCACCAACGGCTATCCCGGCGGCGAACTCAACAAGATGTTCAGCTAAAGCATTGGTACCCGCGAGCGCTCTGGCCTAGCGCTTCGGCTTTGGCAGCACCATCCTGCCCTGTGAGGCAATGCCACCCCACTTGGCGGACCAAGCAACTTCCGAGGCGGAGGGTTGCTCGGCGTCTTTCGGACCTCGAGCACCCTGCAGCGCAAACAGGGCGCCCTGGGGGTCGGCACATCGCGCGATCCAGCAACCATCTGTCAATTCGATCGGACCCTGGAGGATCCGGCCTCCGCTATCATTGACGCGCTTCGCGGCCGCGCCGATGTCGTCGACATTGAAATAATAGAGCCAACACGGCTGCGCTACGCTCGGAAGCTTGGTGAGCATGCCACCGATTGTCTGCCCGGCCG
>Ga0268266_10007206_pt1 | contig 10061 bp, 11 predicted proteins | sample KBSS13metaG_FD_190356 | JGI IMG/M metagenome (GOLD analysis project Ga0268266, IMG submission 190356) | Switchgrass rhizosphere microbial communities from Kellogg Biological Station, Michigan, USA - KBS S1-3 metaG (SPAdes) (version 2) | ecosystem: Host-associated > Plants > Roots > Rhizosphere... | reverse complement strand
ATCAGCTGGACGCCAAGCGCGAACCGGCGCTCGTTGACCAGCCGGCGGACCTTGTCGAGCGCCACGTCATAGGGATCGGCGCCCATGACCTTGCCGAGATCGGCCGCAATTGCGTCCGCCGACGGCGGTGGGTCGAAGCTCGATGCATCGAACAGGCCCTCGAAAAGCTGGGGCCGCCGCGCCAGCTGGTCCGCCAGGGCGGGCGCGTGGGTCAGGATCTTCGCGAGCAATTGGGCCAGCAATGGACGTGCTTCGAGCAGGCGGAAGAAGTTCACCCCGCTCGACAGGCGCTCGACGATGTCGCTCAGCCGGTTGAGCGCGCGGTCCGGGTCGGGCCCGGCGGCGATGGCCTGCATCAGGCCGGGCAGCATCGCCTCGAACGCCGCCTGAGCCGCCGGCGAGCGGAGCGAGCGGGCCTTGCCCGAACGCCAGTCCGCGACATGTCGCGCGGCCACGGCCGTGTCCGGGAAACCGAACCCCTTGAGTTCATCGATCAGGATATCCGGGTCATTTGAGAGCTGGCCGCCTTCTTCCGGCGACAGGCCATCGAAAATTGTGCCGGTGCGCTCGACCAGGGGCCGTAGTTCGGCGAGCAACTCCTGCCCGTCCACGCGGTCATGGAGCTGCGCTACATTGTCGAGCGCCAGGGGGTCGGTCGGCAGCAAATGCGTCTGTGCGTCCTCGACCATCTGCACGCGATGCTCGACGGTCCGCAGGATGCGATAGGCTTCGCCGAGCGCACCGGCGGTGGTTTTGTCTAAGCGGCCCGCGCCGACCAGCGCGGCAATCGCATCGAGCGTCGCCGGCGGCCGCACCGACGGATCGCGGCCACCATGAACCATCTGCTGAATTTGAACGAAGAACTCCACTTCGCGAATCCCGCCGCGCCCACGCTTCAGGTCGTAACCGGGCCCGAACACGGCGTTTTGGGCGAAATGGTCGCGGATTCGCGCGGAGATCTGCCGCACCTCGTCGATCACCCCGAAGTCGAGCGACCGGCGCCACACGAACGGCTCGATCGCCGCCAGGAATCGCTGGCCGAGGGCAATGTCGCCGGCGCACGGCTGGGCCCGGATGAATGCCGCCCGCTCCCACGGCAGCGCGCTCGATTCATAATGCGAGATGGCGGCGTTGATCGGCAACGCCACCGGCGTAACCTCGGGCGACGGGCGCAGGCGGAGATCGACCCTCGCCACATAGCCGTCCGCCGTGCGCTTCTGCAGCAGTTCGATCATCCGCCTGGCGACCCGCACCGCGGCCTCGCCGACGTCGTCGCGCTCCCGCCGGGCCATGGTCGCCGGATCGAACAGCAGCAGCAAATCGACGTCCGATGAATAATTGAGCTCGCGGCTGCCGAGCTTGCCCATGGCGATAACCGTGAAGCCATGCGTGCTGGCGTCGGGCACCCGCTCGCGGATGGCGGCTTCGAGTGCGCGGTGAATTGCCCGGTCGGCGAACGCGCTGAGATGTTCGGTGACCTGCTCGAGCGGCAATTCGCCGGACAAATCCCCGAGCGCAACGGCGAGGGCGAGGCCGAGACGCTGGCGGCGCAGCTCCACCTCCAGCTGATCGTCCGCCACTTCGAGCGCCAGCGCGACAGCCGCGCCAGCGCCATCGTTCGCGAATGTTTCGGCGATCGCCGGCAGGGCCCGCGCCGCCTCGCGCAGGAACGGCGAATGGCGTTCTGCCCGTCCCAATGCATCGAGCCTGATTGCGGAGTCGCCGTTCATCGCTGATTGCTTGCCGCAAATCGTCGCAGCACGAAACTTCTGCCGCACTTGGGTCGTTTTCGGGACGAATGAACGCTGAACACAACTTTGAATCCGGGCCGAATGGCGACGGCGTCGACCGGCGGGTGATCCAGGTGGATTTTCCGGCCGCTCACGTTGGCATCATGGCCGCGCTGCGCCGCGCCTTCGAGGCTGCGGCATCGGAGCCGTGCGACCGCGACTTTGCTGACTTGCTGCGACGGTTAAACTGACCCGTTGTGGTCGCGGCTGAGCTCGTCGACCTCACCCATAATCGTCTGCAACGCTGACTTATTGGGATCGGTCTTGTGCTGGCGCCGGGATGGCAGCTTGCCGCTCGACAGCAGTTGCTCGAGCGCCACGCGGCCGCGCGCCACGCGACTCTTGATCGTGCCGACCGCGCAGCCGCAGATCTCGGCCGCTTCTTCGTAGGCGAAGCCGCCCGCGCCAACCAGGATCAGGGCCTCGCGCTGCGGTTGGGGCAGGTGCATCAGCGCGCGCTGCATGTCGCTGAGTTCAATATGGCGGTCCTGGCTCGCGGGTGCCGCCAGGATCTTCGACGCGGTGATATCGTCCCATTCCCCCTTGAAGCGCGCCCGGCGCATCTGGCTTAGGAAGAGGTTGCGCAAAATGATGAAGGTCCAGGCGCGCATGTTGGTCCCGGCCTGGAAGCGCTTGCGCGCCGCCCAAGCCTTCAGCAGCGTTTCCTGGACGAGGTCGTCGGCGAGGTCGCGGCTACCCGACAGGGAGCGGCCGAACGCGCGCAAGTGCGGGATGACCGTGGCCAATTGGTCCTTGAATTCCGGATCCGACAGCGGAACCGGTTCAGCCGGAATTTCCGTGGTTCGTTCCTGTTCACCAGCTTGGGCCAAAGCTTACCCCACCCTCCGTTCGGACGGGCATTGCAGAGCGCCCGCCGCGTGACTCAACCATGAACAGCGATTGTGACGGAAGATAGGTGCTAAGGCCGTCCGACCAAGACAATGACCGCGAAGATCGCGATTACCAAGATCAGGCCAATCGAAAGCACATAACGGGTCACATGCGGGGTCGAGCCTGCCCGGGCCTCGGTCGTGGTCTCGGTTATAGCACCACTCTCTCGGTCAATCTTGGGCAACGTTTCTCTTCCGCATCAATCACTGTTCGGAAGGCCAACGCGCCTTTCCGAACACTGTTCCCGATTCGGATCGGTTAAACTGCCGGAACCGTCGCTGCGTCGAAGAACAGGGCCTGCGCGATCGCCGCTTTCACCGTCGAACGCTGGAACGGCTTGGTGATCAGGAAGGTCGGCTCCGGCCGGGTCCCGGTCAGAAGCCGCTCGGGGAAGGCTGTAATAAAGATCACCGGCACCGAGAATTCGGCGAGGATGTCCTTCACCGCGTCAATCCCGCTCGAATCGTCGGCGAGCTGGATGTCGGCAAGGACCAGGCCCGGCGGGCTCTGGCGCGCTTGGGAAACCGCTTCGTCACGCGTGACCGCGACGCCGGTGACATTGTGGCCAAGGTCCCGAACAATGGTTTCGATATCCATCGCGATGATCGGCTCGTCCTCGATGATGAGGACATCGGCCAGCGTCTGCCGCTCGATTTCCTCCAGCGCTTCCGCGACCAGCGAATCGACGTCGGACGGCCGCGCGCCGATCAGGTAGCCCGCGTCTTCCGACGAAAAGCCTTCGAGCGAGGTCAGCAGCAGCGCCTGGCGCGACAGCGGCGTGATCCGCGACAAGCGGGCGTGCGCAATCGATTCAGGGCCACCGGAACCGCGCGGCGGCTCCTCCCCTTCCTCGATGTTGGCGGTCGACCAGATGGCGTGGAACGTCTTGTACAGTCCCAGCCGCGGATCGACGTCACGCGGAAACTCGTCAGGCTTGGCGACGATCGCTTCGAGCGTTGCCCGAACGAACGCGTCTCCGTGCGTCTGACTCCCGGTCAGAGCGCGCGCATAACGACGCAGGAATGGTAGGTGCGGAGCGAGTTCCTGACCCAGCGACATAGATAAAGGCTCTCCCTCGAATGCGATGTTGCGGCCTGTTAGGCCGCGCGTCGCGATTGTTGCAACCCTGGAAGGATCGTGTTGAACGGCATGCCCGCCCCAGAGAAGTGACTCGGAGGGTGGAACCAAGCACAGTCGATTTGGTTTCCCCCTTAGCGGAGGCGGCCCCGTAAAAGCCGATTCCTACGCATGTGCGCGTTTCGTTTCGGTACGCCGTGTAAGGCAAGCCGTTGCGTGCCGAATCGAGACTAGTAAGAGGCGCGAGGACGGCGCGAGGGGGGACGAGAGGTTGAGTGCTAAGGCGAAAGGCGAGGCGGGCGACACGCGTCACGCACGATCCAGCAAGCCGGCCGACCGGGATCGGAAAGGCAAGAAGCAGCGCACGGCCGACCTCGGGCGCGCGCTTCGCTCTGTCTACGACAATACCCTGCGCGAGAGCGTCCCCGACGAGTTCAACGACCTGCTCGGCAAACTCAGCTGAGCTGATGCCGGGGGGCGTCGCGCAATGCTGAGCGCCGCCATTCGCCGTTTTGCGACTCTGCCGACGGCGGCGAAACTCCTCCTGATCCTGACCGCGCTGCTACTGCCAATAGGCATTGCCCTTACATGGGTTGGCGAATCCGGCATCCAGCAGGCCAATGCGGCGCTGCGGGGACGGAGCACCGACCAGGCCAAAGCGGCCGCCGGCGCGACCGAGAGCCTGATCGCGCGCAACGCGCTTGCCCTCCGGATCGCCGCTGCGTCCGCCATTCGCGCCGATGGCGGCGATCCGTGCGGCAACGCCTTGCAGGCCCTCGCCACCGCGCCGGGCATTGCGCGCCAATTTTCGCTCCGCAACGCGAATGGCGATTTGCTGTGCACGACCCCGGACTTCCAGCCGAAGGACGCCGACCTCTTCGTCGCGCCGGGCGACATCCGCACCTGGATTGATTCGAACCGAACCAGCGTCGACCTTCGCGTTGGAGTGGTCGGCGGCATGGCAACGACCACCCTGAGCACTGCCGACTTGCGCAATGCCGCGAACGCTGCCGGCACCAGAATTCGCTCGATGACCCTGAGCGACGGCAGCTACGAAATGGATGTCATTTCGCCGGAGCCGGACAGTGCGTCGGGCCTGACCTATACGAACTGGCCAATTGCCAACGGCTCGCTGACCGTCCGCCTTGGCCTGCGCGTGGAACGGATCACGACGCTCGATCGCCTCGTGCTGCTGCTGCCGGTGCTGATGTGGGTGCTGGCCGCGCTCGGCACCTGGCTGCTTGTCACGCGCCTGCTGATCCGCCCGCTGAAGCGGCTGCAGCGCGCCGTAAGCGCCTATACCCCCGGCGCCGAAGGTGGCCTCGACCTACCGCGGAAGCTCGGACCGTCGACAGAGATCCAGGAACTGCGCGATGCCTTTGGGCGCGCGATTGCCCGCGTCGAGGAGTCGGAGCGGGATATGACCGACGCGCTGAGCGGCCAGCGACGCCTGGTCCGCGAAGTTCACCATCGGGTGAAGAACAACCTGCAGGTGGTGGCGTCGCTGCTCAACATCCACGGCCGCAGCGCCGAAACGTCCGAGGCGCAGGCGGCCTACGCCGGGATCGGCCGCCGCGTCGGCGCCCTGTCGATCGTCCACCGCAACCACTTCGCCGAGATGGAAGAAAACCGCGGCATCGCGCTTCGGCCCTTGCTGGCCGAACTCGCCGCGGAGCTGCGCGCGGGTGCGCCCGAGCCTGCCCGGCGGCTAGCCATCGATCTCGATCTGGAGACGGTGAACACGACCCAGGACGTTGCCGTCGCGGTCGCCTTCCTGATCACCGAGATTGTCGAGCATGCGATGCTCGACCGGCCCCAGGATCCGGTCGAAATCTCCCTGCGCCGGACCAGCGAGTTGACCGCCCGGCTGGCGATCAACAGCCCAGTGCTTGTGCCCGACGATTCGGAACAACCGGAAAAAGCGCAATTCGAACGGATTGTCGCTGGCTTGGCGAAACAACTTCGCTCGCCCCTCGACCGCAAGCTGGGGCGCTACAGCGTTGATTTACCGGTATTTCCTGTAGCTTGAGCCGAGGTGGGAAAGTACCGATTCCTCGAAAAAAATAATTCAGGGGTTCGGAACTGTTCGGGAAGACGCTGCGTTGTGCTCTTCGGATAGTGACCTTTTGCCCCCCCGCTCTCGCTATCCGCTTAAACGGGCCCGGAACCGCCAACCCTCCCCCCCCCCGGTGGCGCTTCCGGGCCCTCTTCTGTCTGGGCCTCCGAAACCACCGAGTCTGACCGCGCTGCTTTGCGCGCCGCGCGCCAATGGGTGATGCGAATGGCAAGGATCGCGAATTCGTACAGGCCATAGAGTGGCACCATCAGCATCAGCATCGACACCGCGTCCGGCGGCGTGAGCACGGCGGCGATGGCGGCTGCCCCGACGATCGCGTAGCGCCGCGATTTGGCCAGCTGCTCGCGGGTGACGATCCCGGCGCGCTCGAGGATCATCAGCAGGATCGGCAGCAGGAACGCCGCGCCGAACCCGAACAAAAAGCGGGTGACGAAGGTCAGATAATTGCCGACACCCGGCAGCGCTTCCTGCTGAATGCCGCCGATATTCCCCTGGTAGCTGAGCAGGAAATGCAGCGCCCAGGGCATGGCGACGAAGTAGGCGAAGCTCGCCCCGGCCCCGAAGAAGAAGGGCGTCATCAGCAGGAACGGGAGAAACGCCTTCTTCTCTTTGGCGTAGAGGCCCGGCGCAACGAACCGCCACAGCTGGATGGCGATGACCGGGAAGCTGATCATCAGCGCCGCAAACAGCGCGACCTTCACCTCGACGAAGAACGCCTCGAAGACATCCGTATAAATTAGCTTGCCCTGCCCCGCCTTGAGCAGCGGCTGGACCAGCACGCCGAAAATCCTGCGCGCAAAATAGAGGCAGATGAAAAAAGCGACGGCCAGCGCGGCCAGGCTCTGGAGCAGCCGGCGGCGGAGCTCGACCAGATGCTCGAGTAGCGGCTGCTTGGTGTCGTCGATGTCCCTCACGGCAGCGGCCGCTGTTCGGGCGGGAGCTCGTCCTCGGGCGTCGCGGGATCGGCGACCGGCGGCATTGTGTCCGGCGTCCCCGGTTCGGGATATTCGGCGTTGGCCGGATGGAGCTTCAGAATCCGCTCATTCTCCTCGCGCCACTTCTTCTCCATTTCCTCGAGTTCCGCCTCGCGCATCATGTTCTCGATGCCCGACGTGAAGTGGCGCGCCATGCCGCGCATGCGGCCCACCCAATAGCCGACGGTCCGCATGACCTTGGGGAGGTCCTTGGGCCCGATGAAAATCAGGGCGAGGACCGCGACGATGACGAATTCGGTGGAATCGACGCCGAACATGGCGGCGCTCTAGCGCTTAACGGGCTTCGTCGTCTCTAGGCACCGCGGTCGGGTCGTCGCGAACCGGCGTCACCTCGATCGGATCCTGATCGCGCGGCAGCCGCGGCGGGTCGGCGCGGCGCTGCTCGTCATAGCGCCGGCGCTTCTCGTCCTCCTCGTCGCCCATGCCTTCCTTGAAGCTTTTCATTCCCTTGGCGACATCCTTCATCATGTTCGAGAAGCGGTTGCCGCCGAACAACAGCAGGAGGAACAGGCCGAGAATGATCCAGTGAATGAGGCTGAAACCGCCCATGAGAAGCTCCTTTGACGGCGGTATCTAGTCCGCCTCTTCTTCGCTTTCCAGTTGAAGCTGAAACACAGACTCGTCGAGCGGGTCCAAAAGTCCCGCGGCCTTCAAATCGTCGATCCCCGGCAAATCGCGCCTGGAGCCGAGGCCGAAGTGGGTCAGGAACTCCTGCGTCGTCGCATAAAGCAGCGGGCGGCCGGGCCCTTCGCGGCGGCCGGCGGGCCGGATCCAACCCGAATCCATCAGCACGTCGAGCGTGCCCTTCGAAATCTGGACGCCGCGAATCGCCTCGATCTCGGCGCGGCTGACCGGCTCGTGATAGGCGACGATTGCCAGCGTTTCGGTCGCGGCGCGCGATAGCCGACGCGGCTCCTCGCGCGTCCGCCGGAGCAAGTGCGCCAGGTCAGGCGACGTCTGAAAGTGCCAGCGGCCGCCACGCTCGACCAGTGCGATCCCGCGCCCCTCGTAGTGCTGGGCCAGCTCGCCGAGCGCCAGCTCGATCGGTCCGTCGCCGGCATGCTCGACGATTTCGTCGGCGGTCAGCGGCGTCGCCGACGCGAAAATCGTGGCTTCGACGGCGCGCGCATAGTCGTCCACGTCAGGCCACCTTCAACATGATTGGTGCAAACGCCTCGTCCTGCTGGATCGTGAGGCGGCCGCGCCGCGCCAGCTCCAGCGCGGCGAGGAAGCTGGATGCGAGGCAGGACCGGCGGAATTGCGGATCCTGAGTCGCCGGGATGAAGCTTTCGAGGAAGGTCCAGTCGAGCGCGGTTCCGATCATCCGCGCGACCCGCTCGATCGCTTCTTCGAGCGTCATCACCGCGCGGGCATGGACGACGTGCATCGCCGGCTGGGTTCGTGCGCGGACGGCGCCGTAGGCCGCGAACAGGTCAAAATCGCGCACCTGCCACATTGCTTTCCGCACCAGGCGAAGCCCCTCCGGCGCGCCGCGAACGAACACATCGCGCCCGATACGGTCGCGGCCGAGCAGCCGCGCGCCCGCTTCGCGCATTGCGTCGAGCCGCTGGAGACGCATCTGCAGGCGCCACGCCAGTTCGTCGGGGCTCGGCTCGGCCTCTGGGTCCTTGGGCAGCAGCAGGCAAGATTTGAGGTAAGCGAGCCAGGCCGCCATCACGAGATAATCGGCCGCAATCTCGAGCTTCAGTGCGCGCGCCTCGCCGATGTAGGCAGTATACTGGTCGACCAGCTGCAGGATCGAGATTTGCGCGAGGTCGACCTTCTGCGCACGTGCCAGGCTCAGCAGCAGGTCGAGCGGCCCTTCCCAGCCATCGAGGTTGAGCGTCAGCTCATCCGATTGCCGGATCGGCCGCTCTTCGAAATCCTCGTCCTCCACGCTCACGCGTCAGTCCTCACCCGGATCGTGAATGACGATCCGGCCCACTTCAAGCTCGTCGATCTTCAGCTTCTTGATCCGCCCGCGGCCGATGAACACCGCGCCGATGGCCATGCTACCGAAGGCGATCGCCCCCATCGCGAGGGCGCCGAGGGCACCGGCACCGATCGCGACCGCTCCCAGCTTCCGGTCGGACTTCACCGGAACCTTGGGATCGCCCGGCATCAGACCAGCGCCAACAAGGTGTCGCGCTTGGCGACGGCATCCGCGAAGCTCGGTCCGGCATCATCCTCGACCAGGGTCACCGCCATTGCCCGGGCGAGGCGAATCTCACCCTCCGCGCTCAGTGCCGGGACCGCTCCTGCAACCGCGACCATTTCCTCCATCTTGCCGGAGCAATGGAGCGCGACGTCGCACCCGGCCGCGACGACGCCCGCGGCGCGGTCGCCGAAATCGCCCTGCAATGCTTCCATGCCGAGATCGTCGCTCATCAGGAAGCCATCGAACCCGATGCGGCAGCGAATGATGTCCCCGATCACCGTCGGCGACAGGCTCGCCGGATGATCCGGATCCCAGGTCGTGTAGACGACGTGCGCGGTCATCCCCATCGGCGCCGACGCAAGCCGCTCGAACGGCTCAAGGTCGGTTTCCAGCTCCTCGGCGTTGGCCACGACGACCGGCAATTCCTTGTGGCTGTCGACCAGAGCCCGGCCATGGCCCGGCATGTGCTTGACGATGCCGACGACGCCGGCCGAGGCCATGCCGTCGAGCACCGCCCGGCCGAGCGCGGAGACCTGCATGGGCGCCGTCCCAAGCGCGCGGTCGCCGATGATGTCACTGGCCCCTTCCTGCCGGACATCGAGCAAGGGCAAGGCGTTGACGTTGATCCCGCAGCCGCGAAGCATCAGCGCCAGCGCCCGCGCGTTCGAACGCACCGCTTCGATCGCCGATGACGGCGCCAGCGCATAGAGGTCAGCAAAGCGCTCGGCGGCGGGGAATGCGGGCCACTCGGGCGGCTTCATCCGCGCCACGCGGCCGCCTTCCTGGTCGATCAGGATCGGCAGGTCCGGCCGCCCGGTCAGGTCACGCAGCGCATTGGTCAACGCGAGGAGCTGCTCCGGGCTTTCGCAATTCCGCTTGAACAGGATGAACCCCGCGGGGTCGGCGGCGCGGAAGAATTTGGCTTCTTCCGCCGTCAGTTCGAGGCCTTCGAGGCCGTAGATCGCCGCCTGCATCTATTGCGCCACGAAGCAATTTTCGCCGGCTGCCTTCAGCGTCTGGCACGCCTGGCGGGCGTCCGCGGGCGATCCGGCTTCGGCGCGCAGCCGGATCCC
>Ga0268266_10007203_pt1 | contig 10065 bp, 13 predicted proteins | sample KBSS13metaG_FD_190356 | JGI IMG/M metagenome (GOLD analysis project Ga0268266, IMG submission 190356) | Switchgrass rhizosphere microbial communities from Kellogg Biological Station, Michigan, USA - KBS S1-3 metaG (SPAdes) (version 2) | ecosystem: Host-associated > Plants > Roots > Rhizosphere... | reverse complement strand
ATGATGCTGCTCGTGTGTGTTCGCGACGAGTTTGAACTACATGGCGCAGCGTAATTCCAGAGCGTCAGTTGAAGGGGATGAGGACGCCCTGAGCTTTCCCTCCCCGCTGGCACCAGACAAGGGAGCAACAGCCCTCGATCTGGTATATCAAGCAGCCGATGTTTTCCGCGGTATGGAGAAGCACGCCCGCGAGACGGAAGCTCGTGCCCAGTCACTTTGCACCAGCGCCTTGGAAGGATTGCGGCTTGCCGAAATGCGAGCGGAGGCCGCCGAGCAGGCACAACGTGAACTCATCGTCACCGCCGAACTTAAGCTGCAACAAGCGTGTCGAGCGCTGGAACAAGCCCGGTCCTGTATTGAAGGTCAGAAGGATAAGTTGACCGCCGTAGAGCTTCGCGCCGAAGTTGCTGAAGCCGAAGCGCGACAAGCCAAGGAAGCGCTCGCGCTCGTCGAAGAGGCCATTCGCAAGCGTCTGCTTTGCGCAAACCCGGACGCCGATGTCAGGTTGACAGCGGTAGCCTGATCCATTGCGACTGCCATGGTTCACTGGGTGCTACAGTGGGCAGGCGCGGCACTAGCGAACACCCTGCCGTGAGCTTGACGGCAGCCGCCTCCTTCAGGCCAATCATTTGAAATCGGGCCGGCGCATGGGTCGAGGTCCAAGCAAGCGTGTGCCGCGCGCCAATTCAAACATGACAGAGCCGAACGATAACTTTCTATTAACCAAGTTGGATTATCTGGGGAGTTGGGCATTCGGGGCGTGTGTGCTGGCTTGCGGGCCAGCCGGTAGTGTAGGCGTGGACCCATGGCCCTTGACCCCGAAGAGTTCGTCACCCTCACAGATCACGGCTCGATGAAACTGCGTGCGGCAGTTTCGCGCGCGATGACATTGCTACCCAAGGAACGCAAGCGGACAACAATCGTCCGCAAGGGTGAACCGGCGATCCTGAATTTCGACCAGATCAAGAACCTTGCGGCGCAGTGGGACGAACGGCTCGTGCCGATCGACTAGTTACGCCGTGCCAGGTTCAATCGGGCCGCGCCCAGCCGAAGCGGTAGTTGATCCGCTGGTAGAGCATGCGACTGAAAATCGCAGTGTCGGTGGTTCGATCCCGCCCCGGTGGTTCGATTCCCGAAGTCACGCTAGATGATCTGGTAAGGAATAGGGACCCCCAGCATTCTGAATCCTGGTTAGTGAGCGGGACCGAACCGCCGTCCTACCTGAATGGCGACGCTATCGAGAACAACGCCGACTCCGCGTGCTAACCTCGAGTACAACGCCGAACGGGCCCCGACGCTGGCCGACGAGGCTTGGTCGGATGATCGGTGTACTGGCACTTCTGGAAAACGCGACCCGACGCCGGCAATCAGTTAACGTCAGCGAGCATCGTGCGAGCAGCCGCGCGGTTTCTTGGTCTGGTGCCGGCGTGCCTAATGCTGAGCGGCGCCTCACGCCGCAAGGCAGATCTCCTCGCCTGCCGCGGCTTGGACTTCCGCCACGATTTGTGCATCGGAAAGACCCGCGAGGTAACGCAGGCCTTGCGCCAACGCAAGGGCCGTGCGGTAGGTCACCTTAACGATTTCGGTCCGGTCGGACGCTGGCAGCCCCGAAACGAAGTCGACGATATCGTCAACGTGACCCGCCTCGCTTCCGAGGGCGCTGTGGGTTCTCAAGAAACGTGATGCATCAATCCCCGGTGCCCACAGCGCTTCGATGGCGTCTACTTCGGACCTGCCCTTGAAGGCCGCGGTGTACTCGAAGCAGTACGAGTATCCGATGCATCCGATTGGATAGTCCGAGAGAGCGAGACTGTCGTGGTAGTCGCAGAGCGGCTTCATGCCGCTTGGAATAAAATTCGCGACGATGCGTTCGGCGGGCAGCCCCAGAGCGCGAAGATCCTTGATGGCCAGACGCTCGTGTCCGGTTTCCTCACGTGCGTGGGTCTCGAGATACGATGCAATTTCCGGCCTGTTCAAGGCGCTGAAGCAGTCGGCGGCTCTAAGGAAGTGGCCCGGAGCACGGCGCGCGTTGTGATACGAGAAGATGAGGTCGAATACGTACTGGGGAAGCGATCTAGCGCGCTGCTTCAGCTCGCCTTCGATCGAGAGACCGAGTGCGATTGCGCCATCAAGCAGTCCACCCGTGCTTCCATGTTTTCCCGAACCAGTCATCGGGCGGGTGAACGGAATCGTGGCGTTCTGGTCTCTCACATTGATGAACCAGGAGTCACCCGTTTCGCGGGCAACGATAGTAATATCCTCGGAAAGTGCTACCCACTCTACCGTCATGTTGTCCATACCTCGCCTCCAGCCTGCTGGGTGCATGAGCTAGGTCAGTGGTCAATGAACGTTACCCACACCATGGGAAGCGTGCCTTCAAATTCCGGCACAGGTTGACGCCATCGCTATTCGGGCTGTCTCCATCGAAGCTTTGCCAATCGGGTCGGGTAATACGAAAACGGTTTGGCCTGGCGCCGGTTTGTACCCCGCGTACTCAGTCGGCGTCAGAACGACCACGTCGTTCAGGAAAATGCCAACCTGCTCCAACGCGGCTTTGGTACTGGCCTTGTTGGTCAGCTTTGCGCCCGACAGCAATTGAGCTTGGAATCCCGCATCACTCCACGCTTGGACTATCACAGCGGCGAGCGCATCGTTAGGATGATAGATGGGACAATCATCGTGGGTTTTGCTCATCGTGGTCACCTGATGATGTGAAGGGGATAAATTCCTTACTGATCCACCCGTTCATGTTGTTACCGCATTTGCAGATTGTCAAGATTGCGCCACGGTTCAGGGTGTCAGGTCGACCACCTCCTACTGAATGCGCTCGCCACAATTGCGATGGAGATCTCCCGCGGACCCAGGCTTCCGCGGTCGATGCCGGCGCAATCGGTGCGAATGCGGCCAAGGCCGATCCTCCCGATTTGTTGCCTATGGATGTCGGGTTGCCGGATACCGGTCGCCTCAACGGGCCGTTGTTTTATCCAACCGCGGAGACAAGCAAACTGGTGGCGAAGCCATAACCGCATTTCAAAGCGAGAAAGTTCAATGTACAACTTGGGTGTCCTGCCACTCAGGAGGCTGCCGGGTGAGTGACGTTTCGGCATGGCTGCATCGCCTCGGCCTTGGCAAGTACGCGAAAGCGTTCGAGGACAACGAAATCGAATTCGACTTTCTGCCCCATGTGACCGAGAACATGCTGGAGCAGATCGGCGTGCCGGTCGGTCCCAGGGCCAAGTTGCTTGCGGCCATTTCTGAGCTGGGTTCGTCACCGGCTGACCTGTCGCAATTCGAGCCCGGCGAAAGGACAAAAAGCAGATCGACGATCGGGCCACGACCGGCCGAACGTCGTCAGATTACGGTCATGTTCTGCGACCTCGTCGACTCGACCAAGTTTGCCAGCGGTCTCGACCCGGAAGATTTCAAGGCCGTCATGCATGCCTACCAGAGCGCGTGCGGGGCGGTTATCGAGCGCTATGGCGGCCATGTGTCACAATATCATGGCGACGGCCTTGAGGTGTATTTCGGCTATCCGCTCGCGCATGAGGACGATGCTGAGCGGGCCGTGCGCGCGGGCCTCGCAGTGATCGAGGCCGTGATGGCCATCGCGGGACCGCCGCGATTGTCGGTGCGGGTCGGGATCAGCACCGGCATCGTGGTGATAAGCGAAACGGGCGCCGGCGATCCATCGATTCCCTCAAGCGCGATCGGGGATACGCCGCACATCGCGGCCCGTCTCCAGACAATCGCGGCGCCGAATTCAGTGGTAATTGCTGAGGTCACCAGGCGGCTTATTTCGATGCGGATCGATCAGGAAGATCTGGGACCCCAGAACCTGAAGGGCATCGCGGACCCCATTCACGCATTTCGAGTGCGGCATGTCCATGAGGACTCAAGCCGCTTTCAAGCCGGCCGTGCCGCGGCACTGACGCCGCTGGTTGGGCGGCGTACCGAGCTGGCTTTGTTGCAACAACGCTGGCGTGACGCAAAGGGTGGAGAAGGTCAAGTTCTATATGTCTGCGGTGTGCCCGGGATTGGTAAATCGAGAATCGTTCACGAACTCGATCATTGGATCGGAAAGCAATCTCATTTCAGTCTGAATTTCCAGTGCTCGCCCCACCACATGCAGAGCGCTCTCTTCCCGGTTATCCAACAAATCAAGCGGCTCGGCAAGCTAGCTGACAATGACTCCGATCTGGTCAAGCTCGACAAGATCGAGAGATTGCTTGCGAAGGCCACTATGCAAGTCGACAAGGTCATACCGCTCGTCGCAGAGATGATCTCGATTCCAAGTGAATCACGATATGCTCCGCTTGGACTCACCGCGGTGCAGAAGAAGGCCCATACCTTGTTCGTGCTCGTCGATCTTCTGCTCGGTCTTTCGGATCGACGCCCGGTCCTTTGTCTGCTTGAGGATGCGCAATGGATCGATCCTTCGACGCAGGAACTTCTCGAAATGGTTGCGGGCCGAACCGAGAAGGCAAGAATTCTACTAATTGTGACTCATCGACCAGAGTATCAAGTGCGCTCGGGCGCTTATGGCAACGTGAGCGGGTTAACGTTATCGCGTCTCCCACGACGGGAGGTCGTCGAAATGACGCAGCTGGCTTTGCGCAAACAGAGTGTCCCAACTGCGGTGATGAATAGGATTGTCGACGAGAGCGATTCAATACCTCTCTTCGTAGAAGAGCTTGCTCGTGGCGCCCTTGAGTCAAGCGGCATCGAAAAGCGCGGAACGAGCAACCAACGCGCGGAGCCGTCGGCTTCTTGGTTGGTGCCGGACTCGCTGCGCGATTCGCTTGTGGCGCGCCTGGATCGAGCACCACAGGGGCGAAGTGTCGCGCAAATGGCCGCTGTCATTGGCCGTGAATTCTCTTACGACGTGTTGCTTCGCGTTTCAAATCTAAGCAATTCAGAATTGGATTTAACCCTCGCACACCTTCAGCAAAGCGAGATTATTCAGCAAATCGACCATAGGCCGTCGGCCCGTTATGTATTCAAGCACGCGCTTGTGCGCGACGCGGCCTATGAATCCCTGCTAAGATCAACCCGTCGGGAGGTCCATGCAAGAGTCGGTGCAGTACTCGAGAAGGAGCGGCCGGAGATTGTTACGGATGAACCCGAGCTTCTCGCCTATCACTATAGCCTGGCGGGCAACGCTGAATTTGCAGTGATCTATTGGTCGCACGGAGGTCAACGTGCCAGAAGTCGGTCAGCCAACTTCGAAGCCATAGTCCAATTTCAAAAGGCCTTGGAGTTCTTGAATGTGTTGCCAGAGACGCCAGAGCGCCTTTCCAAGGAATTGGAGCTTCAGTTGTCGCTCGGCGTCTGCTTCATTGCGGCACATGGTTATTCGGCGGACGACACCCGTAGTTCATTTGAACGTGCTCGCACTTTGAGCGAGGAGCTCGGCGAGCCGCGTAAAGAGATACAGGCGATGTTTGGCCTGGCGCTGCATTATTGGATGAGAGCCCAACATGATCGGGCGATCGAGCTCGGCGAGACGCTGCTCGCTAAGGCCGAAGAGCTCAAAGACCCGATCGCGCTGACAGTGGCGCATCGTGTCCTTGGAAGCACGTTGTTTACCCTCGGTGACTTCGTTCGAGCGCGTGAATATCTTGAGCGGGCAGTTGCACTGAAGCAGGTGGTTACTGCGGACGCGCGATCCTTATTTTTATCTTATGCTGTGGACCCACGCATCGCTGCTCAATTGATACTTGCCTGGGATACATGGAGCCTCGGTTATCCCGAACAGGCGCATCGTTACGTGACAGAAGCTCTTGGGCAGGCCCTGAAGCAAGCTGACGCCTATACTGTCGCGTTCGCTCACTATGTGACGTGCGCAGTACAATCGCTGCGTGGAGAATTTCAAGACTCGCTGGCGCACGCAGATCGAAGTTTGGCCCTGTCCAGGGAGCACCATATAGATCTTTATGCACTTTATTCGCAGTTCGGACGGGGGTATGCGCTCGCGAAGACAGGGCAAAAAGAGCGAGCAGTAGCCGAAATTCGAGAGGCCATCGAGGAGGCACGTCGAAGCAATCTTGGACACATGCGCGGGTTCCTGCGCGGATGGCTCGTAACGATACTAGTAGAGATTGAAGATCCGGAAACTGCGCTTTCGACTGTCGGTGACGCGCTGAAGCAAGTCAATGACGTTACGGGGCGCGCGTGGGAGGCCGAGCTTCGACGGCTGCGCGGAGACATTTTGCTGGTGGTGAGTGATGACGCTGTGGATGAGGCGGAGCGTAGCTACAATGACGCAATCGCTATCGCGCAGAGCCAGTGCGCTCGGTCATTGGAACTCCGCGCGGCGATATCGCTAGCGCGGCTTCTTCGGAGCCAGGGCAAGAATGCCGAGGCGCGCGAGCGTCTCGCCCAAATTTACGACTGGTTCAGCGAGGGATTTGACACGTTAGACTTGAAACAGGCCAAGGCGTTACTCGGCGAGCTCGCGCAGTGAGGCTGGCCGCTTCGCTCATGCGGGCTACTAGCCAAACCGCAGCGCTCGTTCGACATTTTTGCGAAAGCCGGCGCGGTCGGTCCCTTGGCGGTCGAGCGTGTTCGAAAGTCCGATCAGGCCGCTGCCAGCCGACGAGGGATCAAAACCAAACGGCCTGATTGCAATGCAAGCCGCCCTTTCGCTCTCGGCGAACGTCAGCATTTGAGAGGCCAAATTACGCAGAATGCGTTGTGCCTCGCGCGCATTTTTCAAGTCTGTATCGTATTGCCGTATCTGCTCGGATGTGACGCAGGTCTCGCGAGGTTGTGGCGTCGCGACGTTCGCAATAAAAAGCATTTGATGACGCACAGACCGTCGTAGATCGAAGAAATTTCGAATAGGCCGACCAATGAGTTCGAGCGCAAACCACCCAAATGCGCCGGTCGTGGCGACTGAGATCAAGATCACATACCACTGCATTCGCTGACCGCATCTGCTCTGTTGGCGACGATCTAAGCATACCGCAAATGGTTCCCGCCAAATAAGCATGCTTATCGCCAGATTTTTCCCGCCCCAATTTGCCTTTGGCTAGACGGCTCAACAGTTCCGTTTCGCGCGGCGTTAGGATCAACATGAGCAAGCGTAGCCCGGATGAGCGAAGCGACATCCGGGTTTCGGTTGTGCCGATCCCCACATATCGCCTTGCTAATGCGGGCTACTTGCTCAAGGGGAGCGCCATACGAGTTGCACGATCGAGGTGACTTCACGCTGTCATTCAGGATACGATTGCCGATACCGCCATCACGTGAGGTTTCGTCATGCTGCCCATTCCCGCAGACATCTTCACCGAGCCCGACAACGTATCCCCCGACGGCCTGGCTAACCTCGGTCCCCTGCGTCATCTGGCGGGTATTTGGCAGGCGGACAAGGGCGTGGACGTCAACCCCAAGGCCGAGGGCCCGGAGCGTCGGATTTTCCGCGAGCATATCCGGATGGACCCGATCGATCCGCAGGCCAATGGTCCGCAGCTCTTTTACGGGTTGCGTTATCACATCCACATCAACACGCCCGAGGAGGACATCACCTTCCACGATCAGGTCGGCTACTGGCTTTGGGAGCCGGCAACCGGCCTGATTCTGCAAAGCGTGACGATTCCGCGGGGCCAGGTTTTGCTCGCATCGGGCCAGGCAAAGCCGGATGACAAGCGCATCTCGGTTACGGCGAAGCGTGGCGATACGCGCTACGGAATCTGCTCAACGGAATTCCTGGACGAAGCTTTCCGCACGGAGAGTTATCGATGTGACATCACCTTCAACGACGACGGAAGCTGGACCTATGCCATTGAAACCGAGCTTCTGGTGAAGGGGAGGGACCTCCCGTTCAATCATCACGACACCAACACCTTGAAGCTCGTTGGGGCGCCGGCACCGAATCCGTTGGCTGTCATCCTGAAAGACCGCGCAGAGAAACAGGATTAGTACGCGTAGCCCGACTGAAAAGCAAAAGGCCCCCGGCGTGAAACACCGCGGGCCTTCACCTCAATGAGGGACACATCCGCCCTCATTGATACCACTGGGAAGCGCAGCAACGCGCTATGACCTCGTTGCCTCGCGAGCGAGGCGTTCGGCTTTCAACCGCTCGAAATTGGCGCGGAAAGCCTCGTCAGCCGCTTTGCGTTCGCGGATCGCCTGTTCGGCATCGCAGCGACGCTGCTCCGCCTTCGCTGCACGCTCTTCGGCAGAGGTCGGGGGCTTCTCTCGTTGTTCAAAAGGATGCATGCACGTCAACGCCCCAGGGCAACCAAAGTTCCCTGATGGGGACCCGCCTCATGTCGATCACGCGTGAGACGCACCCAGGAGGCCGAGCTCCTTGCGAACGGCGGCGGCTGAATTCCCGACCTTGTCGACGGCCTTCTGCAGCTCTTCCTTCGTCACGCCGAGCGCCTTGATCCAATGCCTGACCTCGTAGTCCTCGTGCATGTTGATCTTGCTGCGGTCGGGCTGGTCTTTCTTCGTGAGACTGTCCATTGCACACCTCCGAAAAGAAAACGCGCTCGGGGGCGGCCTGTTCCTCTACGAGGCCAGGGATATCGGGTGCTCCGCCCTGTATCGCTGGTAGGCGCTGATGGCATTGTTCGAGAGCCGCAAGCGTCGCCGCTCTCCGCACTTGATCATTGTTTCAATCGTATCGAGCAGATGATTGGCCGCAATGTCCGGGCTGCCCAGCTCGCCGGTTGCCTCAAGGTAATCCCAGGCAATCTCAAATGAGTCTGCGAAAAGCGTTGTCATCGTCTCGCTCATGACGGGTAAACGTCATCGCGTCCCGTTCTGTTCCTGTGATGACCTCAGGGAGCTTGCCCGCACATCAGCTTCGGCAATTGCGATCATCGATCTTCACAAACGCTGGCCTCCGTTTCCAATTGCCGGCACAGGCGCAAGAGCCTTGTTAAGAGCCTTGGCCAGCGTAGCTCGGATGAGGGGCCTGCCCGCTGTAGCTCAACGAGCGAAGCCGGAAGCGACATCCGGAACTTGGTGCGAATCCCCTGCATATCGCGGAGCCTGTCATCGCCGCGCGAGCGCAATTGCGCTCGTCGCGGGCGCGCGACCCGTTGGCTCATGCGGCTACTTGCTGTTTTATCGTCGCCGACGCGGTTTGGATTTCGGAGGGTCTGTTCCGGTAATTGCCCGATACCACGCGGCGTCTGACTGCGCGAGCGCTCTGTCAGCGGCAAGATCCGACTGCGCACGGTGGTACTGGCTCAGGGCGAGGTAGCAATCGGTGCGTGCCGGTCCGCGAGGTATCGCTTCGCAATTCGCCTGTGCGGCCGCAACGGCAGGAGAGGCCACCAGCAAGACCGCGACGAGACGTGCGGTCCAGGGTGCCATACCGCCCTCCAGGCGCGCCCGCACGGGCATGCCATCGGGTTCAGTAATAACGATACCGGCGCAAGTTCGCGTTGATCACACATTTGGTCACTTGCCGGTCGCAGCGCCAACATTTGTTCAGGCGTCCCCAATCGCTTACCCCTGCTGCCCTGTCGGTACACCTGCCTTGGCAATTCGCGGCTCTGTCTTCACATCGCCAATGCTGTGCTTCGGACGGTGAGTTGAGGAGCACTCCGGTGCCTATGAGCGCAATCGCGAAAAAAAGGTGCCGTGTCATTATCGGACCTCCAGAGAAAGGCGCGGGCCGATGCCAATCCTAACCTCTCGACAGGGCTAAATCCAGCAACAAGCCGGCGCGTCGCACGATCAGCGCGGCGGACCTAGAATCCGAACAGGTCAAGAATCGCCCGGAAGATCGCAGCGATGACAGCCAGCACGCCGAAGATGACGGTAGCCACCGCATCGAGCAGCATATCGACCAGATCCGACAGGGAGCTTGCTGCAACGATCACGACGCAGCAACCGGCGCCGATCAAGAGCGACGTGACCATGTTGAACATCATGATCCACAGCACGACAAAGACCAGCCCGCTCAGGATCACCGCCACGGCGAGGCGGCGGGCAGGGCTGCTGTTCGATGCCGGCCGGCCGGCTGGCTCTGGCGAATTCATGACCGGCAATTCCCTCAGCGATGATGCGGATTTTTGTCGCCGCGGGGCCGAAAAGGTTCAAGTCGAG
>Ga0268266_10007198_pt1 | contig 10074 bp, 8 predicted proteins | sample KBSS13metaG_FD_190356 | JGI IMG/M metagenome (GOLD analysis project Ga0268266, IMG submission 190356) | Switchgrass rhizosphere microbial communities from Kellogg Biological Station, Michigan, USA - KBS S1-3 metaG (SPAdes) (version 2) | ecosystem: Host-associated > Plants > Roots > Rhizosphere >... | reverse complement strand
CGTCGCCTCCACCAACCCGCGCACCGGCAAGCCCGGCTGGTGGCAGCGCATGGTCGGCCCCGGCCTGCCGATCGACACCAGCCGCATGTTCGTCATCTGCGCCAACGTGCTCGGCGGCTGCCTCGGCTCGACCGGCCCGGCAAGCCCCGCGCCCGATGGCCAGCCCTGGGCCATGCGCCTGCCGGTGCTGACCATCCGCGACATGGTCCGCGCCCACGTCGCCCTGCTCGATGCGCTCGGCATCGCCCGACTGGCGGCGGTCGTCGGCGGCTCGATGGGCGGGATGCAGGCGCTGAGCCTCGCCGCCAACTGGCCGGCCCGGGTGGACAAGGTGCTGGCCATCGCCTGCACCGCCGCCATGCCCGCCCAGAACATCGCCTTCCAGGAAGTCGGCCGCCAGGCGATCATGGCCGATCCGGACTGGCAGCAGGGCGCCTACTACAACACCGGCCGCCAGCCCGATGCCGGCCTCGCGGTGGCGCGCATGGCCGCCCACATCACCTATCTCTCCGAAGCCTCGATGCACGAGAAGTTCGGCCGCCGCCTGCAGGACCGCGCGGCGAAGACCTTCGGCTTCGACGCCGAATTCCAGGTCGAATCCTACCTGCGCCACCAGGGCGTCACCTTCACCACCCGGTTCGACGCCAACTCTTACCTCTACATCACCCGAGCGATGTCCTATTTCGACCTCATCGAGGAAAAGTTCGGCCCCGGCTCCGGCGCGCTGCTCGCCGATGTCTTCGCCGGCACGGATTCCCGCTTCTGCGTCGTCAGCTTCGATTCCGACTGGCTCTACCCGACACCGGAATCCCGCAAGATCGCCCACGCGCTCAATGCCGCCGGCGCGCCCGTCAGCTTCATGGAACTCGCCGCCCCCTTCGGGCACGACAGCTTCCTGCTCGACGTTCCCGCGCTGGATCGGGTCGTCACCGGGTTCCTGAGCCAGTGAAAGCAGGCCGGTGAGCGAAGCCCTGCGCCCCGATCTCGCCCTGATCGCCGACCATGTCGAGCCCGGCAGCCGCCTGCTCGACATCGGCTGCGGCGACGGCACCCTGATGACCGCGCTGCGCGCCCGCCGCTGCGATGCCCGCGGGCTGGAGCTGGACCCGGCCAACGTGGCCGAATGCGTCGCGCGCGGCCTGTCGGTGATCCAGGGCGATGCCGATTTCGATCTCGGCTACTATCCCTCGCAGGGGCTGGACTACGCCATCCTCAGCCAGACCCTGCAGACCACCCGGCGGCCGGACAAGGTGCTCGACGAACTGCTGCGCATCGGCCGCCGCGCGGTGGTCAGCTTTCCCAACTTCGCCCACTGGCGGGTGCGGCTGTCCCTGCTCACCGGCGGCCGGATGCCGGTGACCCGCCTGTTGCCGGTCGCCTGGTACGAGACGCCGAACATCCACCACCTGACCGTGGCGGATTTCCGCGATCTCGTGCGCCAACGGGGGTATCGGGTCGAGCGGGCGTGGTTTCTCGCCGGAGATACCGTGATCGCGCCGGTCGGGGCGAACTGGCGCGCCGAACATGCGGTATTCCTGTTGGCGCGCTAGCACTGCGCTCGCACGGGGACAGCCTATTGGCTGTCCCCGCCCACGACGCCCGATGCAAGCGGCTGTCTCCGGGCGCCCATGGCGTGAAACCCATCCCGTTCATGTCGAACGAAACCATCCGTTCGTGTCGAGCGAAGTCGAGACACGTCGCGCAGACCACTCGCACGCGGAAGGCCCATTGGCCGTCCCGCCACGTCACCCTGAACTTGTTTCAGGGTCCATTCCGCGCCATGCTCAGGTGTCAGGGTCGAGGCAGGCATCATCTCGCAGATGTTCGCGTCGTCGATATTGGCCACGAACAGACCCGGGGGAGCGCTGACGCTGGCATTCGGGCAGCCAGCGAAACGGCGTCGAAATTCCCGCCGAAATTCCTGGGGCGCGTAGACCGGTTTCGACGGCCGTTTGCGGCCAAAGCCGGTCGTTGACATCTGCACCCGTAAACGGCGGATTGCGACGATGTGGTGGCTATCGGCAAGCCACGCCATTCGCGGTTTGACGGCACCAGGCTTGCTCAACAGCGTTATGCGGGCATGGCACAAGTTTCATTGGCGTTCGATCGGGCATCGGTTGCGATCGTCACCGGCGGGGAATCGGGCATCGGGCGCTCCGCAGCGATCAAGCTGGGCAAGGTCGGCGTACCCGTCACTCTCACTTATTTTTCGGATGAGACAAAGGCGCAGGCGGTGGTCGCCGAAATCGAACGTGGCGGCGGCAGCGGCCTGGCGGTCCAGACCGATGTTGGCCAAGAGCAAGATGTAGAAGCCCTTTTCGCAACGGCAGAAGCGCGTTTCGGCACGGTTAATCTCCTGGTCAACTCTGCAGGACTCAACATGAGTGGAGTTTTGCTGAGAGACATGGCGCTTGCGCAATTCGACCGACTGCTCAAGGCCGATCTCTACGGTCCGTTCTTGACCTGCCGGCGCCTGGTACGCGCGCTCGAATCGGCCGGTCGGGCCGGACGGATCGTCAACATCTCGTCGATCCACGAACGCGCACCGCGACCGGGCGGGGTCGATTATGATGCCGCCAAGGGAGGGCTGGCGCAGCTGACAGCCACGCTCGCACTCGAACTCGCTCCAAAGCATATCGCGGTCAACGGCGTCGCCCCGGGCATGATCCTGACTCCGATGAACCAAAGCGCGCTCGACAATCCCGAGGAACTGCGGCGCAAGGAGGCGGCGATTCCCTGGGGCCGGGCGGGCACGCCCGACGAAGTCGCCGATCTGGTCGTGTTTCTGCTTTCGTCGGCTGCCGACTATATCACTGGGACCACCGTGACGATCGACGGCGCGCTTTCGCTCACTGTGGCGCAAGGGGCCTGACGATGGCCGCTTATGTCGTCGAGGAATTGCAGACCGTCATGCTGGACATCGCCGGGCCGGAAGGACGGCTCGCCGATTACGATCTGATGAGCCCGTATGTCTGGACGGAGGGCGAGATCTATCGCCTGCTCGTCCGCGTCCTGCCCAATCCGCTGGGCCCATCCGATCCGACGGGCATCATCTGGGGCGGAGATTCGCACGATGGTGTGACCTTCCACATGCGCGACGCCCCCGCGATCGAGCCGGGTTCCAGCTCCGACGATGCCGGAGGGTGCGAAGACCCGACGGTCGTGCACGGCGAGGACGGGGCCTATCTCATCTTTTACACAGGTGTCGATGCCGAACGGTCGCAGGGTGCGCTGATGGTTGCGACTGGCCCGGACCTGACCGATTTGCGCGAGCAGCGTCTTATGCTCAAGGCACCTGAAGGCGAAGGCAATATCAAGGAAGCGACGCTGACGCAGGGATCGGACGGCACGTTCCGGCTCTTTTATGAGTATGCCAAAAACGACGCTTCGCGGGTTGGAATGGCCGAAGGGCCGACCGCCGAAGGGCCGTGGACTGTGGTCGACGATCCCTTCACCATTCGCGAGGATGGCTGGGACAATTGGCACCTTTCGACCGGGCCGATCCTGCAGCAGCAGGGACGGGATCCGGTGATGTTCTACAACGGGGCGACAGTGGATGCGCGATGGCGGATCGGCTGGATCAGCTTCGCCCCCGATTTCAGCCATGTTACGGGGCGCGGGCTGGAACCCATCATCGTGCCGCCGCCCGCAAAGAGCCGCTCCGCGACAGACATTGCCTTCGCCGCGTCATGCATCGAGCGTGAAGGCGCAATCTGGCTTTATTATTCGCTGGAGGACAAGGTTTTGCGTCGGGCAAGGGTCCAGCGCTACGGATAGCGGACTAACTATTCCGCTGCTCCGGCGGCTTGCTCGTCAGAGTCCTGTCGCCCGTCAGTAAATCAAAGGAGAATTGCGGTGGGAATTACGGTGGCGGTTTACTTAACCCCCGATCTCGCCGCCGTCTGCGGCCCGCCGGTTCTGTTCGTGGTCAGGATCGACAAGCGATCCTGACGGGACGGAAATCTCGCAAGCGATATTTCCTACATCCTCACCCCATGTCAAAATCGGGACGGCTCTTTGCATCGTCCATCCTCCCGCCCCGCGCCGCGCTCCCCTGCGCGGAAAGTTGCCATGCGCTGTGTGGGTGAAGTTCGAGAAGTTCGGGAAAGCGCAACTTCCCCTACATTGAACCATATCGGTAACTTAAGGTGCGTTTCTCACCTGCAACCTCATCCGGGTGTGTGAAGTTCGCCGATCTGCCAAGGCAGCGGCTTCCCGAGTCCGATCTTGGCAAATATCGACAAGCGATATTTGCAGACGCGCGCGCCGCGCGCTTCAAACCCCGCATCCTCGGAGCGGTCGGCCTGACTGTGGACAGAGATCAGGTGTTGACGGGGGTCTGATCAGGCCGCGAACGGAGCGCGAAACCGGAAGCGAATGGTGGGCGTAGGAAGGATTGAACTTCCGACCCCTGCGATGTCAACACAGTGCTCTACCACTGAGCTATACGCCCAAGCCATTCGAAAACCCGCCATCGCTGCCGGGTGAGGGGCGCCTTTAGCGTCGGCCCGCAGGCGATGCAAGCCGGATTCCGGGTCGCCCGAAGAAACTCAGATGCTGGCCTGCGAAGGGTGCCCGAACACCCGCTGCACCTCCAGCACCAGGTCCTTCAGGTGAAACGGCTTCGACAGCACCTTGGCCTGCGGCGCCTCGCGGCTGGCCTTCAGCGTCACTGCGGCAAAGCCGGTGATGAAGATCACCTTGGTCCTCGGCGAAACCTCGGTGCAGCGCTGGGCCAGTTCGATGCCGTCCATCTCCGGCATGACGATGTCGGACAGCAGCAGGTCGAAATGCTGCGTCTCCAGCAGCGGCAGGGCTTCCGTCCCCCGGTCCACCGCCACGACCTCATAGCCGGCGTTTTCCAGCGCGCGCGCCAGGTAAGTGCGCATGGCCTCTTCGTCTTCGGCAAGCAGGATGCGGATCATGGTGGAAAGGGACTCCAGTGCCTGTCGTTGTCGGAACCGCCTTCTACGCCGCCCCGGTTAACATTCTTGCCAAGCCGGGCCTACGGCGCGCTTTGACAGGTCCGCCATTTGCCGCCAGATTCGCTCGCATGGACGAAACTGGCGCGGCACACGGTGATTCGGCCATCCGCCAGGGCGGCGAGATCCCCGGTGCGGAGGGCGCCCCCGCCTTCTGGCTCCGCGCGCCCGAACCCTCGGCCATTCCCATCCTGCTCGCCGTCCCCCATGCCGGCCGCGCCTATACCGGCAACCTGCTCGAGCGCATGCGCCACCCCGGCTCGACCTCGCTGCGGCTGGAGGATCGTTATGTCGATCTGCTGGCCGACGCCGTCTCGCGGGAAACCGGCGCCGCCCTGCTGGTCGCCTCGGCGCCGCGCGCGATGATCGATCTCAACCGCTCGGTCGAGGACATCGACTGGGAGATGATCCGCGGCCAGTCCCGCCAGGATCTGCAGGGCGATGTCGATTCCTATTCCCCCGGCCATCGGGCGCGCAGCGGTCTCGGCCTGATTCCGCGCCGCCTGCCGGGCCTGGGCGAACTGTGGAAACGCCATCACGACCATGCCGATCTCGCCGCCCGCATCGCCGGCATCCACCAGCCCTATCACGCCTGCCTCGATTCGGCCCTGGCCGCCTTGCGCGAGCGCTGGGGAACGGCGCTGCTGATCGATCTTCACTCGATGCCGCCGCTTTCGCTGCGCGGCGCCCAGCGCGGACCGGAATTCGTCCTGGGGGATCGCTTCGGCACCGCCTGCCAGGGCGGTCTGGTCGGCTCGACCTTCTCCTATTTCGCCGAACGGCGCCGGGGCACGGCGCACAACCGGCCCTATGCCGGCGGCTATGTGCTGGAACGCCATGCCGCCCCCCAGCGCGGCCTCCATGCCTTCCAGCTCGAGATCGACCGGACCAGCTATCTCGATGCACGGCAGATCGAACCGGGCGAGCGGTTCGACGAAATGGTCGCGGTCCTGGTCGGCCTCGTCCGCCGCCTGGCAGGCGAAGTCGCCGCCCTCGGCCGGATGGAGCGCGCCGTGGGCTGGGGCATGGCGGCAGAGTAGCCCCCGCCGCCTGAAAACGCGAAAGCCCATAAAAAACCACCTCGCGCAATGCACGAGGTGGCCAAGGTTCAGGGAGGAGGTGCACAGAGTGCACCAACCCTGCCGGACCATGAGGGAAGTCACAGCAGGATCGCCCGGAACATATGCCGGCTAGCGGCGCGGTTCAAGCCCTTCCGGCCGCTCTGCGACGAAGTGATGGAATCGGCGGGACCGGCCGCCTCAGCTGTTGAGGACCGGGGTCGGCGCCTTGCCCATCGCCGACTGGCGGGCGAAGATGTCGCGCATCAGCTCAAGGCTGAAAAGATGGGCGAAAATCAGCGGCAGCAGCCCGCTCTGGTTCCACCCGCGCAGGACGTCGCCACGCACCTCGCGCAGCTTCTCCTGGTTGACCATCTTGAAACCGCGATAGACGAACGGCTGCTCGATCCCCTGCTGCTGGATCGCCACTTCGCCATCCATCAGCAGGTCGTGCTTGTTCAGTTCCTGGACGAAGGCGGTCGTGCGCATCCCCGCTTCCTCGAACTGCTCGCAGAACGAGAGCATGCCCTTGCAGGTCTCGGTCGGCTGGTCGCCGTCGAACAGGGGCTCGCCCTCGGCGAACTCGCCGATCAGGCCGCAGGTCGGGTCGAAGCACAGCGAAAGCTCGCCCGCTTCCGGCGTCAGGCGTGCCAGCAGGAACGGATAGCGCCGCGCATAGGCCGGCACGTAGACGTTCTCGGTCAGCCGCCCATCCTCGCCGACGAAGACGTTGACGCCCTCGTTGAGGCCCATCAGCGCCAGCGGCACGGCCTCGTCACCGGCCGAGAACACGATCGGGAAATTGCGCTGGGCCTGGGGAAATTCCTCCACGGTCAGCGGCACCGCGTGCTGGCCGATCAGCCAGTCCGCCTGATCGGTGGCCCGGCTGCGCCAGGTCGCATGGTCGCGGCTGTTGAGCGGGACAAGATCCTTGTAGAACAGGGGCAGGCTGGGATTCTGCGGCGCAGTGGCCATGGCATCATTCTCCGATATGCGTTTTCAAGTCAGCTGAAACTCTGGTGACCCGGAAAACGCGACAACAACTCCCTTGCCCAGGCCAGCGCACAGGCAGGGTTTACGCGCCCTTTAGGCGTTGGCCGATGATCAGGCAAGCGCGCCCGCCCCGGTGTGCAATCGTCTACGGGACCAGTTTTCCAGGGTTGAGCAGGCCCTGCGGATCCAGCGCTGCCTTGACCCGCGCCATGACCGCCAGCGCCACCGGGTCGCCATGACGCGCCAGCGCCGCGCGCTTCAGTTGCCCGATGCCGTGCTCGGCGGAAATCGAACCACCCCAGGCGGTGACCATCGCGTAGACGTCCTCGCTGATGGCGGTGCCCTCGTTCTCCTGCCAGGTTCGCGCTTCCACGCCCGGCGGCGCGAGAACATGGAAATGGACGTTGCCATCGCCGAGATGGCCGAAGGCGATCGCCCGGGTGCCAGGCCAGCGCGCCTCGATCGCCGGCACCGCCTCGATTACGAAATCGGCCATGCGCTCCACCGGCACCGAGATGTCGTGCTGCATCGCCGGTCCCTGTGCCCGCTCCGCCGGCGCCACTGAGTCGCGCAGCAGCCAGAAGGCATCGGCCTGGGCTTCATTGGCGGCGATCGTCGCGTCCTCGACCAGCCCGGCATCGAGCGCCGCCGCCAGCGCCGTTTCGACCCGCTCCCGCAAGCCTGCAGCGGCAGCGGAATCGGCGACGCACTCGATCAGCACGTGCCAGGGGTGCGCGCCGGCCAGCGGCGAACGGGTTGCGGGCACATGCGCGAGCACCGCGTCCAGGCAATGGCACGGCATGATCTCGAACCCTTCCAGGCTCTCGCCGAGCGCCATTTCGCCCGCCGCGCCCTCGAACCGAACCAGCAGCTCGCGCGCCGCGTGGATCGAGGCCACGCCGATCCAGGCGACCACCCGGGCCGCCACCGCCGGGACCAGCGCCAGCGTCGCCGCCGTGACGATACCCAGCGTGCCTTCCGAGCCGATCAGCACCTGCTTGAGGTCGAACCCGCGATTGTCCTTCCTCAGCGGGGTCAGCGCGGAAAACACGCTGCCATCGGCCAGCACCGCCTCCAGCCCCAGCACCTGGTCGCGCATCGTCCCATGGCGCAGGACCTGGGTGCCCCCGGCATTGGTCGAAACCAGCCCGCCGACCGTCGCCGAACCCTTGCCGCCAAGCGTCAGCGGAAACCGCAGGCCCGCCGCCTCCGCCACGCCATGAAGCGTTTCCAGGATTGCCCCGGCGCCCGCCGTCACCCGGCGCGCGCCGACATCGACCGGCCCGATCGCGTTCAGCCGCCGCAGCGAAAGGAGCAACTGCGCCCCGCTCTCGTCCGGGGTCGCGCCGGCGCACATGCCGCTGTTGCCCCCTTGCGGCACGATCGCCACGCCATGGGCCGCGCAGAGCCGGACCAGCGCCGCCACTTCCGCCGTATCGGCCGGCGATGCCATCGCCAGCGCCCGGCCGGTGAAGCGGCCGCGCCAATCGGTCAGCCAGGGCGCAACCAGGTCGTCGTCCCGGGTCAGTCCACGCGGGCCGAGCAGGCGGCCGGCCTCGGCAAGGAATCGGTCGAAGTCGCGCGGGGCGATGGCAGTTTCCGGGCCGGTCTCTCTCATGGTCGCGCTTATGGCATGTCGATGGCAGCGCGTTAAGCGGCAGAACCGGTGTTGCACACGCACCACAGGGTTAAGCAGCGGTTCAAATTGTCACAGGCATCTGGACGCAACAGCCTTGCCCGCCCGGCCGGCCGCGGCCATGCTCGGCGATCGGCCTTTTCGTTCCTTGCTGTCTTCGAGTTGCCTGTCCCGCCCGATGACCCGTTTCCGCTTCGCTTTTTCCCGGCTGACCGGCGCAGCCCTCGCGGCCGCGTTGTCGGTCACGGCCGTGGCGGCCTGGGCCAGCGGCCTCGGGCGTGCCGTTCATTCGCCGGTCGCAGATGAACCATGGCAGCAAGTCCGCATTCTGGAACGTTTCTCCATCCGCATTTCCCCTGGCGCACCGATCCCGCCCCAGATGCAGTTCGACCTCGAACAGGACCGTGCCCGCTCGCGGATCGAGGAACGGAAGATTGCCCGGTGCGTCAATGTCGGCCAGATCGGCGCCGTCCAGTCGACGCGGGACAACCGGCTGGTGTTCTACATGCGCGACCAGCGCATCATCATTGCCAACCTGGAAAAGGCCTGCCGCTCCCGGGATTACTATTCGGGCTTCTACATGGCCCGCAGCGCCGATGGCCAGCTCTGCCTCGATCGCGATGTCCTGCAATCCCGTTCCGGCGCCAGTTGCAAGGTCAGGCGCTGGCGCGAACTCGTCGATGCCGGCGAGCACTGAGCCCGCCGCCCGTCGCCCGATTTTCTTGACTTTGCGGCCCGAAGGCGCCTAACGGGCGCAGCTTGCGCGTGTCGCGCCGTTTTGGCCGCGCGCGCCGTTCCTTTCTCCATCCGCACGAGCACCCATGAAGTTTGCCGATCTCGGCCTGTCAGACGAATTGCTGGCCGCAGTCGTGGCCAAGGGCTACGACACGCCGACCGCCATCCAGGCCCAGGCCATCCCCTCCGTGCTGATGATGCGCGACCTCATCGGCATCGCCCAGACCGGAACCGGCAAGACCGCCAGTTTCGTCCTGCCGATGATCGACATCCTCGCCCATGGCCGCCGCCGGGCGATGATGCCGCGCAGCCTGATCCTCGAACCCACCCGCGAGCTGGCCGCCCAGGTGGCGGAAAACTTCGAGATGTACGGCGTCAACCACGATCTCAAGATGGCGCTGCTGATCGGCGGCGTGCAGATGGGCGACCAGGTCAAGGCGCTCAACGAGGGCGTCGACGTGCTGATCGCCACGCCCGGCCGGCTGATGGACCTGTTCGAGCGCGGCAAGATCCTGCTGACCGGCTGCGACCTCCTGGTGATCGACGAGGCCGACCGCATGCTCGACATGGGGTTCATCCCCGATATCGAGACGATCTGCTCGAAGCTGCCGGCGACCCGCCAGACGCTCCTGTTTTCCGCGACGATGCCGCCGGTGATCAGAAGCTGGCC
>Ga0268266_10007196_pt1 | contig 10075 bp, 8 predicted proteins | sample KBSS13metaG_FD_190356 | JGI IMG/M metagenome (GOLD analysis project Ga0268266, IMG submission 190356) | Switchgrass rhizosphere microbial communities from Kellogg Biological Station, Michigan, USA - KBS S1-3 metaG (SPAdes) (version 2) | ecosystem: Host-associated > Plants > Roots > Rhizosphere >... | reverse complement strand
CGCCGCGAGCTTGCTCGCCATGTCGGCGAGCTTGTGACGCGTGACCTGAAAGCCGGCGAGCGTCTTGCCGAACGCCTCGCGCTGCTTCGCGTACGCGATCGACTCGCGATACGCGAGCTCGCCGATCGCGACGCACTGCGCGGCCAGCGCGAGCCGCTCGCCGGCGAAGTTCAGCATGATCATCGGAAACGCGCCGTGCTCGGGCCCGATGCGGTTGGCAACCGGCACGCGGCAGCCGTCGAACCGGAGCTCGGCGGTGTCACTCGCCCACCAGCCGGTCTTCTTGAGCTTCTTCGAGACCTCGAAGCCGGGCGTACCCTTCTCGATCACGAGCAGCGACACGCCGGCGTGGCCCGGGCCGCCGGTGCGCACGGCGCAGGTCACGAAATCGGCGCGCGTGCCCGACGTGATGAACGTCTTCGCGCCGGTGACGACGTAGAACTCGCCGTCGCGGTCGGCGCGCGTGGTGAGCGCGGCAACGTCGCTGCCGCCGCCGGGCTCCGTGATCGCGAGCGCCGCGATCTTTTCGCCGCGCAACGTCGGCGCGACGAACCGCGCGTGCTGCTCCGGCGTGCCGAACCGCACGATCGGCGGCAGTGCGATGCCGTGCGTGCCGAGCCCGACGACCGTGCCGACGGATTTGCCGGCGAGGATCATCTCCTCGCACGCGACGATCACGTGATCGAGGCCGCCGCCCTGCCCGCTCATCGCCTCCGGATAACCGATGCCGGTGATGCCGGCGCTCGCCGCGGCCGCGTACAGCTCGACGGGAAACTCCTCGGCTTCTTCCCACGCGGCACCGTGCGGCGCGATGTGCGCTTGCGCGAAGCGGCGCGCGCTCGCGCGGATCGCGGCATGCTCTTCGGTCTCGAACAGGTACGCCACCGCGGTGGAGCATACATGGTACGAACGGCCATGGCCTTGCCGGCTCGTCTGCAGCGCTCTGCTCACATCTCGTGGTTCGCCCACATGGGCGCGGTCTACTTGTTCCACGACCTGTTCGGCTACCTGATGCAGATGAGCCCCGACATCGCGGATCTCGTCGAGGCGTTCGCGCAGCCGATCGACACGCTCGACATCCTCGGCCGGTTCGGCACGCGCTTCGAGGGCGCCGATCCGGCGCAGTTCATCGAGGTGCTGCTCGCACACGGTGTGCTGCTCGAGCCCGACGACCCCGACGAGCACGAGCTGATCTGGCCGTTCGTGCCGATCAAGGGCAAGTGGAACACCTGGCAGCGCCGCGGCGATCGCCTCCACATCTATACGGCGTGGGGCGATCGCCCGATCACCGAGGTGATGCTCGATCCGGACGAGACCCGCATGTGGGACGCGTTCGACGGCGAGAAGCGGCTCAACGAGCTCAAGCGCTCGTTCGACGCGCAGAAGCTCGGCGCGCTCGTGCGCCGGCTCACGCACTCCGACGTGCAGGCGCTCAAGCTGTCGATGATGCCGTGGTCGACGTACGCGAAGCGCCCGGGCATGGCGCCGCCGTATCTCGCGTCGACGATGCCGTACGCGCGCTGGGCGCCGGGCACGCCGGTGCCGCCGGCCGTCGAGCTCACCGACTATTACCGCCACGACGTCGGCGACGCGAACGCGCAATTCGATCACCTCGAGACCACGCTGTCGCATCTGCTGCGCATCCCGCATCCGGCGCTGCGCGGCCGCACCTACGGCGAGGCGCTCGCCGACGTCCTGCTCGCGCGCGATGCGATCCCGAGCGGCACGGTGCGCGTGCTCGAGATCGGCGCGGGTCTCGGCTACGTCGCGCGCGACGTGATCGCGCGCTTGCGCGGCGCCGGCCGCCAGGTCGCGTACTCGATCGTCGAGCTGTCGCCGGCGCTCGCGGCGGCGCAGCAGAAGCTGCTCGGCAGCGATGCCACGTGGCACATGGGCGATGCGCTCGAGCTCGCGCTGCCCGAGGCGGATCTCGTGATCTGCAACGAGATGGTCGGCGATCTGCCGGCGCGCCAGCTGTCGCGCGCCGACATCGGCCTCGGGCTCGACATGACGGGCCAGGCCGATCCGGCCCGCGTGCGCGCGTACTCGCGCGAGGCCGCCGAGCTCGGCGTCGTGCTCGACGACGCGCCGGAGCCGTTCTACCTGCAGCACGGCGCGCTCGCGCTGGTCGCGAAGATCGCGCACGCGCTCGCACCGGGCGGCACGGCCGTGGTCACCGAATTCGGTGACACGAACGCGTGGCCGAAGCTGTCGTCGCATCTCGATCACCCCGAGCTGTCGACGCACTTCGGTCATCTCCTGAAGGTCGCCCAGGGCTCGGGCCTCGTCGGAGCGATCGAGTTCGTGATCGATCTGCTCGACTTCGAGCGCGACGAGCGAGGGCTCGTCACGACGCGCAGTCAGTTCCGCGCACTGCGCGCGCTGTGCAGCGATGCCGGCATCGAGCTCGCGAAGATCGGCTACACGCCCGCGCTGCTCGAACACGCTGTGGCGGGAAAGCTCGACCTCACGACCATCGGCGACGTGCGATTCGATCGGATCGAAGATCGCCTGATGGGCCTCGTGCCTCACGAGTTCAAGGCGTTGGTCGTCACTCGGCCGCGCTGATCCGCACGCCGATACGAGACCGCCCGTGCGGGGCTGCGCGTAGGCGTTGGTCCGCCGCTCGCAATACCTCCCAGTAACTTGGAGGTTCGTCACATGTTGCTTCGACCTACCGTGCTCGCGATCGCTGCTGCGCTTGCGCTGTGCGCGCCCGCCGCGCTCGCGGATTCGAGCTCCACACCCGTTGCCGCCGAGGTTCAACCGGCGTCGACCGCGCCGACCCCGGCGAGTCACCACGACACCACCAGCTACGCGCAACGCGAGCATCACGACAAGAACGTCGCGAACTATCGCGGCGGTAGCATCCTGGTGATCGGGATCTCCGGCGGCGCGCTGGTCGTCATCATCATCCTGTTGCTGCTGCTCGCATGATGCGGACAGCAGCGCTTGCCGTCCTCGCCGGGCTTGCCGCGGCGTGCACGCAACTGCCGTACACCGGCGGTGCGCGCCCGGTCGCTCCGGCGCAGATGCGGCTCGACGATCACTGGCTGCGTGCCGCTCCGACACCCGTCGTGCGTCAACAGCAGGAGACCGATTGCGGCCTCGCCGCGCTCGCGATGGTCGCGGGTGCCTGGGGACGCAGCTGGTCGGTCGGCGAGCTGGCCCGTGCGATGCCGACGACCGGCGGAGGTGTGAAGCTCGGCGTGCTGCGCGACTACGCGCGTTCGCACGATCTCGACGCCTACGCGATCGCGGCCTCGCCTCGCGACCTCGAGCACGAGCTCGGCGAGGGGCGGCCAGTCCTGCTCGGGTTGATGCTGCCGTTCGACCGCGGCCACAACCAAAGCCACTACGAAGTCGCGATCGCGATGGAACCCGCGACGGGCACCGTGATCACGATCGATCCTGCGACCGGTCACTGGATGAAGCGCACGCGTGCCGTGCTCGACGTCGAGTGGAAGGCCGCGGGCTATGCGGCGCTCGTCGTCACCGGCGATCGCCATCCCGTCGCCAAAGGAGAATCGACATGACCAGGCTCGCAATTCTCGCGCTCGCGCTCGGTGCGATCACCGGGTGCAGCCGGCACGCGCGCTCGTCGGACAAGGCTGCCGACGAGGTCGCCGCGCAACAGAAGGACGTCAACGAAGAGTCCGCGAAAGTCCACCGCAAGACCGTCGAGCTCGATCGCGACACGGCGTCGTTCGACACGCGCCGCGAATTCCGGCTGATCGGGCTGCGCGCCGAGCACGCGATGGTCGCGCCACAGGGCGAGATGATCGAGTCGCTGTCGGCGCAGCTGCCGATCACCGACGCGGGACGCAAGGACATCGACGCGAAGGTCGACGTGTTCCAGAAGCGCTCCGCGGAAGCGGCGACGTCGATCTCGAACCTCGAGACCGCCACGCCCGGCGAATGGACGGAGCGCGACGGCGCCGCCGACGACGCGATGAAGAAGCTCGAGACCGCCCGCGACGACGCGTGGAAAGCGTTCAAGGAGGCAAAGCGGGCCGAGCATCGGTCGTCGTGACGTTCCGTCCGGCGACGTGCTAGCGTCGCGGCGATGGCCAAGCTCCTCGAGTACAATGCGACGGTCGCCGAGCGCATCGACCTGACGGATGCCCTCACGGTCTTCCGGATCAAGCCGGACCAGCCGCCGGCCGAGCGGCCGTGGTTCGTGCCGGGCCAGTACTGCGTGCTCGGCATGAACAACGCCGAGAAGCCCGAGCTCGGCTCGGTGCGGCGTTCGATGTCGATCGCGTCGGCGCCCGAGGACGACGGCCCCGTCGAGTTCTACATCCGCTGGGTCGCCAAGCCGGAGTCCGAGAATCCGCTCACGCATCTGCTCTGGAAGCTCAAGACCGGCGATCGCATCTACATGCGCGCGGTCGCGGCCGGCGTGTTCACCGTCAAAGACACGATCGGGCTCGACGATCCGCGCCATCGCGTGATGGTCGCGGCGGGCACCGGATCGGCGCCGTTCCTCAGCATGGTTCGCAGCGAGCTGCGGCGAAACCCGAAGGCGGACCTGTCGAAGTGGACGCTGCTCCACGGCGCGTCGTACCCGGCGGACCTCGGCTATCGCGACGAGCTCGCGCAGATGGTCGAGCTCAACAAGCTCAAGTACTGGGGCACGGTCAGCCGGCCGAAAGAGGCGGCGGACTGGAAGGGCGACACCGGCCGCGTCGAAGCGTTCTTCGAGCCCGGCCGGCTCGACGATCTCGAGCGCCGGCTCGGCCTGCCGCCGGGCGGCTTCACGCCGAAGAACGTCGTGATCTACATCTGCGGGCTCACCGGCACGATCACCGGGACGATCGTCCCGCTGATCGATCGCGGCTTCGTGCCCGACTTCAAGCGCATCCGCGAAGCGCTCGGCGTGCCCGCCGACTGCAAGGACAGCGTGTTCTACGAGCAGTACGACACCGAGCCGGTGATCAACATCAAGGATCCGGCCGTCGTCGAGCCGTTGCGCGTGCGCATGCAAGCGGCGCTCGCGAAGCTATGACCGCGTTCGTGCTCGGCGCGACGGGCTTCGTCGGGCGCGAGGTCGTGCGCCAGCTGTGCGTGCGCGCGACGCCGGTCGTCGCGCACGTGCGGCCCGATTCGATGCAGCTCCAGGACTGGCGCAAGCGGTTCGCCAAGCTCGGCGCGACGATCGACACGTCGCCGTGGGACGCCGAGACGCTCGCGCTCGGCCTCGACAAGGCGCGCGCGACCGAGCTCTACATCCTGATCGGCACCACGCGCGGCCGCGCCAAGGCCGACGGCGTCGACGGCGACATCTACGAGCGCGTCGATTACGGCCTCACGAAGATCGCGGTCGCGGCCGCCAAGGCGATGCAAGGCGACAAGCCGCGCCTGATCTATCTGTCGGGCTTGGGCGCCGATGCCGACGCGCGCGGCGCGTACATGCGAGCGCGCGGCAAGGCCGAGGACGCGGTCCGCAACAGCGGCCTGCCCTGGGCGATCGCACGGCCCGCGATCATCACCGGCGAGCGCGACGAATCGCGCACGGGCGAGCGCGCCGCGGCCGTGATCGGCGACGGCATCCTCGCGGTCGCCGCGGTGTTCGGCGGCAAGCGGCTCCAGCAGCGCTACAAGTCGACGACGCCCGACGTGCTCGCCGCGGCGCTGATCCGGCTCGCGGAGTCTCCCGAGCACGATCGGATCGCCGACGGCTCCGAGTTGCGCTGAGCGAGGGCTACGTACGTCAGCGGCGCTTCGTGATCGCGGTGCTGATCAGGACGACGATGATGACGGTGACGAGCATGAGCCAGATCATCGGAAACCTCCGCGATATGGCTCATGCACACGATTTGCCGGAAACGACCGCTAGTCGTAGCGCTTGATCGGCGTGGTGGGCGCGACGACGACCTTGGTGTCGCCGTCGATCGTCTGGCAATGGACCTCGACTTCCTCGATGTGCGCCTCGAGCGTGCGCATCGCGTCGCGGTCCATGAGATCGGCCGGCAAGCCGATCGAGCACACCGTGACGTCTCCGGTCGGCGTGTTCGAGAACCGCGCCCACAAGTCGCCCGGCTTGAGCTGATCGAGCGCCGGCCGCGGCACCGCTTCGCCGACGACGTGGCGCGCGAACCGCACGTCGACGCCGTTGTTGATGATCTTGTTGAGCTCGCCGATGTTCGCGACGTTGACGTGGCCGGCGATCACCACGATCTGCGCGGTCTCGATCGGCGTCTGCAGCGTCGAGCGCACGAGCACGTCGAGCGTGCGCCCGCTCTGCGCCAGCTCGAGCGCCATGCCGCTGATCGGCGCGGTGCCCGCGGCCACGTGCTTCGGCTGGAGCTGCGTGCCGAACTGCTGGGTGTCGGTGACCGCGATCCCGAGCTTCGTCGTGGGCGCGCCCGCGAGCTCGAACGTGCCGTCGGCGTGCACCGGCGTGCCGATGATGTACGTGTCGCCGACGTCGGTGAGCCCGACCACGCGCGTCTCGGTATGCGTGAGCCCGCCGAGCGCGACGCGGCCCGAGATCGTGCGCGTCGGACCGATCACGAGCTTGAGATGATCGGCGACGAACTGCGGCGGCGATCGGAGCGCGTCGAGCTCGGCGACGACCGAGCCGTGGTTCGGCGCCTCGTCGATCGTGAAGTGGCCCCACGCGTCGGTCGTGACCTCGCGAATGTCGTTGTAGTCGTGCGTGCGCACGATCGGCACGACGCCGCCCGCGTCGACCGTGAGCTGGCGCGAGGTCCACACGTGCGCGCCGGTGACCGGCTTGCCGGCCTCGTCGACGACGATGCCGTCGATCCGGCGATGCGGCGTGTCGACGTGCGGCTTCTGCTGCCACAGGCGCACGAGATCGGCGCGCGCCACGCCGGTGTCGCCATCGCCGGTCACGTACCGCGCGTACGCGTCGGCGGCTTCGAACTGGTTCGCGTGGTCGGCGTCGTGCCGCGCGCGCGCGACCGGGATCCAGTGCGTCGCGATCGCGCGAACCGCGGCGTAGTCGTCGGGCTTCGACCGCGTGAAGTGCATCTCGATCTCCTCGAGCGCGACCCGCATCGCGCGGTAGGGAAACCCTTCGGCATCGAGCGCCTCGACCGCCTCGCGCAGCCGCGGCAGCGCCGTGTTCCAGTGACCTTGCTGCGCCTCGACGAGCGCGCGCGTGAAGTCGACGGCCGCCGACAGGTCGACCTGCTTGACGCGCGACACCGCGGCATCGGCGCGCTTGATCGCGGCCTGGCCGCGCGGGCCGACCTCGGGCAGCTCCAGCTCGTACGGGATCTGCTCGACGAGGGACTCGGCGCGCAAGCGATCGTCGTCGCACATCTCGCTGCTTTGAACGGCTTCGGCGATCGCGGCGCGCTTGCCCGGAAAATCGGGCGCGGTCTCCGCGACCGCGAGCCATGCGAGCGCGTGCGTGCACGGTTCGAGATCGCTGCGATCGGCGAACGCCTTCACGGGCGCGAGCGGCGGCTTCGGCGCGTCGTCGCCGGCCATCTCGGAGACCTCGGCCTGGGCGAGCATCTCGAACGCGCGCGCGGTGTCGGGCGTCGACGCGAGCGAGAGCTTCGGCGGCGCCGGCGAGAGGCACACGGCCGGATCGACGAGCTCGCCGAGCGCTTCCTCGGCGTCGACGTTCGGCGTGCGCGAGAACCCGCGGCGCACGGCATCGAATCGCGCGAGCGCGCCATCGAGGCAGCGCAGCTGGACCGGCCGGGTGACCGCATCGGCCGTGCACGCCGTCGCGCGCGCGAACGACCACCGCGCGGCCATCTTGTCGAACGCGTCGTCGAGCACCGCCGGTGTGCCGCCTTCGATCATCGGCGACCACACGCTGCCGAGCTCGACGACTGGCGGCTCGCATGTCGGCGCGCCGTGGCCGCGCTCGTGCACGATCAGGAAGCCGACGGTCGCCAGCACCGCCGCCGAGCGCCACGCGATCGACCACGGGCTCGAGCTGCGATCGGCGCGCGCGAGCGCGGCGAGCAACGCGTCCATGCTCCGATAGCGCTGGTCGGGATCGCGCTGGAGGCCACGCCGCAGCGGCGCGCGCAACCTGCGCGGAATCTTCGACGCGTCGAGCGCATCGACGCCGCGCTGCACGTCGCTGCGCAGCTCGTCGAGCGTCTTGCCGTGAAACGGCCGATCGCCGGTGAGCGCCTCCCACAGCGCGACGCAAAACGCGAACTGATCGGCCGCAGGCCCGACGACGCCGCCTTCCCACTGCTCGGGCGCCATGTACGCCGGCGTGCCGAGCACCGAGCCGGTCGCGGTCAGCCCCGTCAGCGAGCTCGGCGTCGGGTTCGCGCTGACCGCTTGTGCCGGCGTGAGCGTGCGCTCGAACGGCACCGACGCGGCCGCCTCGACGCCGCGTGCCAGGCCGAAATCGGTGACGACCACGCGGCCGTCGTGCGCGCGCAGCACGTTGTGCGGCTTGAAGTCGCGATGCACGAGCCCTGCGGCGTGGGCGGCCGCGAGTCCGCGCCCGGCGGCGATGAACGCCTGCGTGATCTCGCGCGGCTTGCGCTTGCCGCGCAGCCAATCGGCGAGCGTCTCGCCGTCGATCAGCTCCATCGCGACGTAGTCGCGGTCGTGGGCCGTGCCGACCTCGTGCACCGCGACGACGTTGGGATGCGTCAGCCGCGCCATCGCCCGCGCTTCGCGGAGCAAGCGCTGGCGCGCGTCGTCGCTGCCGTCGCTGCGGCGCAGGACCTTGAGCGCGACGCGGCGCTCGAGATCCGGATCGAACGCGCAGTGCACGACGCCCATGCCGCCCTCGCCCAGCGCGTGCTCGAGCTTGTAGCGGCCCAGCGTCTCGCCGAGCGGGTCGGCGGGACCACTCGGCCCGGCGCCCGGCGCGGTCGCGGTTTGCGCGAGCTCGTCGCCCTGCTTGCCAGCTTCCGCCATCCGCGTCATGAGGATACATCGGTTGCTAGACTGTCGTCGTGACCACCTCGCACGCCGGCTACGATCTCACCCCGCTCTCTGACGCTCGCGTGAACGCGCTCGCCGAAAAGTTCACCGCCGAGGAGCGCCACGTGATCCTCCATCAGGGCACCGAGCGGCCGTTCTGCGGCCTGCTCCTCGACAACAAGCAGGCCGGCACGTACGTGTGCCGGCTCTGTGGCCTGCCGCTGTTTGCCTCGAATGCGAAATTCGAGTCGGGCACCGGCTGGCCGAGCTTTTTCCGTCCGTTCGATCCCGAGCACGTGAAGAACCTCGAAGACCATAGTCATGGGATGCGCCGTGTCGAGATCCGGTGTGCGCGTTGCGATGCGCATCTCGGGCACGTGTTCGACGATGGGCCGCCGCCGACCCATCTCCGCTTCTGCCTGAACTCGGTCTCGATGGAGTTCGTGGTCGAAGGCCAGCCGATCGCGCTGCGATCCTGAGCGGTTGCACGATTCGTCGGGCCGATGTCGATCTCGCTGCGGGCCGTTCGACCCAGCAGCAAAGGAGACATGACAATGGCTATTCCGACGGGACGTTTCGTTTGGTTCGATTACGTGGTGCCTGACGTCAAGAAGGCACAGGGCTTCTACGGCGAGCTGTTCAACTGGTCGACGCAGGACGTGCCGATGCCCGATGGCTCGTACACGATGATCAGCGCGAACGGCCAGACCCAGGCCGGTTACCTGCCGACGCCGCCCGGCGCGCCGAAGACGGGCCACTGGCTGCCGCATCTCCAGGTCGAGAGCGCGGCCGCGACCTGCACGCAGATCAAGAGCCTCGGCGGCAAGGTCCGCATGGAGCCCAAGCAGCTCGGCGAGCACGGCACCATGGCCGTCGTCGCTGATTCGCTCGACGGTACGTTCTGCCTGTGGCAGCCGAAGGCCAACACCGGGACCGGCGACTGGACCCACAAGACCGGCGCGTTCTGCTGGGTCGAGCTGCAGACGCAGGATCCGGCCAAGTCGCTCGCGTTCTACAAGGCGATCGGCGGCTTCGAGGAGCAGCACAGCGACGCGATGCCCGACTACCACGTGCTGACCAGCGGCGGCGGCATGCGCGGCGGCATCAACAAGCCGCCGATGCAGGCGCCACAAGCCTGGGTGCCCTACGTCCAGGTCGCCAGCTGCGACGCGTCGCTCGACAAAGCGAAGAAGCT
>Ga0268266_10007195_pt1 | contig 10076 bp, 4 predicted proteins | sample KBSS13metaG_FD_190356 | JGI IMG/M metagenome (GOLD analysis project Ga0268266, IMG submission 190356) | Switchgrass rhizosphere microbial communities from Kellogg Biological Station, Michigan, USA - KBS S1-3 metaG (SPAdes) (version 2) | ecosystem: Host-associated > Plants > Roots > Rhizosphere >... | reverse complement strand
ATCCTATGATGCCGTCATCCACTTCTTGCGATGCCTTCAGCACGCTGTTCTGATACGTCGTGAGAACCTGCTGAAGTCGCGCATCCTCGACGCGCACTTGATTCTTGATGCGGCCGAATTGGAAGGGTTGCCAATAGATCCGAGGACCCACCGCAAAGAACAGGCTGGCGGGATCCAGGAAGTTGAAGGGGGCTACACCGGGATCGGTCGAGTGAACTCCGACCGCACCTGAGAGAACGAAATGCGGATAGAGCTCCGTCTTTGCGATACCAATGCGTTCCGACTGTGCCATAGCGACGAGTTCGGCACTCCGGATATCCGGACGGCGCCGCAGCATATCCGCAGGAATGCTCACTGCCACTTGGGACGGTGCCGCTGGGATCGTCTTCGGTCCTTGCAACAGATTCTGGAGCGAGCCTGTGGGCTGACCGAGCAAGGTGGAGAGCGCGTTTTGCGATTGAGCGAGGCCGATCTCAAACTGAGGAATCGACGCTCGCGTACTCTCGAGCAGTTCCCGCGCCTGCGCGGCGTCTAATTCAGAGGTAGCTCCGTTGCGGAAGCGCGCATCCGCAATGCGTAGCGATTCTTCCTGAATGCTCACATTCTTGCGGCCCCGTTCGATCAGTTCTTCAAAAGTACGAATAGCCACGTAAGTCCGCGCGACTTCGGCGCACAACGAGACGAGTGCGTTCTGGTAGTCGTCAATAGAGCTCACATAAACGGCCTTCTGCTCCTTGACGGCTTTACGGTACTTCCCCCAGAAGTCGGCTTCCCAGGCTGCGTCGAAACCGACCTGCTGATTCCAATAATCTCGCGTGAAAGACGGCGGCCTGTTGACCGTATTGTTGCTGAGGCCGACACGACTCACGCTCGCAGACACGTTAGTCTGCGGATATTGATTGCCGACCGCGATACCGAGCGCCGCCCGAGCCTCCATAATCCGCAGTCCCGCAACCTGCAGCGTTAGGTTCTGGGTGTAGGCGAGTTGGATTAATTGTTCGAGTGTTGGATCGTTGAAGGTTTTCCACCATGCGCTGTCCGAGGGCTGCTGTGTAGAGATCTGTGGGCTGTTCACGCCCCAGGTGTCGTTTGCCTTAAGTACCGGCTTTTTGTAGTTTGGACCGACCAGGCAACCGGTCAGCGTGAGCGCCGCGCCCAATAGCATGACGGCAGAGCGGGCGTTTAGGCGTCGATAAGCGCTGCCGAATTCCGATTTGTACTCAGTAGGCATGTCGCATTCGGCCAAGCAAGACTTGATGCTACGGGCTGGTCAATGAAGTGGATCCTAGACAATGATGTAATCGGGGGCAACTAGGGATTTCCATAGGTGACTAGGCTTTTTGCCCGGCATAGAGTCTGGTTCCAACGCGAGCTTTCCAGACCATCTCCGGTCCGCTCCCGACCCTAGGCATGAGAATTCGTAATTTGTGAAGAGGTGAAATATAGAAGTGAATGGTCAGGCTGGGCCCAGAGAATCGATTCTAGGTTGTTTCATCGATTGTCTCCAGTTTTCCGATAGCCGGATTCTCAAAGTTCAGCACAGCGCGAAGCTTTTCGGCGAAAAGCTGCAAGGTATGAAGAGCGAGAGCTTAGAGTCCATCGCAGGCCATCTCGGATTACTCCATGAGCGGCTCGTCTGTAGCCTGTGGCATCAGTAACGGGCGTACCTGACCCAAGCGGAGGTAATGGGATACACCAAAATTATCGGAACCGTGGTAATCACGGGACTCTATACGATTTTCTCTTCACCTTCGAACATCTGAACGAAACGCATCTGCCGACCGCATTAGTTGCGCTGACAGTTGTAGTCGTTATTGTCGGAATTGAATTCCTGGTCGGGCCCTGAATGATGAGGATCGACCTTTTGCTTGAGGATGCCTAATCGATCGGCGTACTATGCTTTCTCCAATGGATGTAGCACGTCGCCAGCCATGGGAAGCACCTGCCTTCGGGGTAAAAGAATGACTCGCTTATTTGGTAAGTTTTTGATGTCAACCTTCATTGGAATAACTTGTTTCGCCGCCGCAGCAGACGGTGGCACCAACATCACAATCTCTGGTTGGGTGATTGATTCGTCATGCGCCTACACCAAGGGTCTCGACAAACCCATCGGTGTGGCGTGTGCCAAGGCGTGCGCCAAAAATGGCTCTCCCCTCGTCATCCTTCGGGATGATGGCACTATTTTCCTCCCCATCGACGGTAAAACGCCTTCATCTTCGCAAAACCAGAAGTTGATGCAGTTTGCGGGCGAACATGTAACGATTACCGGCAAAGACTATGTTCGCAACTCTTCGCATGCGTTAGTTATCGATAAGATCACCAAGTAGCGTGATCGATGCAAGTTCGAATGGCGGCGAGGTTTTAGAGTTTAGCCTTCAGGTTTAAATCGCAGTCATTCGCGACTAGCCGCATTGTCGAATGCTACCGAATCTCTTGCAGCTTTGGCTGATTGGCAGACTGGAGTTTTTGAGCCAGCTCGGTCTGGCGGGTCGCATCTTCGACCCTTCCCAAGAGACGATATGCCTGTCCAAGCAGGCTGTGTGTCATGGAATTACCGGGATCCATCTTGGCTGCTCGCTCAAGGTACATCGCAGCATTTACGGCATCCTGGCGCTTCAACAGCACCTTTCCCAGCAGGATGTAAGGTCCAGTCGAATTCGGCTCCAGGAGCAGCGCCTGCTGCAGGGCCTGCTGTGCTCGGGTGTAGTCTCCTGCTCTGGTATAGGCATCCCCTAATCTGTCATAGCTGCTTGCTTCCAATGGATTCTGAACGCGCTCTTTCTCGAACTCTGCGATCGCATCGTCAAGATGCTCCCCGGCCAGCGCAATCTCTCCTAACAACACGTGCGCCATCGGTAATTTCGGATCCAAATCGAGTGCTTTTATCGCAGACTCCTTCGCGACCGGAACATACTCACGACGGAGAAACATGCGAGCCGCCAAGAGATAGGCAGCCGCCGAATCGGGAGGGAATCCATACTGGCTGGCGAAGGCATGCCGGGCATCGTCGTAACGCCGAGTATCGATGTAACAAAGCGCTAAGACATAACTTGGATCTGTTCTGGTTTCCTTAGTCCAGCTATGCGCCTTCTCAAGCAGAGGAATCGCTTCAGCCGGTTTGCCCAAACGAAAGAGCGTTAAGCCGCGCATCTGCGTTGCTTCTTCATCGCTCGTGTCCAACTTGAGCGCGGAGGCAAATGCGGAATCCGCCTCCGCAAAACGATTCTGCGTATAGAGAGCAACCCCCCGTAATCTGTCCACACCAGGAAGATTCGAAGACTGCGATTTCAATTGATCGAGCTGCTGTAAAGCATCAGCGGCGTGGCCGCGGTCGATCATCTGGCGCAGTTGAGTGAGGTTGGCAATTGCATTTGAGGGTGCGTTTACCATGTTCGAACCAGATTGCTGTCCTTTCGCAGAGGACACAACCGTCATCATCGCGAACAGAGTCAATGCCTTTCTGAGCGACTTTGGAAGATCCATGGTGAACATGAGTTTACAGACGAGGGGGCACATCTGCCCCTTATTGACCCTTCATTGAAGAAGTCAGAACTGCACTCGGAATGAGAACTGTAGCTGACGCGGATTGGTTGTACCATCAACACCTGGGCCAGCGCTAATGATGCCGTCCTGCTCAATGTTGCCAGTTGGTAGCCCATAGTTGATGTGATTGAAAACATTAAAAGCATCCATGCGGAACTGGAGCGTTGTCACTTCTTTGACCGAAAAGTTCTTCTGGATAGCCATATCCGAATTGAAGAAGTGCGGTCCAAACACACTGTTTCTCCCGATGTTTCCGATCTGACCGGGGCCCGGCGCGGTGAAGTTGCCTCCCAGTGGCTGTGCTTTGAAGTAGGTGAGGTTATGCCCCGGAGAACCCGATATCTGAGAACGAAACGCTCCCGGGTTTCCGTTGACAAGGCAGGGCGCCGAAGACGGAATGACGACACTGCATGAACCGTAGGAAAGCGTAAAGGGAAGACCGCTTGAGTAATTGAGGGTTGGGATGAGCTCCCATCCGCCGATGATCTGATTGATGGCAGGTTTTACCTGGCCAAATAAGGGTTTGTTGCGACCAAACGGCAGTTGATAGAAACCGTAAATAATAATCTGCTGCTGCCTGATATTACTGTCCCGGCCCTTAACCGCCCTCATGTCCCAGGTCGAGAAACCTCCTTGGTAGCTTACCCCGCGCTGCCAGGCATAGTTAGCATTGAGAGATAGCCCGCGTGTGAATTGCTTGGCAAGTGAGACCTGCAGCGCGTTGTAGTGCGTGTTGAAATTGTTGCTGTAATTCGTGATGCCATTAGTCCAGCCGCACTGTCCGTTTGAAATCAATGGATCATTGGTCTGATAGCCGGAAGTTGAACACGCCGGAAGCTTGCCGCCATAATAACGCTGTAGATAGGTCGCGTTATTCGTGCCTCCATTTGGAGCGATGCCAACAACAGGCTGCCCATTGAGTGCTCTGACACCGTAGTTGGTAGTTGAGCTCACGGAAGAGTCATAGTGGAGCGGTTGGCCGGTGATGCTGAACTCCGCAGGTAGATTGATCGCGGTTTCATTAGGATTGGTCGTATTGCCACTGCTGTCGGCGAGAGTATGGGTGCCCTTATTGCCAACATAGGCAATGGTTAACGACAGCGTGGGAGTGAACGATTGTTGCAAACTCACATTCCATGCGTCGAGAGTTGGAAGCAGAAGTGGATTCGGCCGTGCACGTGAGTTTACGGCGTAGCCGGGGTTCGGCAGTAATCCGCTGGAGGGTACCGGGATGGGAGCCGGTGCAGGGGGACCTGATGCAAGTGAAAATGCCTGGCTTAACGGACCGCCGGTCGCATTTATCTCCTGGCTTGAGAGGACGGGCAGATTCTGCGTTGCTGCGTGCCCAAAGATTGAACCAAAGACCCCAATATCAAAGCTGCGTCCATATCCGCCTCGGAGGACCGTGTTGGGACGAACCTGATAGGCGATGCCGATTCTGGGGCTGTAGGTATTCGTATTCCTGCCCCAGTTCATATTGCTGGCCACCCCTCCCACGCCGGCAACATTCAGATAACCAGTATTCATATCGAGCAGAGCACCATTGCCGTCGGCGTTAATTGTCTCTGGAAAGTAGAATTCGTAGCGCAACCCGTAGTTGAAGGTCAGCTTGTCGGTAACACGCCACGTGTCCTGCGCATAAAAGAAGAGGCGTTTTTGAAACTCCTTCGCATTTGTGGAAGTGCTCACGAAGCGTTTGAAACCGGTCACCTGGCCCAAGGCGAAGGTGGCAAAACCAAGACCACCCTGTGGGCCTGTGGTGAGGTTGGGATTCGAGGTCGGCTGGTTGCTGAAGTACAGGATTCCAGTACGATCGTTGTCGCTCGGAACACGTAGATTGCGCGCATAACGAAGGTCAGCGCCAACCTTGATGGAGTGTGTGCCAAGTATCTTTGTCCAGTTGTTCACGATCTGATACTGATCTTCTTTCTCAGTCAAAGGACAGTTGCAGCGATCGACGTTGAGACCCGCACCGTACTGCGGTCCTTGGCTCTGTGGATTCGCGGGTTGCGTTCCAGTGGTTGTTCCTACCTCAGCCAACTGGAAGCTCGGCGATCCGCTCGTGGCAAGCGCGCCCGTATTCATACCGGGGATACCGAGTAGATTGGCGGTTTGAACATTCTGGTCGAACTTCGATGTGGTGATGTTGTAGCGAAAGTAGCCGAGCCTAATGTCGGTCACCAATTTGGGATTCAACGCGATGTCAGTGCCAACCGCAACGCTATCGTTGGCCCCCTTCGATGTGCCGCCATAGCCACCTAAACCAAATCCTGCCCCTCCAGCCGCGCCAAACATTGTTGCGCCACTTAACGTATCGGTGAACCGACTAAAGCGTCCGAAGATGTGGATCTTCTCATTCATCTGATAGTCGCCGCGCACATCCCACTGGTCGCTGTTCAGTCCGCCCGTACCACCGCCGCTGTAATTATTTCTGAGACCGCTGAAGGTCCCAGGATTATTCGGTTTGTATGGTTCCAGCAAAGCAAAGAAGTTCTTTGCCTGCTGTGAAACCTGCGATGCAGGAATGACGTTGCCTGGATAACGCTGCCCGTTTCGCTGATAAATAAAGCCGGAACCCACGGGGGTTACGTTGGCTGCATATTCGCTGAAATCGCAACCGGGAATTCCACTCGGGCCTACCTGTTTCCCTAAACAGGTCTGGACCAGCAGGGAGGACGGTACTGTTTGCGTCTGGGATGTTCCGACCTTCTGCCGAACACCCTGATAGTCTCCAAAGAAAAAGACCTTATCCTTGAGAATCGGGCCACCGATCGAACCACCAAACTGGTTTCTCAGCGCCTGTGGAATTTTGCCTTGCGTCGGTCCTTGAGTAAATGGATTTCTTGCCAGATTCGCGGCACTTTGACGGTAGTCAAATGCAGAGCCGTGGAACTTGTTCGAGCCTGATTTCGTCTGAGCTGTCACGACGGAAGAGACAGCCTTTCCGAACTCCGCGTCGAAATTCTGCGTCGTGATCTTGGTCTCTGACAGCGAATCGAGGTTCGGATTGACGACGATGATGCCGAGGATGGGGTCCTGATTATCCGTTCCATCCAGCTCGTACGCCGTTCCGGCAAACGCCTGACCGTCGATCATGATCTGTTTGCTTCCCTGCGGGTTCTCGCTCGCTGCGTGGCTCCACCCCAGCTCCTGTGCTCCGGGCAGCAGCAGTTGCAGCCCGGTGAAATTGCGCCCGACAAGAGGCAGATTCTGCACTTCCCTCGAGTCGAATACAGTCGATACATCTGCGCGATCTGTCTTTAGCAGCGGAACAGAATCAGCCGTAACCTCAATAGTCTGGTCTGAAGAACCTACGGTGAGACCTATCTGCACTTTTACCGAAGTATCCGCGAAGACCTGAATACCTGATTGTTGAAAATTCTGAAACCCAGAAGCTGCGACCTTCACGTCGTAGATATCAGGAATCAAGTGGTCAGCTGTGAACTCACCATTCGCGTTGCTTTGAACAACGCTCGTTGTTCCCTTCGCTACGTCGGTCACCGAGACAGTAGCATTTGGAACTACCGCCCCAGAGGCGTCGGTTATAGTTCCATAGATCGATCCGTACACAGCCTGTGCATATATCTGAGCTGAAGTCGAAAAGATCACCAAACAGACAATAGAAATTAACTTGATTCGAGTCGCGACGCTCATACAAGACTCTCCTAAAAGGATGCTGCTCTGTCTTGTCTCATCGTCATGAGGCGCTGTTGCGAAACTGTCGGACCCGTAAGTAGTTCGCAAGCTCCTCTGACTGAGCCAAGATCTTTAGACCGTGGGCGCCAGCACTACCTTACAGAAATATTCCAAAGCCCTTTTCGAACGCGAACATTACTCGCATTGCTAAATAATGTCAACCGGCATCGTCCGCCAACCGCCGGTGCGGACGCAATGGTCTGACCTTCACGGCCTAAGTAACGCGTTCTGCCCCGTAAATACTCGGAAACTTGAGGCCAATCGCCCCGAAAGCCAGGTACCCCTATTGATACCGTTTTAGATCGACAGCCCGAGATAGAAGCATCTAAGGGCCTGTGACAAGTTGCCGTTGCGAAAGCCGCTCTTCAGGACGTAGGATTGCCTTCAAATGCGAGGCTGTCTCACGAGCCGCTGTGTTCTGCGCATCACGTCCCTCTATCTCTTGGCGGCTAGCATCGGTTACGCGCAGAATGCCAAACCACTTTCGGCTGCTGGCAATATCAACGCTGCCGATGCAGCTTTTCGCCTGGGCTCTGAAGCCTATCAACGCAATGATCTCCGCACGGCACACGCACAGTTTGCCCGCGTCGTCCGCCTCGCTCCTAATGTAGCCGTCGGGCATACCGCGTTTGGTACGGTGCTGTTAGCTGAAAACAATCCAAAAGCAGCTGTCTCCGAACTGAGCCTGGCTTGCAAGCTTGATCCGCACGATACCAATGCCGCCCTCTACCTTGCTCTGGGATACACCCAGCTCCATGACTATGCGAAAGCCGTTCCGCTATTCGAGGCTGCAGACGAGGCACACCAACCGCTCACTGCGGAGCAAGTAATCATCTACGCGAGCGCACTCGAAGCAACTTCTCAATTCTCAGCAGCTAAAGTACGAATCGAAAAAGCTCTTGCAACCTCGCCGCAGAGTGCCCCGCTTTATGATGCCCTGGGCACATTGCTCGCGCAGCAGGAGCAGTACGAGGAGGCCGAGCCTAATTTCCGGCAGGCGATCACGCTCGATCCTTCACTTGCCTCGGCGCATTATCACTTAGGTTCTCTCTATCTTGCCAAACGGAATCCTGTCGGCGCACTTGCGCCGCTCACGCAGGCAAGTCGTCTCTCTGGAAGCAATCTTGATTACTTTCTTCAACTTGGGCGAGCGCTCCGCGCTGCCAATCTCGATGACGAATCAATTTCCACCTTGCGCCGGGCACTGCAGCTCGTTCCTACTTCCAAAGATGCAATGTATGAACTGGCGCTGAGTCTTCAGGCTAGCGGAAACGCGCGTGAAGCAGTCCCGCTCTTCGAACGGGTAGCAGCTGTCCGGCAACAAGATGCTCCCACGCTCACCAACTATGCTCTCGCGCTGGTCCAGGTCGGGGACGCGAAATCTGCCATTCCTCTTTATCAGCGCGCTCTTACACTCACGCCTTCAAGCCCGACACTTCGCGAAGATCTCGGTGTTGCCTTCCTGCAGCAGGCTGATCTCGATCACGCCATTGAGCAGTTCCGCTCAGGTCTCGCTGTCGATCCTGCCAACCCTCAGCTTCATTACGATCTTGGACTTGCCTACAAACTTAAGGATGATATCAATGCCGCAATTCCCGAGTTTGAACAAGCGGCAAAACTCGATCCTACTCTGCCGGATCCGCCCTACACGCTCGGCGTTCTCTACATGCAACTCGCTCAATTTCCCGAAGCTCAGGTAGAGCTCGAGCGCGCCACAATGCTGCAGCCGTTGCACGGCGATGCATGGGCGATGCTGGGCAATGTTTATAAGCAGAACGACCAGCCGGAGAAGGCCATCGATGCTCTCCGGCGAGCCATCCAACTAATGCCAGACCAGCCCAGTCCGCACATCACTCTCGCCTCCATTCTCGTTCGACAAGGGGACACAGCGGGGGCCGCATCCGAGCGGAAACTTGCGGCAGACCTAAGTCGTGTAGCTGTTAGCCGGCAACGCGCGAACTTCTCACTCGATAGTGGACGAACCCTGCTGAAGCGCGGGCAGATGGCCGAAGCAATTACCCAACTCAAAGCTGCTGTCGCTGCTGATCCTGACTACGCCGAAGCTCACACTGCACTCGCTGAGGCGCTCACACAACAGGGCCGCACCGCCGATGCCGCGCTGGAGCGCCAGCAAGCCCAACGGCTGGCACAGGCGCAACACCCTAAACCGGATTGATATCCGTTATCTACAAAGTGTGTGTGCGAAGCAACAACACGTTGCCTCGCACTCAACCTTTCTCTATACTTCACGCACCGTGGCCATGCTCGTTAGAGCTGGCTTTCGCATTTGCGGCCACAGAGGAGAGTCTCCATCTTGACATGGTCCCGTCGCACGTTCCTCACCTCTCTTTCTCGAACCGCGCTCGTCCTGACGCTCGACGATGTTCTCTCTCTTGCTCAAGAATCGCAGGTTCCCGGCACGCCGCAGATCGGTTCGCGTCCTACCTACGATGCCAAGCCGCGTCCGGCCCCCAAAGGTATTCCGTCCCCCGTTGCTGGAACTCCTCTTGGCGTCAGCTTCATCGACGTTGCCCGACAGTCGGGTCTAAACGCCAAAACCATCTACGGTGGCGAGCACAAGAATCGTTACCTTCTCGAAACGACTGGTTGCGGCGTCGCCTTCTTCGACTATGACCACGACGACTGGCTCGACATCTTCCTCGTCAACGGCTCCCGCATCGAAGGCTTCCCGAAGGGCCAGGAACCTTTTTCCCATCTCTTCAAAAACAATCGCGATGGAACCTTCACCGACGTTACACAAAAGTCCGGCCTCGGTCGCAGCGGCTGGGGACAGGGCTGTTGCGTGGGCGACTATAACAACGACGGCTGGAACGATC
>Ga0268266_10007190_pt1 | contig 10081 bp, 6 predicted proteins | sample KBSS13metaG_FD_190356 | JGI IMG/M metagenome (GOLD analysis project Ga0268266, IMG submission 190356) | Switchgrass rhizosphere microbial communities from Kellogg Biological Station, Michigan, USA - KBS S1-3 metaG (SPAdes) (version 2) | ecosystem: Host-associated > Plants > Roots > Rhizosphere >... | reverse complement strand
GCCGGGCCGACACCCTCTTCGTGTACGGGGTCAGCTCGACGCGCATCTACTGCCGGCCGTCGTGTGCCAGCCGGCGCCCGCGGCGCGACCGCGTCGCGTTCTTCGACTCCCCGGAATCTGCCGCGCGCGCGGGATACCGCGCGTGCCGGCGATGCCGCCCCGACGAGGAGGGCGCCGCCGTCGATCCCTGGATCGACAAGGTGCGCCGCGCGTGCGTCTACCTGTCCAACGTGGAAGGCCGCGTCTCGCTCGCGCGCCTGGCCGCGCGGCTCGGCGGCAGCCCGTATCACCTCCAGCGCAGCTTCAAGCGCCTCGTCGGCGTCACGCCGCGCGAGTACGCCGATGCATGCCGCCTGGAAAAAGTAAAACGCGGGCTCCGGAGCGGCGGGCCGGTGACCTCTGCCATCTACGACGCCGGCTACGGATCGAGCGGCCGCTTCTACGGAGGCGCGGCGCGCAAGCTCGCCATGTCGCCTGCCGCATACGGGCGCGGCGCGACCGGCATCGCGTTGCGGTACGCGGTCGTCGATTCGCCGCTGGGCCGGCTGCTGGTCGCCGCGACGGATCGCGGCGTGTGCGCCGTGTCGATGGGCACGTCCGATCAAGAGCTCGAACGCGCCTTGTCTCGCGAGTTTCCGAAGGCGGCGCTCCGGCGTGACGCCGGCGGACTCGCCCGTTGGACGAAGGCGATCCTCGGCCACCTCGCTGGCCGCCAGCCGCGGCTCGATCTGCCGCTCGACGTGCGCGCCACGGCCTTTCAGTGGCAGGTGTGGACGGCACTCGCCGCCATCCCGTACGGCCAGACCCGCTCGTATGCCCAGGTGGCCGCGTCGATCGGCCGGCCCTCTGCGGCCCGGGCCGTCGCGCGCGCCTGCGCGGCGAACCCGGTGGCCCTGGCAATCCCGTGTCACCGGGTCGTTCCGGCCGCCGGCGGTCCCGGCGGCTACCGGTGGGGGGCGGCCAGAAAGACGGCCCTTCTGGCCGCTGAGCATAGAATACGAGGTCGATGATTCACTACGGCCGGGCGCCCTTCCTCGATCAGTTTCCCCGTTCGCGCGTGCCCTCCTACCCGCGGCATTCAGGGCCGTTGAGCAGCGAAGTCGTCGTGATCGGCGGCGGGCTGACGGGGTGCGCGGCAGCCTACGCGTTTGCCGCCGCCGGCATCCAGGTCACGCTCGTCGAGGCCGACCGCCTGGGCGGCGGCGCCACCCACGCCGTTCCGGGATGGATTTCAGAGGATCCCGGAGTCGGGTTCGTCGACGTCGAAAAACTCATCGGCATCAAGACGGCGCGCCACGCGTTCCAGGCGTGGCGGCGCGCGGCGCTCGATTTTTCCGCGCTCCTCCGGCGGCTCGACATCCAGTGCCACCTCGAGGCGCACAGCGCCCTGACGGTCGCGTTCACCCCTGAGCAGATCGCGCGGCTGAAGAAAGAGCACAAGGCGCGCGTCGACGCGGGGCTCGAGACGCCGGCCCTGAACGCCCGTGCCGTCAGCGCCGAAGTCGCCCTCAACGCCGCGTTCGCGCTTCGCGGCCGCGACGGCGCGACCATCGATCCCTATCGAGCCTGCCTCGGGCTCGCGAAAGCGGCGGCTGAGCGCGGCGCCCGGATTTACGAGCGCTCGCCGATGAAGCGCATCACGTTCAACAGGAAAACCGCCGACGTGCATACGTCCGGCGGCGCCATCCACGCGCAGCGTGTCGTCGTCGCCACGGCCATGCCGAGCGGTGTGTTTCAATCGCTCGCGCGCCATTTCTGGTTCCGCACCGCCTACATGGCCCTTACCGAGCCGGTGCCCGCGAAGATTCGCCGCGAGCTCGGCAAGCGGACGACCGTCGTCCGCGACTCGGCCGATCCGCCGCATCTCATTCGCTGGCTGGAGGACGAGCGGCTGCTCGTGGCCGGGGCCGACACCGAAACCCCGCCGGAGCGTCTAAACGGGAAGGCGACTGTCCAGCGGACGATGCAACTGATGTACGAACTGTCGGTCCTGTATCCGGAGATTTCCGGCCTCCAGCCCGCGTACGGGTGGAGCGTGAACTATTCGCGCACCGCGGAGGGCCTGCCGTACATCGGACCGCACCGGAACTTTCCGCATCAGCTCTTCGCCTTCGGCGATTCGAGCCAGAGCGTGACCGGCGCGTACCTGGCCAGCCGCATCCTGCTCCGGCACCATCTCGGCGAGACCGAGCCGTCGGACCTGGCGTTCGAATTCACGCGCTGATGGCTGTTGACCTGCTGGCGTTCGGGCCGCACCCCGACGATCTCGAGATCGGACTGGGCGGCACGATCGCCCACCATGCAGCCCGGGGCCTGCGCGTGGGGCTGTGCGACCTGACCGCCGGCGAGATGGGCAGCAACGGTACCGTGGACGAGCGGCTGGCGGAGGCCGAAGCCGCCCGCGCGGTCCTGGGCGCTGCCTGGCGCGAGAACCTCCGGTGGCCCGACCGCCAGATCGGCAAACACCCTGGACATCTGGATCAGGCCGTCGCGTTCATCCGCCGTCACCAGCCGCGGGTGGTGGCCGTCCCGTACTGGTCGGATCGCCATCCCGATCACGTCGCGGCGAGCGCCGTGCTGACCGAAGCGGTCTTCAACGCGGGCCTCAAGCGATACAAGGCCGGAGAAGAAGCTGCGTGGAAACCCGAGTGGGTCTGCTACTACTTCATCAACGACGGCGACAAGCCGTCGTTTGTCGTCGACGTCTCGGCGCACTACGAGCAGAAGCGCCGCGCGCTCGACTGCCACGTCACCCAGTTCCGCCGCCCTGGTGAGGGTTCAGGGGGCACGACCGCCACGCGCCTGAACACGCCGGTGTTCCGGCAGCTCATCGAGAGCCGCGATGCGCAGTTCGGCGCGCTCGCGGGCGTCACGTGGGCCGAGGGCGTCGTCGTGCGCGAACCGATCCAGCGCCCAACCCTGCTGAAAACACCGTGAACATCGGCATCGTCTGTTACGCCTCCATCGGAGGCAGCGGCATCGTCGCGACGGAGCTGGGCAAGATGCTCGCCTTTCGCGGCCATCACGTGCACGTGTTGAGCACCAACACGCCTTTTCGCCTGGGCGACTACCAGCCCGGTCTGTCGTTCCACCGCGTCGAGGCGCCGACCTACCCGGTGTTCCGCGAGCCGCAATACCTGCTGGCGCTCGCGAACAAGATCGTCCAGGTATCGCGCGAGGAGCGCCTCGACATCGTCCACGCGCACTACGCCGTGCCGCACGCGACGGCGGGATACCTGGCCCGCCAGATTCTGGCAGCATCGAATGGCGGGACGGTACCCAAGGTCATCACCACGCTGCACGGCACGGACATCACGCTGCTCGGCGCGGACCGTTCATACTCGGAGATCATCAGGTTCTCGATCCAGCAGTCGGACGGCGTGACGGCCGTGTCCGAGAGCCTCAAGGCGACCACGCATCGCGAGCTTGGACAGATCTGCGACATCCGGGTCATCCCGAACTTCGTGGATGGCGAATCGCATCGGCGCCAGGACCGCCCGGAGCTTCGCGCGCAGCTGGCTCCCGGAGGCGAGAAGCTCGTCATTCACGTGTCGAATTTCCGCGCGGTCAAGCGCGTGCCTTCGGTGATCGAAGTCTTCCGGCAGATTCGCCAGGGGGTGCCGGCGCGGCTGCTGCTGGTCGGCGACGGCCCGGACATGGCCGAGGCGGTGCGGCTGACGCGCCAGCACGGCCTGACCGAACACGTGCAGTTCCTGGGCGACCAGGAGCAGGTCGTGCCGCTGCTGTCCGCCTCGGACCTGTTCCTGATGCCATCGGTGCAGGAGAGCTTCGGGCTGGCGGCGCTCGAGGCCATGGCGTGCGAGGTGCCGGTGGTGGCGTCCCGCATCGGCGGGCTGCCCGACCTCATCGAGGAGGGTGTCACCGGATTTCTGTGCGCGCCGGACGATCTCGCGGCTATGGCTCAGGCCGGTATCCGCCTGTTGACCGACAAGCCGCTTCACGATCGTATGGCCTGGGCTGCCCGCCACGCGGCGGAGACACGCTTCGCCGACACGCGAATTGTGCCGATGTACGAGGCCTACTACGATGAGATTCTGGGGACGGGCCATTCAGTCGGGGCTGGTGGGCCGGGTAAGTCTGGTCGGTAGCGTGAGGCGCGAACCCACCTGCCTCACCTGACCCACCAGACCTTCCTGCTTGTAGAATCAGCTGTTATGAAACGCGTATTAATCGGGTCGGTCGCCCTCGCCGCGCTCCTCGTGAAGTTTCCGGGCGCGCAGATGCGTGTCGTACCCGTTGACGAACTCCAGGGGCATGCGGCGCTCGGTCTCGCGCTGCGCCACCTCGCCAACACCGGCATCGTGATGGAAGCCACGGCCCATCCCGATGACGAGGACAACGGGCTGCTCGTGATGCTCAATCGGGGACAGGGCTTCAGGACGGCCCTCGCGACGGCAACGCGCGGGAACGGCGGCCAGAACGAGATCGGCCCCGAGATCTTCGAAGCGCTGGGCGTGCTGCGCACGCAGGAGCTTGCGGCGCTGCATCGCTTCGACGGCGCCGAGCAGTACTTCACGCGAGCCGTGGACTTCGGCTACTCGTTCAGCATCGACGAGACGTTCGAGAAGTGGGGCAAGGACGAGATCACCGCCGACTACGTGCGCCTGATCCGTATGATCCGCCCGGACGTCGTTTTCGCGATGAGCCCGACCGGCGACAACGGGGGCCAGCACCACAACGCGTCGGCAGTCCTCTCGCACGAGGCCTACAAACTGGCCGGTGACGCGGCCAAGTATCCCGAGCAGATCAAGGCCGGGCTGCGGCCCTGGCAGCCGAAGAAGTTCTACTACTCCGCGGCGTTCGGCCAGGAGCCCGACGCGTCCACGAAGATGACGCGGGTCAACTCGGCGCTGTACGACGGCCTGCTCGGCAAGACCTATCTGGACATCGGAACCGAAGCCCGCAGCATGCACAAGTGCCAGGGCATGGCGCAGCTGCTGGCGCTGCCGGGACCGGCGACTCGGAATTACCGGCTGACCGAGTGCACCATCCCTGGGCAGCTGCAGCGCGACGAGCGCTCGTTGACCGACGGCCTCGACACGTCGATCGTGGGGCTGGCGCAGTTTGCCGGCGCCAAGCCGCCCAAGGCCCTGCTTGACGGCCTCAACGCGGTGTCCTCCGCGGTCCAGGCGGCGCAGAAGAAGTTCGACACCGAGAGCGACGATGTGGGGGTGGTGCAACCGCTGGTGACCGGCCTCCGCACTGTTCGCATAGTGCGGAGCCAGCTCCGCAACATCCCGATCGAGGAGAACGCCCGGTTCGAAATCGAGTTCCGCCTGCGGCAGAAGGAACGCGAGTTCCAGCAGGCGCTGATTGCCGCGAGCGGGGTTCGCGTCGAGGCGCTGGCCGACGACGGGATCGTCGTGCCCGGACAGGATGTCAGCGTGTCGCTCGTCGTGGCGAACCGGGGAGCGACCGAGGTCGCGGTCAAGCAGATCAAGTTCGACGGCTTCGAGAACGACGCGGCGTGCACGCTGACGCAGGTCACCGGGCAGAATTTTGGCCGCGGCGGACGGGGTGGACGCGGAGGGCGCGGGCGCGCGGACGCGCCGCCGCCGCCACCTCCCGTCGTGCTCACGAGCCTCAAGAAAGACATGGTCGGACGGTGCGACCCGAAGCTCACGATTCCCGCCGATGCGCGCATCACCGAGCCGTACTGGCATCGCCAGGGCGAAGCGGGACGCTACACCTTCGACGACGACGCGCCGTTCGGCCTGCCGTTCCGGCCGACGTCGTTCTACGCGCAGGTGACGCTGGGTTTCCCGAGCACCGGAGGCGGACAGGCCGTCGAGGAAGTGATTGACGGGTTGCCGGTCCAGTACCGCTATCAGGGCGACATCTTCAGCGGCGAGAAGCGATCGGATCTGCTGGTCGTGCCCGCGTTGTCGGTGCGGGTGTCGCCCGAGGTGGCGATCGTGCCGTCGGCGTCGCTGCGCGCGGCGGCCGTCTCGCCGGCCGCACCTGCGCCGGCCGCGCCGCGTCCCGGAGCGAGGCGAGGGGCTCCTCCGGCCGCGCCGCCACCGCCAGCCGCCGTCGCGCCGCCGCCGTCGCCGACCGCGTCACGCGAGATTCGCGTGACCGTCGTGAACGGATCGCCGTCCGCCGCCGAGGGCGTGGTCACGCTGGAGATGCCGAAGGGCTGGACCGCGACGCCGCCCGAGCAGCCGCTCAAGCTGTCGCGGCCCGACGAATCCCAGACGGTCCGCTTCGACGTCAGGCCCGCGCCCGGCACGCCGGCCGGCGCGTATCGCGTCCGCGCGATCGTCACGTCGGGGGGCAAGATGTTCGATCGCGGCTACCAGGTCGTCGAGTACCCCCACATCAGGCGTCAGCACATTTACGACGCCGCCAGCACGATGCTGAAAGTGATTGACGTGAGGACGGCGCCCAATCTCCTGGTCGGGTACGTCATGGGCGTCGGCGACCAGGTGCCGCCCGCGATCGAACAGCTTGGCGCCAGGCTCGAGATGATCGGCGCCGAGGATCTCGCGTGGGGCAACCTGTCGCGATTCGACACCATCGTGACGGGCGTCCGGGCGTACGAACGCCGGGCGGATCTGCGGGCCAACAACAGCCGGCTGCTCGACTACGTGAAAAACGGCGGCACGCTTGTCGTGCAGTACAACAAGTTCGAGTTCAACGACACGCAATATGGCCCGTATCCGGCGACGGTGAGCAACGATCGCGTGACCGACGAGCACGCGCCGGTCACGGTGCTGGCGACCGGGGATCCGCTCCTGAACGCTCCCAACAAGATCACCGACGCCGCGTGGAACGGGTGGGTGCAGGAGCGGGGCCTGTACTTCCTCGACGCCGACCACGACCCGAGGTACCAGGAACTGCTGCAAATCGAAGACCCGTTTCAGTCGAACAAGGGCGCCAAGAAGGGCGCGCTTGTCGCGGCGACGTACGGCAAAGGCCGGTGGGTGTACGTCGGCCTCGGGCTCTGGCGTGAACTCCCGGCCGGCGTGGACGGGGCCTACCAGCTCCTCGCGAACATGATCAGCCTGGGCAAGCCGGTCACGCCGGTATCTGCGCCGGCGCCCCCGCGGACACCAGGGCGCTGAGCCGTGAAGCGCGCCGCGCTGCTTGCCGCCGCGTCGGCGTTTGTCTGGTTACGGCTGCTCGGATACGCGGCAGACGACGCGCCTGAAACCGGCGTGTTCACCCTGTTCAAGTTCGAACAGGCGATCGGCGAGGAACGGTACGAAATTCGACCCGCCTCTCTCGGTCCCGGCGACACCGCCGGGTTCACGCTGACGTCGAAGTTTTCCTTCGAGGACCGCGGCTCCACGGTGCCGCTCGAGACCACGCTGCAATTCGACCGGGATCTTTCTCCGGTACGCTTCACCATTCACGGCGAGACCGCGCGCATTTCGACCATCGACTCCGAGGTAACGCTGGCCGGAGGCATGGCCACGATCCGCGAGGGCGCGGCGTCGCGGCGCGAGCCGCAGCCGCCCGGCGTGTTCACGATGGCCGGCTATGCGCCGCCGTCGATGCAGATGGCGCTGATGCGGTTCTGGAACGCGCGCGGGCGGCCTGCGTCGATTCCGATCCTGCCGCGGGGGACGGCGCGCATCGAGCCTCGCGGCCGCGACGAGGTGATGGTCGGCGGCCAGGCGGTCGCGCTCGATCGCTACAGCGTGAGCGGCGTGATCTGGGGACGCGAGACGCTGTGGACCGACGCGGCCGGCCGGCTGGCAGCGCTGGTGAGCGTGGACGCCGAATTCGATCACTTCGAAGCCGTCCGCCCGGAGCTGCGAAACGCGGTCCCGCAACTCGTCGCGCGAGCCGCGTCCGACGGGATGGCGGGCATGGCCGCCACTGCCGCCGCCGAAAACCCGGCGGCGAGCCGCCAGGTGGCGATTGTCGGCGCGACGATCCTCGACATGACGGGCCGGAAGCCGATTCGGAACGGCACGGTGGTCGTGGCCGATGGACGCATCGCCGAAGTCGGTCCGTCCAGCCGCGTCGCGGTTCCGCCCCAGGCAACAGTCGTGCGCGCGGCGGGCAAGACCGTGATGCCCGGCCTCTGGGACATGCACGCGCACTTCGAGCAGGTGGAGTGGGGCCCGATCTATCTGGCGGCGGGCGTCACGACCGTCCGCGACGTCGGCAACGAGATGGAGTTCATCGCGGCCGTGCGCGACGCTGTCGCTTCGGGGCAGGGGCTCGGCCCGCGGATGCTGCTGGCCGGTCTCATCGACGGTCCCGGTTCGCGCGGCCTCGGCGTGACCCGCGCGGCGACGCCGGAAGAAGGCCGCGCGTGGGTCAACCGCTATCACGATGCCGGTTTCGATCAGATCAAGATCTACAGCTCGGTCGCGCTCAACGTCCTGCGCGCCATCACGGCCGAAGCCCACCGGCTCGGCATGACGGTCACGGGCCACGTACCCGACAGCATGACCGCGTTCACGGCGCTCGATGCCGGCCTCGACCAGATCGACCACGCCGAGTACGTCGGCGTCGCCGCAAGCCAGGATCCCGGGGAAGTGATCGCCGAGCTCAAACGGCATCGGACGGTGATCGATCCGACGCTGGCACTGTACGAGCTGCTGGCCAGGCCGCTCAACCAGCCGATCGACGCATTCGAGCCGGGAATCCGGAAGGTCGCACGTGAGCTCGAGGCGCCGCTGAACGGGTTCGGCTCGCCAGTCGACACGGCCGCGCGCCAGCGCGCTCGGCTGAACGACAGCCTGGCGCTGGTCGGGCGCCTGCACCGCGCCGGCATTCCCATCGTCGCCGGCACTGACCAGTCGGTGCCCGGACACAGCCTGCACCGCGAGATAGAGCTCTACGTCCAGGCGGGGATGTCGCCGTTCGACGCGCTGTCGGCGGCGACGGTGGTACCCGCGCGCGTGATGAAGAAGCTCGCCGACAGCGGGACGATCGAAAAAGGTAAACGCGGCGATCTGATCGTTCTCGACGGCAACCCGCTCGACGACGTCCGCATGACCCGCCGCATCCATCGGGTCGTCACCAACGGGCGTGTGTTCGATCCGGCGTCGCTCTGGCGGAGCGTGGGCTTCCAGCCGTGACGCTCCGAGTGTAGTGCAGGCCTTCAGGCCTGCCGTTTCCGCGGCCGTCCGAGCCAGCGGAAGAACAGTAGGACGAGAACGGCGGGAACCAGCGCGCCCCACCATCCCTTCAGGCCGAGCGCGTTCATCGCGTCCGGCCCGAGCTTGACGACCACGAGCATGATCGCGCTGGCCCACGCGAATGCGCTCACCAGGTCGAGGGTGGAGAAGCGCAGGGGCCGCATGCCCGCATAGGCGCACGCGATCGGAATCGCGGTGCGCAGGCCCGGCAGGAAGCGGCAGAGCAGCACGATCAGATTCTGATTGGCCTTGACGCGATGGACGACCGCGTCGCGGTGGCGGGCCATCCACTTGTAGCGGTCGAGCCAGTGGATGCGTCCGCGCAGCAGGTAGAACCAGAATTGATCCCCTGCGGATCCTCCCAGCGCGCCCGCGATCAGCACGCCCTCCCATCGCAGCTTGCCGGCGCCGGCCGCCACGCACATCGCGATGTAGTAGATCTCACCTTCGAGAATCGCGGCGATGAAGATGCTCAGGTAGACAAGCATGCGACGGTGAATCCGGTCATCGGGTCATTTAGTCAGCTGGCCAATGATTCGTCAATTGGACAGGAATGGCCAGACGACCGGATGCTGGACGGCCAGGTTCACGCCCGCGAAGGGGCGAGCACGCTCCTGACGACGCGGGCTACCCGGGCCGCCTGAGCGTCCGTCAACGTGGAGTACACGGGAAGCTGCATCGCGCCGGCGGCCTTCCGCGCGCCCGGGGCGCCGGCAGGCTCGATCCGCGCGCCGGCAAACAGGTCGAGGTCGCTGCAGACGTCCACGTGCAGCGTCTCGATGTCGACGCCCCGCCGCACGCAGCGCACGACCAGCTCGTCGCGCTGCGGCGCGTAGACGCAGTACTGGTAGTAGACGTGGGTGCGATCCGCCGGCACGACGGGGACCGTGATTCCCTGCAGATCGTCGAGCGCGCGATCCATGACGCGTGCGTGGCGCCGTGTCTGTTCGGTCCAGCCG
>Ga0268266_10007184_pt1 | contig 10087 bp, 6 predicted proteins | sample KBSS13metaG_FD_190356 | JGI IMG/M metagenome (GOLD analysis project Ga0268266, IMG submission 190356) | Switchgrass rhizosphere microbial communities from Kellogg Biological Station, Michigan, USA - KBS S1-3 metaG (SPAdes) (version 2) | ecosystem: Host-associated > Plants > Roots > Rhizosphere >... | reverse complement strand
TGGCGCGAGCCTCAACACATCGGCGGGCGTCTACACTGAAGGCTCCCAGGAGTACGTCCTCGAAGCCATCGGCCGCGCGAGGACCCCCGAGGACATCGGCGAGACGGTGGTGGCGCTGCGGGGCGATCGGCCGGTCCTCGTCCGCAACGTGGCGGATGTTCGCGAGGGGGCGGCGTTCAAACGAGGAGAGGGATCGCGAAACGGCAAGCCCGCCGTCATCGTCGGCGTGCAGAAACAGCCGGGCGCCAACACGATTGACGTGACCCGGCGGCTCGATCAGTCGCTCGATGCGCTCCAGAAGGAGCTGCCGGCGGGGATGTCGATCGATCGCCGCATCTTCCGGCAGGCCGACTTCATCGAGGTCGCCGTGGCGAACGTGTTCCGCGCGTTACGCGACGGCGGCGTCCTCGTCGTGATCATCGTCTTCCTGTTTCTGGCGAACTCGAGAGCGAGCGCCATCACCTTGACCGCCATTCCGCTGTCGCTCGCCGCCGCCGTCCTCGCGCTGCGCGCGTTCGGCGCCGGCATCAACACGATGACGCTTGGAGGGATGGCGATTGCCGTGGGCGATCTCGTGGACGATGCGATCGTGGATGTGGAAAACGTGGTACGGCGCCTGCGCGAGAACAGGGCCAGGCCCGAGGCCGAACGGCAGCCCGCCGCGCTGGTCGTCCGCGAGGCCACGCTCGAGATCCGGTCGTCGATCGTCTTCGCGACCGTCATCATTGTCGTGGCCTTTCTGCCTATTTTCGGGCTGGCCGGCGTCGAAGGCCGCCTGTTGACGCCGCTGGCGTTTGCGTACGTCGTGGCGCTGCTGGCGTCGCTGGCGGTGGCCGTGATCGTGACGCCCGCGCTCTGCGTCACGTTTCTGCCGCACGCGGCGTCGATCGAGCGAGGGCACGACGGCTGGCTCACGCGGCGGCTCAAGGCCTGGTTCGCGCGCGTCCTGCCGCCGGCGCTGAACCATCCGCGGCTCGTCATTGCGGCGTCTGTCGTCCTGCTCGGCGTTGCGCTGGCGGCGCTCACGCAGGCCGGGACCGCGTTTCTGCCCGACTTCCACGAGGGCAGCCTGACGGTCCAGGCGAACACGCTGCCGGGAACATCGCTGGCGAAATCCAATGAGATCGGCCGCCGCGTCGAGGAAATCCTGTTGTCGCAGCCCGAGGTGGTGGCGACGGCGCGGCGGACCGGCCGCGCGGAGTACGACGAGCACGTCCAGGGTGTCGAGGCGGCGGAGATCGACGTGGGCCTGCGGCCGGCGGCGCGGCCGCGCGAGCTGCTCCTGGCCGAGCTGCGCCGGCAGTTCGCCACGCTGCCGGGCACGAACGTGACCATTGGGCAGCCGATATCGCACCGCATCGACCACATGCTGTCGGGCACGCGCGCCAACATCGCCGTGAAGGTGTTCGGCGACGATCTGGGCACGTTGAGGCGGCTCGGCGAACGGGTTCGAGCCGCGGTCGCGACGGTGCCGGGCGTCGTGGACCTGTCGCTCGAACAGCAGATGGACGTGCCGTTCGTCCGGTTCGTGCTGAACCGCTCGACGATCGCGCGCTACGGCCTGCGCCCGGACGACGTCGCCGAGGCCGTCGAGACGAGCCTGGCCGGCGCGACCGTCGGCCGGATCTTCGACCGGGGCACGGCGTTCGACCTGACCGTGAAATTCGACGCTGCCGCCGGCGCGGATTTCGAGCGCATCGGCGATCTGCCCGTGGATACGCCGGGCGGCGCGATCGTTCCCGTGCGGTCGCTGGCGGACGTACGCCGCGAGCAGGGGCCCAACATGGTGCTTCGCGAGAACGTGCAGCGCCGGATTGTCGTGTCCTCCAACGTGGCGGGCCGCGACCTCGGCGGCGTCGTCGCCGACATCAGGCGGGCGGTGTCGCAGTCCGTTCAGCTGCCGCCGGGGTATCGCGTGGAGTACGGCGGCCAGTTCGAGAGCGAGCAGAGCGCGTCGCAGCGCCTGCGGGCACTCGGCGTGCTCGCGATCGCCGGCGTCTTCATGCTGCTCGTGCTGGCGTTCGGGCGCGCACGCGACGCCTTGATCGTCATGGTGAACCTGCCGCTGGCGCTCATCGGCGGCGTCGCCGGCGTGTTCCTGTCCGGCGGCGTGCTCAACGTCGCGACCACGATCGGCTTCATCACGCTGTTCGGGATCGCCACGCGCAACGGCATCATGCTCGTGACCCACATCCATCACCTGATGAAGGTCGAACACGTGCGCGACTTCAGAGAGGCTGTCGAACGGGGCGCCGAGGAGCGGCTCGTGCCGATCATCATGACGGCAGCCGCGGCGGGCCTGGCGCTCGTGCCGCTGGCGATTCGCGGAGGACAGACCGGCAGCGAGATTCAGACGCCGATGGCCATCGTCATCCTGTGCGGGCTGACGACGTCCACGCTGCTGAACATGGTCGTCGTGCCCGCGATGTACCTGCGTTACGGCCGCCCCGAGCGCGGTGATGCATGAGGCCTTCCGGCCCGGGGAGTTTTGATCTACATTCGCGGCTCACGTGGTGAAAGCTTGAAAGCGGGAGGCTGAAATGACACGACGCCTGTTCTTTCTCGGGGTCATCTCTCTCTCGGTTCTGGGCTCGGCGATTGGCGCGCAGCAGGCGGGCATACAGGGCAACGGCGGCGCGGAGCCGTGCTCGCGCTCGCCCCACTGCGCATGGAGCCGGGAGCGGAACATCATCTCCCACGAGGTCCGCAAACCGGATCTGGGATTCGCCTACTCCTACCCATTTGCGTTGCCTGAGGGCGGGGGCGGCGTCTCCGCGGTGGCCATCAACTCCAGGGGCCATCTGTTCGCGTTTCAGCGCAACGCCGCGGGCAAGCCGCAGTTGTTCGAGTTCGACCAGAACCACAAGCTGGTGCGCGCCATCGGCGACGATGTCATCGGGCACCAGAACAAGGCGCACGGCATGGCCGTCGACGCGGATGACAACGTCTGGATCTGCGACGAGAACGGCGACACGGTCATGAAGCTCAGCCCGGAGGGAAAGCTGCTCATGACGATCGGCGTCAGGGGGCAGCGGGGCGACTGGGACGAAGCGAAGGGACAACGGCTGCTGTGGCAGCCGCTACACCTCGCGTTTGCGCCAAACGGCGACATTTACATCGGCGAGGGCCACGCGAACGAGAGCCCGAACGACACGGACAAGTCGCCGGCCAACAACATCGGCGCCGCACGCGTGCTGCACCTCGACAGGAACGGCCGCTTCATTAACCAGTGGTTCGGCAACCACGCGGGGCAGGGCCACTTCAGCATGGTCCATGGGATCGCCATCAATCCCGACAACGGCGACGTGTATCTTGCCGATCGCGAAGAGTATCGCCTCGTCGTGTACGACGCGCGTGGCAAGTTCATCAGGACGATCCAGCTGCGCAACCTCACCTGCGCGTTGTACGTGGACCCTCACAAGCAGCTATGGCTCGCAACTGGCCAGGACGGTCAGATCTTCAAGATGGACTGGAACGGCAACATCCTCGGTGCCATCGGCAACGGTCCGGGCAAAGGCGATGGGCAGTTCACCGAGGCGAGCTACCTCGTGATGGATGCGCAGGGCAACCTGTACACCGGCGACACCGGCTTCGACCGCATCACGAAGATGACTGCGCGGCGGTGATCAGGCGGCGGCCGGAGATACCGGACGAAATCGAGGACCATCGCGACGCGCGATGGCATCGTGAAGGTGCGCGCCAGGTCGAGACTGCGCTCGACGCCGAGCAGTTCGTCGAGCGCGTCGGCTTCGCCGCCTGCATGACCGACTGCCGCCGGCCCGGTCCCTCCCTCTACATCGCCGTGTGCGGACGCCGCGACGCGGTGATGCCGCGCAACGTCCAGAAGGATCCCGAGGCGTCGCTCACGTGGACGCTGAAGGACGAGGTCATGTCGCGCGGGCGCGTGTACTACGCCAAGCTGGCGCGCGGGAAAGCGATGTTCCTCGCGCCTCGGATGATTCCGCACTTCCACACGATCTGGGGCATGCGCAAGGCCGACGAGGAACGGCGGCTCAGCCGCCACGCGCGGGCGATCCTGAAGGTGCTCCGCCGCGAGTGGGAGATGGCGACGATCGATCTGCGGAACGAATCCGGCGTCAAGGACCGCGCGGCGTTCACACGGGCGATGGACGAACTGCAGGCCGCGATGATCGTCGTGCCGGCCGAGGCGCTCTATTCGCCGACGTTCACCTACATCTGGACGCTCGCGATCAGCCGGTTCCCCGACGCGCTCACGAAACGGCGAACTGCGGCCACCGCGCGCGACACTGCCCTACGCGAGATCGCGCGCGCGTTCCTGGCGGGCGCGGGCATGACGATTCCCGGCGAGCTCGCGCGGGTCACGGGATTGTCGCGGCATGATGCGGGGCGCGGCAATCGCGCGCTCGTCGCCGAGAACTACGCGACCATGCTCGGTCCCGGAATTTATCGCCTGGCGTCAGACTTTGTTCTGCGTGTCGAGTGACATTTTCTTCAGCCTCTCGAGCCGTCGAAACTCTGCAGTAACTGCGTTAGACTCTCGGTCCTCCAGCGGCGCACATGCGCCGGTGAGAAAGGACACCACATCGTGATCACAGTCCCATCGCGCTACCTTCGAGTTCTTCTTGTCTGTGCCGCGGCCGCGATCGCGGTCATCTTCCTCGCGCCGCGGCCCGCCGCCGCGCAGGTGACGGTCAACCAGACGACCTGCAGCGGTCCCTGTCTGACGAACGGCGTGCTGCAGACGATCACCATCGTCTGCTCGACGACCACGATCAACAACGCGCTGGCGCAGCTCACCGATCGCAACGGTCCGAACGTCATCAACGTCTCTGGCTCCTGCCCCACGCAGTTTACGAACATCAACGGTTTCAACCGGTTGACGATTCAGGGCAACCCCGGCGCGTCGCTGGGAAACTTCAACATCACCAATTCGCGCTTCATTCTCTTGAAATCGTTGACCATCGGTGGCGGTTCGATTTACGGCGTGAGCATGGTTGACGCGGGCGTGTCGCTCGACGGTGTTACCGTTCAGGCCGTCCCCACGGGTATCAACGTGGACAGCGGCAGCGCGTTGGACTTCTTCGGGGCGCCAAGCGTTATCAACGGAAACGGCAGTGGCATCTCTGTGACCGGCGGGTCGACGGCGAACGTCAGGAACGTCACGATCAGCAACAGCTCGCGGCATGGCCTCGAGGTGGAAAACTACTCGTACGTGAATCTGACGAGCAACCTCAACGGAGCCGCCGCCCCCGTCAACATCTTCGGGAACGCGAGGGGAGCCGTGACCGTCGAGCGGTCCAGCTTCAACGTGACCACCGAGGGCGGGGCGAACGCGTTGATCGACATTCACAACAACGGGGGAACCGGCGACGATGCCGGCGGCCTGACCTTCGAGAGCTCGTCGGTGTCGGTCACGGGTAACGTGCACATCCATGACAACATCACGCCGCCGGGTCCGTTCTTTCCAGGAACCCCTGCGGTTATCTATTTTCAAAGCTCGGGCGATATCGGCGCGGGCGCGCTGATCGAGGGCGGTGTGGCCGGACAATTTGGCTCCGCGATCTTCTTTTTCGACGATGGCGGATCTCCGCCGACCATCACCGGCGGCGTCACGCTCGGGAGATTCTCTTCCTCGATTGTGGGCGCCGGGACAACGATCGACACACTGACGTGTGACCCGCTGTCGTACGCCATACCGTTGGGTGGACCTTCCACGATCGGCACGAACACGTGCCCGGCCGACGCGCCCACCGGCGTGAAGGGTGATAAGGGCGACCAGGGTATTCAGGGCGTTCAAGGCATTCAAGGTGTGCAGGGCATTCAAGGTATCCAGGGACCGGCAGGTATCGCGACAACGCAGGCGTGGAGCGCCGTCGTGTCCGGAGCGCCCGCCGGCGTCGTGATCGCCGGAGCGCTGACGCCTGACGGCAACATCACCATCACGAGGATTCAGGCCGTGGCGCAGACCGCGCCGGTCGGCTGTTCGAGCCCCGCCGTGCTCGTCGTGACGGACGGCTCGCCCGCCGGCACGACGCTCCTGTCGCTGACGGGTCAGGTGAACGACAGCGGCGCCATCTCGATCAATCACGCGTCGGGCACACCGATGCTCCTGGCGAGCATCCCGGCGCCTGCCTGCACGACCCGCGCGGCGAACGTCAACGTGGTGGTGCAGTACAAGGGGGCCCCTTAGCGGCTCCTCCGCGCCTCGGCCAGTAACGCACCTCGAAATCGCACTGACGGCGGCCCCCACGCCGTCAGTGCGGTCCTTCGCCAGACATCCCACTATAAATATCCGGCGTTTTGTTCGACACTGGAGACGGGCACAGCTTGTCCGATCTCTCCCGTCATGTTTGCGGCGTGTTCGCATCCAGCCTGCTGGCGGTGGGGCTCGCCACGGGAGCGTCCGCGGCCGATGCGATTCCCGAGCTCGACCTGCGCGTCGGCCCCGAGACGCGCCTGCTGCTCATCGCGCCGCATCCCGACGATGAGGCGCTCGGCGCGGCGGGGCTGGTCCAGCGCGTGGTGGCGGCCGGCGGATCCGTCCGCGTGCTCCTCATGACGAGCGGCGACGCGTTTCCGGAAGGCGTGGAAGCCGCGCGCAAGATCCGGCGCCCCAGGCCGCGGGATTTCAGGAGCTACGGCGACCTGCGCGAGCGCGAGTCGACGTCTGCGCTGCAGCGGATCGGGCTCAGCCGCGCGCAGATCCTGTTCCTGGGGTTCCCGGACGGCGGACTGTGTCTGATTGCATCGAACTACCTGTCGGCGAAGGCACGGCCGTACGACTCGCCGTTCACGAAGCGCGACCAGCCTCCCGTCTACGAACGGCTGATGCCCGGCGTGAAGTATCGCGGCTCCGACATCCGGCGCGAAATCGAGCTCGTCGTCGTCGGCTACCGGCCGACGCTGGTGGTGCTGCCGCATGCGGAGGACGACCACCCCGACCACTGTTCGACGTATATCTTCGTGCGGGAGGCGCTCGACGCCGTCGCGGCGCGATATCGGAACATCTCCCCGCGCGTCCTGCAGTACCTGGTTCACTTCGAGCAGTGGCCGCTCGATGTGGCCGGAGACCTCACGACGCCGCTCCAGCCGCCGGCAGATTTTCCGTCCGGCGAGGGCGCCTGGCGCGCGTTGACGTTGACGCCGGCCGAAGCAGCCGCCAAGCAGCGCGCCATAGCCGATTACCCCAGCCAGCAGCTCGTCATCGGCCAGTTCATGCAGGCGTTCGGCCGATCGAATGAACTGTTCATCGAGGGCCGCGCCGCAGCACCCGAGTGCTGGTGCGACGACAAGCACGTGGCCACGGAGCTCCCGCCGGCCAAGTACCGCCGCCGTCCGGCGCGACGCCAGTGAAGGCCGCCGCCCAACGCCTCGAATCGCTCGACGTGTTCCGCGGCGCGACCATCGCCGCGATGATCCTGGTCAACAACCCGGGCGACTGGAATTTCGTCTACGCCCCCCTTCTGCACGCGTACTGGTTCGGATGCACGTTCGCCGACCTGGTGTTCCCGTGGTTCGTCTTCATCATGGGCGTCGCGATGCCCTTTGCGTTCGCCCGGCGTCGCGAACGCGGCGACCGGACGTCGCAGGTGTTCGGCCGTATCGCGCAGCGTGTCCTTCTCCTGATCGGTCTCGGCCTCGCGATGACCGCGGTGGCGACGTGGCCGGCCCTTGCGACGCTCCGGTTCCCCGGCGTCCTTCAGCGCATCGCGCTGTCGTATCTCCTCGCCGCGCTCGTCATCTGGAAGTTCGAGGTCAGGGGATGGATGACGGCCGTCGCGGTCCTGCTGCTCGGACACTGGGCGCTGATCGCCCTCGTGCCGTTCGGCGGTTTCGCCGGCGGAACGTGGTCACCCGAGCACAATCTCGCCCGCTACCTGGACACGCTCGTCTTCGGGCGGCATGCGCTGACGATCCCGAACGATCCCGAGGGGCTGCTCGGGACATTGCCGGCGGCCGCGACGGCCCTGATTGGCGCGGTGGCCGGCGAGCTGATGCGGCGCGCCGCGGACCACCTCACCCGCCTCCGGGGCCTGGTCGTCGGCGGTGTGGCGGCGTTTGCCGTTGGAGTCCTCTGGTCCTACGTGCTGCCGCTCAGCAAGCCGTTGTGGACCGGCTCCTACGTGCTGGTCGTGACGGGCCTCGGGATGCTGGCGCTCGCGCTGATTTACTTCCTCGTCGATGTCCGCGGCCTGCGCGGGTGGTCGCGGCCGTTCCTTTGGCTGGGCGTGAATCCGATCGCGATCTACATCTGCTCCGAAGTCATCGGCCATCTGCTGGAACGCCCGCTGCTGCCGCAAGGGTCAGGACGCACCACGCCGAAAGCATGGCTGTTCTGGCGGTACATCGAGCCCGCATTGCACCGGTGGCCGACCGAACGGGCGTCGTTCGCCTTCGGCATGGCGTACGTCGCGCTGTGGGTGATGGTGGCCGGCGTCCTCTACAGCCGTCGAATTCGCATTCAGGTCTGACTGGCCCTAGCGAATGTTCACCAGCACCGGGATCGTCGCCGTCCCTTTCGAGAGCGACTCGAGCGCCTTGCCGAGGATCGTCCCGTGCGCGTAGAGCTTCGCGCCCTGGACCTCGATCGGCTTGGCCCGCATCGCGTGCCCCGCCGTCTTTGACGTCGTCAGGAAATCGCCGGCGCCGATCGCGCCGTTCTCCGCGCTGACCTTCACGGGCACGACACCCAGCAGCCCGACCGGCAGCCAGACGTTGTCGCCCTTCGAGTCGGACTTCTGGAACGTCTCGAGGTGCAACTGCGAGATCCGGTGGTCGCCGACGAATCCAGGCCGCGTCGAGTACACGCCGAGCAGTGCCGGTGAATTCGCTTCCGTGCATTTGGCCGCCAGGCCGGCCGCGTTGACAACCAGCACGTCTCCGGGTGCGAAGTCTGACGCGACGCCCGCCGCCTGCATCATCTCGGCGAAGTCCGCGGGGCCGGTGAACGGGCCGTCGGCAAACACGGTCCCGTCGCTTCGGACGGAGAACACGGTGCCGATCTGCGGGATCACGGTGCGTCCCTCGAACAGCGTGAAGCCGAACACGCCTTCAGCGAGAATCGCGGCCAGCCCCTGACCGCCGCGGCCGACGACGCCGTTGCCGCGTGTGCTCTGGCCGAGCACACCGGTGCCGCTTTCGCTGACGCCTTCGGTGCCGACGTGCGTCACCGACGCGCCGGAGAGCCCGTGACCCGAGAAGACTTCCGAGCGGATGCCGTCACCGGTGCCGTTCCGCGTGAAGACCGCGAACCCGGCGCTCTGATCGAGCACGGTGAGCTTCGCGTTCGGCTCGGACGTGCCGATGCCGACGTTGCCGCGGTGCTGGTTGATGATCGTGTGCACCACGCCGGGCTCCGCGATGTTGTTGAGAAACAGGCGCGCGCCTTCCTGGCCCACTTTGCCGTGCGCCCAGCTGCGCACGTCGGAAGCGGCGCCCTTGGCGCTCAGCTCGAGCGTATGTGTCCCGTCGAGTAACAGCGTGTCGGCCATGCGTCCTCCTCGATATATCCGGAAGCTTGGTGTCTCCGGCGGGCGATCCGTTTCACGACAACGTCGAGCCGAATCGGACCACAATGACTGCCGATGTCTGACCGTTCATGGCCCGGCGTGTCTGTCGACGAACGGCAACCGGGCCCGCGGCCAATCGAGGGCGTCGGCACCAGCACGGCGGGGTTTGCCGGCATCACCGAACGCGGCCCCGAGTACCCGTGCCTGACGGCCAGCTGGCTGGAATATCAGCGCTGGTTCGGCGGCGGCCTGTCAGAGGCCGTGTCGTACCTGCCACACGCCGCGCGGGGGTTCTTCGAGAACGGCGGCCGGCAGCTGTACGTCGCGCGAGTCGTCGGCGCGAAGGCGCAGTTCACGAGCCGACATGTCGGTCCGTTGCTGGTCAGGGCAGTGGGCCGCGGAGCGTGGGGCAACCGGATCTTCGTCCGGATCGGCCGCGCTTCAGGGAGCGCAGGCGCGGAAAACCCGGACTGGTTCCAGGTAACGCTCCTCTATTACAGCGCCATGCCGCCCGTCCCCCTGGTCGATCCGCTGTCGAACGAGCCCGGGGATCGAGCGAACCCCGATCGCCGCGAGCCCGACCTCGTCGAACAATT
>Ga0268266_10007183_pt1 | contig 10087 bp, 6 predicted proteins | sample KBSS13metaG_FD_190356 | JGI IMG/M metagenome (GOLD analysis project Ga0268266, IMG submission 190356) | Switchgrass rhizosphere microbial communities from Kellogg Biological Station, Michigan, USA - KBS S1-3 metaG (SPAdes) (version 2) | ecosystem: Host-associated > Plants > Roots > Rhizosphere >... | reverse complement strand
GGCCACCGGCCCGGGATTCAGCGTCAACGCAAGCAGGCGCGATGGACCGGGTCAGGCGGAAGTTCATCTCGCCGATACGGACATTCTCTACGTACTCGAAGGAACCGCGATAGTCATAACCGGGGGGCGGGTGGTCGAGCCCCGTGAACAATCGCCGGGAGAGATTCGAGGAAGCGCCATCGAAGGGGGCGTCGAGCAGAAGATTGCCAAGGGGGACGTGATGACGATCCCTGGTGGAGTTCCTCATTGGTTCAAGGCGGTTCATGCGCCGTTCCGCTACTACGTCATCAAGTCATCAGGTGCGAGGCAGTCATGAAATCCATTGTGACGCACTTCCTGTTGAGTTTAGCCCTCGCCGGGCCGGCGTTGGCGGCAACAGAGCCTCTTGCCACGATTGACCTTACCAGCGATGCGGGTGTCGCGGCGGTGAAAGGGGCGTGGAAATATTCCGATGCCCGAATCGTCGAGATCCCATTCCGCGCACCCGACGCCGCGGGACAACCCACAGGGCGCGAGTGGATAACCAACGACATTGAGCCTCATGCAGGCCCGGCAGACTTCGATGACTCACATTGGCAGACAGTCGAGCCGACCTCGCTGGCAGCTCGTCGTGGCACCGGCCGCGTCTCCTTCAACTGGTATCGAATCAACCTGACGCTACCCGACAACGCAGCAGGCTCTTCCGTCTGGTTTGAAACGCGCCTCGACGATTACGCTGAAGTCTGGGTGGACGGCGAGATCGGGCGACAGTTCGGTCAAAGCGGCGGCTCCGTAGTCGCCGGTTGGAATGCGCCGAATCGTCTATTGATTGAGCGTAATGCCAGGCCAGGCCAGCACATCCAACTGGCCATTTTCGGCATGAACGGCCCAATTTCCGATGCGCCCACCAACTACATCTACCTACATGAAGCGAAGCTGCAGTTCCTTCCGGGCAGCGAGGCTCCGGTAGCTGTCACGCCCCACGAGGTCAACATCGCGGTGGAGCGCGACGATCCCGCCATCGAGGCGATCGTGCCGGCCAATGCCAAGCTGTTCAAGATAGCCGAAGGCTTCCAGTTCACCGAGGGACCGACCTGGGTTCGTGATCGGCAAGCGCTGCTCTTCAGCGACCCCAATCACAACACCATCTACGAATACGCCGACGGCAAGCCGCTCGCGGTGTTCCGCGAGCACAGTGGTTACGACGGTGCCGATATCGCGCAATACGGCCAACCCGGCTCCAACGGGCTGACACTCGATAAAGACGGGCGCCTGACCATCAACGAACACGGCCGTCACAGGGTCACGCGCCTCGAGCGCGATGGCTCCCTGACCGTGCTGGCGGCCTCGTTCGAGGGTAAGCGACTGAACAGCCCCAACGACCTGGTCTACAAGTCGGATGGCTCACTGTACTTCACCGATCCGCCCTTCGGTTTGCCCAGGTTCTTTGACGATCCTCGTAAGGAGTTGCCCTACAGCGGTGTCTTTCGCTGGAAGTCAGGTCACCTGCAGCTCCTGACAAAGGACCTCAAAGGTCCGAACGGCATCGTGTTCTCTCCCGACGAACACTACCTCTATGTCAGCAATTGGGATCCTGCCGCGAAGACGGTGACACGATACCGCGTGCGGCCCGATGGCAGCGTGGCCAAGGGCGAAGTCTTTATTGACCTGACCCGGCAGATTCCCGGAGAGGCGGCACTGGATGGGATGAAGGCCGACGTGAAGGGCAACCTGTATCTGTCAGCTCCGGGGGGTGTCTGGATTTTCGACGCCAATGGCAAGCACCTGGGAACCCTTCGCGCCCCCAAGGCTGTCCATAACTTCGCCTGGGGCGGTGACGACGGCCGAACTCTCTATCTGTGCGCAAGGAGTGCCTTGTACAGGGTGCAACTGCTGATCCCGGGGATTCGGCCGTGACGCCTGCATTCGAACGTGAATGGCTCGTGACCAACGGTATCGGAGGATTTGCCTGCGGAACCGTCTCCCAAGCCAACACACGGCGGTATCACTCCTGGCTCACAGCTTCGCTGCGGCCACCCGTAGACAGGGTGGTGCTGTTGGCCAAGGCAGATGTGACCGTCACTCTGGGTCAGCGCCGCTACCAGACCGGCTGCAATGAGTTCACCGACGGCACGATAGCGCCGCAGGGCTTTCAGTACCTCACGGACTTCCACATCGCCGACGGCGTTCCAACATGGCGCTACGTCATGGAAGACGCGGTGCTGGAGCAGCGGCTCTGGATGGCGGCGGGCCGAAATACGACGTACGTCACCTTCACTCTGGTCGGTGCACCATCGCGTGTCGGGCTCGCGCTGAATCCTTTATGCACGTACCGCGACTATCACGGGCAGACTCAGGGGGGCTGGTCGCTGGATGTGCGTTCCGCAGCCGTAGGATGTGCAATCACCGCGTTCAACGGCGCTCGACCCTATCGTTTGCTGCTGGACCGCGGCGAGTTCCAGTTGCGACCCGAATGGTATTGGCGATTCAAGCATCGCGCGGAAGCCGAACGGGGCCTGGACGATTCCGAAGATCTTCTGTCTGTGGGCACATTCTACTGTGACCTGGATCCGGGTGAGACGGCCACCTTCATAGCTACCGCGGACTCGGGCGAGCCGCAGATCGGAAGAGAAGCTGCCCGTAGTCACCACGCACGTACGGCGTCACTGTTGAAGGCCGTGTCATCCGATGCGCCGACATGGATCCGTCAACTCACGTTGGCCGCCGATCAATTTATCGTAGATCGAGCGCCCGCCGGGAAAACCGTCATTGCGGGCTATCCCTGGTTCAGCGACTGGGGCCGGGACACCATGATCGCGCTGCCGGGCCTGACCATCTCGACCGGCCGCCTGGACGACGCTGCCGAGATCCTGCGGACGTTCGCGCGGCATGCCGATCGAGGTATGTTACCCAATCGCTTTCCCGATGGTGGCGAAGCGCCGGAATACAACACGGTCGATGCGGCGCTTTGGTTCTTTCATGCCGTGGCTACTCACCTCGACGCTGCGTCGAACCGATCACTGTTGCAGGACATCTACCCGACCCTGGCGCAGATCGTGGACTGGCACGAGAGGGGCACCCGATACGGGATCCAGGTTGACCCGCTAGACGGTTTGTTGCGAGCTGGGGAGACAGGCGTCCAACTCACCTGGATGGACGCCAAGATTGGTGAGTGGGTTGTTACTCCACGCACCGGTAAGCCAGTCGAGATCAACGCACTCTGGCATTTCGCGCTCACCAGGATGGCGCAGTGGGCGCGTGAGTTGAATCTTGCATCCGACGAGGTCCGTTTTGCCTCTGCCGCAGACCGCGTGAAGGCCGCGTTCCAGACAGCATTCTGGTTCGAGGCAGGCGGATATCTATACGACGTCGTCGATGGACCAAGCATGCCTGCCAACGACGCGACACTGCGTCCTAACCAGATATTCGCTGTCTCCCTGGGAACCGGCTTGCTCGGCCCATCGCACGAGCGTGCGGTAGTGGAGGCGTGTGCCCGCGATCTGCTGACGCCAGTCGGCTTGCGAAGCCTGGCTCCGTGTGACTCCAGGTACGCGGGAGCCTATGGCGGTGGTCCGGCACAGCGGGATGCAATCTATCACCAGGGAACCGTCTGGAGTTGGTTGTTGGGGCCCTTCGTGCTAGCCCACTACCGCGTGTTTCGTAACGCACGCCAGGCGCTGAGCCTGCTCGAGGGTCTCGTACCTCATCTGCAGGAAGGATGTCTGGGAACCGTCAGTGAAATCTTCGATGGTGATTCACCCCACACGCCACGGGGTTGTTTTGCGCAGGCCTGGAGCGTGGCCGAAACACTTCGCGCGTGGCACTACCTGAGTGAACAGTCATGACCCAAAAAAACGCCGAACAACTCCGGCTCGCCCATGAAGAATGGAAGAATTGGGGCCCCTACCTCTCCGAGCGTCAATGGGGCACTGTGCGGGAGGACTACAGCCCGCACGGTAACGCCTGGGACTACTTCCCTCACGACCACGCCCGCAGCAGGGCGTATCGCTGGGGCGAGGATGGTATCGCCGGGATCAGCGATTCCCGCCAGCGGTTGTGTCTTGCCATCGCGCTGTGGAATACGCGCGATCCGATCCTGAAGGAGCGTCTGTTCGGCCTGACCAACAGCGAGGGCAACCACGGGGAAGATGTCAAAGAGCTTTACTACTACCTCGATGCGACACCCAGTCACTCCTACCTGAAGATGCTCTACAAGTACCCGCAGCGGGAATACCCGTACGGGCATCTGCTCGATGAAAACCGGCGTCGCGGCATAGGGCATGCCGAGTATGAGCTGGTTGATACAGGACTGTTCGAGGACAACCGCTACTTCGACGTGACCGTGGAGTATGCGCAGTCAGGCCCGGATGACATCCTGATGCGCATCATCGTGGAAAATCGGGCCCCTGAGCCGGCGAGCATTCATGTGCTGCCGCAGCTTTGGTTCCGCAACACGTGGAGCTGGAAGGAGGGGCGCAGCAAGCCGGTACTCGTCGCGACGGATCCACACACCATCAAGGCTGAGAAAGCTGGCCTGGGAACTTATTTCCTGTATGCCGATGGTCAACCCACGGAGGTCCTGTTCTGCGACAACGAAACCAACACCGCCAGGCTCTGGAGCGACTCATCCGGGCCCGCCCATCCCAAGGACGCCATTCACGAGCGTGTGGTCAACGACCGGACGGAGGCAGTCAATCCGGATCGGACAGGGACCAAGGCGGCGATCTGGTACCGCGCCCGCATTCCAGTCAACGGACGTGCCGAATTCCGCTTGCGTTTGACGCAGAAGGCATTGACTGATCCGTTCAGCAATTTCTCGCAACTATTTGCCCGGCGGATTCATGAAGCGGACGAATTCTACGCAGACCTGCAGCAGGGAATAGCCAGCGCCGACGCTCGTCGCGTCCAGCGGCAGGCGTTCGCGGGAATGATCTGGAGCAAGCAGTACTTCTATTTCGATGTCCCACAGTGGTTGAACGGAGATCCGGCCCAACCGCCACCTCCGAACGGTCGCCGTTACGGCCGCAACCGTGAATGGACCCATCTCAACAATGCCGACATCCTCTCGATGCCCGATAAATGGGAATATCCGTGGTACGCGGCGTGGGACCTGGCATTTCACTGCATCCCGCTGGCGCACCTCGATTCCTCGTTTGCCAAGCAACAGCTCATATTGCTGACGCGCGAATGGTACATGCATCCAAATGGCCAGATGCCCGCGTACGAGTGGGCATTCGGAGATGTCAATCCACCCGTGCACGCGTGGGCTGCCTGGCGCGTCTTCCAGATCGATCGCAAACAACACGGTTGTGACGGCGACCTGGAATTCCTGGAGCGCATCCTCCACAAGTTGATGTTGAATTTCACCTGGTGGGTCAACCGCAAGGACGCCGAAGGCCGCAACGTATTCCAGGGCGGCTTCCTGGGACTGGACAACATCGGAGTGTTTGACCGCAGCAGTCAACTGCCGACCGGCGGGCACATCGACCAGGCGGACGGCACCAGTTGGATGGCCATGTATGCCTTGAACCTGATGCGCATCGCGCTCGAGCTGGCACAGCACAAGCGGGTCTACGAGGACATTGCCACGAAGTTCTTCGAGCACTTCCTGCACATCGCCGAAGCGATGAACCACATCGGGGGAGACAATGGGCTGGGCGTCGGACTGTGGGATGACGAGGATAAATTCTTCTATGACGTGTTGCATCTGCCGGACGGACGCACCCGGTCGCTGAAGATCCGTTCAATGGTCGGTCTCATCCCGCTGTTCGCTGTTGAGACGCTCGAACCGGAGCTGCTGGCGAAAGTCCCTGACTTCAAGCGGCGCCTGGAGTGGTTCCTCCAATACCGGCCTGACCTGGCGGCCCTGGTCTCGAACTGGACTGAGGAAGGGCGCGGTCACCGCCGGCTGCTGTCGCTGCTTCGCGGGCATCGCATGAAGCGTTTGCTCAGGCGCATGTTGGACGAAACCGAGTTTCTATCCAACTACGGCATCCGGGCGCTCTCACGGGTGCACGAGCGAGACCCGTACGTTTATCACCATGACGGCATGGACCTGACGGTTCGCTATCAGCCGGCGGAATCGGATAGCGGCTTGTTCGGCGGCAACTCGAACTGGCGGGGGCCCATCTGGTTTCCAGTCAACTTTCTCATCATCGAGTCGCTGCAGAAGTTCCATCACTACTACGGAGATGATTTCAAGGTCGAGTGCCCGACCGGCTCCGGACACTTCGTCACGTTGAACGAGGCGGCGAACGAGGTCGCGTGCCGCCTGACGCGGATATTCCTTGCGGACCGCGACGGCAGTCGGCCGGCTTACGGTCATCACCCCCGCCTGCAGACCGACCCGCATTTCCGCGATCACCTGCTGTTCTACGAATACTTCCACGGTGACACAGGTCGAGGTGTCGGTGCATCCCATCAGACAGGTTGGACCGGTCTGATCGCGAAGCTGCTGATGCCCCGTTATGCCCACACCGAGCTCAAACCCTGATTCAACCTGAGGACCCGACCATGAATGCATCCGTTCGTTACGCCCATCTTCCTGAACCGGTCATGCCCCGCTGCCCGGCGCAGAAATTGTTGGGGGGCCAAAAGGCGCTCGTCACCGGCGCCAGTTCCGGAATTGGCCGAGCCATTGCGATATCACTCGCCGACGCCGGCGCGGACGTTGTAATCAATTATGTCTCAGGCGAGGACAAGGCACAGGCGCTTGCCGAGGAGCTACGGGAGAGGGGAACTCGCGCGATGGCTATCCGAGCCGACGTCTCGGATGAGCGCCAGGTGTCCGAAATGTTCGCAACCATGATCGCCGAGCTGGGGACGGTCGATATTCTCGTCAACAACGCAGGCCTGCAGCAGGACGCCGCGTTTCACGAGTTGACACTGGCGCAGTGGAACCGGGTACTGGGTGTCAATCTGACCGGACAGTTTCTATGCGCGCGCGAGGCGGTCCGGGAATTCCGCCGTCGGGGTGTCAAACCCGAAGTCTCCTGCTCGGCCGGCAAGATCCTGTGCATCAGCTCGGTCCACGAGGTGATCCCGTGGGCAGGGCACGTCAACTACGCCGCATCCAAGGGCGGCGTCATGTTGATGATGAAGAGCCTTGCACAGGAAGTGGCTCCCTATCGCATCCGGGTCAACTCCATCTGTCCGGGCGCCATTCGCACGCCCATCAACATGGCCGCCTGGGATACGCCCGCCGCCTACCAGGAGCTGATGAAGCTGATCCCCTACAAGCGCATCGGCGAGGCTGAAGAGATCGGCCGTGCCGCGGCTTGGCTGGCATCCGACTATGCCGACTACGTCCACGGCATCAGCTTGTTTGTCGATGGGGGTATGACGCTGTATCCCGGCTTCGAGACAGGAGGCTGACATGACCGCCTTGCAGGCATTGCGCACCCATTGGCCGGAGTACCTGATTGAGGGTTGGGCCCTCGGATCATTCATGATCGCCGCAGGCATCGTCGCCACCGCGCTCGGCTCACCAACCTCATCTCTCAGCAGGATCGTTGTCAGCCCCCTGCTACGGAATGTGATTGCCGGTATCGCGATGGGGCTCACCGCGATTGTGTTGATCCATTGCCCGTGGGGCAGGCGATCGGGCGCCCATATGAACCCCGCCGTGACGCTGACATTCCTGCGTCTGGGCAAGACTGGAGGTTGGGATGCCCTGTTCTACATCCTTGCCCAGATTTTCGGAGGTACGACAGGCGTGCTGCTCGTAGCCGCCCTGTTGGGGCCGGCATTCACCGACGCGCCTGTGAGCTACGCCGCAACGATGCCTGGAACCGGCGGCACAGCAGTCGCATTCGTCGCCGAGCTGAGCATCTCGGCCGTGCTGATGTTTGTAATCCTGAGCCTGTCGGGCACACAGCGCTTTGCCGGGTTGACCGGCTTTGCGGCCGGCCTGCTCGTGGCGCTGTACATCAGCTTCGAGGCGCCCCTGTCCGGCATGAGCATGAATCCCGCCCGTACGTTTGCATCCGCGGCTCCCGCGATGCACTGGGACCACTTCTGGATTTATGTGCTCGGACCGTTGATCGGCATGTTGGCCGCCGCCCAGCTGTATCTCGCCCTGCGCGGAGTAGGCAAGCTGGCATGCGCAAAGTTGCTGCATCCTGCCGATCAACGCTGCATCCATTGCGGCTACGAGCCTGCTGCTGGAGGTACGAAGCCATGAACGCATCTCAGTACGACGCAATCGTCATCGGCTCGGGTGCGGGTGGTGCGGCTACTGCATATCGCCTGGTTCAGGGCGGTCTCAAAGTAATCCTGTTGGAAAAGGGGGATCATCTGCCCATCGATGGCAGTACCCTCGACATTCAGCGCGTGGTCCACGAAGGTAAATTCCTCAGCCGCGAGATCTGGAAAGACGGTCGCGGCCGCAATGTCTGCCCCGAGGAACACTTCAACGTGGGTGGCAAAACCAAGTGGTACGGAGCAGCGCTGCTGCGGTTCGGCGCGCACGAGTTTCAAGCGGACACGGCCCATCAGTGCACGAGCTGGCCGCTGTCTTTGGCTGACATGGACCCGTACTACCGGGAAGCAGAGCGGCTGCTCGGTGTCCGTCTGTTTGATACCGAGCCGGACCTCGCGGACATTCTATGCAAGCTGAAAGGGCAGTGGGACGTCGAACCCATCCCATTGTCGCTCGCGTCGCGTATCACTGCCGACCGGGTGGAAGCCACCCACTTCGACGGTTTCGCCTCAGTGGCCGGTCTCAAAGGGGAGGCCGACGGATCGATTCTCTCGTTGTTGCGCGATAACCCGGATTTCACTTTATCGGTGAACGCCGAGGTCCGAAAACTGCTGGGACATGCGGGCTCGCCGGCGAAGATCGTGGGAGTTGAGTTGGCTGACGGACGCCAGATTCGGGCGCCGCGGGTATTTCTCGCAGCCGGGGCGCTGCACTCGCCTCGTATCCTGGGGCGGTATCTGGATTCCACCGGGCTCGCGCAGGTACTGCCGATCGGAGCACAGGTGGGGCGGAATGTGAAGTTGCACCTGCTGACCGCCCTGATTGCCCTGTCAGGCCGCTCGATGACCGACCTCCTGCGCAAGACCGTGGTGATCACGCATGAGCAATTCCCCCATTCCAGTGTCCAGCCGCTGGGCTTCGACTCGGAGTTGATTGCAACCCTGGTACCCAGGTTCATACCTGACTACCTGCGCCGCCAGGCAGGCCGCAGAGCCTACGGATTCTTTCTCCAGACCGAAGATGGATCGGACCCCCGCAATCGCATCATCAACGCCAGCAGCGCAATGGATCATCCCGTGCTGGACTACGATGCCAGCCGGACCCCGAATGCCGCCCGTGAGCACAAATCCTTCACACGTTCGTTTCAGTGGGCTCTCGCACGGGCGGGACTGCTCTCTTTGACCCGCAGGATTGGTTTGAACGGAACTGCGCATGCGTGCGGCTCTCTGGCCTGCGGCGAGAACTCGAGTAGCTCGGTTGTCGATCGAAATGGACAGGTACACGGAATGACCGGCCTGTATGTCGTGGATGGAAGTATTTTGCCTCGCTCGAGTCGAGTCAATCCATCCCTGACCATTTATGCGTGGGGTTTACGTGTCGCAGCGCAAGTGGCTCAACAGGTAGCAGGGAGCTGCACCCATGCGTAGGCTGTTTCTGTCGGTTATGTTGGCACTGCTGTTTCATCAGGCCGACGCAGCAGCGCCGCAAGTGAGCGCCGTGGATTCTGTGTCGCTCACCGTGAGCGACATGGATAAATCCGTCGACTTCTACACCCGCGTGTTGACTTTCGAAAAGATCGCCGACCGTGAGGTTGCAGGAGCGGATTACGAGCACCTGCTGGGCGTGTTCGGATTGAGGCTGCGCGCTGTGCGGCTGCGGCTGGGGAACGAGTACATTGAGCTCGTACAGTTCCTGGCGCCCCGCGGGCGACCGTTTCCGGTAGACTCGCGCAGCAACGACCGTTGGTTTCAACACATTGCAATCATCGTCAGCGACATGCGGGGAGCCTACTCGCGCCTGCGCAGCTTCAATGTGGAGCACGCCTCGAGCGGTCCGCAGCGACTCCCCGATTGGAATCCGGCCGCCGGCGGAATCGAAGCCTTCTACTTCCGGGATCCGGACGGCCAC
>Ga0268266_10007182_pt1 | contig 10088 bp, 5 predicted proteins | sample KBSS13metaG_FD_190356 | JGI IMG/M metagenome (GOLD analysis project Ga0268266, IMG submission 190356) | Switchgrass rhizosphere microbial communities from Kellogg Biological Station, Michigan, USA - KBS S1-3 metaG (SPAdes) (version 2) | ecosystem: Host-associated > Plants > Roots > Rhizosphere >... | reverse complement strand
CGGCACCCGCTGGTCCAGCGCCGCCTCGGACCCGCAATGGCTCCAGGTCGACCTCGGCGGCTCGGACACGATCACGTCCGTGACGCTCAATTGGGAGACGGCGTACGGCACCGCCTTCAAGATCCATGTCTCCGGCGACGCCCAGACCTGGACCGACGTCTACTCCACGACCACCGGCACCGGCGGCAACCAGACGCTCACCGTCAGCGGATCCGGGCGGTACGTGCGGATGTACGGCACCGCGCGCGCCACCGGATACGGCTACTCCCTCTGGGAGTTCCAGGTCCGCACCGTCGGCTCGGCCAGCGGGGGGACCACCGGCGGCACCACCGGCGGGACCGGCGGCGGTGGCGGGGACTTCTCCGGCAGCGTCATCTCCGCGTTCCGCCCGGTGACCGCGTCCTCCTACGAGGGCGGCAACGCGCCCGGCGCGGCGCTCGACGGCCGCACCACCACGCGCTGGTCCAGCCTGTACACCGACCCCCAGTGGATCCAGGTGGACCTGGGCGACATCGGCACCATCAGCGGGATCGTGCTCAACTGGGAGTCCGCGTACGGCACCGGCTACCACATCGACGTGTCCGACAACGGCACGGCGTGGAGCACGATCTACACCACGACCACCGGCAAGGGCGGCATCGAGCGACTGCCGGTCACCGGCTCCGGCCGGTACGTCCGCCTCACGGGTACCGCCCGGGCCACCGGATACGGCTACTCCCTCTGGGAGTTCCAGGTCTACGGCACGGTGAACAACGTCACCGACACCCCGCCGATGCTCTCCGGGCCGACCAAAGCCCCCACAACCACCGGGCAGTTCGCGCTGTCCGCGCCCGCGGACAAGGCGATGGTCACCAACACCCGCAAGCCGCAGCTGTCCTGGGCGGCGGTGTCGGGCGCGGCGCACTACGAGGTCTGGATCAACATCAGCCGCACCGACTACGACTTCACCGCGTCGGGCAGCCTGCTCGACCTCTACACGAAGGTCGCCGAGCCCACCGGCACCAGTTACACGCCGAGTTGGAACATCTCCGACCGGTGGACGTACAAGTGGTACGTGGTCGCGGTGAGCGGTTCGGGCACCCGCACCACCTCCAACATCCGCCAGTTCAGCGTCTACCTGCCGGACATCGAGCAGGTGAGCGACGGCGTGAACGTCGTCAACGGCGCCCGCGACCTCAACAAGGACGGCACGATCGAGCCGTACGAGGACTGGCGGCTGCCGGTCGACACGCGGGTGAGCGACCTCCTCGGGCGGATGACGCCGGAGGAGAAGGCGTACCAGATGTTCTACAACGTACAGCAGTACCCCATGTCCGGCTGGCACTTCGGGCCGGCGCAGCCGGGCGACCTGAACAGCGTGCTGCTGTCCACGGCGGCGACCCGGCTCGGCATCCCGCCGGTCTCGGCGGGCGACACCACCGCGGGGTACCAGACCACGTACCCGCTGCAGAGCACACTGGCCGCGGGCAAGGACTACCCGCTCGACTACAAGCTGGGCGACATGCAGCGGCGGGAGGAGATCGACGTCGGGGCGCGCGGCACGCTGTCGCCGCTGGCCGAGGTCGGCACGAAGGTGCTCTACCCGCGCATCCAGGAGGGCGGCGGTGAGAACGCTGACGTGGCCGCGGCCCAGCTCAGGGCGCTGATCGCCGGTCTGCAGGGCGGTCCCGAGCTCAACCCGGGCTCGGTGCTGGCCACCGTCAAACACTGGCCGGGCGAGGGCGCGGGCGGCGAGGCCGGGATCGTCTACGACGGGGTGACGATCAAGTACCACATGATCCCGTTCAAGGCCGCGATGGACGCCGGCGCGGTCAACATCATGCCCGGCTACGCGGGCAGTTCGTATCTCGACCCGGGCGGTCCGGGCGCGGGCGACAGCGCGAAGATCCTCAGCTACCTCCGGCAGAACCTCGGGTACACCGGCCTGATCACGACCGACTGGCTGCCGTCGTCCGCCTGGATCAACGCGGCCAACGCGGGCTCGGACGTGATGGGCGGCGCCGACCCGGGCGCGACCGGCTTCACCATGGCGAGCTTCGAGCAGCAGGTGCCGCAGTCCAGGATCGACGACGCGGTGGGCAGGATCCTGAAGCTCAAGTTCGAACTGGGCATCTTCGACCACCCGTACGGCGACCCGGTGAACGGGCCGTACCGCTTCCACCAGCCGTCGTACACGCAGTTGGCCAACCAGGCGTCCCGCGAGTCCAACACCCTGCTGAAGAACGACGGGGTGCTGCCGCTGCGGCTGAACTCCGGCGACAACATCGTGGTGGCCGGCGACCGGGCGACCGACGGCGCCTCCTGCTGCATCTGGTCCAGCTACTTCCACCCGGACTACGGGTCGCTGGACCAGTTCGACGCCCTGAAGGCGAGAGCCCAGCAGAACGGGGTGAACGTCGTCCAGGGCAGCGCCACGTCGCCGAAGGTGGCGGTGGTGTACGTCGGCGAACCGTCCTACACCCACGCCACCGCGTGGCCGGACACCCAGCCCTACCTGCCCGCCGACCAGTTGGCGCTGATCCAGAACTACAAGAACCAGGGCATCCCGGTGGTCGTGGTGCTGACCCTGCCTCGGCCCATCGTGATCAGCGACTGGAACAACCTGGCCGACGCGATCGTGGTCACCTACCGCGGCGGCGAGGAGGTCGGCCCGGCCACCGCGAGCCTGCTCTTCGGCGACTACACCCCGCACGGTCACCTGCCCTGGCAACTGCCCAGGAGCCTGGACCAGGTGCTCAAGCCGGGCGGCGGCGACAACCAGGCCGACGCGAACGAGGCGTGGGACCTGCCCTACGACCTCGGTGCCACGGCCGCCCAGCGGACCGACATCAGGGCGAAGATCGACGCGGGCCAGACCGTGCCCACCACGTACGGCGACCCGCTCTACGCGTACGGGGCCGGCATGACCGGCTGGAGCTGAGCACCGGGCGGCCCGCCCGTCCGGGCGGGCCGCCCGTCCTCCGAACGGAGCACCGCCGGGCGCCGCCGTCCGCAATGCGTGTTTCGGTGGGTCTTGAAGGATCCGGAAGACCACCCAAGCAACGAAAGCGCAGGCCCGACACAACGCCACCTCGCCCTCCGCCGGAGTGGCGGGCGCGGGGCCCGGCGGAAAGTAGGCGTCCATGGTGAAACGCGTACGCGCATCCGGGCTGATCGGCGAGATGTCGGCCGAATTCGCCGGAACGATGATCCTGATCCTGTTCGGCGTCGGTGTCGTCGCCCAGGTCGTCGCGGGCGGTGCCCTGACCGATCCGCCGGGCGGGCTCGGCGACCACGACAGCATCGCCTGGGCCTGGGGCATCGGCGTGACCCTCGGCGTCTACACGGCCGCCCGGCTCAGCGGTGCCCACATCAACCCCGCGGTGACCCTGACCCTCGCGATCTTCAAGGGGTTCGACTGGAAGAAGGTCGGGCCCTACTGGATCGCGCAGTTCCTGGGCGCCTTCGTGGCCGCCCTGCTGGTGCGGTGGAACTACTCCGAGGTGCTGGCACGGGCCGATCCCGGCCACACGCTGAAGACCCAGGGCGTCTTCTCCACCCTCCCGGGCAACGGTAACCCGGCCGCGGGCGTGCACGACTGGGGCGCCTTCCGCGACCAGGTGATCGGCACGGCGATCCTGCTCTTCCTGATCTTCGCCCTCACCGACCTGCTGAACAATCCACCCCGCGCCAACCTGGCGCCCTGGATCATCGGCCTGGTCGTCGTGGCGATCGGCATGGCCTGGGGCACGGACGCCGGGTACGCGATCAACCCGGCCCGCGACTTCGGCCCCCGGCTGGCCCAGTACATCACCGGGTACAGCACGGCCTGGCGAGATCAATGGGGCGACCTCTACTGGTGGGTGCCCATCGTGGGACCGCTGGTGGGCGGCGTGATCGGCGGTCTGGCCTACAAGATCTTCGTCGGGCGCTTCCTGCCCACCGCGGAACCCGAGCCTCCGGGCCGGGTCCCGACCCCCGAGGGCTGATCCGGCCGACGCCGGCCGCAGGCGCGCGTACCGGACCGGTACGCGCGCCCGGCCGGCCCCCGGCCGTCCACCCGTTCATCCAGGAGAGGCAGCAAGCCATGGCGGACTTCGTCGGCGCGGTGGACCAGGGGACCACCAGCACACGCTTCATGATCTTCGACCACGACGGCAACGAGGTGGCCCGGCACCAACTGGAGCACACGCAGTACCTTCCGCGCCCCGGCTGGGTGGAGCACGACCCGGCCGAGATCTGGGAGCGGACCAACGCCACCATGCAGACGGCCGTGCGCGAAGCGGGCATCGCCCCCTCCGACCTGGCGGCCATCGGCATCACCAACCAGCGTGAGACGACCGTGGTCTGGGACCCGCGCACCGGCCGGCCGTACGGCAACGCCATCGTCTGGCAGGACACCCGGACCGACTCCATCGCCAAGGCCCTGGACCGGGACCACGGCGACCTGATCCGGCGCCGGGCGGGCCTGCCGCCGGCCACCTATTTCTCCGGAGGCAAGATCAAGTGGATCCTGGAGAACGTCGACGGGGTGCGCGAGGCCGCCGAGCAGGGCAACGCGGTGTTCGGCACCTCGGACTCGTGGGTGCTGTGGAACCTGACCGGCGGCCCCGAAGGCGGCATCCACGCCACCGACGTCACCAACGCCAGCCGCACCATGCTGATGGATCTGGAGACCCTCGACTGGGACGACGAGCTGCTGGGCATCTTCGGCATCCCGCGCGCGATGCTGCCGAAGATCAACCCCTCGTCGCACGCCACGGCCTACGGCGCCACCAAGGCGTCACGCCCGCTGAGCACGTCGGTGCCCATCACGGGGGTGCTCGGCGACCAGCAGGCGGCCACCGTCGGGCAGGTGTGCTTCGCGCCGGGCGAGGCGAAGAACACCTACGGCACCGGCAACTTCCTGCTGCTGAACACCGGTACGGAGGCGGTGCGCTCCGACCACGGGCTGATCACCACGGTCTGCTACCAGTTCGGCGACAACGCTCCGGTGTACGCGCTGGAGGGCTCGATCGCCGTCACCGGCTCGGCGGTGCAGTGGCTGCGCGACCAGCTGCACATCATCAAGGACGCGCCGGCGAGCGAGGCGCTGGCCAAGAGCGTCGAGGACAGCGGCGGTATCTACTTCGTGCCCGCCTTCTCCGGTCTGTTCGCCCCGTACTGGCGGTCCGACGCGCGCGGTGCGATCGTCGGCCTGGCCCGCTTCCACACCGACGGGCACCTGGCCCGGGCGACGCTGGAGTCGATGTGCTACCAGAGCCGCGACGTGGTGGAGGCGATGGAGCAGGACTCCGGGGTGCACCTGGACGTCCTGAAGGTCGACGGCGGTGTCACCGCCAACGACCTGTGCATGCAGATGCAGGCGGACATCCTCGGTGTCCCGGTCAGCCGCCCGGTGGTCGCCGAGACCACCGCCCTGGGCGCGGCGTACGCGGCCGGGCTGGCCGTCGGCTTCTGGCGGGACACCGACGAACTGCGGCAGCACTGGCACGAGTCGCGCCGCTGGGAGCCGCAGCAGTCCGAGGAGGTGCGGGCCAAGGGTTACGCGGGCTGGAAGAAGGCCGTCCAGCGCACCCTGGACTGGGTCGAGGTCGAGTAGCCGGTCGGTCCCCCGGCCGGCGGACGTCGACGAGCAGCGGGGGCAGCGGTCCGGCTCACCGGAACCGGGCGGGCGTGCGACAGGGAGGCGCGCCCGCCCGGTTCCGCGTGCCGCCCGCCGACCACCGGCGGGCGGCGGTCAGCGGTACAGCCGCAGGTCGGCGACGCTCCACCAGTTGGCGGAGCTGCCGGTCTGGGTGATCCGCAGGTAGCGGGCACGGGTCGTACGGGGCAGGTCGACGGTGGTGAGCTGGCCGGTTCCGGCGCCGTCGGCGGCGGTGTGCCAGTGGGTGCCGTCGTCGCTGAGGGACAGCTGCCAGCCCCGGGCGAAGTCGCCGAGGTTGTCGCCGCTGTCGAGGGCGAGGGTGCGGAAGGCGGTGCTGCGCCCGAGGTCGAGCTGCAGGTACTGGCCGGGGGTCTGGGCCGCGCCGGTGGTCCAGCGGGTGGTGCCGTCGGCGTCGGCGGCCAGCGCGGGGTCGCCCTGGCCGGCCGGGGCGGAGGTGGCGGTGACCCCGGTGAGCGGGACCTGCCGGGGCCCTGCGGCCGGCTCGGCGCTCCTGGGCCAGGTGAAGGTGGCCAGCGCGCCGCCGGGCAGGGTGTACGTGAAGTACGAGCCGCCGACGGCGACAGCGAAGGAGCGCGGGTCGTCGTTCTCGTTGTGGACGACGAGGGCGGTCGAGCCGTCGGGGTTGCGGAAGGCCACGTCGGTGAGCTGGCCGTTCCAGCCGGTGGTGCCGTAGTTGGTGCTGCCGATCCGCACGGCGCCGGGACGGACGAACTTCGACAGGTGGCCGATGGTGTAGAACTCGGCGTTCGTGGTGACCGTGTGATCGGGGTGGACGGTCAGCATCGCGGTGCAGGTGCCGCAGCCGCCGTTGTGCGGTCCGCCGTCGGGGTCGAGGGCGAGGTTCCAGTCGGCGACGGACTTGGCCCAGTTGCGGGTGGTGCCGATGGTGATGGTGCGGGCGTGCCAGGTCAGGGTGCCGCGGTAGATCTGGTCGGGGGTGTCGGTGGGGCCGTGCGAGCCGGAGCACTCGGTGAACCAGACGCCCTTGTCGGGGTGGGCGTCGTGCAGGGCGCTCTGGGCGCTGGGGTCGCCGTAGTAGCAGTGGTAGGCGGTGCCGGCGACCCAGTGGGCGGCGGGGCTGTCCAGGATCTCGTAGGGGTAGTCGGTCTGCGGGTCCTCGCCGAGCTGCCCGGCGGAGGCGATGTCGCCCGGATGGGTCTGCCAGTTGTGGTCGTAGGCGAGGATCTCGGTGTGCGGGCTGGCCGCGCGCAGCAGCGGGCCGAGCTGCTCGATGACCTTCTCCTCCTGCTGGACCGGCAGGTCGGTGCCGGGGTAGGCGTTGGGGGTGCGGTTCTGCGGCTCGTTCTGCACGGTGAGGTAGTCGACGCGGACGCCCGCGGCGGCGTACGCCTGGACGAACTTCACCAGGTAGCGGGCGTACGCCCGGTACACCGCCGGGTCGTCCTTGAGGTGGCCGCCGACCAGTGAGTCGCTGTCCTTCATCCAGGCCGGCGGGCTCCACGGGGTGGCCAGCACCGTCAGCCGCGGGTTGAGCCGCTCGGCCTGGCGCAGCAGCGGCAGGATCTGCCGCTGGTCGTGGGCGACGCTGAAGTGGCGGAGCGCGAAGTCGGTCTGCCCGGCGGGCATGTCGTCGTAGGTGTAGTGGGTCGGCGAGGCGGTGAAGTCGGAGGAGCCGACGGGCTGGCGCAGGAAGCTGACGCCGATGCCCTGCTCGGGGTCGAAGAGTTCTCGCATCGCGGCGTCCCGGGCCGCGCGGGGCAGGCTGCTCAGCACCGTGGCGGAGGAGTCGGTGAGCGCCCCGCCGAAGCCGTCGACGCTCTGGTAGGTCTGGCGCGGGTCGACGGTGAGGGTGGTGAGGTCGGACGCGCCGGGCCGGAAGGCGACGGGCGGCTGCGCCGCCATGCGTGCGGTGCCGTCGGCGGTGGTGACCCACGCCTTCACGGTCCCTGCGGCGGGTGACGGGGCCGGTCCGGGAGTGCCGGCGGCGGCGGTGCCTCCGGCGGGCAGGCAGGTCAGGCAGAGCGCCGCTGCCGCGGCCGCCGCGGTGCCGTACGCGCGTCTTCTCCTCATGGCTCTCCTCAGGTGGGCACGACCGCGTGACTGGGCACGAATGCGTAACGCACTGAAACGTTTTCTGCAACGTGCCGGGGGCGACAGTCAGGTAAGCCGTCCCTCGACGGCGTGTCAATACGTACTGCGGCCCGGAGTATCAAGAACCCCCGTCGTGACCCGTCGGATCCCCGGACGGATACCCGGCGGGGCGGGTCAGGCGCTAGGCTGCCGCCCATGAAACAGAATGCTGTAACAGATGGGTAGGCAGCAGGGGAGCCGGGCGACGGTGCGGGCCATCGCCGAGGAGGCGGGGGTGTCGATCGCCACCGTGTCCCGGGTGATGAACGGGCACGCCCATGTCGCGCCGGACACCCAGGAGGCGGTGCGCCGCGCGGTGGCCCGGCTCGGCGCCCCCGCCCCGGCCCGGCGGGGTGCGGCGAGCGGGGCGATCTACGTGCGCTGCCCGTACGTGCTGACCGACTACTTCGGGGTGATCGTCTCCTCGATCGCGGAGACCCTCGACCTGCACGGCCGGCGACTGGTGCTCAGCGCGGGCGACGCCGCCCGTGACCTCCAGGTGCTGCCCGGACTGCCCGGCGACCCGGGCATCGCCGGCGCGGTGCTGATCGTCCCGCCCGAGCCGGAGCGGGAGCTGGAGGCGCTGCGCGCCCAGGACTTCCCCTTCGTGGTGGTCGACCCGCGCACCCCGCTCCCCCGCGACATCGCCGCGGTCTCGGCGGCCAACCTCACCGCGGCCCGCAGCGTCACCGCCCATCTGGTGGAGCTGGGGCACCGCAGGATCGGGGTGATCGGCGGGCCCGGCGACTGGCTGGCGAGCCGGTCCCGGCTGGCGGGCCACACCTCGGCGCTCGCCGAGGTCGGTGTGCTCCCCTCCCCCGAACTGCTGCGCAGCATCGAGCCGACCGCCGACTGGGGGTACGGCGCGGCCTGCGAACTGCTCGACCTGGCCGAGCGTCCCACCGCGCTGGTCGCCTTCAACGACAAGGCCGCCGTCGGCGCGCTGCGGGCGGCCTACGAGCGGGGGCTGCGGGTGCCCGAGGACCTGTCGATCACCGGCTTCGACGACATCGACCTCAGCCGCAGCACGGTGCCCCGGCTGACCACGGTCCGCCAGCCGCTGGAGGAGATGGGCCGGATGGCGGTCTCGCTGCTGATGCGGCTGCTCGACCGGCACACCGTGGACACCCTGCACGTGGAACTGGCCACCCACCTGGTGCTGCGCGGCTCCACCGGCCCGGCCCCGCACCCCTGACCCGCGGTCAGTCCAGTGTCCTGATCACCCGCGCCGGGCTGCCGACGGCGAGCACGCCGGCCGGCGGAGCTCGGCCCGCCGGATGCCGGCGACGGCCAGTTCCTCGTCGTCCGCGATGTACCAGTCGCCGGCAGGCATGCGTTGCTTGTTCTCACCCATCGGCTCCATTGTGCGGGCCGGCCGGCCCGCACAATGGCGCTCAGGCGGATTCGGTGTCGATCTCCACGTGCTGCGGGTAGAACGCCACGTGCCCGGCGATCGACTTCACCGCGTCGTAGGGCTTGTCGTACGTCCATACGGCGTCGGTGATCTCGCCGCCGCCGGTGAGCAGGGTGTAGTAGCCCGCGTCGCCCTTGTAGGGGCAGTAGGTCTGCGACCCGGTGCGCCGCAGGGCCTCCGGGTCGACGTCGGCCAGCGGGATGTACTGCACCGGCGGGTAGTTCGCCTCGCGCAGGGTCAGCGCCGCCGAGGTGTCGGCGATCACCTTGCCGCCGGCTCGGACCACCACCCGGGACGCGGTCGGCTCCACGGTGATCGGGTGGTCGGGGCCCGGCTTGAGGACGGGGCGTTGCATGGCGGCTCCCAGGAAGTGGTCGGTCTGACCGGGGGTCAGCTCACGTCTGTTTCCACGCTAGCGCCAGGGGCCGGCGCGCGGACGGATCCCGGCGGTCACGCCGCGCCGCCGCTCTCGCCGAGCCCGGCCAGCCGGCGCTGCACCTGGAGCAGGTACTCCTTGCGGACCAGCGGGTTGTGATCGGTGCGCGGGCGCTCGGGGACGGCGCCGGTCACCGGGCGGTAGTGCGAGAAGGCGCTCTCCAGCACGCCCTCCCCGCTGGTGAGGGTGGGCAGCTGTCGCTCCAGGTCGTGCACCTTGGCGGCGGGGATGTCGCCCTGGAGTTCGTACCCTCCGGGGTACGCCGCCGGGGTGCGCGGCACCGCGCCGAGCCGGGCCAGCGCGGGCAGCACCGCGCCGAGCGCATCGGCGGGGAGTTCGAGCCGGAAGAGGTGCAGGGGCTCGTGCACGACCGTGCCCGCCTGCCGCAGCGCGTCCATCAGGACCAGCGGCGTCAGGTTCCGGAAGTTCCCGGAGGTGCTGGACATGCTCTTGTCGAACGTGCCGTGCGCGTGGCTCTGCCGCGCCCAGTATCCCGAGTG
>Ga0268266_10007181_pt1 | contig 10089 bp, 5 predicted proteins | sample KBSS13metaG_FD_190356 | JGI IMG/M metagenome (GOLD analysis project Ga0268266, IMG submission 190356) | Switchgrass rhizosphere microbial communities from Kellogg Biological Station, Michigan, USA - KBS S1-3 metaG (SPAdes) (version 2) | ecosystem: Host-associated > Plants > Roots > Rhizosphere >... | reverse complement strand
GCCCTGCCGCAGGTACGCAGCGTATCCGGATTTTCAAGGCCCGCGCCGCCCAACTTTACAACGAATCTCACAGCAAGCCCTCCTCTTCCTTCCAGCCACACATCAGGTTCATGTTCTGAACCGCCTGACCTGCGGCTCCCTTCAACAGATTGTCCAGGCATGAGACAACGATCAGCTGCCTTCCGCCTTCAGCAAGAGCAAAGCCGAGATCGCAGAAGTTCGTGCGAACGACATGCTGAATCTGCGGAAGTTGCGGTGTTGCATGCAGGCGCACAAGCGGGCTTCCGGAGTAGAACTCTCCGAACAGACTGCTGATCTCTGAGGTCTGCATTGGCTGCTTCAGCCGAACATAGATTGTTGAGAGAATGCCTCGCGGGATCGGCAGAAGATGCGGAGTGAACTGCATCTGATCTGCATCCAGACAGAGCTGCTCCAGCAGTTCGCCTGTGTGGCGATGACCGAAGACCGAGTACGCGGAGAGATTGTCCGCCGCATACATGAAATGTGTCTTCGAGGTAGGAGCCTTACCGGCGCCGCTCACTCCCGATTTAGCATCGCAGACGATGCCGCGATCCAGATCAACGACTCCGGCTCTTACCAAAGGTGTAAGCCCAAGGATCACCGAGGTGGAATAGCAGCCCGGATTTGCTACCAGACGGGCTGTGCGGATCTCATCACGATGAAGCTCCGGGCAGCCGTAGACCGCCTCCGCCTGTAATGCGGCGGCAAGTGAGGGGTCGGCATCGTGGAGCTTGTAGATGGCGCGGTTGCGCTCATCTTGCAAGCGCCAGGCTCCGCTGAGGTCAATGACTCGCAGGCCGCGGGCGACGGCTTCGGGAGCCCACTCGCGCGACTGCTCATGAGGGAGCGCGAGAAACAGAATCTCGGTTCCGGCGTCGGTCAGGCGGTCCCAGTGAAATGGCTCTACCGGATGCGAACTCTCTGTGCCGAGGCCAACCAGTTGAGGATGGATCGATTCGAGACTCGTCACAGTCTCGGCAGCTTCGCTGGCTCTGCCTAGAAACAGGGGATCAGCGCCGCTCATGCCGGGATGGCGAAGTAGCAGCCGCGCCAGCTCGCCACCGGCATAACCACTTACACCTGCCACGGCGACCTTCGGAGTCTGCATCGGAGGAATAGCGACTTCCTTCACAGTGGTGTTTGTTCCGACCGTCTTTTCGATGATATCGAGATTAGCCAATGTACTGTTCGATCCGTGTCTTTAATTGCGTTGCCTGTCCGGTATCCGGGCAGATGATTAAGACCGTGTCGTCGCCGGCGATTGTGCCGACGACCTCAGGCCAGTCCTCATAATCCATGCCTGCGGCGATCGGTTGAGCGCCGCCTGTGGTAGTAATCACGACCAGCAAATTTGCAGCCTGACGAACCTCCAGGCCAAAGCCCTGCAGCACATCACGAATTCCGGGGAGAGAATCCTCTTCGTGGTCTCCCCCATTGGAAAGCGAATATCCGTCCGGTCCTTTCGACAATCTCAACTCGTGGATGTCACGAGAGAGGGTTGCTTGTGTAACATGGAAACCACGCCCTGCAAGTTTTCTCCGTAGCTCGTCCTGGCTAGCAATCGGGCCCTTCCCGAGCAGTTCACGAATTACGGTATGACGCTGTTGTTTCATCTTTGTTTCATCGCCGTTCTGCCACGGCATTTAAAGAGGGAACTTCCCGGGCATGCATAAATATACATTGTGATGTATATTTATGCAATGACGTTCCACGCGGAATGTCTCCCATACCTTGACGGAAAGGTTATCCGGTGAATTCGTCGTTCATCGGACGTATAGTGAATCATGGAAAGGTTTCGCGCACTCGTCTCTACCCCAGCGTCTATCTCTGGACGCACCATCTCTGCCTCGTCCCAGGCGCAGTCCCTGATTGATGAACGTTTCGACCATGACTCCTGTGGAGTCGGTTTTGTGGCGTCGGTCGATGCCATTGCCTCGAATAAAATTCTTGCGCAGGCACTGACGGCATTGGGCCGCTTGGCTCATCGGGGAGCTACGGCTGCCGACGGCAAGAGTAGTGACGGTGTTGGCGTTCTCCTGGCAGTTCCGCGTGACTTTCTGATTCAATCCATGGGGCTGTCTCTCGCGCCTGAAGAAAAACTGGGTGTTGGCATGGTCTTCATTCCAAAGGAAGAGACCCGCGCAGAGGCCTTGATTGAGCGAGCCCTGCAGTCGCACGACTTTAAGGTGCTTTGTTGGCGCGACGTTCCAGTGAAGACCGAGTATCTCGGCGAGATGGCGCTCGGAACCATGCCAAAGATCCGACAGGTGCTGGTTGTAAACTCCGACCATTCCGACGCCTCGACGATGGAACGCCGTCTCTATCTTGCTCGCAAGCAGTTCGAGCGGTCTCACGAGCAGGGAGAGGTCGAAGGCTATATCTGTTCCATGTCGTCGCAGACCATCGTCTACAAGGCGATGTGTACGGGACAGGATCTGGCTCGCTTCTATCCCGAACTCGCATCGCACGATTTCGTTACCTCTTTCGCGATCTTCCATCAGCGTTACGCCACCAACACCCTTCCAACCTGGCACCGGGCTCAGCCTGGACGCACCCTCGGCCACAACGGTGAGATCAATACGGTTTGGGGAAATCGTGCGCGTATGGCGGCTCGCGATTCCACGCTGCCGGTCGAGTGCAAGCCTGTATTGACGCAGGGTGGAACCGATTCCACCAGCCTTGACGAGGCCGTCGAGCTGATCTCGCAGAACGGCCGCACCCTGGCCGAGGCCATGCGGATGCTGATGCCTCCTGCGGCCATGTCGGGACACACCTCATCCTTTCTGCGTTATCACTCGGACTGCATCGAGCCATGGGACGGTCCCGCGGCGATTGCATTTTCGAATGGTCGGCTGGTGGGAGCGGTGCTCGACCGTAACGGCCTCAGGCCTTGTCGTTTCGCAATCACGAAAGGCGGCCTCGTGGTCGCCGGTTCCGAGATCGGGTTGGTCGATCTGGATCCCAACGAGGTGACTCACAGCGGTCGTCTTGGACCAGGTCAGATGCTGGTTGTCGACCTTGAGAAAAACAAAGTTTATGAAGACGAAGAGCTGCTGGCAGTCTTCGACGCCGAAGATCCGGTCTACGAGAAACTGCTCGAGGATGAACCTCTGGTTCCTGAGCCGGTTCCAGCGACCGAAGCGGCCGCGCTGAATCGTCTGCAGAAGGGCTTCGGATATACCCGTGAAGACGTCCGGATGATCCTGCAGCCGATGGCTGCCGATGGTAAGGATGCAGTCTGGTCGATGGGAGACGATACTCCGCTGGCCTTCCTGGCTCGCGCTCCTCGTCCCGTCTATGCCTACTTCCGTCAGCGCTTCGCACAGGTAACCAACCCGGCGATCGATCCTTTGCGCGAGGCCTGCGTGGTCTCCCTGCACACGCGTCTCGGACCTTGGCCTCACTTGTTGGACAAGAACGTTCCGTTGCCCGGAGTTTCACTAACCTCGCCCTTCCTCTCTCTGGGGCAGGTGCAGGCGCTTCGCTCGGGCAATTATCCGCATCCGGAAGAACTGCGTTTCGCTGAGTTGTCCTGCGTTTTTGCACCCAGCATGACACTCGTGCAGGCTCTTGACGAGTTGAGCAATCGGGCGATCGAGCTGGTTCGCAACGGAGCTCGTCTCCTGTTGCTGACCGATCGCGCCGGTACCTCAGAGGCGCTTCCGGTCCCGATGGCGATGGCCACAGGTGCTGTCCATCAGGCCCTTGTTGCGGCTGGTCTCAGAACGCTTGCCGGAATTGCGGTCGAGGCAGGAGACTGTCGCGATATCCACCACGTGGCCGTGTTGATCGGCTATGGTGCGGGAGCGGTCTGTCCCTGGCTTGCACTTGAGACAGGACGTGCACTGGCGCCTGCGGGAACCGATCCTGATGTAGCCGAGAAGAAGATGCTCAAGGCTCTCGATGCCGGTCTGGCGAAGGTAATGTCGAAGATGGGAATCTCGGTCGTCGACAGCTACCGCAGCGCGCGCCAGTTCGACATTCTCGGACTGCATTCGAGCGTGGTTGATCGTTGCTTCCCCAACACGCCTGCTCCTCTATCGGGGATTGGATTTGCGGAGATCGAGCGTCAGCTCCGTCAAACCTGGCAGCCTGCGGAAGGCGAAGCCGCGGCGGCAACGGCCGAACTGCCGGACTATGGCTGGGTTCGGTTCCGCAAGGCGGATGTTGCCGAGCCTCATGCATGGCAGCCGCCGACGGTGAAGGCACTTCAATCGGTTGTCGGAAGCGCACGCAATGTTCCACCGCCCACCGATCCCACAGCAGCCTTTGCCATCTTCACCAAGGACGTCATCGCCCGCGATCCTGCGGTGCTGCGTGATCTGCTGGAGATTCGTCCGGCTGGTGCAGAACTGTCGCTTGACGAGGTAGAAAGTTCTTCGAGCATCACGAAGCGTTTTGTTGCCAGCGCAATGTCGCTGGGCTCGTTGAGCCCCGAGGCACACCAGACGATCACCATGGCGATGAACACGCTTGGCGCTCGTTCGAACACCGGAGAGGGCGGAGAAGATCCAGCCGTCTACCACAATCTTCCGATCGGGAGCGAGACGCTTCCGGGTTCCGGCGGAGCGAGCGCTGCGATGCATGCTCAGGGCGGCGTCGCTGTGGCTGAGCCGGTTGTGGAAGCTCCCGCGGTTCACACCTCGCTGAACAACAAGATTAAGCAGATCGCCTCAGGCCGTTTTGGTGTTACCGCCGAATATCTGGCGCATGCCGAGGAGATCGAGATCAAGGTTGCGCAGGGAGCCAAGCCTGGCGAAGGCGGCCAGCTTCCGGGGCACAAGGTGAGCGGTCTGATTGCTCGTCTACGTCACGCCCAGCCGGGCGTATCGCTGATCTCGCCACCGCCGCATCATGACATCTACTCGATCGAAGATCTGGCGCAGTTGATCTACGACCTGAAGCGGGTGAATTCCAAGGCTACGGTCGGTGTGAAGCTGGTCTCGGGCTGCGGCGTGGGAACGGTCGCTGCCGGTGTAGCGAAGGCGTATGCGGACTACGTCGTGATCGCCGGGAACACGGGCGGAACCGGAGCAGCCGCGCTTTCGAGCATCAAGTATGCGGGAAATCCCTGGGAACTCGGCTTGGCCGAGGCTCAGCAGGTTCTGATTCAGAACGGCATGCGTGGCCGCGTGCGTCTGCGCACGGATGGCGGACTCGCTACGGCGCGTGATGTTCTGGTCGCGGCTCTCCTGGGTGCGGACGAGTATGCCTTCGGCACCGCTGTTCTGGTCGTGCTGGGTTGCGATATGGCGCGCCAGTGTCATCTCAACACCTGTCCCACCGGAATCGCTACACAGAAGCCGGAGCTGCGCGCTAAGTTCCGCGGCAAGCCGGAGCACGTTGTCCGGTTCTTCGAAGAGCTGTCTTCGGATCTACGCCATCTGCTGGCTCGGTATGGCCTGCCTTCGCTGGAGGCTGCGGTCGGCCGGTCAGATCTGCTGGAGCAGGTTCGGTTCGACGGCAATCTCGATCTTGCTCCTATGCTTGCGCAGCCAGGTGAAGGTCCGCGCCGCTGGATGGGAGGAAGGAACGATCAGCCGCTGCCTGAGCCTCCGATCGACGAGAAGTGGGTTGTGCCTGCTCTTGAGGCTGTGGAGGCCGGAAAGCCTTACTTCATCGAGTCCGAGATTGCTAACTGTGATCGCGCTGTAGGAGCTCGTCTTGCAGGAGAGCTTGCCCTTCGGCGCGCTAAGGCAGATCTGCACGCGAATGTCACCTTCGATCTTCATGGAACTGCGGGTCAATCGTTTGGAGCTTTTGCTGTCGACGGAATGAAGATGATTCTCGACGGCCAGGCCAATGACTTCGTGGGCAAGGGACTTTCCGGCGGAGAGATCGTAATCCGTCCGCTCGGCCTTGCGGCCCAGAATAGCGGTCAGCACGTCATTCTTGGCAATGTGGCTCTCTATGGAGCTACGTCGGGCAAGCTCTTTGCTGCCGGTAGAGCAGGCGAGCGATTCGCGGTCCGCAACTCGGGCGCAGTCGCTGTGGTCGAGGGCGTTGGCGATCATGGCTGCGAATACATGACCGGTGGAACTGTGGTTGTGCTCGGCAAGACGGGCATGAACTTCGGTGCGGGCATGACGGGCGGATTGGCATGGGTCTACGATTCGGACGGAAGTTTCATCTCCGACTCCAAGTTCCATCCCGAGTTCATTGATCCTAAGGGATTTGATGCGGTAGATCCTGCGGCTCAAGAAGAGTTGAAATCTCTGGTCGAAGAGCATATTGCTCATTCGGACAGCAGTCTCGCGAGAACCTTGCTAGCAGATTGGGCGACCAACTCGAAGGCATTTGTCCTCTTGAGTCCGAAGCCTCAGGCCTAAATAGAGGGGGTGCCCCCCTCTATGAATCTACTAAGTTGCTTCGTATGAGCATCTTAAGCAGATTTAAGCCTGTAAAATATTGAAAAGAAAGCAGTTAAGACTAAAAATATTCATATAAAACGACTTAAGCCCCGTTCTTTGAACGGGGCTTTGATTTTTCCGGAGCTTTTTGGAACGTCTATATCAAGTATAGCGAGCGGAGGGAAACTAATCGGCAGAAATATCTTGTTTGCTTTGATTGACTTAGATTTGCCTGGAGCTTGACAGCCTTTTCGGTGCGGAATGAATCAGAATTCATTCTTGGCAAAGCGGAAACAGTTCTTTAGAGTGGCGAGGTCGGTTGATTGGCGGGAGCTTCGGAGGAGATGGTGCAGGAGGAGAGAGCGACGCCGGCGTCGGGGGGAGATAAGTATCAGCGAATCCTGGATGCCGCGGTGGAGGTGATTGCGGAGCACGGGTACTTCAACTCGCCGGTGAGCGCGATCGCTAAACGGGCGGGAGTCGCGGACGGGACCATCTATCTCTATTTCAAAAGTAAGGATGAGGTGCTTCGAACGGCCATCGATAACACCTTTGGGAAGTTCTACGGACAGGTTGAGGAGCGGTTCAAAACGCTCAAGGATGTCCGTGAGCAGTTGGAGTACATCGCCCAGATCCATTTGGAGAGCCATCGGGTGAACCGTAGTATGGCCATTCTGATGCAAACGGAGATGCGGCAAAGCGCGAAGTTTATCGACGAATTTTCCCATCACCATCTTGTGAAGTACATCCAGATGGTTCGCGAGGTGGTGCGCCGAGGCCAGCAGGAGGGAATTTTTCGCCATGATATCTCCGATGGGGTTGTGGCGCACTGTATGTTTGGAGCTATCGACGAGCTGCTGAGCTCGGCTGTCTTTACGGGACGCGCTTATGATCCAAAGTCCACGGCGAGACAGGTCATGGATGTGCTGTTGAACGGAATTGAACGAAAGACCTGAACGGAAACTCCCATCTCCACAATGGGTTTGTTTTGGATTGCGTTGGTCGAGAGCAAGTTTAGAATCGTCCACGTTTTGAATTGAGGCGTGACAAGAACAGAAATGGGGCAGGGCGAGCATGTTTGATCTGCGGACGGTGAATGATGTTCTGGTGCGGGCTACGGGACGTGGCGATCGCGCAGTTTTGATGGCACAGGATGGGGTTGCAAGCTGGTCTCCTATTTCGTCGGTGGAGTTATACGGCAGAGTTCGCGCTTTAGCCGATGTTTTGCGCGATTGGGGAATCGGTAAGGGAGATCGTGTAGCGCTGCTTTCGGAGAACCGCTGGGAGTGGCCGGTGACGGACTTCGCCGTACTGGCGATCGGAGGGGTGGATGTGCCGCTCTATCCCACACTGACCCCGGAGCAGATCGGCTATATGCTGCGAGATTCGGGCGCTAAGGTGGCGTTCGTTTCCACGGCAGAGCTTTACGAGAAGATTCGCCAGGCGGGCGAGCTTCCGGAGTTGAAGGCAGTTGTTGTGATGGATCCCGGAGAGCATGAGGGGGCGGAGAGCTTTGCTGCGCTGATGAAAGATGCAGAGGCAAAGCAGCAGCGGGACGCGGGCTTCGATGTGCTGTTGAAGACAGCGCGCCCGGAGGATCTGGCCACCATCATCTATACGTCGGGAACGACGGGCGAGCCCAAGGGCGCGATGCTGACCCACGGAAATCTTGCGAGTAATTTGAACTACTCCACCGGGCCTTTGGGACTGGGGGATACGGATACAGGGATCTCCTTCCTGCCTCTATCGCATGTGACCGCGCGGCATCTGGACTATGCGTTAATGTGTCATGGAACGAAGCTCGCCTACTGCGCGAAGTTCGATCAATTGCCCGCGGCGATGAAGGCGATACAACCGACGATCGTTGTGGCTGTGCCGAGGGTCTATGAAAAGATCCGGCAGGCAGTGGAGGGTAAATCGGCTGCTTCGCCGGTAAAACACAAGATCTTCCAATGGGCGTTGGGTGTAGGGAAGGCTCACAGAAAAGAGATACTCGAAGGTAGAAGGCCAAGTGGCTTGGCCTGGAAGCTGGCGAACAAACTAGTCTTCGGCAAGATCGCGGAGGCGTTCGGAGGGAAGGTGCGAATCTTCATCTCCGGTGGAGCGCCGCTGGGGGTAGACACCGCAGGATGGTTTGCAGATGCCGGAATCGTAATCCTCGAGGGATACGGGCTCACCGAGACCTCGCCGGTGATTGCCTTGAACTATCCAGGTGCCCACAAGCTGGGTACCGTGGGCAAGCCGCTCGAGAACATCGAATGCCGTTTTGCTTCCGATGGCGAACTGGAGGTAAAGGGGCCCTCTGTCTTCGTGGGCTATTGGAAGAAAGAGAAGGAGACGAAGGATACCTTTACGGACGACGGCTGGTTCAAGACCGGCGATATCGGCAATGTCGACGATCAGGGATTTCTATCGATTACGGATCGAAAGAAGGAGCTGCTGAAGACCAGCGGAGGAAAGTTTATCGCTCCGCAGCCCATTGAAAACAAGCTGAAGGCGAACACGCTGGTGGGCCATGCCGCGATGGTGGGCGACAAACACAAGTTTGTCTGCGTACTGATCTCGCCGAACCTTGCGGCTCTGAAGAGCTGGGCTACGGGACAAGGTGTCCAGACGAACGACACCTCCGCCATGGTGAAGGATCCGAAGGTGATCAAGGCGTACCAGGAGATCGTGGACCGGGTGAACAAGGAGCTGGCCAACTACGAGAGCATCAAGCGCATGTGCGTCGTCTCCGAAGAGTGGACGGTAGAGACCGACGAGCTGACGCCAAGCATGAAACTGAAGCGGCGGGTCGTCGAGAAGAAGTACGAACGCGAGATTGCGGCGTTCTATGCGGATGAAGCAACGGCAAAGGGATAAAGCGTAGGGCGGGCTGTAGTTGTTCTAAATTCGGGCCATCAGTTTTCGTCCCATGGACGCGTGAGGTGATCGATGAAAGAAAAGCTGCGCCTTTTAGGTTGGTTGCTGCTGTCAGGTCAGATATGCGTCGCTCAGGTGACGTCTCCACCTTCCTGCCCGATATCGCCGGAGGGCAGGCCGGCGACGATCACTCCCGCAAAGCGACCGACGGCAGAGCAGATTACGAAGACAGCCGAGACGGCTGCAGCGGACCCGACCGTGCTGGTTGCCGCAGAGCCGATCACGAATTTTGGAGTAGAACGATATCGGCTGGTCGACTATGCAGAGTGTGTTGGGACCGAAGGGTGTTATTGGGCCGATCTCGACGCACAGACCAAGCGTGCGGAGGCGATTCTGGATCATGCGATCGCTTCCAAAAAAGCGAGTGAGAAGCTCGCTGTGGTTTTAGATATCGACGAGACTTCGTTATCCAACTACTGCGAGATGCGGAGAGAAGATTATGGATTTCTGCTGAAGCAGATGAATCAGTATCTGGCCACGCCGGAGGCAGCTGTAGCTATTCCGGGTACACTGCGCTTGTTCAATAAGGCTCGCGAAGCCGGATTGGATGTATTTTTCATCACGGGGAGATCCGACGAGTTGCTGGAGGCAACAGGAAAGAATTTAGCGCTGGCCGGCTTCAAGGGATGGAAGGGATTGGCGCTTCGTGCTGGGCCTGAAAAGCAGATGGCGACCGTGGAGTACAAAAGTCAGGAGCGCCAAAAGATCGTAAGCGCCGGGTATCGCATCGTATTGAACATGGGCGACCAGTGGAGTGATTTGAACGGAGAGGCTCGAGGCGAGATGAGTGTGAAGC
>Ga0268266_10007178_pt1 | contig 10094 bp, 9 predicted proteins | sample KBSS13metaG_FD_190356 | JGI IMG/M metagenome (GOLD analysis project Ga0268266, IMG submission 190356) | Switchgrass rhizosphere microbial communities from Kellogg Biological Station, Michigan, USA - KBS S1-3 metaG (SPAdes) (version 2) | ecosystem: Host-associated > Plants > Roots > Rhizosphere >... | reverse complement strand
CGACGCCTGGGATTTCCCGCGCGGCACGAAATTATGGAAGGAGTTCGCGCACGGGCGCGCGCTCGAGACGCGTTACATCGAACGCGCCGCCGACGGCAGCTGGAAGTTCGGCAGCTACGTGTGGAACGCGGACGGCAGCGAGGCGCTGCTGGCCCCGGCGGCCGGGCTGCGCGACCTTCCGGCCCCGAACGCCCCCGGCGCGCACTACACCATTCCATCCGTCGACGACTGCCGCGCCTGCCACGAGGGCGCGCCGGTGCCGGTGCTGGGATTCAGCGCGCTGCAGCTCTCGCCGGATCGCGATCCGCTGGCGCCGCATGCCGACGCGGCCCGGAGCCTCGACCTGCGCGAGCTGGTGGCGCGCGGCCTGCTGCGCAATCTCGCGCCCGAGCTGCTGGCGCATCCGCCGCGCATCGCCGCCGCGAATCCGGCCGAGCGCGCCGCGCTGGGCTATCTACACGGCAATTGCGGCAACTGCCACAACGACGAAGGTCCGCTCGCGGTGCTCGACATGACGCTGGCGCAACGCGTCGCGAGACCCAGCCCGGTGCTGAGCTCCATCGTCGGCGTGCAAAGCCAGTTCGTTCCGCCGGGTGCGCCGTCCGACGCCGTGAGGCTCGCGCCGGGGCACCTCGCCTCCAGCGTGATCGCCACGCGCATGAGCTCGCGCGACCCGCTGCAGCAGATGCCGCCGCTCGGCACTTCGGCGGTGGATACCGAGGCGCTGGCGCTGGTGTCGCGCTGGATAGAGAGTTTTCCGAATCATTCATCGAATTAGTTAGTGGAGGATCCTTCGATGCAATCCCTGAAGATGTTGGTGAGAATCGCGCTGGTGGTGGCCGCGTCGTTCGCGCGCGCCGGCGATCCGGCCCCCGTGGCCCCTGACGAAATCGCGCGCGGCAAGTACCTGGTGACCACCTCGGGCTGCCACGACTGCCACACGCCGATGAAGATGACGCCGCAAGGTCCGGCGCCGGACATGGACCGCATGTTGTCGGGCCACCCCGAGCAGCTCGAGATGCCGCCGGCGCCCGCGCTTCCAGCGGGTCCGTGGCTGGTTTCCGTCGGTGCGACCAACACCGCGTGGTCGGGCCCCTGGGGCGTGAGCTTCACGGCCAACCTGACGCCGGACAAGGAGACGGGCCTGGGCAAGTGGAACCTGCGTGCCTTCACGGACACCATCCGCACCGGCCGGCACCTGGGGCGCGGCCGCGAGATCCTGCCGCCGATGCCGATTCCGGCGTATCGCAACTTCAACGACCAGGACCTGGCCGCGATCTTCGCGTACCTGCAGAGCATCCCGGCGGTGAAGAACAAGGTGCCGGCGCCGCGCGCGCCGGTGGCGGCGACCGCGAGCAACGCCGGCGGCTGAAGCAGTTGATTGAGCTGGGAAAACCACCCGCTCACGGACCGGCAAGCCGGGACAGATTTCTGTCCCGGCGCCGCCGGTTTTGGAAGCTGATAGATAAGTAGACGTTGCAAATAAGAATTCTTCTCATGTAGCGTGCGGGCTCGTTTTGCCCCCTTGAGCCCTCCGCATGTCGAGAAGAAGGACGCGATGAACTCGCGTCGAAGAATGCTGCTGTATCGCACGATGCACTCGTGGCACTGGATCAGTGCCGCGATCTGCCTGGCGGGCCTGCTGCTGTTTTGCATCACCGGCATCACGCTGAATCACGCCACCGCGATCGCCGCGAACCCGCAGGTCACCAAGAAGTCCGCGCCGCTTCCCGATTCACTGCATCCGCTGCTGGTCAGCGGCAAGACCGGCGACGCGCTGCCCGATGCATTGGCCGACTGGATCGAGGACGAGTTCGACATCGACACCGAGGGCGCCGATGTCGAGTGGTCGCCCGAGGAGCTGTACGTGTCCGCGCCGGGCCCGGGGCGCGACGGCTGGGTGATGTTCGACCGCGCCAGTTTCCAGGCGTCGTCCGAGGTCACCGATCGCGGCTGGGTCGCGTATTTCAACGATCTCCACAAGGGCCGCAACACCGGTCTCGTGTGGAAAATCTTCATCGATGTGGTGGCCGGAGCCTGCGTGTTCTTCGCGCTCACCGGACTGGTGTTGCTGTGGATCCAGGCGCGCCAGCGCACGTCCACCTGGCCGCTGGTATCGCTCGGCATCGCGGTGCTCGTGGTGCTCATGATCCTGTTCGCGCATTAACCCTTTCAGACGCATTTGCCGGAGTCATTCGAATGAGAGCCAAGTCCCGAATCGTCCTGGCGGCGCTGCTGGTCACCGCCGCCGGCGCCGCGAGTGCCGCGGACCTCACGCTGAACCTGGAGATTCCCAACCTGCCGGTGGCCGAATACCACCGACCGTACGTGGCCATCTGGGTGGAGGACGACTCCCAGGCGATCGCCGCCAATCTCGCGCTCTGGTACCAGGTGCGCGGCGATCACACCAAGTGGTTGCCGGACCTGCGGCAATGGTGGCGGCGCGGCGGACGCGACGTGAAGGTGCCGGTCGATGGGCTCACCGGTGCCACGCGGCCCGTGGGCCAGCACATCCTGAAGTTCGATGCCGCGGCCGAGCCGCTGTCGAAACTCAAGCCCGGCAAGTACGAGCTGGTGGTCGAGGCGGTGCGCGAAGTCGGCGGCCGCGAAGCGCTGCGCATTCCGTTCGAGTGGCCCATCAAGGCCGCGCAACGCGGCAACGCGCAGGGCAAGACCGAGCTCGGGGCCGTGGGCCCTGACGCTGAATCCGTGATCGGGGGAGCCATGAAATACACAAGACTCGCCATCGCATTACTCGCCATCGTCCCCGTCACCAGCTTCGCGGCACGCGCCTGGTTGCTGCCTTCGCAAACCATCGTGGCACGTTCCGGCGGGTGGGTGACTTTCGACGCCGCCAATTCCGATGACCTGTTCTCGTTCAACCAGGGCGCGATGCCGGTCGATTCGCTCAGCGTGAGCGGCGGCGATGGAGCCGCCGTGACGCCGCAAAACATCGCCAAGGGCAAGACGCGGTCGAGCTTCGATCTCGAGCTGCGCGCGCCCGGCACCTACCGCGTGGCGGTGGCCGGCGACATGGTGATGGCGCGCTGGGAAGAAGACGGCAAGCCGAAGCGCTGGCGCGGCACACCCGCGGAGATGGCGGCGAACATTCCCGCCAACGCGGCCAAGCTCGAAGTCGAGCAGATGCAACGTCGCGTCGAGACCTTCGTCACCGTGGGATCGCCCACCGACGTGAAGTCCATCGGCACGGGCCTCGAGCTGGTACCGACGCGCCATCCCAATGATCTCTACGCGGGTGAAGCCGCGAAGTTCCGCTTCCTGCTGGACGGCAAGCCGGCCCGGGACCTGGCCGTGGAAATCATCGCGGGTGGCACGCGTTATCGCGATGCGCCGGCCGCGCTGGAATTGAAGACCGACGCGGACGGGATGATCACCGTGACCTGGCCTTCGACCGGGCTCTACTGGATCGACGCCGAGGTCAAGGACGAGAAGGCGACGGTGCCGGGCGTGAAGCAACGCACCGCGGCCTACAACGCCACGCTTGAAGTCCTGCCGCAGTAGTTTGACGCGACTGGCGGCCTGCGCGGTGGCGCTGGGCTTCGCCGGCTGCGCCACCGTCCCTCCGCGCGAGGCGGAGCTGCGCGGCGAAACCATGGGCAGCGAATGGACCCTGCGCGTTGTCGGCCGGCTGCCCGCGTCGCTGCCGGTGTTGCAGGCCGGCGCGCAGGCACGGTTCGACGCGGTGAACCAGGCTCTGAGCACCTGGCGACCCGATTCCGCGTTGAGCCGCTTCAACGAGAACGACAGCGGCGAGTGGGTGGACGTCGATCCGGAGCTCGCCGCGGTCATGAGTTATGGCCTGGGTCTCGCCGCGAGCAGCGACGGTGCCTATGACCTCACCGTCGGTCCGCTGGTGAACCTGTGGGGATTCGGTCCCGATCCCGCGCGCGATCACGCGCCGGAAGCCGCGGACATCGAGGCGGCGCGCACGCGGGTGGGCTGGCGCAAGTTGGAGGTCGACGTCGCGCGGCATCGCGCCCGCAAGGCGCCCGGGGTCCGCGTGGATCTCTCGTCGCTGGGCAAAGGCCGGGGCGTGGATCGCGTCGCGGAATATCTCGACGCGCAGGGCGTGGCCAACTACCTCATCGATCTGTCCGGCAAGCTGCGCGCGCGCGGCGTCAATGCTGCGCGCCAGCCCTGGCGGGTGGCGGTGGAACAACCGGCGGCCGACGATCCATCCGGTGCGCCACGCACGGTGCCCGTGACGGTGTCGCTGCGGGATGCCAGCATCGCGACCTCGGGCGACTACCGGAAATATTTCGAATCCGGCGGCAGGCACTACTCGCACATCATCGATCCGCGCACCGGATCACCGGTGACGCACACCACGTTGTCCGCGACGGCCATCGGGAATACCTGCATGGAAGCGGATGCGCTGGCAACGGTGTTCATGGTGATGCCGCCGGACGTGGCATTGCGCCTGGCCGATGCGCGGCACACGCCGGCCCTGTGGATCAGCCGCGCGAACGGCTCATTCCGGCTGGCGCGCAGCGCCTCCTGGCCCCTCGAGTAGTTTGTAGGCATGCGCTGGCGGGCGTTGGCGCGCCCCGCCGACAACCCGGGCGGGGTTGTTAGCCCGACGCCCGGCGCAGAATGGCCCCATGGGCACGCGTCGCAGCCTCTGGAGCATCCTCAAGGGCACCACCGACAACTGGCTCGAAGACCAGGCGTCGAGCATCAGCGCGGCGCTGGCTTTCTACTGCGCATTCTCGCTGGCGCCGCTGCTCATCATCAGCGTGACCATCGCCGGCTGGATCGTCGGCAGTGACGTGGCCTATTCGTACCTCGGCAACCAGGTCACCATGCTGTTCGGCAAGCCGAGCGCGGATCTCATCCTGGAGGCCATGCAGAGCGCGCAGACCCAGGACGGGCTCTGGGCCACGATCGTCAGCGTGGTGATGCTGCTGATCGGCGCCAGCACGGTGTTCGCGGCGCTGGAGAGCGCCTTGCAGCAGGTGTGGGGCGGTCGGGCCGCGCTGTCGCGCGATTGGCGCGCCTTCGTGCGCGCGCGCCTCATGTCCTTCGGTTTCATCCTGGCGGTCGGGTTCCTGCTGCTGGTGTCGCTGACGCTCACCACCGCGCTGGCAGCACTGCGCGGCTACGTACTGCGCCACTTCGAGGGCATGGTGGGGCTGTTCGCGCTGACGGACTTCCTGTTGTCCATCGGGCTCGGCACCGGGCTGGTCGCGCTGATGTACCGCTATCTACCCGCAAAGCGCCTGCCATGGCGCCAGGTGGTGACCGGCGCGCTGATCACCGCGCTGCTGTTCCACCTGGGGCGCTGGGCGATCGGACTGTACCTGGGGCACGCGACCCAGCCGACAGCCTACGGCGCGGCGGCATCGTTCGCCGCGCTGCTGCTGTGGCTGTACTACACCGCGCAGATTTTCCTGTTCGGCGCCGAGTTCACCGCCTGCCTCGGGCAGTCGCGCCAGCCGCCGCCACTGGCGAAACCCGCGGCTAACTCTTCTTGATGGTGAACTTGCCGAACGCGATGCCGAGGTCCCAGCCATCGCCGGTGCCGGACAGCGCCAGCGAGACTTCACCCTTGGTGACCACCTGGCCTTGCGCGGATTTCACCGCGCCGGCATGCGCTTCGGCGCTGGCGTAGTTGCCGAGGATGTCGTTGATGTTGTGCACGCCGGAGAACTCACCGACGCCCGAGCGCACCGACGACTTGCCTACCGACAGACCACCACCGCGCGCGTGCAGCTTCACCTGCATCGACTGACCGTTGCTGCAGGTCACCGTGCCGCTGCCGTCGGCGCGCTTGTAGAATGCCGACCAGCCGCTCAGCGTGAACCTCAACTTGCAGTCGACGTCGGCGGCGTGTGCCGAGCCCGCAAAGAAGATGAACGAACCGACGAGCGGGGCCATTAGACGGATGGATTTGTTCATGGCGCGACGCTAACCGCGCCGGCGGGGGATGGCAAGATGACGCAAATTCCCATCAAGCGGGCAGTCGAGCGCGTGCCCGGCGGCATGATGGTAGTTCCCCTGTTGTGCGGGGCCTTGCTGGCGACCTTTCTGCCGGGCACGCCGAAATTCTTCGGCTCCTTCACCGGTGCGCTGTTCACCGGCGCGTTGCCCATCCTGGCCGTGTTCTTCGTGTGTACCGGGGCCAGCATCGATTTCAAGGCAACGCCCTACATACTCAAGAAGGGCGGCACGTTGTTCGCCGTGAAGGTGAGCATCGGCATCCTGCTGGGTGTGCTGTTCGGCCGACTGCTGGGAGAAGCACCGGTGAGCGCCGGCATGTTCGCGGGGATCTCGACCCTCGCCATCGTCGCCGCCATGAACGACACCAACGGGGGCCTGTACATGGCGCTGATGGGCCAGTACGGCCATCCGCGCGACGTGGGCGCGTACACCGTCATGTCGCTCGAGTCCGGTCCCTTCCTCACGATGGTGACGCTGGGCGTGGCCGGCCTCTCGGCCTTTCCCTGGCCGACGCTGGTGGGCGGCATCCTGCCGCTGCTCGTGGGCATGCTGCTGGGCAATCTCGACCGCGAGATGCGCGAGTTCCTGAGCCGCGCGATCCCGGTGATGATCCCGTTCTTCGCGTTCGCGCTCGGCGCCAACCTCGATCTCGCGCGCGTGTGGCAGGCGGGGTTGTTAGGCCTGGGGATGGGGCTGGCCGTGGTGGTGGTGACCGGAATCCCATTGTTCTTCGCCGATCGCCTCACCGGTGGGACCGGCGTGGCCGGCGTGGCGGCCGCGTCGACCGCCGGCAACGCGGTGGCCGTGCCCGCCATCATCGCCGCCGCCAACCCGGTGTATGCCGAGGCCGCGCAACACGCCACCATCCTGGTCGCGGCCTGCGTCGTGGTCACCGCGCTGGTGGTGCCACTGGTGACGGCGTGGACCGCGCGGCGCGTGGGTGCGCGGGACCGGTAGTTGATGCGCCGCTGGCTCATCCTGGCCGACGACCTCAGCGGCGCCGCCGACGCCGGCGTGGCCTTCGCGCTGCGCGGCCTGGTCACCGAGGTCCACTGGCGCGCCGGGATCGCGCCCGCCGCGTCGAACGCCGACGTCGTCGCCTTCGACACCGACAGCCGACGGCTGGACGCGGCCGGCGCGGCCGAGCGGCAAACCGAAGCCATGCGACGCCTGCACGCACCGGACATGGCGTTGTTCAAGAAGATCGATTCGACGCTGCGCGGCCAGCCCGCGGCGGAAATCGCCGCGCTGCACCGCTGCGGCGCCGCGCGCGTGATCCTGGCACCCGCCAACCCCGCCATGGGCCGCAGCACGCGCGGCGGGCGCGTGTTCGTGCGCGAGCAGCCGCTCGAGCAGACTGAAACCTGGCGCCGTGAAAAGAGCTACGCGAACGCGGACCTGGGCGAGATTCTGGCCGGTGCCGGCTTGCGCGCCGTCAAACTACCGCTGGACGTGGTGCGTTCGCCGGCGCGCCTGGCCGAGGCGCTGCGCGCGGTTGCCGACGCGCCGCCGGCCTGGATCTGCGATGCCGAGACCGACGGCGATCTCGCGAACATCGCGCGCGCCGGGCTGGCGGCGGACGGCCCCACCATGTTTGCCGGCACCGCGGGCCTGGCGCTGGCACTGGCGGGACAGGCTGGAACGCGCCGCTTCTCGCCGCTGGACTTGCGCCCGACGGTCGCGGGCACCCTGGTGGTGATGGGTTCGCTGTCCAGCGTCTCCCGCGGCGCGGCCGAACGGCTCGCGCGCGAGTCGGGCGTGCGTACCGTACGTGTGGCCAGCGGAGCTCTGCAGGCGAACGCGGTCGAACTCGCACAGCTCGGCACCGACGTGGCCGGCATGCTCTCGGCCGGCGACGACGTGCTGGTCGAAATCGCGCCCGAGCCGCAACCGGACCTGGCCCGCGGTCCGGCGCTGGTGAGCGCGTTGGCGTCCGCACTCGAGCCCGCGCAGCACGTGGCCGGTGGCCTGGTGGCCACCGGAGGGGAAACCGCGTCGGCGCTGCTCAACGGATGGTACTTTCAGCGCATCCGGCTCATCGACGAAGTGGCGCCCGGCATGTCGCTGGGAGTCGCGCTCGGCGAGCGGCATTTGCCGCTGATCACCAAGCCCGGAGGTTTCGGCGACGCCGGCAGTCTCGTGCACGCGCTCGAGGCGCTGCGTCGCCTGCGAGCAAGGACCTGATGGAATGAACCCGCCAATCATCGCGTTGACCCTGGGTGATCCCGCCGGCATCGGCCCGGAGATCATCATGAAGGCGCTGGCATCGCCCGAGGTGCGAGCGATCTGCCGTCCGCTGGTGGTCGGAGATGCCGAGCGCCTGCGCGCCGCGGGCCAGATCGTCGGCAGCCGCCTGCACGTCGAAAGTCTCGACGATGCCAGCGAAGCTTCCTACGGGCACGGCAACGTCGAGTGCATCGACCTGAACCTCGTGCCCACGGACCTGCCGTTCGGCAAGGTGTCGCCCGTGGCCGGCGAAGCGGCATTTCGATTCATCGAGCGCGCGGTGCGCATCGTCGAGTCGGGCGCGGCGCGCGCCATCTGCACCGCGCCGCTCAGCAAGGAAGCGTTGCATGCCGCGGGTCACAAGTACCCGGGTCACACCGAGTTGCTGGCCGCGCTCACCGGCACACCCGAGGTGTCGATGATGCTGGTGGCGCCGAAACTGCGCGTCATCCACGTGACCACGCACATCGGCCTGCTGGATGCCATCGAACGCATCGACGCAGCGCTGGTGGAACGGGTGATCGGTCGTGCGCATGCCACGCTGACGCGGGCCGGCATCGAGCGCCCGCGCATCGGCGTGTGCGGCATCAATCCGCACGCCGGTGAAAACGGCTTGTTTGGCCGCGGCGAAGAAGCCAGCAAGATCGAGCCGGCGGTCCGCAGCGCGTGTGCGCGAGGCTGGGACGTGCGCGGTCCGCTGCCGGCGGACACCTTGTTCTTCCTCGCCGCTCGCGGCGACTACGACATCGTGGTCGCCATGTACCACGATCAGGGTCATGGCCCGATCAAGGTCCTGGGACTCGAAGCCGGCGTGAACATCACCGTCGGTCTGCCCATGGTCCGGACCTCGGTCGACCACGGCACGGCCTTCGACATTGCCGGCACCGGTGTCGCCGACGAACGCAGCCTCATCGAGGCGCTGCGACAAGCCGCGGATCTCGCACCGCGTTGATTCCCCTTGCGGGGTTGTGAGGCGATCCGTGATCGCCCGCGCTCGAAACTTGCACCACCCCGGCGCCAAAAGCGCTCACGTTCGCTCTTTTTCGCGCTGACTGTCTCGTTTGTTATCGCTAGATGTGCTAATTGTTATCCCTGGTGAGCGTTCGTGAAGTTTTTTGATTGGAGAGCGCCTTAGTTCGGAAATTAAGAAGGGGGAACCATGAAGGCCAAATTCTGGCCAGGTCGGGCTCGTGTCATGCGGACAAACGAGCTCCTCCTGGCCTCAGTGATGTTTGCTGCCTGCGGTATCGCGCAGGCCCAGGACCAGTCTCAACAACCGTCGTCGCAAGTGCCGGAAGAAGGCGAAGTCATCGTCGTCACCGGCTCGCGCATCGCGCGCGACGTGTCGGATGCATCCACGCCCATCGCGGTCATCGGCGCCGAGGAAGTCAGGCTCTCGGGCGCGATGACCATGGACGAGATGCTCAACGAGCAGCCGCAATTCGTCTCCGCCACCAATGGCGGTTCGACGGCGAACACGGTTCCGGCCGGCTCGGCCGCCGGCGCGGCGTATGTCAACCTGCGCGGCTTCGGCCCGACCCGCAGCCTGACGCTGGTGAACGGGCGGCGTTTCGCCATCTTCGGTCCCGAACAGGTCACCGACCTCAACACCATCCCGACGGCGCTGGTCGAGCGCACCGAGGTGGTCACGGGCGGTTCATCGGCCGTGTACGGTTCCGACGCCATCACCGGTGTCATCAACTTCATCATCAAGGATGACTTCGAGGGCATCGGCGCCAACGTGCAATACGGCACCGACAGTGCCACCAGCACGCCTACCTACAGCATCGACTTCACGGCGGGCCACAACTTCGCCGAGGGTCGCGGCAACGCGGTGGTCTCGCTGAACTACTACAAGCGCGACGGATTCACGCGCGCCGAACGCGGCGACTGGGCCGAACTACCGT
>Ga0268266_10007177_pt1 | contig 10094 bp, 10 predicted proteins | sample KBSS13metaG_FD_190356 | JGI IMG/M metagenome (GOLD analysis project Ga0268266, IMG submission 190356) | Switchgrass rhizosphere microbial communities from Kellogg Biological Station, Michigan, USA - KBS S1-3 metaG (SPAdes) (version 2) | ecosystem: Host-associated > Plants > Roots > Rhizosphere... | reverse complement strand
TACGCCCGGTACGCGCGCGATCGGCGGCGATCGTCAGCCACGACCATCCATCCCGCAGTCTGCACCCGAACCGACGCCGCGGAACACTAGTGTGCCCGCCCATGACCGTGGACTGGACCCCGGGCGGCGAGTACGGCGACATCCGCTACGAGCTCAGCGATGACGGCATCGCCAAGATCACCATCGATCGCCCTGAGGTGCGCAACGCCTTCCGCCCCAAGACCATCGTGGAGATCTCCGACGCGATGGAGAAGGCGCGCGAGGATCCGTCGGTCGGCGTCATCGTCCTGACCGGCGAGGGGCCGCTCGCGTTCTGCTCCGGCGGCGACCAGAACGTCCGCGGCGACACGGGCTACGTCGCCGAGGGCGCGTCCGTCGGCCGCTTCCACGTCACCGACCTGCACGTCCAGATCCGCCGGCTGCCCAAGCCGGTCGTCGCGATGGTCGCCGGCTACGCCGTAGGCGGCGGCCAGGTGCTCCACATGGTCTGCGACCTCACGATCGCCGCGGACAACGCGCGCTTCGGCCAGACCGGTCCACGCGTCGGATCGTGGGACGGCGGGTTCGGGGCGTCGCTCATGCGCGACCTCGTCGGGACGAAGAAGGCCAAGGAGATGTGGCTGCTGTGTCGCCAGTACGACGCCGAGCAGGCCCTCGCGATGGGCCTGGTCAACACCGTCGTGCCGCTCGACCGCCTCGAGGAGGAGACGGTCTCCTGGTGCCGCGAGATGCTGGCCCTCTCCCCCTTCGCGCTGCGGCTCGTGAAGGCGTCCTTCCACGCGCACGAGGACGGCTACGCGGGCATCCAGCAGCTCGCCCACGACGCGAACCTCCTCTTCTACGCCAGCGACGAGGCGAAGGAGGGCCGCGAGGCCTACAAGGCCCGTCGCCCGCCCGACTTCTCCAGGTTCCCCCGGCGCGCCTGATGCGAATGTGGCTCATGGCCGCCCGGCTGCGGACGCTGCCCGCTGCCGTGGCGCCGGTCCTGGTCGGGACGTCGATCGCCGTCACCCGCGACGTGTTCCGTCCCGGCGCGTTCATCGCCGCGCTGCTCGGCGCGATCCTCATCCAGGTCGGGACGAACCTCTCCAACGACTACTCCGACGCACGCCGCGGCGCCGACACCGAGGAGCGGCTCGGCCCGATGCGCGTGACGGCCGGCGGCCTCGTCCCGCCCAAGACGGTGCTGCTGTGGACGTACCTGACGTTCGGCGCCGCGGCACTGTGCGGCGTGTACCTCGTCGTCGTCGCGGGCTGGGAGCTGCTCGTCCTCGGCGTCCTGTCGATCCTGGCGGGCGTGCTCTACACCGGCGGCCCGCGCCCCTACGGCTACGAGGGGCTGGGCGAGGTCTTCGTGTTCCTCTTCTTCGGCATCGTCGCCGTCGCCGGATCGGCCTTCGCGCAGCTCGAGTCCTGGCCGTGGGAGTCCTTCGCGCTCGCCGTCCCGGTCGGCCTGCTCGTCACCGCGATCCTCGTCGTGAACAACATCCGCGACATGGACACCGACCGACGGGCGGGCAAGCGGACGTTGGCGGTGCGGCTCGGGCGCGAGCGCGCCCGCTTCGAGTACTCGGCGCTCATGGCCGTCGGCTTCCTCGTGCTGCTGCCGATCGCCGCGATCGAGATCGCCGACTCGGACTCCTGGAGCGCGCTGTGGTGGCTGCTGCCGTGGCTGACGGTGCCACTGGCCGTGAAGCTCGTCGGCGTCGTGCGCACGCGGGTGGACGGGCCGACGCTCAACGGCGCGCTCGCCCGGACCGCCGGTCTGCAGCTCGTGTTCTGCGTGCTGCTGACGGCGGGCATCCTCATCTCATGATCCTGACCGTGGAGGAGCGCACGGTCGCGTTCCGGTCGCCGCTGCGGACGTCCTACGCCGTGCTGCTGGAGCGCACGCTCTTCGACGTCCGGCTGCAGGGCGACGACGACGTGATCGGGCGCGGCGAGGCCGCGCCGCTGGAGCCCTACGACGGCGTGAGCGACGCCGAGGTCCGCGCCGCGCTCGCCGCCTACGCGACCGCGGTCGCCGCGCTCGGGCCCGAGGCGGAGGGCGTCACCGTGCTCGACGCCTGCCGCGCCACCGCCGACCTCCCGCAGGCGCTCGCGGCCATCGACCTGGCGCTCTGGGACCGCGCCGGCAAGCACTCCGGCCGTCCCGTCGCCGAGCTGCTGACGAACGACCCGCTCGCCGCCGTTCCCGTGAACGCCACGGTCGACGCCACGGACCGCGCGACCGCCGCGGCCGCGTGCGCCGAGGCCGCGCAGGCCGGCTTCACGTGCGTGAAGCTCAAGGTCGGCGTGGGCGACGACGCAGGCCGCGTCGCCGCCGCCCGCGCCGCGGGCGGCCCGCAGCTCGAGCTGCGGCTCGACGCGAACGGCGCCTGGGAGGTCGAGGAGGCCGTCCGCACGATCGAGGCGCTCGCCCCCGCCGGGCTCGAGCTCGTCGAGGAGCCGGTCCACGGCATCCGCGCGCTGCGCGAGGTGCGCGACCGCGTGCCGGTCCGCATCGCGATGGACGAGACCGGCGACGAACCCGGCGCCGTGGCGTCGGGCGCCGCGGACGCGGTGTGCCTGAAGGTGTCGCGCCGCGGCGGGATCTCCGGGCTGCTGGCGACGGCCGCGCTCGCGCAGGCGACCGGCGCGGAGGTCTATCTGGCGTCGACGTTCGACGGGCCGCTGGGCATCGCGGCCGCCGTGCACTGCGCTGCCGCGCTGCGGGTCCAGGCCCCATGCGGGCTCGCAACGCTTAGTCTGCTGGATCTACCGGTGCCCGGTGCGCTGCAGGTTCGCGACGGCGCCATCCCCGTGCCCGCGGGTCCCGGGCTCTTCTGAGTGCGCCGACTTCTTCCCATCACGCTCGCCGTCGCCGCCCTGCTCGTGGGCGCGGCCTCCGCGTCGGCGGCCGAGCGCCCGACGCCGTGCCCGCGCGGCGTGCAGTGCCGGACCGTGACCGTGCCGCTCGACCGCTCGGGCGACGTGCCCGGCAGCGTCGCGCTGCACGTCGGGATCATCCGCGCCCGCAAGGCGACGCGCGCGCCGGTCCTGGCGCTCGCGGGCGGCCCTGGTCAGGCGACGGTCCCGTTCACCGCCGACTTCGCCGACGAGCTCGGCTCGCGCGGCGCTGGTCGCGACCTCATCACGCTCGACACGCGCGGCACCGGCTGGTCGGGCCTCGTGCGCTGCCGCGCCTACGAGCAGGCCTTCGCCGCGTCGGAGGTCGCCTCGGCCACGTCCTGCGCGCGTGAGCTGGGCGCGCGGCGGTCGTTCTACACGTCCGCGGACGTCGCTGCCGACATCGACGCGGTCCGCCGCCGGCTCGGCGTCCCGAAGATCGCCGTCTACGGCGTCTCCTACGGCACGCGCGTCGCGCTGGAGTACGCGCGGCGCTACCCCCAGCACACGGACCGGATCATCCTCGACTCGCCGCTGGAGGCGAGCGGCACTGATCCCTTCTCGCTCGCGACGGTGCAGGCGATCCCGCGGGTCCTGCACCGGATCTGCGAGTACGGCTGCGGCGGCATCGAGCACCCGATCGCTGACCTGCAGAAGCTCGCCGCCCAGCTGCGGGCGAAGCCGCTCGAGCGCGTCGTGCGCGACGGCCGCAGCAGCATCACGATCCAGATCACCGAGGACGACCTCTACACGCTGCTCGTGACGACCGACCTGTTCGTCCCGCTCATGCAGGCGATCCCGATCGTCGTCGACGAGGCGCTGAAGGGCCGCTACGCCTCGCTGATCGGGCTGTCGCGCGCAGCCGACCAGCTCGACTCGCTGGGGACGCTGCGCGACTTCAGCCCCGGCCTCTTCGCGGCGACGCTGTGCGAGGAGTCGCCGACCGCCTGGAACCGCACGGCGCCGGCGGCGACGCGCTACGCCCAGATGCAGGCGGCGCTCGCGGCCGTGCCCGACGCCGCCGTGAGCCCCTTCGACCGCACCGCCGCCCTGCGCGCCGGGCTCTGGCCCGTCTGCGGACACTGGCCCTCGCCCGCGAAGCCGCCGCCGGCAGAGCCGCCGCTGCCCGACGTCCCGTTCCTCATCCTGTCCGGCGAGCTCGACCTGCGTACCCCCCTGGAGGGCGCGCGGCGCCTGGCGGCGCAGCTCCCGGACGCGCGACTCGTGCGCGAGCCGGGCTGGGGTCACGACACGCTCTCCGCCGGGCCGGACGGCTGCGCGGCCCCCGCCACCCGGCGATTCCTGCGCGGGCAGCCGATCGACGGCTGCGGGCGGCTGGAGGTCACGCCCGCCCAGGCGGTGGCGACCGCGGCGCGCCTGCCACGATCGAGCCTGCCGCCGCGATGAGTCCCGAGGGCGCGCGTCGTCCTCCTCACATGGCACGAGTCATCGCCAACATGTCGATGTCGCTGGACGGCTTCATCGCCGACCCCGACGACGGCTGCAACGACCTCTTCGGCTGGTACGAGGGCGGCCCGGTCGAGATCGAGAACCCGTCGACGAGCCACTCGGCGCACCTGACCGAGGAGAGCGCGTCGGTCTACGGCGCTGCGCTGGCCTCCACCGGCGCGTTCCTCGTCGGCCGCCGTCTCTACGACCTCACGAACGGCTGGAACGCGCGGCCGCCGGCGGACGCGCCCATGGTGGTGCTGACGCACGAGCCGCCCACCGAATGGCCAGGCGACGGCGTGCAGATCGTCTTCGCTACCGACGTGGACTCGGCGGTCGCGCGGGCGTCCGAGCTCGCCGGCGACCGCGTCGTGGCCGTCGGCGGGGCCGCGGCAGCGCGGGCCTGCCTCGATGCGGGACTGCTCGACGAGATCACCGTGAACCTCATCCCGGTCCTGCTCGGCAAGGGCATTCCGTGGTTCGCGGGTTCGGACGGGCCCGTCCGGCTCGAGGATCCCGAGATCGTCGCGGCCGAGGGCGTCACGCACCTGAGCTACCGCGTGCGCCGCTGATCACCTCGGCGATCGCGGCGGGCTTCTCCCACGGCAGCGCGTGCCCGGCGTCGGGCACGAGCGTGAAGGTCGCGTCGGGTAGGCCGTCGGCCAGCCGTCGCCCGAGGTCCACGAACTTGCGATCGCGCTCGCCGACGATGACGGCCGACGGCATCGTGAGCTCGGGCAGCCGGTCCCACAGCGGCATCATGCGACCGGTGCCGACGCCGCGTAGGACGTCGGCGAGGTCCTTGGGGTCGTTGCGCAGCCGGTCCTCGTGCGCCAGCGCGGCGACCTCCTGCGTCTGCCCGCCGAACAGCGCCTGCGCCGCCCACGCGCGCGCGGCGGCGTCGATGCCCTGCCCCTCCATGCGCCGCGCGAGCTGCTCGTCGGAGGCGATGCGGGCCTCGCGGGCGGCGCCGTCCTCCAGGCCCGCCGTCGTCGAGACGAGGACGAGCCGCTGCACGCGCTCGGGCGCGGCGAGCGCGAGGTGCAGGCCGATCCTGCCTCCCTGCGAGTAGCCGACGAGCGTGAACGGACCGTCGCCCGCGGCGGCGAGGACGTCGCCGGCGATCTCGTCGAAGCCGATCGGCCGCATCGCCCCCGCATCCCCGTGGCCGCGAAGGTCGGGCGCGACGGGGCGGTAGCGTGCCTCGCCGAGCACGGCCAGGACCGGATCCCAGCTCCGGCCGGTCTGTGTGAAGCCGTGCAGCAGCACCAGCGTCTCGCGCATCCACACATCTTGCCTCCCGACGACCAGCACCTCCTCCTCCGCGCGTTCGCCGACGAGCTCGTGCGCTGTGGCGTGACCGACGTGTGCACCTCGCCCGGCTCGCGCTCGACGCCGCTCGTGGCCGCGCTCACGCGCGACGGGCGACTGCGCGCGACGTCCCACGTCGACGAGCGCTGCGCGGCGTTCTTCGCGCTCGGGGCCGCGAAGGCGACCGGCCGCCCCGTCGTGCTCGCGTGCACGTCGGGGACGGCGGCCGCGAACTACCTGCCGGCCGTCGTCGAGGCGCACGAGGCGGGGGTGGCGCTCCTCGTGCTGACCGCGGATCGCCCGCCCGAGCTCCGGGGGGTCGGCGCGGGCCAGGCCATCGACCAGATCGGGCTCTACGGGCGGTCCGTGCGGTGGTTCGTGGAGGTCGGCAACCACCCTGCGACGGCGGAGCGCGTGCGGTGGATGCGGATGCTCGCGTGCCGGGCGGTGGGTGCGACGACGGCGACGCGGCCGGGGCCGGTCCACCTGAACTTCCCGCTGCGGGAGCCGCTCGTGGCGCCCGCGCTGGGCCCGGACCCCGCCCCGGGGAGACCCGACGGCGCGCCGTGGATCGACGTGGTCGCGCCGCCATCGCGGACGCCGGTCGCGCTCGAGCGTGGCCGTCGGGGCGTGGTGATCGCGGGCGCGGGCTGCGACCCGCGGGTCGTCGACGTCGCCCAGCGCGCCGGCTGGCCGGTGCTCGCGGACCCGTTGAGCGGCGGGCGCCGGGGCGATGCGGCCGTGGCGCACTACGACGCGCTGCTGCGCGACGCGGCGTTCGTCGCCGCCCACCGGCCCGATGTCGTGCTCCGCGCCGGCGACCTGCCGACGTCCAAGCCGATGCGCGCGTGGCTCGCGGGTCTGGAGGACGCCGAGCACGTCGCGTTCGCGCCGCCGTCGGTGTGGTCGGACCCGGACGCGACGCTCTCGCGCCTGCTGCACGGCCGCCTCGAGAGCCTGCCCGAGGCCGAGGACGGGTGGCTCGACGCCTGGCGGGCAGCCGACGCACGGGTCGCGCAGGCGTTCGAGGAGGTGCTCGGCGACGACCTGGGTGAGCCGCAGATCGCGCGCTCGCTCGTGGCGACGCTGCCCGCGGACGCGACGCTCGTCGTCGCCTCGTCGATGCCGGTGCGCGACGTGGAGAGCTTCGCGCCCGTGCGGGCCGACCCGCCGCGCGTCCTGTCCAACCGGGGCGCGAACGGGATCGACGGCACGGTGTCCACCGCCTACGGGGTCGCGTCGGTGAGCGACGGGCCCGTCGTGCTGCTCATCGGCGACGTCGCGCTGCTGCACGACGCCGGAGGGCTCCTCGCGGGGCGGCGCCTCGGGCTGGACCTCGACATCGTGCTGATCAACAACGACGGTGGCGGCATCTTCGAGTTCCTGCCCGTCGCGGGCGAGCACGACTTCTTCGAGGAGCACGTCGCAACGCCGCACGGCGTCGACTTCGCCCACCTCGCCGCGTTCTACGGGTGCGCCTACGGGCGCGTCGAGGACCTCGCGGCCGTCGGTGCGGCGCTCGGGGGCCGCGGCACCCGGATCGTCGAGGTCCGCACCGACCGGGCGGAGAACCTCGCGCTGCACCGCCGCGCGACCGAGGCGGCGCTGGGGGCGATCGCGTGAGGCCGCTCGCCTCCCCTGTGCGCGAGCTACGGACAGCCGCGATCGTGCAGGGCGTCGGCTGCGCGGTGGCGATCGCGCTCGTGGCGCTGCTCGATCGGGCGAGCGTCGTCGGCGCCCTGGTGCTGGCGGCGCTCGGCGCCGTGATCTTCGGCGTGGCGGTGTGGGTCGCGGCGTACCGGCGGTTCCTCGTCGACGCGCTCGCGGACCCGGCGCCCGACCCGGACGGGCTCGCGCGCGAGACCCCGCACCGGACGCTGACGCGAACGCTGCTCTGGACGCTGCCGATGGTCATCGTCGTCGGCGCAATGGCGATCCTCGTCCCGGGCGTCGCGGGCGTGCTGCTCGGCAACGCGGTCGCCCTGGCGATCATGGCGCAGGGCATGCGCGACTGGCAGTTGCGCGAGGGCGCTCTGCTGCTCCGCGAGCCGCGGTACCGGACGCAAGGATCCGACGGCCGTACCGGCCGCGGGTTCCTCGACCCGGTCGACTTCTACCGCGCCGACCTGCGCTAGTCCGGCCGGCCCGAGCGATGCCGCACCGGCGCTCGACTTGACATCCGACAGTTAGCGATATATCGTGATGCTCGCACGATGTACTACGACAACAAGGAGAACCACATGTACGCAAGTGCACATCACCGTGGCGGCCCCGTCATGTGGGCCATGGGCCCGCGAGGCGGGCGTGGCGGCCGCGGACATCACAGGGGACGCGGCGGGCCGTTCGGCCCGTGGGGTCCCGGAGGAGGCCGCGGTCCGCGCGCCCGTCGGGGCGACGTCCGCGCCGCCCTGCTCGTGCTCCTCGCCGAGGAGCCGCGCAACGGCTACGGCCTCATGCAGGAGATCGAGAGCCGCAGCGAGGGCGTCTGGCGCCCCAGCCCCGGCTCGGTCTACCCCGCCCTCCAGCAGCTGGAGGACGAGGGGCTCATCCGCGCCGAGGAGCGCGACGGCAGCCGCGTGTTCACCCTCACCGACGAGGGGACCAAGCACGTCGAGGAGAACGACCTCGGCGCGCCGTGGGAGGCCGTCCGCGACGAGCAGGGCGCGGGCCTGCACGAGCTGCGCGGCCTGCTGATGCAGGTCGGCACCGCGGCCTGGCAGGTCGCCCAGGCCGGCACCGAGGCCCAGGTGGCCGAGGCGCGCCGGATCCTCGGCGAGACCCGCCGAGCGCTGTACCGCATCCTCGCCGAGGACGGCGAGGAGACGAAGGATGGCGACGCGTAGGGCGCCGCACACAGCGGCGGGCGGCTCCGGCCGCCCGCCGTCGTCCAGCTTTTGGGTGGCCAAGTCGTCAAACTTGATCTAGTTTTGCTCCATACGAAACGTAGAGCGAGGAGATCAGGATGAGCACCACCGAGCCAGTGGCCGACAACGGCGTCAACGTCGAGCATCTGCTGGGCGCCCGCACCGCGCTGACCGACGCCCCCGAGGCGGCCGAGTTCACATGGCGCGCGTCGACCGAGTGGGTCCGCGGCACCCGCACCGAGACCACGGTGGACGACTACTCGGGGCTGGGCGAGACCCACAGCCACAAGACGAGCTTCAGCTACACCGCCGACCACCCCGAGGTGTTCGCGTCCGAGGACAACGGCCCGACCCCGGTCGAGTACGTCCTCGTCGGGCTGACGACCTGCCTGACCGCCGGCGTGGCGGCCGTCGCTCAGAACCGCAACATCCAGCTGAAGTCGGTGAAGGCCAGCATCGAGGGCGACATGAACATCCTCGGCATCCTCGGCGGCGATCCCGAGGTGCGCAACGGCTTCAACGACATCCGCGTCCACTTCGACATCGACGCCGACGCCTCCCCCGAGGACATCGAGGCGCTCGTGGCGCAGTCGCAGAAGCGCTCCGCGGTCTTCGACGTCGTCACGAACCCGTCGAACGTCAGCGTCTCGGTCAACTGATCGCGCGCACAGCGTGACGCAGGTACCTGTCGTCGTCATCGGGGCCGGCCATGCCGGCCTCGCGGTCAGCCACGTCCTCACCGGCCGCGGTGTCGAGCACGTCGTGCTCGAGCGGGGCGAGATCGCCAACACCTGGAGGACCGAGCGCTGGGACTCGCTCCGGCTGCTCACCCCGAACTGGCTGACGCGGCTGCCCGGTCTGACGTACGACGGGGACGATCCGGACGGCTACATGGCCGTCGACGAGCTGATCGGGTTCATCGAGCGCTACGCCGAGCACACTGACGCGCCCGTGCGGACTCAGGCGGAGGTGACCTCCGTCGCCCCAGGCGACGCGGGCTACGTCGTGACGACGACCGACAGCACCTGGGAGGCGCAGGCCGTGGTGCTCGCGACGGGCGCCTTCAACCGCCCCAAGGTCCCCGCCGTCGCAGCGGCGCTGCCCGACGATCTCGACCAGGTCACGACGCTCGACTACAAGCGGCCCGGCGGGCTGCGCCCAGGTCGCGTCCTGGTGGTCGGCGCCTCGGCCACCGGCCTGCAGATCGCCGACGAGCTGCTGCGCTCCGGCCGCGAGGTCACCATCGCGGTCGGCGAGCACGTGCGCATGCCGAGGACGTACCGGGGCCGCGACATCATGTGGTGGATGGACCGGATCGGGCGCCTCGACGAGCGCTACGACCAGGTCGACGACCTCGTCCGCGCCCGCCACGTCCCGTCCCCGCAGCTCGTCGGGACGCCGGACCACTCCGACCTCGACCTCAACGCCCTCACGGCGCGCGGCGCCGAGCTCGTCGGGCGCCTCGCCGCGGTGCGGGACGGGCACGCGCTCTTCTCCGGATCGCTGCGCAACGTCTGCAACCTCGCCGACCTCAAGCTGGTCCGGCTGCTGGACACGATCGACGCGCGCGCCACGGCGGAT
>Ga0268266_10007175_pt1 | contig 10096 bp, 8 predicted proteins | sample KBSS13metaG_FD_190356 | JGI IMG/M metagenome (GOLD analysis project Ga0268266, IMG submission 190356) | Switchgrass rhizosphere microbial communities from Kellogg Biological Station, Michigan, USA - KBS S1-3 metaG (SPAdes) (version 2) | ecosystem: Host-associated > Plants > Roots > Rhizosphere >... | reverse complement strand
CCGCGAGCCGTTGCGCCTTTTCGCCGGCGCACCAGGACCGCCGGGCTTGTGCCCGCCGAATTTATGTCCCGGCTTGCCGTGACGATGACCGTGCGGACGGCGCGGCTCTTCAGCGGCGGCCTTCTGGGCTTCGGTCAATTCCGGCAGATCGTGCGGCAGGGCCGTGATCTTGTTGCGGGTCAGACGCTCGATATCGCGCAGATATTCGCGCTCCGAGGAATCGCAGAACGAGATCGCGATGCCCTGCCCGCCCGCACGCGCGGTGCGGCCGATGCGGTGGACATAGCTTTCCGGCTCGTTGGGCAGCTCGAAATTGATCACATGCGAAATGTCGTCGATGTCGATGCCGCGGGCGGCAATATCAGTCGCCACCAGCACGCGCGCCTTGCCGGTGCGGAACAATTCCAAAGCGCGCTGGCGGGCGTTCTGGCTCTTGTTGCCGTGAATGGCTTCCGCCACCACGCCGGTCTTGCTGAGATGCTCGGCGACGCGGTTGGCGCCATGCTTGGTGCGGGTGAAGACGATGACGCGGTTCATCGCTTCATCCTTCAACAGCGCGCTGAGCAGCTGGCGCTTTTGCGGCATCGGCACATAGTAAAGTTTCTGCTCGATACGGTCGGCGGTCTTGCCCTGGGGCGTGACTTCGATCCGCTCCGGCGATTTCAACATGTCGCCCACCAGCTTGACGATATCGTCCGGCATGGTGGCGGAGAACAGCATCGACTGCCGCTCGCGCGGCAGATGCGCCACGATCTTACGGACATCGCGGATGAAGCCCATGTCCAGCATGCGGTCGGCTTCATCGACGATGAAGACCTGAACCGCATCCAGGCGGATATGCTTCTGCTGCACCAGGTCCAGCAGACGGCCCGGCGTCGCCACCAGGATATCGACGCCATTCTTCATGGCATTGACCTGGGCATTCTGGCTGACGCCGCCCAGGATGACGGCGCGCTTGAGGTTGAGGAATTTTCCGTAGATCCGAAGGCTGTCTTCGATCTGCACGGCCAGTTCGCGGGTCGGCGCCAGAATCAGGGCCTTGGCTTCGCGCGGGCGGGGCGGCACATGGCCGATGGAAAGCTTCTGCAGCAGGGGCAGGCCGAACGCGGCGGTCTTGCCGGTGCCGGTCTGGGCAATGCCCAAGAGGTCGCGGCCCGCCAGCAGCGCCGGGATGATCGGGGTCGGGTGGGTGTAATTTTCCGCGGCCAGGGCACGGAGGATCGGCTCGGCAACGCCAAGCGAGGCAAAAGTTACGTCAGTCACAATAGTCCTTAAAACCGGAAGTCCGCGCGCGCCCAAACCAAATGGACAAGCACGGGGGAACGGCTGTTGCCGTCTTCCACGCACACTGGAGGGAACGGAGGTTCGAGATAGTCCCGGCAATGACGGCCATTCAGGCCTTTGTGCGGTCGCACGGGAATGGGGGCTATATCTGCGCCAAGCCCTTTAAAGTCAAGTAAATTTCGCATTGCAGCAAAAAAGCCAGGCTTTCTGCGGCAGCAACCTTCTCTTAACCTCGCTTGCGGCTTTCGTGTTTCTGTAGTCATCATAGCGGATAGCGCCCTGCCCGCAGCCGGACGTGGGGGCGTTCTGTTATCAGCCGGCTTGGGTGTGGCGTCGGTTCATATGGCTCATTACGACAATGAAGGCTCCCTCGCGCGGACTTCCGCGACGGGCAAAGTGAAGTGGTTCAACGCGACCAAAGGGTATTGCTTTGTCACCCTGAATGATGGGGGCGACGCTTTTTGCCATGCCTCCGCGCTGCAGGCGGTCGGGCACAGCGAAGTGCCCCAAGGCGCCACCATCGTCTGCGACCTGGCGGATTCCCAGCGCGGCCTGCAGGTGGTCAACGTCCACAGCGTCGATCTTTCCACCGCGGAGGCATCCTCGCCGCGCGGCCCCCGCCGGGATTTCGGCGGCGGCGGCGACCGTTTCGGCGGCGGGGATCGTTTTGGCGGGGGCGACCGCTTCGGCGGGGATCGTTTCGGCGGACGCGGCGGCTATCGCGACAACAATGCGCCCTCCGGTCCCATGGTCGAAGGCAAGGTCAAGTTCTTCAACGATCAAAAGGGCTTCGGCTTTGTGATGCCGGATTCCGGCTCGGGCGACATCTATCTGCATGCCAGCGCATTGCGCCGCTCAGGCGTCCAGGCCGTCGAGCCGGATCAACGGATTCGATATTCCACGCGCCAAGGTAACAAAGGCGTCGAAGTCGATCGGGTAGAGATTATCTGATCGCACGGATCTTTTGGCGCTTGGCGTCGTCGCGCGTGCTCACGTGCTAACGCACGCTCCGCGCGACGCTCCTAGCCAATCACCAAAATCTCTCGTGCTGGGTCCGGGGACTTTCAGCTAAGCCGGTACAGCTTTCGCGATGCCGGGCGCGACGTCGGGATCGTTCTCGACTTCCTTCAGCTTCTCGCGGGCGGCGGCGGCTTCGCGCTGCTTGTTCCACATCGAAGCGTAATGGCCATGCATCGCCAAGAGTTCGGAATGGCGGCCCCGTTCGATGATCCGCCCTTGATCCAGCACCAGGATCTCGTCGGCATCGATCACTGTGGAGAGACGATGCGCAATGACCAGGGTTGTGCGGCCGCGCGACACATCGCTGAGCGCGCCCTGGATTTCCCGCTCCGTACCCGTATCCAGTGCGCTGGTCGCTTCGTCCAGCAACAGAATCGGCGGATTCTTCAAGATGGTGCGGGCGATAGCGACGCGCTGCTTTTCGCCGCCCGAAAGCTTGAGCCCCCGCTCGCCCACCATCGCTTCATAGCCTTGGGGCAGATTGACGATGAATTTGTCGATTTGCGCCAGCCGCGCCGCCTCGCGGATATCGGCTTCGCTGGCGCCGATCCGGCCGTAGGCGATGTTGTAGCGGACGGTGTCGTTGAACAGCACCGTATCCTGCGGAACGATGCCGATGGCGGCACGCAAGCTTGTCTGGGTGATGTCGCGAATGTCCTGACCGTCGATGGTCACCTTGCCTTCGCGGATATCATAGAAGCGATAAAGGATGCGGCTGATGGTGGATTTTCCGGCGCCGGACGGGCCCACCACCGCGACGGTCTTGCCGGCCGGCACTGTAAAGCTGATGCCTTTGAGCACCGTGCGTTCGGGATCGTAGTTGAAAACCACATTGTCAAAGCGGATCTCACCGCCGGACACCTGCAATGGTTTTGCATCCGGCTTGTCGGTGACTTCGCGCGGCTGGTTGAGCAGGCGGAACATGGCTTCCATGTCCACCAGTCCTTGGGTGATTTCGCGGTAGACTGTGCCGAGCAGATTCAGGGGCTGATAGAGCTGGATCAGAATCGCGTTTCCGGCCACGAACAGGCCGATGGAAAACTGCCCGCGGGAAATGCCCACCGCCGTCAGCGCCATCACCGCGCCCAGACCAATGGCCATGATCGCGGCCTGGCCGGTATTGAGAACAGACAGTGAAATCTGAGATTGAATCGAAGCCTTAGAGAATTTCTCCATCGAGACGTCGTAGCGCTTGGTCTCGTGAACCTCGTTGTTGAAATATTTAACGGTCTCGAAATTCAGCAGACTGTCCACCGCCTTGGTGTTGGCATCGGTATCCGACTGGTTCATTTCCCGCCGGTACTGAATGCGCCAGCGGGTGATCCAGAAAGTGAACCAGACATAAGCGATCACCATGATGACGGTGGAAATCGCCACCCATATGTTCAGATCGATCAAGAGAATTGCGGTGTAGAAACCCAGCAGCAGGATGGTGGGAAAGATGCTGAACAGCGCAAAGGACAGGAGCGTATCGATGCCCTTGATACCGCGCTCGATCACGCGCGACAGACCGCCAGTCTTGCGCTCCAGGTGAAAGCGCAGGGAAAGCGTATGAACATGGGCGAAGGTCTCGACCGCCACTTCGCGCATGGCGTGATACTGAACCTTGGCGAAGATGCCATCGCGCAACTGGGCAAAAGCCTGCATCATGATGCGTGAAATCGCATAGGACGCGATCAGCGACAGCACAGAGCCGATGGCAATGTTGGCGGGGGTGGGCCGAAGCTGGTCCACGGCCCAGCCGAAGATCAGGGGTGAGACGCTGGTGAAGCCGGTGGCCAGCACCAGAAAGACCACGGAGACCAGAACCCGTGCCCGCAGATCCGGCCGGTTCTTGGGCCACAGATAGGGCATCAAGGTCCAAAGCGGCCGGAAGGATGGCGCGCCGTCACCTTCTTCCACCGCCGACCGTGCCATCTACCGCCCCATATTGGCGCCACCGAAGGTGACGTAACCCGCAACAAGCGCGATCAGCGCGATCGCACTCAGAATCAAAAGCCAGCGCGGCACGAAAATCTCCGTAACAGGAATGTCATGCCAGCCCCGGCAACGACACTTGGTGGTTGCCCCTTGCAAACGCAATAGGCCGTTCTTTGGTTTAACAATCGCTCGCCCATACGCTGCCGCTATGGGCCCCGCCGACGCTCTTTCGAAGGTCGCTCCGGCTCACGCCGACGCTCTTGGTTTAAAGACCGAACCTGTTTAGGAAGATGCCGCCCCCCACGCAACCCCAATGGCGACATGGATCCCAAGCAAAAACCTGCCATTTGCGTATTCTGCGGCTCGTCCTATGGCAACGATCCCGCCTTTCGCGACGTGGCCCGCGCGATCGGCACGGGGATCGCAAAGGCCGGCTGGTCGATGGTGTTCGGCGGCGGCGGTAATGGATTAATGGGCGATGTTGCCCGCGCGGCACAGGCGGGCGGTGCGGCCGTCCAGGGAATCATTCCCGCCTTTCTTCAGGCGCTGGAACCCCCGATATCGCCCGAAGAACGGCTGATCGTGACCCCGCACATGCAGGAGCGCAAAACTCTGATGCTGCAGATGTCCGACGCCTTCGTGGTGCTGCCGGGCGGATTGGGCACTTTCGACGAATTCTTCGAGGTCGCGGTCGAAGCCCAGCTGGGCGTGCACGAAAAGCCCATCGTGGTGGTCAATGTGAATGGCTACTACAACGCCCTGGATGCCATGCTGCATGCCACGGTCGAAGCCGGATTGGCCCGCGAGAAAATTCTCAAACTCTATTATCTCGCCGACGGGCCGGAAGATGCGCTGAAGATCTTGGAGGGACGCCTCAATGCCTGATGCCGCAGCGCCGATCACCTTCGACGATTTCCTGAAAGTCGATATCCGCGTCGGCACCATCATCGCCGCCGAACCTTTTCCCGAAGCGCGCAAACCCGCGATCAAACTCACCATCGACTTCGGAAACGAAATCGGTACCCGCCGCTCCTCCGCCCAGATCACGCGCTACTACACGCCGGACGCTCTGGTGGGAAAACAGGTGGTGGCGGTGGTGAATTTTCCGCCCCGCCAGATCGGTCCATTCATGTCGCAGGTGCTGACCCTGGGCGTGCCCGACGAAACCGGCGAAGTGGTGCTGCTGCATCCGTCTCTTCCCGTGCCCAATGGCGGGCGAATGTTCTAAAAAGAAACGGCGCCCTTTCGAGCGCCGTTTCCGTGATCATCATACCGAAAAGCGATCAACCCGCGGGCGCGGCCTGCGGAATGTGGATGTGCGCGGCAGGCGTGCCAGCGCGCATCAGCCAGGGTGTGCCCTTCTCGGTCGGCTGGGTGGGAAGGCCTGTCGCCTCCGCGGTCATGTTCGGAACCAGAACCACCCACATGCCGCGGGCGCTCGCCTCGGTCTTGCCCATCAGCATGTACATGGCGGTGCCGGTCGGCGGCGCCTTCAGCTTGCCCGACGCCATCGCGGCCTGCGTGTCGGCGGCCAATGCCTTGGCATCCTTGCCGCTGGCGCGTTCCTTGGCCTCGAAATCACGTTGCGCGCGCAGGGCCGAGCCATAGCAATTGACGGAATAACTGTCGGTCTGCCGGTTGGGCGTGCAGACGATGCCGTTCTTGCCTTCGCGCAGGACCATCGGATCGCCCTTGGCGTCGTAACTCACCACCGTCGCGTCGGCGCGCAGTCCCTCAGGTGCCGCCTTCACGGCCTGCGCGATCATTTCGTCCTTGGACATGGTCTGCGCCATGGCGCCGGTCGCGCCCAGCAGCATCGCCGCCGAAATCATCAATACAAGTTTCATTCCCAGATCTCCTCCATGAGTCGTTTTTGGTGTTTTGACGAATAATCATAACGCGTTTGCCAAGCATCCGAAAGCGGAAGCGGAACAAAAGGAAAGCCTCCTATCTCCCAAAACAAAACACGGCGCCTTTTGAGGGGCGCCGTGTCCTGTGTCGCGGCCGTGAGGCCGAAACGTCATACGATCATTACATGGGCTTCGGCGGCGGCGGCGGCATGTCGTCCATGTTCGCCGACTGCGGCATCATGATGTGCGCGCCGGGCGTGCCCGAACGCATCATCCAGGGCGACGAGGTGTTCATGCGCTTGGTGGGAAGGCCGAGATCTTCGCCCTTCACATTCGGCATCAACACGACCCACATCGAACGGGCTTCCGCCATCGTCTTGCCGCTGCGGCCATAGATGGTGGTGCCGGCCGGAGCGCGCGTGAGCTTGCCCGAGGCATAGGCGGCGTCGGTGTCGGCGCCGATTGCCTTGGCGTCCTTGCCTTCAGCCTTTGCCTTCGCGGTGAAATCCGACGCGGCGCGCAGAGCGTTGCCACGGCAGCTCACATTGAAGCCTTCGGCGGTGGAGAGGTCGGCGCAGAAGATGTTGTTGTTGCCTTCGCGCAGAACCTGCGGCAGGCCCTTGCTGTCATAGGCAATGACGGTCGCGCCATCGCGCAGCGCCGCCGGCAGCGCCGACGTCGCGGTCTTGATCTGCTCTTCCTTGGACTTCATGCCTTGAGCCGTCGCGACACTGGCAAACGATGCCGTCAGCGCCACAGCGGCAGCCATCGTCAGTAAACCCTTCATTTGTTTTTTCTCCCTTGAATTCATTATCCCCAGGGGGCCCTGGATCGCCGCGGACAATAGCGCGTTTGTGTCGCCGCCGGAAGCGGGGAGTTACTCGTAATTCCCCGCAATCGAAGGGGAAAAAGCCGAAACGTCTCAAGACTATGTCAGAAAGATCGCAGCGCGGCGTGTAACCGGAGCGGGACCGGCAACGAAGCAGCGGTTACGGGACGATGCCCTCTTTGTAGAGCTTGTAGGTGATGGAATCAGTCAAAGCCTCGAAAGAGGCGTCCACGATGTTCGCCGACACGCCCACGGTGGACCAGCGCTGACCCTTGCCGTCGATGCTTTCGATCATCACCCGGGTCACCGCTTCGGTGCCGCTGGTGAGAATGCGCACTTTAAAGTCCGCCAGTCTGAGATCGCCGATCGCCGAGGAATATTTCCCGAAATCTTTCCGCAGCGCCGCGTCCAGCGCGTTGACCGGACCGTTTCCGGTGGCGACGCTGTGAATCTCTTCCCCCGCCACGTGAAGCTTGACCACGCCCTCGGAAACGCTGACCAGCTCGCCCCGCGAATTGCGGCGGCGCTCGACACTGACGCGGAAACTTTCGACCGTGAAATAATCCGGCACCTGCCCCAGCGCCCGGCGTGCCATCAGTTCGAACGAGGCATCGGCGCCGTCATAAGCATAGCCCAGATATTCGCGTTGCTTGACTTCATCGAGCAGGCGCGAGACCCGCGCATCCTTGGCGTCGATCTCGATCCCGACTTCCGCCAGCCGCGCCAGAACGTTGGATCGGCCCGATTGATCCGATACCGGAATGATGCGCTTGTTGCCGACCGATTCCGGCACCACATGCTCATAGGTGCGTGGATCCTTCAGCACGGCGGAGGAATGAAGCCCGCCCTTGTGCGCGAAGGCCGACAACCCGACATAGGGCGAATGCCGCCCCGGCGCGCGGTTGAGAATTTCATCCAGCATCCGCGACACCCGTGTGATGTGCGCCAACTGCTCTTGATTGACCCCGATCTCGAACTGCGAGGCGTACGGTTCTTTCAGAAGCAGGGTGGGGATCAGCGAGCAGAGATTGGCATTGCCGCAGCGTTCGCCCAGCCCATTCAAGGTGCCTTGAATCTGGCGCACACCGCCGCGCAGCGCCGCCAGGCTCACCGCCACCCCCTGCCCGGTGTCATCATGGGCATGAATGCCCAGCGCCGCGCCCGGCAGTTTCGCCTTCACCTCGGAAACGATGCGATAAACATCTTCCGGCAAGGTGCCGCCATTGGTATCGCACAGCACGATCCAGCGCGCGCCCGCTTGATGGGCAGCCGTGATGCAGGCCATGGCGTAATCCGGATTGGCCTTGTAGCCGTCGAAGAAATGTTCCGCATCGAGCATCGGTTCGCGCTTCTTGGCCACCACCGCTTCGATGGAGCGGGCGATATTGTCGATATTCTCTTCGCGGGGAATTTCCAGCGCGACATCGACCTGATAATCCCAGCTCTTGCCCACCAGACAGACGGCATCGACTGGTGCGTCGATCACCGGCGCCAGCGCGGGATCGTTGGCGGCGCTGCGGCCCGACCGTTTTGTCATGCCGAACGACGTGAAACGGGCACGCTTCAAAGGCGGACGCTCGGCGAAAAACGCAGTATCGGTGGGATTGGCGCCGGGCCAACCGCCTTCGATGTAATCGATGCCGAGGCCATCCAGCGCCAGTGCTATCTGACGCTTGTCTTCGACGGAGAAATCGACCCCTTGCGTCTGCGCCCCATCGCGCAAGGTGGTGTCGAAGAGATAGAGCCGTTCCTTGGTCATTTTCGAACTTCCCAGGTCGTGCCTTGCGGCCCGTCCTTCAATACAATGCCCTTGGCAAACAGATCGTCACGGATGCGGTCGCTTTCCGCGAAATTCTTGGCGGCACGCGCCGCCTTGCGGGCGATGATGGCGTCGGCGATGGCGACTTCATCGACTTTCGTTTTCGCCGAAATCTTCATCTGCACATTCGAGAAGCCCAGAAATCCCAGACCTCCGGCCAGCGCCAGCGGCTCCGCCTGGTGCAACGAGGCGATGGCGGCAGGCGTGTTGAGATCGTCGCGCAGAGCAGTCAGAAATTCCGCATTGGGGGCCGGATCGGCCAACGGCTCCGTAACCTCATACCAGCGCTCCAAGGTCTTCCAGCTTTCGCGCAACCCATCGAGCGTGAAATCGATCGGCTGGCGATAATGGCTGCGCAGCATGTTGAAGCGCAGTACCTCGCCCGGCCAATCGGCCAGAAGATCGCGGATGGTGAAGAAATTTCCCGCCGACTTGGACATCTTCTCGCCGTTTACCTGCAGGAAGCCATTATGCATCCAGATTTTCGCCAGAGGATGATCGCGATGGGCCCCCTCGCTCTGGGCGATCTCATTCTCATGATGGGGAAACATCAGGTCGATGCCGCCGCTATGAATATCGAAGGTCCGGCCCAGATATTTTCCCGCCATGGCGGAGCATTCGATGTGCCAGCCCGGCCGGCCCCGGCTCCAGGGCGAATCCCAGCCCGGCTCGTTCGCGGCTGACGGCTTCCACAGCACGAAATCCATTGCGCCTTTCTTATAGGGCGCCACTTCCACCCGTGCGCCCGCGATCATCTCGTCCAAGGAACGGCGCGACAGCTTGCCGTAATCGGCTTTCGACGAAACATCGAACAACACATGCCCGTCCGCCGCGTAAGCATGACCGGCGGCGATCAACTGTTCGATGATCGCCACCATTTCGGCGATATGTTCGGTGGCGCGGGGCGTCACGCTGGGCGTCAGGCATCCCAGCGCGCCCACATCCTCGGCATAAATGCGCGCGGTTTCTTCCGTCAGTTCGCGGATCGAGATGCCGCGTTCGGCAGCGCGCGCGTTGATCTTGTCGTCCACGTCGGTGATGTTGCGGACATAGGTGACATGGGCGTCGCCGAATTCATGGCGCAGCAGCCGGAACAGAAGATCGAACACGATCGCCGGGCGCGCATTGCCGATATGGGCGAAGTCGTAAACCGTCGGCCCGCACACATACATGCGGACATTCTTCGCCTCCAGGGGGATGAAATCCTCCTTGGTCTTGGTCAGGCTATTGAACAAACGCACAGTCATGGGGATCCACCGGGAAGGTGCTGAACTTGGCAAATTGTGGGGGCGAGCAGAAGGGTTTTTGCGGGCTTAGCCGCAAATCGAAATCCGGATAATGACGATCGAGAACGTCACGCGGTTTTTCCTTCCA
>Ga0268266_10007171_pt1 | contig 10099 bp, 6 predicted proteins | sample KBSS13metaG_FD_190356 | JGI IMG/M metagenome (GOLD analysis project Ga0268266, IMG submission 190356) | Switchgrass rhizosphere microbial communities from Kellogg Biological Station, Michigan, USA - KBS S1-3 metaG (SPAdes) (version 2) | ecosystem: Host-associated > Plants > Roots > Rhizosphere >... | reverse complement strand
ACCGGCGGAGAGGTGAAGAACGCGACCTATCGCAATCATGAGGGCCACGCCGAGGCGATCGAGATCATCTTCGATCCGGCGAAAACGAGCTACCGGACGATGCTGGAGTTCTTCTTCCAGATCCACGATCCCACCACGCTCAACCGTCAGGGCAATGACTGGGGCACGAGCTATCGCTCCGCGATCTTCACGACGAGCGACGAGCAGAGGCGGATCGCGGAAGACACGATCGCCGACGTCGAGGCCTCGCATCTGTGGCCCGGCAAAGTGGTGACCGAAGTCACGCCCGCCGGCGATTTCTGGGAGGCCGAGCCGGAGCACCAGGATTATCTCGAACGTTATCCGGACGGCTACACCTGTCACTTCATCCGGCCGGGCTGGAAGCTGCCGCGGCCCGCGGCCGCCGTGGGAGGCTAGACCGCATCGTCGCGCATGGTCGGGGGACAGGCCGAGCGGTGAGCCTCAGCTCCGGAGCTGCGCGATCAGACCTTTGGCCTCGCGCATGTCGGCGGTGCGGGATCCCTCGGTCAGCGGCCGGCAAATGGTTTCCAGAACCTCAAGCGCCTCTGCATCGCGGCCTTGTCCCAGCCTGAACCGGGCAAGGCTGATGGCGCATCTCAGCTCCCACGATCGCGCGCCCTGCTGCGTTGCGATGTCCATCGCCTCGCGAAAAGCCGCTTCGGCGGCGGGCAGGCCCTTCGTCTGCTTGAGCATCAATTCGGCCTTGATGCGGATCAGCTCCGGCAGATACCAGCGCTCCTGGCGGTCGTTGCAACGCGCCAGGATGTCCTCGATCATCTCCAGGCCGCGATCAGCCTGGTCGGCCTCGCCGAAACACGCGGCGAGTTCACCAAGCAGAGGAAGAAAGCGCGGCAGGAAGCGCGCATCGCCGGCGCGGTTGAGCTCTTCGCGCAGCAGCGGCAGGCCGGTCGCGGCGTCGCCGCGCTTGGCGACGACTGCCGCGTTGAAGGCGCGTGCCCACAGGCCCCACAGCCGGATCGCGTGCCGCTCGGCGTGTTCGAGCAGCTCGGTGCCGTGGCGTTCCGCGGCGTCGAAATCGCCGGCCCAGAAGGCGATCGGGCAGGCCGCCTGACCCAGCACGCTGCAGAAGGTCAGCGCGTGGCCGTTGGCGAGGCCTTCCTCGATGTTTCTCGCGGCCAGCGCCTGCGCCTGGTCGGCGAGGCCTTGCAGCCAGAGAATGCGGGCCCGGAAATATTGCGTCGATATCCTGAGGTCGAGCGGGAATATCTTCGGCTTCTCCGCCAGCACATGCAGCGACGCGTTCACCCGGTCGATACACTCCCGCGCGTCGTTCTGGTCACCGAGATAATGCAGCGCGACGGCCATCAGCCGGTCGCCCAGCATGAGGTCGGACTTGTCGTGAGAATTCGCCGCCGCGTTCGCAAAACGATCGGCGAGTGCGCGGGCCTTGCCGAACTGTCCGTTGTTGAACTGGTCGATGCACAGGCCCCAGAGCGCGCGCAGGCGAAAGTCCTTGTCGTCGAGCCTGTCGGCGAGCTCGAGCGTCGTCTCGAGGATCGGACGCGCTTCGCGCGCACGGCCCTCGCCATACATCAGCGACCAGCCGAGCGCCGACAGGAGCTGCATGCGGACGCGGTCGTCGCCGCCGTCTCCGAGCGCGGCGAGTGCCGTTCTCGTGCGCTCGCGGCATTCGGCGAACAGCGAAAGCCGCACCCACAGCGTGACCGCGGCGGCCGTCAGCGCGATTCCCAACGCCGGATCGCCGTCAGGCCCGAAGGCCCAGTCCAGCGCGGCGCGCACATTGTCCAGCTCCGCGCCGTAGACGTGCAGCCATTCGGGCAGCGGCGTCGACGTGTCGGCCTCGGCGCGCTCGAAGAAATCGCGAAAATGCTCGGCATGGCGCCGCGCGAACTGCCTGGTTTCACCGAGCTCGTTGAGCTTGCCATGCGCGTAGGTGCGCGTGGTGTCGAGCAGGCGATAGCGCAGCGTGCGCGAGCCCGACGGCGAGATCAGCGATTTGGTGACCAGGCTGTCGATCGCCTCTAAAGTCTCCGATTCGCTGACGCCGTCGCCGGCCGCGACCGTGGCAGCGGCCTCCGGCGCGAAGGGCCCGGCGAATACCGACAGTCGCCGCAAGGTGGCGCTCTCGGCCGCGGGCAGCAGGTCGTAGCTCCAGTCGAGGGCTGCGGCGAGTGTCTGGTGCCGCGGCACGGCCGTGCGCCGTCCGCGCCATTGCAGCGAAAAACGGCTGTCGAGCAGGGAAGCCGTGCCTGCGATGCCATAGGCATTGACGCGGCCCGCCGCGAGCTCGATTGCGAGCGCGATGCCGTCGAGCCGCCGGCAGATGCTCGCGACCAGCGGGGCCTCCTCCGCGCTGAGCTGGAACGGACCCGAGCTCTGCGCGATACGCTCGACGAAGAGCTGGGCCGCGGGGTAGGTGAGCACGTCGGTGACGCTCAAATCCTCGCGCTCCGGCGGACAATCCAGCGGGAAGAGGCGGAAGATGCGCTCGCCTTCGCTCCGGAACGACTCGCGGCTGGTCGCAAGAACGCGAAGCAGCGGTGCTTCGCGAACGAAGCGCTCGACCAGCGGGGCCAACGCATCCAGCACATGCTCGCAACTGTCGAAGATCAGCAGGGCGGGGCCGGCCTTCAGGAACGTCAGCAGCGCCGGCGTCGGATCCTCAGCGCTGATGGTCAGTCCCAGCGCCGAGGCGATGGTCGTTGCGATATGGCTGGAATCCCGGAGCGGACCGAAATCGACAAAGAAGACGCGCCCGCCGAAATCCGCCGAGCGGCGATGCCCGACGGTAACGGCGACCGCGGTCTTGCCGATGCCGCCCGGGCCGACCACGGTCATGAAGCGATGGAGCGACAGTCCATTCGAGATCTTCTCGATGACCTCTTCGCGTCCGACCATCTTCGCGAGCTGAATCGGCAGGGAGCGAAGGGGCGCGATATCGACGGAGACGGGCGCGGTTGGCGCAACCGGCGGGGCCGCTTGCGCGAGCGAGGCGACGAAGCAATAGCCGCGGCCGGGTACGTTGACGACATAACGGGCCGACTTGCCGGTATCGCCGAGTGCCTTGCGCAGCGCCGCGACGTGGAAGCGAAGACTGCCCTCGTCGACATTGACGTCGGCCCAGATGCGCTTGACCAGCTCTCTCTTGTCGACGACTTCGCCGGGGCGCTCGGCCAGGAAGATGAGAATATCGAGCGCACGGCCGCCGACATGAAGCGGCGCTCCGTCCTTCTCCAAGAGCCGGGACTTTGGAAACAGTCGAAATGGCCCAAATGAAACGGCCGAGTCTTCGTTATTTTGAGCTGGCACGCGCCGTTGCCCTCTCGGCGGGAGTCAAAAAGTATGACTTTCTGGTTTATCAGAACGAGGCGTACAGTAAACTGGCTGAAAGGCGTGGGCAGGTCTGGCAGCCCTGCGTGGACAGCTTGGGTCGGTTGGTTCGTTGAAATAACGCTTGAAAAGGAACGACTTAGGTCCCCGTCGTCGCGGTGGTGCCTGGGCTCTTACCCGGACGGAGCATTGACGGCGGTCGCGAATTGCTGCGATCGGACGATCCGGGAGCCGTTCCCACCTCGACAGTGCCTAGTGACGCGCGGAATTGTGACATGCCTTCCTTCTCGCGGCGACGATTCGTCCATGCGCTCTCGGGCGCAGCGGCGCTGGCGGCCGTGCCGCGCAGCGGACAAGCCGCTGAATATCCGTCTCGTCCCATTCGCCTCGTGCTTCCATATGGAGCCGGTGGAGCGGGGGACCAGATCGGGCGTCCCTGGGTCGACAAGATGTCATCGCTGCTTGGGCCGACCTTCGTGGAATATATCGGTGGCGCAGGCGGCGCGATCGGGGCTGCCACGGTCGCGCGCGAGGAGCCCGACGGCTATTCGCTGCTGCTCGGCAACGGCAGCACGCAGGTCATCATTCCCCTGACCTCGGCAAATCCCGGCTATTCCGTTGACGATTTCCGCGCCATCTACCGCCTGATCAGCACTGCGCTGGTCTTCGCCGTCCATCCCTCGGTGCCTGCCACTGACCTTCGCGGACTCATCGCCTACGCGAAGGCCAATTCGGGAAAGCTGTCCTACGGGACGCCGGGCATCGGCACCGGCAATCATCTGGTCGGCGAATCCTTCAAGCAGCAGGCCGGTGCGCTGGACATCGTCCATGTGCCGTATCGGGGCATTTCGCAGGCGACCAACGACCTCGCCGGTGGCCAGATCTCGCTCGTCATCGGCGTCATGTCCGACCAGTTGAAGCAACTGGGCGAGGCCGGGAAGGTCAGGCTGCTCGCGGTTACCAGCGAAAAGCGGCTGAGCGGTGCGCCGGAGATTCCGACCGCCGTCGAATCCGGCATGCCGGATCTCCGCTATGAGGGGTGGTTCGGCATCTTCGCACCCCGGCGCACCGACGATGCGATCATCGACCGGATCGCGCAGGCGACGCGCCTCGCCATGGCCGATCCGGCGCTTCAGGCAAACTACCGTGCCCAGGGCATCGAGCCGGACACCGAGTCAGGTCCCGACAAATTCCAGCGCATTATCGACGCGACGACGGCGAGTCTGGCGCCGGTGATCAAATCGATCGGATTGCGCAATCTGTAGGGCCGCTCACGCGTCGACCCGCGCTGTCTGACGCTGATCGGTCGTGACGATGCGCGCCGACAGCGTGACCAGACCCATCAGCGCCGCCAGCAGCCAGAATGCTGTCGGTAGCCCATCGAGACGTGCGACGAAGCCGACGCCGGCGGGACCGATCAGGATGCCGGCATAGCCCGCGGTGGTGATCGCCGCGACGGCAAGCCCCGTCGGCATCACGGTTTGCCTGGCTGCGCGGCGGAACAGCACCGGCACGAGGTTCGACGCACCGAGGCCGATGAGCAGGAAGCCGGCGACGGCGGCAGCCGCAACCGGAGCCGTCAGCAGGACCACAAAACCGGCGATAGCGATCAGGCTTCCCCAGACCAGGGTCGTGCGGTCGCCGATGCGTGCAACGACGGCGTCGCCGCCGAGCCGCCCGATCGTCATCGCGATCGAGAACACGATATAGCCGATCCCGCCCTGCGCCTCGGAGACGAGGCCCGCGCCGATGACGAGCAGCGCACCCCAGTCGAGCATCGCGCCTTCGACGAGGAAGGTGATGGCGCCGAGCAGCGCGAGCAGCAGCACGGAGCCGTGCGGAAGCACGAACAGCGGCCCGTCCTGCACCTGCACGGAACGAAGCAGGCGCGGTGTAGTGACCAGCATCGCGACCAGCATCAGCACGGAGCAGATCAGCGTGCAGGCGAGCGCGCCGAGCTGCAGCGAGAGCAGCGCGGTCATCAGGGCCGATCCGGCGAAGCCGCCGATGCTGAACAGTGCGTGGAATCCCGACATCAGCGGGCGCCCCGCATCGCGCTCCACCTCGACCGCGTGAATGTTCATGGCGACATCGATGGAGCCGAGCGCGGCGCCGAAGGCAAACAGCGCGACGGCCAGCGTTGCCGGCGTGTTCGCGACCGCCAGAAGCGGCAAGACCGCCGCCAGACCAAGCCCGCCCGCGATGATGATCGGCTTGCTGCCGTGGCGCGCGCTCATGATTCCGGTCAGCAGCATCGCAACGACCGAGCCAATGCCGAGGCTGAGCAGCAGCAGTCCGAGGACGCCGTCGTCGACGCCGAGCCGTGTCTTCGCGAACGGCACCAGCGGCGCCCAGCACGCGATCCCGAAGCCCGCAACGAGAAAAGCAAGCCGCGTCGCAAGGCGTGTCGCCGGCCGGTCGGCAGAAGGCATGAGAGCTCCGGGGAAGCGGAAGGAGGGCGCGGTCGACAAGCCCGACGATTGCCGCGACTTTATGTCCGGGGCGCGGAAAGGACTGTCGCCGGGAAGCGAGCACAGGAGGACATCGGCCCTGTTTCGCCGCCGCGTCAACCCTCTCCTGCGAAAATATTCCACTTTACCGAAATTCGGATTTGTCGTATGTATCGGGCATCCCGGCTCATCCTTGAGGGGCGGTCATGTGGTCGTCACGTTCGCGAGCCGGGCTTGCGGTGGACGCGGCAGCGTCGGGCATGAGAGTTAAAGGCAGGGCGGATTGCTCTCCGTGAGCCCGAAACTTCGTGCTGGACGAGCGGCGCTGTCAGGTTCGTCTCGTCTGTAAGTTTCCGGCTCCGTCGACAGGGCCGGGAAAACTGCGGCGAAATGGCGGGCCGTGCGTACGGCAAAACCGTGTGGTCCTGGCCGTCGTTGCTACGGTCAAGCTCTTGCGGATGCGGCAATCGCGTCAACCGGCGCGCTGTCGGCGACTTTCGCTGGAGTGAGGGAGGCCAGAGGGAACTCGGCTCCCGGGAGAGCACGGCATAAGCCGTCCAACCATCGCGCAGGGAAGGCCGAGTGATTGGCTACACCTGTATGCTGCTGTGCGGTTTTCTGCGTGTGCTTTTCGCGCAGCGGACCGCGGGTGCTGGCTGGCACCTGGCCTTCCCTGCGCCCTCTTGGCTTTGAGAGGGTGGAGTGATCAAGCAACACTCGGGCGATTTGAGCCGCGAGAGGGCGAAGGCGTGTCTGCAGGCTGAGATGCGAGTAGGAAGAGCCGGGGCCGAAGCAATGTTGCTGAATGCTGTCGGCTTCACGCGTCGAGGCGAAGTTCAGCGTGATTGCAGGTAACTCGTCTGGGGATCGGAGTTCGCTGCGGGAATCTGCCGAGGCTGGAATCCGGGCGTGTCCGTGGTGTTCAATGTCGATGAGGGCCCGCACCTGGACTTTGGCGATCGGCTACACGCTGAACGACGACACGCTCGACAACAACAAGAATCCTACCGACGGTTTGCTGGTCGACTTCAAGCAGGATTTCGCCGGCGCCGGCGGCGATGTCACTTATCTGAAGACGGCGCTTGACACGAAGTACTACACGCCGCTGGTGTCCGAGATCGTCAACGTGATCCACCTCCAGGGTGGCATCCTCAACAAGGTCGGCAATAACGATCTGCGCATGCTGGATCATTTCCAGATGGGGCCGAACCTCGTGCGCGGTTTCGCCTCCAACGGCATCGGTCCGCGCGACATCACGTACTACAATTACGGCTCCAACGGCGATGCGCTGGGCGGCACCAAATACTGGGGCGCGTCGATGGAGTTGCAGATGCCGTTCTGGTTCCTGCCGAAGGAAGCCGGCCTCAAGGGCGCGGTCTAATACGACATCGTCCAGGAGTTCAGGTTCGGAGGTGGCACCTCGTTCTAGGAGGCGACGTTGCGGCGGGAGGCTGCGGCAGGTGTCGTGCGTTTGTGAAAATCTGTGATGAACCTCCTGCGCGCGAGCGTGGACAGCTGTTGGCGAATGTCCGATAATGGTTGCTGCAAATTGCAGGACCCTGTGGCCTGCACTTGAGCTTCCACAGAAGGACGATTTCGATGACACAGGCAGGCGCCTACGGGCAGAGGCTTGGGGAGTTCCTGCGTCTGAAGGACGCGCCGCCCGCGCTGGTGGCGCGCTCGCTGCGCAGCGCCGAGCTTGCGGTCACCGAGACGCGCAATGACCATCCGGTGCCCGGCCTGTCCGGCTCGCTGGCCGCGGAGGATGCGTTTCTCGTCAGCCTGAAGCTGCACGACTACCCGGATTGCGAGCTCTGGGAGCACGGCAAATCCATCATGAAGGCGGACGTGCGCGCCGGCACGACCTATCTCTACGATCTCAAGAACGATCCGCGTTACGTGATCGACAAGCCGTTCCACTCGCTGTTCTTCTATATTCCACGATCGGCGCTCGACAGCATCGCCGAGCAGTGCAATGCGCCGCGGGTCGACGAGCTCGATTGTCAGATCGGCGTCGGCCATGACGACGGGGTGATCCGCCATATTGGCGCGTCGCTGCAGGAAGGCCTGCGCAGGCCGGACGAGGCCAATCAGCTCTTCGTCGACCACATGATGCTGGGTTTGACCGCCCATGTCGCCCAGACCTATGGCGGGCTTCAGCGCACGCCCGTGCTGTCGCGCGGTGGTCTCGCGCCCTGGCAGGCGAAGCGCGCCTGCGAGCGGCTCGAAGCGGACCTCGGCGGCAAGCTTTCGCTGCAGAAAGTCGCGGCCGAGCTCGATCTCTCGGTCAGCCATTTCTCGCGCGCGTTCCGGATCTCCGTCGGGCTGCCGCCGCACCAATGGCTGCTGCATCAGCGCGTGAAGGCCGCCAAGCAGCTGATGAGCGTCCGCGATCTGCCGTTGTCGGAGATTGCGATCTCGGCCGGGTTCGCCAACCAGAGTCACTTCACCCGCGTGTTCTCCTCGATCGTCGGCGTCAGCCCCGCAGCGTGGCGCCGCGAGGCGCTTGGTGCTTCGAGCGGCGAGGCGTGACGGCGGGCGAGCGTCAGCGGCGCTTCGCGAGTGAGATGGTGTAGGCCGCGCGCCGGGCTGCAAAGATCTCGTCCGGCGGGTGACCGATGCCGTCGGCGAGATTGGCCGGATTGAAAATGGAGGCGTCGCAGGCCTGGTCAGGCTCGAAGCCCGTGATCACGATGGTGCCGAGCCGCACCTCTTCGCGGCCGTCCTCATCCGGCCAGCGCATGGTGACGTCCATGGTGGGATCGCCGGGCCGGTCGAGCAGGGCCATCACGTTGAAGCGGACATGGCCCGCGGCGATCCGCGTGCCCAGATCATGGTGCAGGAAGTCGGCCGGCTTCGCCCTGGCTTCGTCCTCGCTCAGCGTGATCTCGCCGCCGGCAGGGGCGACCTTGAACTTGACGAAGCGCGTCTCGCCTTGCTCGTTCGTTGCCGGAAAGGCATGCACGCCCCAATAGGTCGTGCCGGCAAAGCTTCCGGGCAGCGGACGCGCGGCGATGTAGCTCGCCTGATTGAGCGTTTCGGGATTGGCCGCCGAAAACGCCTTCACTTTCGCCGCGTCCGGCTTGCCGTCCGCGCCCGGGATGCGCGCCTCGAGGAAGGCCAGCATCTGGTCGAGCGTTCGTGCAAAATGCACAGGCGCGCTCTCCACGAGAATATCCGAGCGGTGATCCACGTCGCCGAGCTTGAAGCTGAAGCCGCGCAGCACCAGATTGTTGGTGTCGGCGACGTCAGGATTGCCGCTGCCGACCGAGAAGCGTGCCAGCACGCGCGATGGTTTCGTAAAGCTCTGCGATCGCGTGACTTCGCCGGCCCGGTCCGACGGGGTGTAGGTGCCGCGAACGCACCGGCCCTTGGCGAAGCTCGCGCGGACCTTTGGCGGATTGCCGGCGACGGCCTTCAGGGCATCGACAATGGAGGCGGGCGTTGCGGCGGGGATCGGGGACATGGTGAGCCTTCTCGCGCGGGGCGGGGCAGGCTAGGCGTCGTGCGAAACAGCGTCTTTCCCAAACCGATCGGGCTTTGCACGATCCTGCTCAAGGCGCGCAAGATGGAAAGAATGCGATCGGGTGCGGCCCTGGCAGCCGGGTGCGGAAGGACCGCGTCCGGCTAAGCGCTGAGGATTCGCCGGCAGGCGTCGACGAACACCTGCGCACCGGTGACGATATCGGCGTCGGCGGTGTTTTCGGTCCAGTGATGGCTGATGCCGCCGATCGACGGCACGAACAGCATTGCCGCGGGCATCACGGTCGCGAGCATTTGCGCATCATGGCCGGCGCCGCTGGGGATGCGGATGGATCGTCCGCCGGCAAAGGCCTTGCTCGCGGCTTCGATCGCGTCCTGAAAACCGGCGTTCATCATGGCGGGCGCGCCGGTGCGCAGTTTCGTCACGGTGACGGCGCAGGGGCCCTTCGCGCTGACCTCGTCCGCCATCGTGCGCAGCAGCTCCTCCAGCCGCGCGATGACGGCCGGATTGTCGTCACGGATCTGGAACAACATCTCGGCTCCGCCCGGGATGATGCTCGGCGCGCCGGGGTCGAGCGTGATGCGACCGGTGGTCCAGACGGTGCGGGCTCCGCAGGCGCCCGGGAAACGCTTATCGATTGCCACGCAGAATTTCGCCAGTGCAAGGCCGGCATCCTTGCGCGCCGCCATGCGGGTGGTACCCGCATGGTTCTGCTCGCCGGTGAAATTGATGCGGTACTGCCAGATGCCGACGATGGAGGTGACGACGCCGATCGCCAGCTTGCCGCTTTCGAGCGTGTCGCCCTGCTCGATATGCGCCTCCAGATATCCGA
>Ga0268266_10007170_pt1 | contig 10100 bp, 10 predicted proteins | sample KBSS13metaG_FD_190356 | JGI IMG/M metagenome (GOLD analysis project Ga0268266, IMG submission 190356) | Switchgrass rhizosphere microbial communities from Kellogg Biological Station, Michigan, USA - KBS S1-3 metaG (SPAdes) (version 2) | ecosystem: Host-associated > Plants > Roots > Rhizosphere... | reverse complement strand
CGCTGTTCGGCAGAAGCTTCCGACCATTCCTCGGCGGTGTACTCACGCTCGGCCACGATGCCGCGCGCGCGGTTTGGGATCAGTTCGCGCAACGCCATCACCTGGTCCGGATCGAAGGACATGCCGACCGCCGGGCCGTCATACGCGGCGAGCACTTGCCCCATCCGCTTCACCAGCCGGCGGTCGCCGTCAAAATGGCTTTTGACCTCGATCACCAGCGGCACGCGGCCGGCGACCAGCGCACAGAGGTCGCCGAGCGTCATCATCCGCTCCGGCGTGTTCTTGAACGTGACGGCTTTCAGCTCGGCCACGGTCTTTTCGATCAGCTTGCCGGAGCCTTCGGTGAGGCGGCCGAGCACGCCGTCATGATGGACCATCGCTTCGCCGTCGGACGACAACTGGATGTCGCATTCGATGGAAAAATTGCCGTCGATGGCGGCTTGCGCCGCCGCCGGCATGTTTTCGACGATGCCGCGGTCGACGTCATGCAGACCGCGGTGGGCGACCGGCCGTGCCGTCAGCCAGTCCGGCGCACGCATGGCGACGCTCCGCTCAGGCGACTTCGAAGATGGCATCGACCTCGACGGCGGCGTCCGACGGCAGCGACGCGACGCCGACCGTGGTGCGGGAATGCCGGCCCTTGTCGCCGAAGGCCGTGACCATCAGGTCGGACGCGCCGTTGAGCACCTTGGGTCCGTCGAGGAAGTCGGGCGCGGAATTGATGAAGCCGCCGAGGCGGACGACGCGGACCACCTTGTCGAGATCGCCAAGCGCGGCCTTGACCTGCGACAGCAGATTGACGCCGCAGCCCTGTGCGGCCGCGTAGCCCTGTTCGATGGTGACGCCGGCGCCGAGCTTGCCCTTGGCGATCAGCTTGCCTTCGGCATTGGCGCAGACCTGGCCGGAGACGAACAGCAGATTGCCGGAGCGTACGAAGCCGACATAGTTCGCCATCGGGGTGCGCGGCTCGTTCAGCACGATGCCCTGTGCCGCCAGCTTCTGTTCGACCGTGCCCGCCATCTTGTTTCGCCTTTGATTGATATAACCGTCCCGATCCACGATCGGGCCGCATTGTTTCGCGCATCGCGCGGCCGGTTGCAAGATATCCCCTCATCGTCGTCACCCGCCTTGTGCGCAATTGCGCACTGGGGCGGGTGACCCAGTATTCCAGAGACGGTTGAGATCGATTGAGAGGCCGCGGCGTACTGGGTCCCCCGCTTTCGCGGAGGACGACAGTGGAGGGTGGCGCAACAGCGCGGGCCACTCGGCCACCCCCCGTAGAATGCCGGAAAGCGGGGCATCCAGCGCAAATTTCCTGCGTTTCCAGGGGGCCGCCCTAGTTGCGACGCAATAGGGCCATCACTAATGTAACGAATCCATATCGAGGAAAACACAGCACATGGCTTGCTCGTTTTCGGTTCCGGTTCGTGCGTTGGCGTTTTCGGCTGCGGCCGCCTGGCTCGCAGGATTTGCAAACGGACCGGCGCAGGCCGGCGCCAGCGGGCCGTTTCTGGCCCATCAGGCGCTCTATGAACTGAAGCTGGTCAAGTCGCGCGGCTCGAATGCGATTTCGGGTGCGCGCGGACGCATCCTCTACAATTTCTCGGGCAGCGCCTGCGAGGGCTATACTTCCGAATTCCGCCAGGTGTCGGAACTCGACAGCGGCGAGGGCAAGCTGACGCTGAGCGATTTGCGCTCACATTCCTGGGAAGACGCGGCGGGCAAGAGCTACCGCTTCAAGATTGACACCCGCATGAACGACACCGACGCCGCGCCGGTCGACGGCATGGCGGAACGGGTCGGCGACCGCATTACGGTCAAGCTGAAGACGCCGGTGGCGAAGACGTTCGAACTCGACGGCAAGATCGTATTCCCGACCGAGCAGATCCAGCACATCATCGCCGCCGCCCGCGAAGGCAAGTCGGTGTTGGAGTTGATGGTGTATGACGGCTCCGACAATGGCGAAAAAGTCTACAACACGCTGACGGTGATCGGACAACCCATCCCGGGCACCCGCGATATCGCAACCCCCGATCCCTCGACCGCCAACGACCAGATGAAGGCGCTGACCCGCTGGCCGGTGACGGTCAGCTATTACGACCGCGACGCCAAGAACAAGGAAGGCGAGCAGACGCCGGTCTACGCGATGTCGTTCGAGCTGTTCGAGAACGGCGTCTCGCGCGCGCTGGTGCTGGATTACAACGATTTTGTGATCGCGGGCGCGATGGGTCGTTTCGACGTCCGGGATTCCAAGCCCTGTAAGTGACCTTCGCTTCGTCATTGCGAGCGCAGCGAAGCAATCCACGCCTCGACTCGGGGATAGATGGATTGCTTCGCTCCGCTCGCAATGACGTAGAAATGCCCGTCTTATCCGGATAGGCTCGCGCCCCTCACGCACGTCAGGGAGCGCAACCATGAGCAAGCACCAACATCTCAAGCCGAGCGGGCTTCACAACAACCCGGCTTACTCGCACGTCGTCGTCGCTTCGGGCGCGCGCACGATCTACATCTCCGGGCAGGTAGCTACCGACGAGGAAGGCCGCGTGGTCGGCGAGGGCGACATCGCCGCGCAGACGACCCAGGTGATGCAAAATCTCGGTCTGGCGCTGAAGGCGGCCGGCGCGAGTTATTCCAACATTGTCAAGATCACCACCTTCGTCGTCGGCTACAAACCGGAACTCCGCCCCCTCATCGGCAAGGCGCGCTCGGCCTTCTTCGAAGGCATGGAGCCGCCGGCGAGCACGCTGGTGGGCGTATCTGCACTCGCGGCGCCGGAATGGCTGATCGAGATCGAGGCGGTGGCTGTCGCGGATTGACCTCGCTGCCCGCTCCGTCATTGCGAGGAGCGAAGCGACGAAACAATCCATCTATCCCCGAGTGGAGAGGTGGATTGCTTCGCTTCGCTCGCAATGACGGGGAGAGAGCGCGTCACTCTTCCTCCTCCTCATCCTCTCCCTTCACCGGCCCCTTGTAGGCAATGCCCCGGATGACAGCGGCATTGCCGAACTTCTTCCGCAGATCATCCATCGCGCGCTCGGCATGCGCCGAGCGGCGATCGAGCATGTCGGTGTCGTCGGCCTGCGATCCCTCGCGCAGCGCGCTGACGCCGGTGCCGATCAGGCGAAACGCCGTGCCGTCGATTTCCTTCGCCAGCATTTCGCGCGATACCGCAAAGATCTTGGCGGCGAGTTGCGTCGGCGCCTGGATCGATTGCGAGCGGGTGCGCTGGCGGAAATCGGCGGTCTTCAGCTTCAGCGTGATGGTGAGGCCGGAGAGCTCGCTGGTCTTCAGCCGCGACGATACTTTTTCGGAAAGCCGCCACAGCACCTTTTCCAGCGTCGCAAAATCCTTGATGTCGCTTTCGAACGTGGTCTCGTTTGAAATGGTCTTGGCGCCGCGGTCCGCGACCACGCTGCGATCGTCGATGCCGCGCGCCAGCCGCCACAGCCGGCGGCCTTCGCCGCCGAACTGCTTCATCAGCTCGACCTCGTCGGCGCGCTGCAGATCCGCGATGGTGCGAAAGCCGCGCTGCACCAGCTTCTCCTGCGTCGCCGGGCCGACGCCGTAGATGAAGCCGACCGGCTTGTCGGCCAGCATCTCGCGGGCCTCGTCCTGGTCCAGCGCAGCGAAGCCGCGCGGCTTGTCGAGATCGGAAGCGATCTTGGCCAGAAACTTGTTGCAGGACAGGCCGACGGAGACGGTGATGCCGATGTCGCGCTCGACGTCGCGAGCAAACCGCGCCAGCACCTTGGCCGGGATCATGCCGTGGACGCGCTGCGTGCCGGCAAGATCCAGAAACGCCTCGTCGATTGACAGCGGCTCCACCAGCGGCGTCAGCGCCTGCATGGCGTGGCGCACCTCGCGGCCGACGCGGACATATTTTGCCATGTCGGGCGGGATGACGGCGGCCTGCGGGCACAACGCCAGCGCCTTGAACATCGGCATCGCCGAACGCACGCCATAGGTGCGCGAGACGTAGCAGGCGGCCGACACCACGCCGCGCTTGCCGCCACCGATGATCACGGGCCGGTCGGCCAGCTCCGGATTGTCGCGCTTCTCGACGGTGGCGTAGAACGCGTCGCAATCGATATGCGCCAGCGTCAGCGAGGGCAGGGCGTGGTGGCGGACCACCCGCGGAGAACCGCAGGCGCCGCAGCGTCTGGCCTTGATATCGAGGTCGCCGAGGCAATCCCGGCAGAATGCGTGCGGCCCATCAAAGGTTACCGCGGGCGCGCTCACGGCACGTCGCGCTCCCAATCGGGGTCGCCCAGCACCTGGCGGGCGGCGGCGATATTGGTCGGATGCAGTTGCGAAGCGTCGGCAAACGCCTTCACGGTTGCATCGTCGCGCATCACGAAGTCCAGCACGGCGCGAAGGAACTGCGGTTCCTTGGCGGCCGTTCGCAGCGTCTCCGGGCCAAGGCCGCTTTCGGCTAGAAAAAGCCCCAATCTCTCGGGCTCGCCGGCAATGAAGCTCAGCGCCTGAACTGCAACGATTTCAGCCACTTCGCGAGGGTTGTGAACAGGCTTTTTCAACGATCGATTTGCCTTTCCGTTAACTTATGGTGTCTAGTTTGGAACCATCATGCCCGAGTCTGCGGAATGTATTCAAGCAAGTGGAAACCAAACCGCAAAAGTTGGCGCATCGATTTAACGGCTTAGATCGAAATCTGACGCTAGTTTGAATTCACTTTTCGGCAGGCCGGCATCGGGTTCGGGACGTACTCGAAGTCGGATCTGTTTCCTGGAATGAGGGGAGGGACGGGATGGCAAAAACCGTCCTGATCGTGGAGGACAACGAGCTCAACATGAAGCTCTTTCGCGACTTGCTGGAGGCCCACGGCTACCAGACATCGGGCACCAGCAACGGGTTCGAGGCACTCGATCTCGTCCGCAAGCTGCGCCCCGATCTGATCCTGATGGACATCCAGCTTCCGCAAGTTTCCGGTCTCGAGGTGACGCGCTGGATCAAGGACGATCCGGAGCTGCGCGCCATTCCGGTGGTGGCGGTCACGGCGTTCGCGATGAAGGGCGACGAAGAGCGCATCCGCGAGGGCGGCTGCGAGGCGTATCTGTCCAAGCCAATCTCGGTCGGCAAGTTTATCGAAACCGTGCGGCGGTTTATCGGGTAGGGTGGGAGTCAAGTTCTATGTCTGCGCGTATCCTTGTCGTCGATGACGTTCCGGCCAACGTCAAGTTGCTGGAAGCCCGTCTGTCGGCGGAATATTTCGACGTGCTGACGGCATCCAACGGTGCCGAGGCGCTCGATATCTGTTCGCGCCTGGAATGCGACATCATCCTGCTCGACGTCATGATGCCCGATATGGACGGCTTCGAGGTCTGCCGCCGGCTGAAGTCCAACCCGGCGACCCATTTTATCCCCGTCGTGATCGTCACCGCGCTGGACAGCCCGTCGGATCGCGTCCGCGGCCTGGAAGCCGGCGCCGACGATTTCCTCACCAAGCCGGTGTCCGACATCGTGCTGATCGCCCGCGTCCGCTCGCTGACGCGGCTGAAGATGATGACCGACCAGCTGCGGATGCGCGCCATCACCTCGCTCGAAATCGGCATGGAAGCGCCCGAGCGCAGCGCCATCGCCGACAAGGGCGTCGGCGGGCGGATCCTGCTGGTCGACGACCGGCCGTCGTCCTACGAGCGGCTGGCGCCGATCCTGGCGGCCGAGCACACCGTCGACGTCGAGATCAATCCGGCGGAAGCGCTGTTCCACGCCGCCGAGGGCAATTACGACCTGCTGATCGTCTCGCTCAGCCTGGAGAACTATGACGGGCTGCGGCTGTGCAGCCAGGCGCGTTCGCTGGAGCGCACGCGGGAATTGCCGATCCTCGCCGTCTCCGACGCCGACAACAATGCGCGGTTGCTGCGCGGGCTCGAAATCGGCGTCAACGACTATCTGCTGCGTCCCGTCGACAAGAACGAATTGCTGGCGCGCGCCCGCACCCAGATCCGCAAGCGCCGCTACACCGATCATCTGCGCGACAATGTGCAGAACTCGATCGAAATGGCGATCACCGACGCGCTGACCGGGCTGCATAACCGCCGCTACATGGAAAGCCATCTCTCGACGCTGGCCGAGCAGGCCTCCAGCCGCGGCAAGCCGCTGGCGCTGATGATCCTCGATATCGACTACTTCAAGTCGATCAACGACACCTATGGCCACGACGCCGGCGACGACGTGCTGCGCGAATTCGCGGTGCGCATCCGCAAGTCGATCCGCGGCATCGATCTCGCCTGCCGCTACGGCGGCGAGGAGTTCGTGATCGTGATGCCGGAAACCGATCTCACCGTCGCCGGCATGATCGCCGAACGCCTGCGCCGCTCGATCGCCGGCGAGACCTTCGCGGTCAACAAGGGCACCAAGCGCATCGACGTCACGATCTCGATCGGACTGGCGACGCTGGACAACAAGGACGAGCCCGTCGCCGACGTCCTCAAGCGCGCCGACACCGCGCTGTATCGCGCCAAACATGATGGGCGTAACCGGGTGGTTTCGACGGCGGCCTAACCACCGCCGTCGTCCCTGCGAACGCAGGGACCCATACTGCGTGATCTGTCGATGAATCGCGGAAGCTGACGCTCTGCTATGTTTCAACGCCACTGACGCTCTTCGAAGCGGAGCCTCTTCCAATGTGCCCTACGCAGCCGCCGCAGCGTATGGGTCCCTGCGTTCGCAGGGACGACTCCGTGGGTGTGGCGGCGGCAGTGCGTTCGCAGGGGCGACGGCGGAGTTTGCCTCAGGCAACCACCTTCGCGCCCTGCTTCACCGCATCATACGCCAGCCGTTTGAACTCGAACGAGAACGGATGCACGAACGACATCTGCCGCTGCGCCATCATCACGCCGGCCATGTTGCGCTTTGGCGAGATCCACCATTGCGTCCCCGCCACGCCGCCCCAATAGAATTCGCCTGACGCATCGGGATGATCGAACTTCGACGGCGTCTGGATGATGCCGCCGGCGAGGCCGAACACCTTGCCCGGCTGCTCGCCCATTAGCGCAAAGCGGATCCACTGTCCGTCCCGCAGCTGGTTGTTCATCATCTGCGCGATCGTGTCCGGCTTGAGCAGGGTCTTGCCACCGGGCAGCAGGCTGCGGATCAGCGCCACCATGTCAGGCATCGTCGACACCAGCCCGCCACCGCCGCTGAGCCGCGCGATCGGGCGCCGATAGGCGCCGGGGAACGGCGCGTTGTCGGTGCGGGTCAGTCCGGGCTTCATCGGCTCCATGATGTCGGCGCCGGCGTAATAGGCCACCAGCCGTCCCTGATCCTTTTCCGGTACGACAAAGCCGGTATCGACCATGCCGAGCGGAGCGAATATCCGCGCCTGGATGAACTTCTCGAAGCTTTGCCCGCTGACCACCTCGACCAGCCGCGACACCACGTCGGTGGCCAGCGAATATTCCCAGGACGTGCCGGGCTGATAGATCAGCGGCAGTTCGGCCAGCACGTTGACCATGTCGGCCAGCGTCGTCATCGGATTGTGCACGCCGCGTTCGTTGAGCGCCTGGTAGATCGCGGTGCCAGGATCGAAGAAGCCGTAGCTCAGGCCTGAACTGTGGCTGAGCAACTGGCGGATGGTGATCGAGCTCTTTGCCGGCTCGGTGTCGTCGAGCGAGGTGGCGCCCGCGCGCAGCACTTTGCGATTTCCGAGCTGCGGAATGAATTTTTCGATGGGGTCGTCGAGGGAGAGCTTGCCGTCCTCCATCAGCAGCAGCGCCGCGCAGGAGGTGATCAGCTTGGTGTTGGAAAACACGCGAAAGATATGATCGGTGCGGAGCGTCGTCTGCGCCTCCTTGTCGGCCCAGCCGACGCAGTTCACATCGGCGAGCTCGCGCCCGACCATCACCGCCCAGGAGATGCCCGACAGCAGATTGTTGTCGATGTAACGCTGCATCGCCGCCTGCGCCGGCTTGAAATCGTACCCCTTGGCGGTGACTGTCAGGTCTTCCATGTTCGCTCCCTTGTTGCGGAATGTTTAAGCGTCGTCCCGGCGAAGGCCGGGACCCATAACCACCAGCGCTAATTGTTGGATAAAGTAACTACCACATAGCCCAATTCAAAAGCCACGGCGTATGGGTCCCGGCCTTCGCCGGGACGACGAGAGCGAGGGCTCAATTGGCCGCCTTCGATCGCGGCTTCTTCGCCACGCTCCGGCTAACCTTCACCCCCGCATTCCGCAGCAGCACCGTCGCGGCTTCCTTCGCCGCCCGCGCCATCGCGGGGTCGTCGCGCACCAAATCCTGCGCGATCGAGCCGTCCACCAGCAGCGCGAGCTGCGTCGCCAGCCCCTCGGCGTCTGCGACGCCGAGCTGCAGCAGCAGGTCGCGAAACCACAGGCGGCGGCTTTCCTTGAAGGCCACGGCGACCTTCCGCACCGCGCGGTCTTCGCCGAGTTCGGCCACCGCGTTGACGAACGGGCAGCCGCGAAAATCCCGTGCTGCGAAACGCCGCTCCAGCGAATCGAAGGTGCCGAGGATCTGTTCCACCGGCGACTTGTCCGACGGACGCGGCGCCACGAAGCGCCGCGCCAGATAGGCCGAGATCAGCGCGTCCTTGGACGGAAAATGATTGTACAGCGTGCGTTTACTGATGCCGATTTCGGCCGCGATGGTATCGACGCCAACCGCGCGAATCCCCTGCAGATAGAACAGCCTGTCCGCGGTTTCGAGAATGCGGTCCTTCATGTCGGATTTGGCGGGCAGGGGTGCCATGCGAATGCGCGGGTCTGGTCAGCTTGACAGGGCAGCCCCCTTATAGCGTAGTTACACAGGTCTGTGTACCTATTTCAGATATCGATTGCAGGACGCGGCATTCGAACAGCGTTCGCTTGGGAGAAAATTATGGCCCTGCTGCAAGTCCTGCGGCCCACGCTTCCCATCCTGATCGGCGCCTCGCTGATGCTTACCTTGAGCATGGGCCTGCGGCAGAGCTTTGGGATCTTCATGCAGCCGCTGACGCAGGACATCGGCATCTCGGTGTCTCAGTTCACGCTGGCGCTGGCCGTGCAAAACCTGGCCTGGGGATTTTTGCAGCCGGTCGCAGGTGCGTTGACGGTGCGCTACGGCTTTCGCCCGATCATGATTGCGGGCTCGCTGATGTACGTGGTGGGCCTCGCGCTGATGGCGACCGCGCACGGCATGATCCCGATCCTGATCGGCGCGGGCATCTTGATCGGCGCTTCGCTGGCCTGCACCGCCAATGCGATCGCGATGTCCGTGTCGGCGCGCGCGGTGCCGGCTACCGTGCGCAGCACTGTCATGGGCATGGTCTCGGCGGCGGGATCGCTCGGCGCGCTGGTGTCGGCGCCGATCGGGCAGATGCTGAACGAAGGCTTTGGCTGGCGCGTCGGCGTCGCAGGTTTCGTCATCCTGTCGCTGTTTATGCTGCCGGCCGCCTGGTACGCGGGCCGCGCCGACAAGATTCCGCTGCCGCCCAAGGCCGCCGACGATATCGGCGATGCCTCGGCCGGCACCGCCGCCAAGCTTGCGTTCGGCAACGCGTCATTCGTTGTGATGACCTGCGCCTATTTCGTCTGCGGCATGCAGCTTGTGTTCCTCACCACGCATCTGCCGTCGTACCTGCAGCTCTGCGGCCTCGATCCAATGCTCAGCGCGCAGACGCTCGGCATGATCGGCGGCTTCAACGTGCTGGGCAGTCTGTTTTTCGGCTGGGCCGGCCAGCGCTGGAACAAGCTGGCGCTGCTCGGCGGCATGTACATCGTCCGCTCGATCGCGCTCGCCTGGTATTTCACGCTGCCGGCGACACCGGAGACCACGCTGCTGTTCGGCGCCATCATGGGCTTCCTCTGGATGGGGGTAGGGCCACTGGTCGCTGGCGCCGTCGCCGAAATGTTCGGCCTGAAATGGCAGGCGATGATCCAGGGACTCGCCTTCATGAGCCATCAGCTCGGCAGCTTCCTCGGCGCCTATGGCGGCGGGCTGATCTACGACTCCCTCGGCTCCTACACCATGGCGTGGCGGGTCGGCGTGGCGCTGGGTCTCGCCGGCGGCATCATCCAGGTCGCGTTCGCGCTGATCCGGCCGAGCGAGCCGCCCCGGCAAATGCAGACGGCTTAGGCACCC
>Ga0268266_10007169_pt1 | contig 10101 bp, 7 predicted proteins | sample KBSS13metaG_FD_190356 | JGI IMG/M metagenome (GOLD analysis project Ga0268266, IMG submission 190356) | Switchgrass rhizosphere microbial communities from Kellogg Biological Station, Michigan, USA - KBS S1-3 metaG (SPAdes) (version 2) | ecosystem: Host-associated > Plants > Roots > Rhizosphere >... | reverse complement strand
GGCTTCACCAAGGAAGGGCACATCGTGTGGCTCGTCTTCGCACCGGGTGCGATCGGCCCGGGGGCGCTGACCGGTGACTACGGCGGCGTGACAGCGGGCGCGTCGTTCGGCGTCGGCCTGGGCGCCAATGTGCTGGTCGGCGGCTCCAACAAGCAGATCGCCCTGCAGCCGGTCAGCGTCGAGGGCAGCGTCGGCCTGAACGTTGCCGCCGGCGTCGCGTCGGTGACGCTGAAGGCCGTCAAGTAAGGTGCCCGACGGCGCCCCGGAAAAGCGCGGCTCGGTTCACCGGGCCGCGCGCCGGCTCACGCCGGCCGGCGCCGAGACGCGCGACGAGGTCGTCGCCGAGGAAGTCGCCGTGGCGCTGGTCTACAACGGCATCAGCCATGCCGTGATGATGGCCACGCCCTGCGATATCGAGGACTTCGCCCGCGGCTTCACCCTGACCGAGCACATCGTCGACAAGCCGTCGGAGATCTTCGACATCGAGGCCGAGCCCGTCGGCCGCGGCATCGAGGTCCAGCTCCGGATCGCCGGCCAGCGGATGGCCGCCCTCCAGGAGCGGCGCCGCACGCTCGCGGGCCGCACCGGCTGCGGCCTATGCGGCGTCGACAGCCTCGACGCGGCGCTGCGCCCCGTGCCGGCGACGCGCTCGACCGCGTCGGTGTCGCGCGCCGCCATCGCGCGCGCCATGGCCGCGCTGCCGCCCGAACAGCGCATCAACCGCGACAATGGCGCGACCCATGCTGCCGGCTGGGCGACGCTCGACGGCACCTTGCTGGCGGTGCGCGAGGATGTCGGCCGGCACAATGCGCTCGACAAGCTGGCCGGTGCGATGGCGAGGCTCGATCTCGGCGGCAAGGGCGGCTTCGTCGTCGTCACCAGCCGCTGCTCCTACGAGATGGTGCAGAAGGCCGCCGCCATCGATGCCGCGGCGATCGCGGCGGTGTCGGCGCCGACCTCGCTGGCGATCGAGACGGCCGAGCAGGCGGGTCTGGCGCTGGTCGCCTTCGTGCGCGACGACCGGCTCACCGTCTATGCCCACGGCGAGCGGATCGACGCGTGAGCGGACAGGCTGTTTTCGGCATCACCGGCTGGAAGAACGCAGGCAAGACGACACTGGCGGAGCGGTTGGTCGCCGAGTTCGTGCGGCGCGGCTGGCGCATCGCGACGATCAAGCACGCCCATCATGCGGTCGATATCGACCGGCCCGGCACCGATTCGTGGCGCCACCGTGCCGCCGGCGCCAGCGAGGTCGTGCTGGTCGGCGGCCAGCGCTACGCGATCATGCGCGAGCAGGCCGAACCGACCCTCGCCGAGGTGCTGCCGCGCCTTGCGCCGGCCGATCTCGTGCTGATCGAAGGCTTCAAGGGCGACCCTCATCCCAAGATCGAGGTCCGGGCCGACGACACGCGGCCGATGGATGTCGCCGCGCACAACATCGTCGCGATCGCCTCCGACCAGCGTCCGTCGGCTGCCACGCTGCCCTGGTTCGCCCGCGACGACATCGCGAGCATCGCCGACTTCATCGCGAGCCACGTCGGCCGGCGTTAGATACGCCCCAGCCCGACGAAATCATCGCTTGCTGGGAGCGCGGCTCTCCAGAGCCGCTCATGGGATGCGGCAATCCGAAGAAGAGCGGCTCTGGAGAGCCGCGCTCCCAGCAGATCAAAGGTCGCGAGAGCTATCGTTGCCCGGCGAAGACGCCCGCGGCCTTGTAGGGCGTGCTGTTCGTGCCGATGGAGAAGGCGCCGGCCTGGTACTTGGCCGCGTCGGTCGGCGAGGCGAAGAAGGCGCCGGACAGGTTGCCCGACCGGCCGCCGCCCGAGAAGGTGCCCGTGAAGGTCGTGCCGGCCGACCCGCCGACGGCGGAGGCGGAGCCGCTGTAGTTCGTGCCGTCGAACGAGGCATTGAAGCTGCCGGCGCGGCTGGCGAAGCCCCAACTGCTGCTGTAGGAGCCGGTCGCGCTGTAGGTGCTGCCGTTGTTCGAGACGTTGCCCATCATCGAGCCGTTGTAGGTTGCGGTGCCGGTTTGCGGCATCAGGACCTGCGGCGTCATCGATCCCGCGACATAGGGAGCGAGGGAAACGACGTCGACCTGGTTGGGGCGATAGCCGTTGGGGTAGGTGATGACTGTCGCCCACTGGCCCCAGGTCAGAAACTCGCAGGTGCACGATCCGAAGGATCCGGGCTGCTGCAGCAAGCCCGAGCTCACCACGACGGTGCTGTCCTGGACGTTGTAGGTTTGGCCGTTCACCTGGACCGTCGATGGGCGTGACGTGTCGTTTGCCGAGAGCATGAAGTAGTGCGTGTTGTCTTGGAAGCCGCTGGTGCTCGACGTGCCGCCGAGCTGAAGTGTCGTGACCGAGCCGTCGGCCTGGCGGAGCACGACGCTGCCGGTTACCACACCATTCGTGGGGTTGATCGTACCCTTGACGTCCGTCGGCCCGCCCAGGATCGGCACGGACGTCGTGACCGTATTGCCGTTGACGGTGGTGACGAGCCCGCTGGCATATCCGTTCAGCGATTGGGTGGGCGTCGGAGGAGGGGCGGGAGGCGGTGGCGGCGAGGCGGTGTCGACCTGGGTCTGCGTGTTCGCACCGCTGACGGCGGTCGTGATCGTGTTCGTGACTGTGTTTGTGACGGCGTTGCCGTTCTGGAGCTGGGGATTGATGGGGATCAGGGCGGAAACGACCTGGCCGGAATTCTGGGCCGAGAAGCCGGTCGTTTGCGCGCGCTGATCCGCATTGCCGCCGGCCGCGTTCTGCGTCTTGCCGGTCTCGAGCGTGGCGATGTCGAACGTCAGGCCGCCCTTGGGAATGGCGGTCGGCCCGCCGGGTGCGCTGCCGGCATTGACCACGACCTGGTAGCCCGGTCGGGTGATGGTCTGGGTGTGGCCAGCGCCGGTGACGGTGAGGCTGGTGCCGAAGATGAACGCCGCCACCGTCTCGCTGGCCGTCACCTTGAAGATCGTGATGCCGCCGCGGATGCCGATCGTGCTCGACGGCGTCGTCACGGTGATCGCGCTGCTCTTGCTGATCTTGCCGCCGACGAGACGGAACACGCCCTGGGTGGCGGTGATCGCGAGGTCGCCCTTCTTGGCGTTCGGATCGAAGACGAACTTGTCGATCGTCAGCCGCGCATTGGGCCCGACGGTGAGCGAGGAGCCGTCTAGGAAGACCAGATGCGCCCGGTCCGCGGCGCCGGTGCGGACCACTTCGTTGGCCTGCACGTCGATGCCGATGCGCAGCACGCGCTCGTTCTCCATCGGCGGCTTGCCGAGCGGGTCGCCGTCGGTGGCCGAGGTCACGCCGACGCGGGCCGTCGCCGGTCCGGCCGCCAGGGCGAGCGCCGTCGCCCCGAGCAAGGCAGCGCGAAGAAGAGACCAGCCGCGAAGGGAGCACTTGTCCATCGTCGTCTCCTGGGTGATGTCAGAAGCGCCAGCTTACGCCGAACATCACGTTGTTGTTGGTGAACGCATAGTTGGGCAGCGAGGCGGACCGCGCGAAGCGGCCGCCGGAAAGGCTGACCGTCGTCCGCTCGTCGAACGGGATCGCAAGCGTGACGGTGCCGATGAAATCGCTCTGGTACCGATTGATGGTCGGGTCGACGATCGGGTCGGGCGCGTCGTAGTTCCACCACTGCTCGCCCACGCTCAGGCTGACGGTCCACGGCAGTCCGGTCCGGAGCACCGGGTCGGGGAAGCGGAAGCTCATGCCGCCGCCGATGCCCCACAGCATGTAGCTCTGCCACGGCGCCTGCTCCGTCTGGTAGCGCTGGGCGCTGCCGCTGGCGAAGAGCGTCACGATCGGCGTGAGCTGGTACTGCAGGACCGTGTTGGCGGTGTACTCCGTGCCCCTGAACAGGCTGTTGGTCGGCAGGTAGCTGGTGTCGTTGTTGGCGTGCTTGCGCCACACGGCGGTCGTGACGCTGCGCAGGTTGTCGGCCAGCAGGACATTGGCTTCGACGCCGCCGCCGTAGCTCAGGTAGTACGGCGTGTCGTTGACCCAGATCGCGCCGAATGCGCCGAAGATCTTCAGGCTCATGTCCTCGAAGATGCCGTTGAAGACCTGGAAGCGCGGCCCGCTGGTGAGGTCGAGCAACGAGACGTTGGCGGCCGAGAGCTGGAACTGGCGGTTGGCGTAGCCGTTGAAGATCGTCTCCAGCGTCGTCTTGTCCTGGGTGCCGAAATCGTAGGTGTGGCGGAGCTGCATCGTGCTGACGGCGCCCCAGTCGGCGGCGCCGATCGCCTGTTGGTTGAGGTTGGCGGCCTGTCCGAACAGGCGCACGTCCGAGGTGGCCGGACCGAGATTGGCGTTCGACTGGTAGCGCAGGCCGAGGAACACCTCGCCGCTGAAATGCGACGGACTCTGCTGCTTCTCGATCTGCGCCATGAACTGCTCGGCGCGGCTGCGCACGTCGGCCGGCAGGCCCGGCGACTTCAGCGCGCCGTCGAGATAGGTGCGCGCGACCTCGTAGGAGCCCAGCCGGTAATACAGGACGCCGAGCTCGAGCCGGACGCGCGGCAGGCTGGCATTGATCAGCAGCATGCGCTCGAGCGCCGAGATCGCGCCTTCGAGGTCGCCGGTCTGGCTGGCCACCGAGGCGAAGCGGAAGAGCACGTCGAGGTTTGCCGGTTGCCGCAGCATCTCCTGGAAAGCCTCGTCGTACTGGCGATCGAGGTCGCTCTTGCTGGCCGGCGCTGCCGGTGCAGGGGTTTGCGCCCAGGCCGCCGGCGGCATCGCTGCCGGCCACAGGGCGTTCGCGCCTGCGCAAACCGCCAGCAGGGCGAGATGCCTCTTCAATGGTCGCAAGTCCCCACAGCCCCCCACGATTGGTAATTGGATCACGGAAATCTCACGACGGCTGATCTAAATCAACCAGCTCCGCAGGACAAAAACCCATCCGATCAGGATATTGGCACGTGCGGCTCGCATTCTGAGCAACATTCGGTGGTACTGCTTATGCCCCAGCGCGACGACGAAACGCTCCTGGTCGGCGATCATCGCCGCCAGCATGCGGTCGAGCATGCGGGCATGGGTGTCGCCCCAGTTCCGAGCCGACAAATGCAGCCGTCCCCCGAGCACCGGGTTGTCGGCCGCGCCGTTGCGGCCGTGCAGGCGATAGGAATAGAGAGCCTCGTCGATCAACAGGGAGCCGGCGACCATCTGGGCCATGACGACGATGTAGAAATCCATGTGCAGGCGGAAGATCTCGTCGTCGGCCGGGAAGACCAGGTCGATCAGCGAGCGCCGGAACATCATCGACGAGGTGCTGACCCATACCCAGTGGACCAGCCGCTTGGTGTAGAGCCGGTAGGGCATCGGGCTTTCCCACGTCACCGAGCCCGCGGCGGGATCGAGCCGCGGCACGCGCGCGGGATCGATCGGGGCGAGAGTGCCACGGTCGGCCACGGCGCGGTCCTTGCCGAACCAGTAGACGCCGCCGGCGATCAGCGCGCCCTGTCCGTCGATCAGGCGGGCGTTGCAGGCGGTGAAGCCGACCGCATAGGATTCGTTGAGCTGCGCGGCGAGATGGCGTTCGAGGAAATCCTCGTTCCACAGGTCGTCCGAATCGAGGAAGCAGACGAACGGTGCCCGGGTCTCGGCCAGGCCGCGCCGTGTCGCGCCGGTCTGGCCGACGTTCTTCTCGAGGCGGATCAGCCGGAAGCGCGGATCGGCGAGCTCCTCGATCGTTTGTTGCACGATGGCAGCAGAATTATCGGTCGAGGCATCGTCGACGATCACGCAGTCGAAGTCGCGGAAGCTCTGGCGCGCCACCGAGCGGACCGCGTCGCCGACATAATCCGGGCAGTTGAAGCACGTGACGACGACGGAGACGCGCGGCAGCTTCGTGTCGCTCATGGCCGGGACCGCGGCACGTCCTGCCGCTCGAGACAACTCAATTCCAGTCCCTCTCCTGTGGGAGCGATGTTCTAACCCGCCCGCCGCGCCGCTCCAACTGCCGCGCGCGGCGGAGCGGACCGGGAGGGGGGTACGCTGCAAGGGACGTTTTCCCGGAAACCGGAGGAATGCTAGCGTCCGTCCGGTTGAACTTCCCGAAAGAGCGTCGCCCATGCCTGTCGTTGCCGACTACACGGCGCTGTTGAGCGGTGATTCCTGGAACGGCATCGAGGTCGCGGGCAAGCCCGTGATCGTGACCTACTCGTTCCCGACGACGGCGGCCGGCTACCTGGCCGATGTCGACGGCTTCACCGCCGGCACGGTCGCGAGCTTCCAGGCCTTCAATTCCGCCGAGCAGGCGCAGGCGCGCGCCGCGCTCGGCGAATGGGCGGCCGCCTCCGGGCTGATCTTCGTCGAGGTCGCGCCCGGCCAGGGCGACATCAACTTCCAGCTCGTGGATTTCGACACGACCAGCGGCCCGTCCTACGCCGGCAAGGGCGGCATCGGCTTCTATCCCTTCGGCGACTGGAACTATTTCACCTATCCGAGCTTCGCGAGCGACATCGACGGCTCGGGCGACGTGTTCATGAACAGCCGGTTCGCCGCGGGCGGTTCGGTGACCTACGGTACCCTGCTGCACGAGATCGGCCACGCGATCGGGCTGAAGCATCCCACCGAGATCGTCACCAACCTCGCGGCCAATCCGGCCGTGACCCACGACCAGGTGCTGGCGTCCGACGACCCCGCCCTCACGATCATGGCGGAAGTCGGCGGCCCGGGCATATCGGATCACCTCAAGACGCTCGACCAGCAGGCGGCCGCGTTCCTCTACGGCCCGGCCGGCACCGGCCAGGTCGTCACGTCCGACGCGTCGGGCGCGAACGCCAGCGTCTCCTCGTGGTCGTGGAACGCCGCGTCACAGACGCTGACGCAGGCCGGGTTCGCCGGCAACGACACCGTGCGCGGCTCGTCGGTGACGGACGTCGTCAGCGGCCTCGACGGCAACGACCGGCTGTTCGGCCTGAACGGCGACGACACGCTCGACGGCGGCGCCGGCAACGATCTGCTGAACGGCGGTCCGGGCGACGATACGCTGACGGGCGGCACCGGCGACGACACCTACATGGTCGACGGCGCCGGCGACGACGTGGTCGAGCTCGAGGGCGAGGGCTTCGACCGGGTCCTGGCCGGCGTGAGCGTCACGCTCGCAGCCAATGTCGAGCTCCTGCAGATCTTCGGCGCCGGATTGACCGGAACCGGCAACGGTCTTGCCAACACGATGTTCGGCGACGGCAGCCTGGGCAGCACGCTCCACGGCCTCGGCGGCGACGATTACATGGTCGGCGGCAGCGGCGCGGATACGCTGGACGGCGGCACCGGCGTCGACACGATGTTCGGCGGCGCCGGCAACGACACCTATTACGTCGACGGCGCCGGCGATTCGGTGCGCGAGGATTCGACCGCCGGCATCGACGACGGCGGCGTCGACCTCGTGAACTCGTCCGTGAGCCTCGTGCTGGGCGCCTTCGTCGAGAACCTGACTTTGACCGGCGGGAGCTCCCTCAACGGCACCGGCAATGAGCTGAACAACACCCTAACCGGCAACGGCGCGGCCAATGCCCTGGACGGCAAGGGCGGCGCCGACAGGATGTACGGCGGCAAGGGCGACGACACCTACGTCGTCGACGATGCCGGGGACAAGGCCTACGAGCTGAACGGCGAAGGCGCCGACACGGTGCTGTCGTCGGTCAGCTACAATCTCACCGGGCAGTACATCGAGAGCCTGACGCTGACCGGCACTTCGGCGATCAACGGCACCGGCAACACGAAGCGCAACACCCTGATCGGCAACGACGCGGCCAACCTGCTCGACGGCGGCGGCGACAGCGACGTCCTGCGCGGCGGCAAGGGCGACGACACCTACGTCGTCGACAATGCCGGGGACAAGGCCTACGAGCTGAACGGCGAAGGCAGCGACGCGGTGCTGTCCTCGGTCAGCTACAATCTCACCGGGCAATATATCGAGAGCCTGACCCTGACCGGTGCGTCGGCGATCAACGCCACCGGCAACTCGAAGCGCAATACGCTGGTCGGCAACGACGCGGCGAACCTGCTCGACGGCGGGGGCGACAGCGACGTCCTGCGCGGCGGCAAGGGCGACGACACCTACGTCGTCGACAATGCCGGCGACAAGGCCTACGAGGCGAAGGATCAAGGCAGCGACACGGTGCTGTCGTCAGTCAGCTACAATCTCACCGGCCAGTACATCGAAAAGCTGACCCTGACCGGCAGCGGCAACGTCGACGCCACCGGCAACACGCTGGCCAACACCATCACCGGCAACGCGGGCAACAACCTGATCGGCGGCGGCACGGGCAACGACCTGCTGGCCGGCGGCGGCGGCAACGATACGTTCCTGTTCGACACGGCGCTGAGCGCCAATGTCGACACGGTGGCGGATTTCGACGCGTCGAACGACACGATACGGCTCGACCAGAGCATCTTCGCCGCCATCACCACGCTCGGCACGCTCTCTGCCGCGGCGTTCTTCGCCGGGGCGGCAGCGCACGATGCGGACGATCGCATCATCTACAATTCGGCGACCGGCGACCTGTTCTACGACCGCGACGGCACCGGCGCCGCCGCGGCCGTGCAGTTCGCCCATCTCGACGGCACGCCTGCCGTCAGCAACACCAACTTCACCGTGGTGGCCTGACCACCGGCGGCCGGCACCGTCAAGCCTGGCCCATCTCACCGGCCTCGTTGCAGGCTGTGGATTTGCCCGCCGGTCACGGTGGCGAAGAGCCGACTGTCGTGGTGCTGCCGATCGATGCCGCGACCAGCAGCACCAGCTTGAGTTGCGAGCGCGTTTCGGTGCGTGCCATGGCACGGCCAAGCAGGGTCCGAACGGTGTTGTGCGTGACCCCTCTCCGCCGGGCGAACTCGGGAAGCGCAATGCCCGACAGCAGGGCCATGACGAGGTGCGCTTCCGCGGACGGAAAGCCGAACAGATCAGCCAGGACGGTCGCGTCGGAAGCGATGCTCCCTGCCGGATCGGAGACGAAGGCCAGCATCGCGGGCGAGGCCTTTCCGGCGATGCCTGCAGCGGCACCGAGGGGCGCCAGCATGACCGCATAGGCCGGCCTTCCCGACGGACGGCGCACCCGCAAGTGGCCGCCGGCGGAGCGAGCCTCGCCCGATCCTTGTCGAAGCGCGCCGATCAACTGTTGCAGGCGCCTGTCGTCGTCCTTGTGCGCCGCGCGCAGCCCGTCCGGCGTGCGTGTCAGGCCGTCGGCGCCCTGCAGAATGGCATCGGCGGCGGCGTTGACGTGCTGCAGGCGGCCCTTCGCATCCATGATGATGGCCCCGAGCTTCAGGCGGTCGAGGATCGAATAGACGGAGCGGCTTGCCTGATCGGCCTGCCGGAGCCTGCGGCGCACTTCGAGGGCGCGTTGTACGTGGGGCAGAAGCCTGCCCAGTCGCTTCGCTTCGGAAGGCACGAAATCCTTCGCATCGGACGGCCGATGCACCCCGAGCACGCCATGGTATCCGCCATCCATCGGCAGCACGGTTCCCACCAGATGGAATACGCTGACCATCGGTCGCAGGTACTCGTTGTAGATGAGGCTGCGTGTCAGGGTGGGTTCGTCGACGACGTGCGAGCCGATCACGGCGCGGCCGAACAGCCGCCGTTCGACGTAGCCGGCGGCCCAGAGATCGTGCGGTGCGAAGGACGGATATTCCCGGAGGCTCTCGGCGCTCATGCCGAGCCAGCCGAGCACTTCGACCGACGCCGTCTGGGGATGATGCACCGACATCATCAGGGTTTGCCCATCAATGTGGTCCATCAGGCCGTGGTTGACCTCCGTCCATGATCGACAACCCAAGGCAGCGTCATAGAGGTCTTCCACAAGCTCGTTCTCACTGCGTGGGGGCATCCGGTCCCGCAGGCATGGATAAAGGAAAAGTCAGAAAGCAGATGCTCCGCGCCGACGGTGCATGCTCCCTCGATGACTCGATATCATGTCCCTTGATTGTATGACAATGTGCCAGCACACGCTATTTGGGGTTACCCAGTGCGAGAGGCTCGACGTTCCGAAGTTCATGGCATTGTGCCGTGCAGGACCGAAGGTGGCTCGGCGCATTGAAGAAGATTTCCGGAGCGAACCTGAGGTTATCGTCATTGCGGTGGTAGAAACCG
>Ga0268266_10007168_pt1 | contig 10101 bp, 8 predicted proteins | sample KBSS13metaG_FD_190356 | JGI IMG/M metagenome (GOLD analysis project Ga0268266, IMG submission 190356) | Switchgrass rhizosphere microbial communities from Kellogg Biological Station, Michigan, USA - KBS S1-3 metaG (SPAdes) (version 2) | ecosystem: Host-associated > Plants > Roots > Rhizosphere >... | reverse complement strand
CGCAGGCGATCCTCGACATGCGGCTCCAGCGCCTCACCGCGCTCGAGGCCGACAAAGTCCGCGCCGAGCACGCCGACCTGATGGAGCGGATCGGCGAACTGCGCGAGATCCTCGGCGACGAGGCCCGGGTCATGGGCCTGGTCAAAGAGGAGCTCGCCGAAATCGTCGAGGCCTACGGGGACGAACGGCGCACCGAGCTGGCCGCCTTCGAGGGCGAGGTCGGGATCGAGGACATGATCGCCGACCAGCAGATGGTCATCTCGCTGACCGCCTCCGGCTACGTGAAGCGGCTGCCGCTGGCGACGTACCGCCAGCAGCATCGCGGTGGCGTCGGGGTGATGGGTATGAACATGAAAGATGACGATTACATCGCTCATCTCCACATCAGCTCGACCCACGACTACCTGCTCTTCTTCACCAATCGGGGCAAGGTGTACCGGACGAAAGTGTATGAACTGCCGGAGGGCTCGCGGACCTCGAAAGGCTCGAGCCTGCGCAACGTCCTGCCGCTGGTCGAGGACGAGAAGGTGATGGCGGTGATCCCGACGCGGGACTTCAAAGAGAACCGTTACCTCGTGTTCGCGACCGCCGACGGGCTGGTCAAGAAGACCGAATTCCTCTCCTACAACACGCCGCTCCGAGCCGACGGCATCATCGCGATCAAGGTGCGGCCGGGCGACGAACTGGTGCAGGTGCGCCTCACCTCGGGCGAAGACGACATCCTGATGGTCTCCCACTCCGGCCACGCGTCCCGCTTCTCCGAGGAGCTGCTGCGGCCGATGGGCCGCGACACCAGCGGCATCAAAGGCATGAACGTGAGCGGCAAAGACAACCGCGTGCTCGCGATGGACATCGCCCGCAACGACACCGAACTGTTCGTCGTCACCGAGAACGGCTACGGCAAGCGCACCCCGGTCTCCGACTATCCGGTGAAGGGCCGCGGCACCAAAGGGGTCCTGACGATCCGGATGACCGAGAAAAAGGGCGGCCTGGCCGGTGCCCTGATCGTCAACTCCCACCAGGACCTCCTGTTCATCTCCCAGAACGGGATGGTGCAGCGCACCGGCGTCGAAGGCATCTCCCAGACCGGCCGCGCCACCCAGGGCGTGAAGGTGATGAACATCAAGGACGACGACCGAGTCAGCGCCGTCGCCCTGGTGGTCGAGTCCGAAGACAACAGCGCCTCGGCCGACTTCCCGTCGGACCAGATCGAGATCGAGGGTGAGCCCCCGATCGCCGAAGCCGACGCAGCGAGCGCCGACGAAAACGGCGCAAGCCCCGACGTCTCTACCGAAGACGAGTAACCCGAAGTCCCGCCCCCGCTCCGTCCCTTCCGCTTTTAACGAGCCTCGGGACGGAGCGGCGCCCGCACCGGCTCACACGAAGGGGTTCTGGCCCTCTCCGAACGGCTTGTAACGAGGGCCCGACAAGCACCGCGGCGAGCGGGAGCACGATCCAGCCCGAGTTTGAGAGAGGAGAGGGTCAGAACCCCTTCCCCGGAGCACCCAAGAAGAACGCCGCTAAGCGGCCTGGGGGAGGTACTGCTGCCAGTTCGCCGGAATCTTCGGACTCGCGACCTGAATAAACACCGTCGCCGCCGGCGGCTTCGGGGCGTTCTTGGGATGCATGTGGATCTCTCGGGGCAGGCGGTTGCCCTTTTTGCGATTGCAGGTCGCGCAGGCGGCGACGATGTTGTCCCAGGTGGAGGCGCCGCCGCGGGAGCGGGGGATGACGTGGTCGACGGTGAGGCCCGATTTGGTGGAGCCGCAGTACTGGCAGGTCCAGGAGTCGCGGGCGAGGACGGCGCGGCGGGTGATCTTGCGGCGATGGGCCTCGCGGGGGATGCGGACGTAGTTGACGAGGCGGATCACGTCGGGGCGCTCGAGGGTCATGCGCTCGGAGTGGAGGACGTCGCCATTCCGTTGCTCGAGCAGCTCCGCCTTTTCCTTCAGGAGCAGCACGGCGGCCCGTCGCAAAGTGCAGACGTTGATCGGCTCATACGTCGCATTGAGCACCAGCACCCTCGCCATACGGCGAAATTGTAAGCGGGTGGGGAAGCGGCCCTCTAGATGAGGGGGTAACTGCCGAGGATCCGGACCGACTCGGCCTTGGTCCGGAGGGCCGCGATCGCGGCAGCGACGGCCTCGTCGCCAAGGCTCCCGTCGGCGTCGAGGAAGAAGAAATAACGGCCCAGTTCGGAGCGTTGGGGGCGGCTCTCGATCCGGGAGAGATTGATCCCGCGGGAGGAGAACTCGGCGAGGGCGTCGACCAGGGCGCCGGGCCGGTCATCGCCCAGCTCGCTGAAGATCAGCGAGGTCTTCCACTTCTCACCGGCCGCCGGAGCGGTGCCCTCGGGCGCCAGCCAGACGAAGCGGGTGACGTTGTTCTGCTCGTCCTGGATCCCCTCGCGGAGGATCTGACAGCCGTAGAGCCGCGCTGCCGCGCGCGAGCCGACCGCCGCCCAGGGGCGCGGGGACTCGGAGACCATGCGGACCGCCGCCGCGGTGCTGCTGACGCTGCGCAGTTCCACCCCCGGCAGGTTGTCGCGCAGGAAGCGCGCCGTCTGCGCCAGCCCCTGCTGGTGGGAGAGGACCGCCTCGATCTGGCCGAGCTCGATCCCCTCGCGGGTGATCAGGTGCTGGCGCACCGGATAGTCGTGCTCGCCGACGATCGCCACGTTCGGCGCGTCGAAGGCGAGGATGTCGAGCGTGCCGCGGACCGAGCCCTCGATCGAGTTCTCGTAGGGCGCCAGGGCACGGTCGGCGCGCCCCTCGACCACCTCCTGGATCGCGTCGAAGACGGTGTCGGTGCGCAGCGGCTCGAACTCGGCATCGCCGAGCGCTTCGTTCAGGGCATCCTCGGTGAAGGTCCCCGCCGGTCCCAGATAGGCGATCCGCACACCGGTCAAACTATTCGAAGACGACCGTGTAGGTCGCTTCGTTGTTCTCGGTGAACTGCTCGCCGGGCACGGCTTCAACCTGAACTTCGAGCGTCGTTTCGCCTTCCGGCGCCGGCGTCAGCGGCACGACCACGGTTTCTTCGGCCGCCGCTTCCAGGGCCGGGATTTCGTTCGTCGTTTCTTTGCCGTCCACGGTCACCACCACGGTGACCCCGTTCTCGGTCGATTCGCCCTGGTTCTGGACCGTCACTTCGACTTCCGGCGTGCCTTCGGTGACCACCGAGTTGGTCGATTCGGCCACCAGTTCGGTTTCGCCGATGCTGGTCCCGACCAGGCCGAGGCCGTGGACCCCGGCGCTCGGTTCGCCGGCGGTCGACCCGCTGACCGCGCCCAGCGCTTTCGCCACTTCTTCCTCTTCCAGCCATTTGGTCCCGTCGGGGACGAAGGTCTGCTTCGGCACGTCGGCGCCGGTGATGCCTTCGTCGGCGAGCTTGCCGTCGATTTCGGGACGGGTCACCGATTCGTAGATGACGTCGGACGCGAGCAGCGTCTGCATCTGCTTGGCGATCGCCGCCGTCGCCCGCGCCGCCCCCGCTTCGCCCAGCGCAGTCGGCATTTTCGCCGCGATCGCTTCCATCGCCGAGGCGCGCAGCGTGTAGACGAGTTCGAGCGACTTCTGCGCGTTACCCAGCCCACCGGGCGCGCTCAGCCCTTCGACCCGCGTCTTGTAGTTGGTCATCGCGCTGCGGTCCGCGTCCACCTGTCCGGTGAATTCGGTGACCGAGAGCCCCCCCGGTTCTTCGAGCTTGCCGAAGAAGTCTTTGCTGGTCTGCCCGGTCTCGATCAGGATCTGCTTGACGTCCCGCGAGTAGTCCGAGAGCGCCCCGCGCGCCCGCGCGTCGAGGCACCCCTTCACCCCGAGCACGATCAGGATCAGGATCACCAGCGCCCCACCGAGGGCAAGCAGGCGCCGCAGCATGATCTGCTGCTGGCGTTCGGGGCGGCGGCTCGGTCGACGCGATCGTCGGCCCTCGCCGCGTGAAGACGAGTACTCCAAGTGGCGGCTCTCCCATGGGCGGGTCTCTGCTGGCGGGAGAGTATGCCTACCACGTTCGCGGGAGGAGGCAGGAACCTGCCGGCGAAGAGAAACTTGCTTTGGTCGGCTCCCTCGTACTTGACCGCTTCCTGATCGAGCGCCGCATCGGCAGCGGCGGCTTCGGCGTGGTCTACGAGGCCTGGGACGGGCGGCTCGAGCGCGCGGTGGCGGTGAAGGCGATCGAGCAGCGGGGCGAGGCCGGGAAGCGCGTCATGCGCGAGGCGCAGGCCGCCGCCCGCCTCAACCACCCCGGCATCGTGACCCTGTACGAGATGGGGGAGGAGGACGGCAACGCGCTGCTCGTCTCCGAGCTGGTCGAGGGGGACACGCTGGCCCGCCTGGCCGCCGAGGACGTGCTGTCGGACCGCGAGATCGGCGAGATCGGCGCCGACCTCTGCGAAGCGCTCGACCACGCTCACTCGCGCGGCGTAATCCACCGCGACATCAAGCCCCAGAACGTGCAGATCGTCGACGGGCAGCCGCGGGCGAAGCTGATGGACTTCGGCATCGCCCTGGTCGCCGACGCGGCGGGGCTGACCCAGACCGGGGACGTCGTCGGCACGCTCGCCTACATGTCCCCGGAGCAGGCCGAGGGCCTCGAGGCGGGCCCGGAGGCCGACATCTACTCGCTGGCGCTGACGCTGTACGAGTGCTGGAGCGGCGAGAACCCGCACCGGCGGGGCAACGCGGTCGCCACCGTGCGCTCGATCGGCCGCCGCGCCCGCCCGCTGCGCCGCCTGCGCCCCGACCTGCCGCGCGAGCTGGCCGAGGAGATCGACGCCTGCCTCGACCCGCGCCCGCGCCACCGTCCCTCGCTGGAGGAGCTGGGCACCGCGATCGAGGACTCGCTCGACGAACTGGCCGACCACGCCGCCGGCGCCTCGCGCCACGTCGGCCTGCGACTCGGCGCGCTCGGGATCGCCGCCGCCATCGGCGCGGTCGTCGTGCTGGGCCATGGGTTGGTCCTCCCCTAGAATCCCTGGACTTCCTCCGCAGACGCGGAGACTTGACCCTGCCATGACAAAGGAACCCTTCCTATAGCCATTCTGCGCAAACTGGAGTCCGGGATCGAAGGCCTCGTCGAGGGCGTGTTCTCGCGCGCCTTCAGCTCCGAGGTCCAGCCGGTCGAACTGGCCCGCAAACTGGCCAAGGAAATGGACGCGCACAAGACCGCCTCGGTGCAGCGGGTCTACGTCCCCAACGAGTACACGGTCTTCCTCTCCAAGCAGGACCGCTCGAAGCTCGAAGGCTACGAGCGCTCGCTGGAGCAGGAGCTGTCCGGCTACCTGCTCGAGCACGCCCGCAAGCGCGGCTACGACCTGCTGACCCGGCCCGCGGTCGAGTTCCAGACCGACGAGCGCCTGCGCCTGGGCGAGTTCGGGATCCAGCCGCGGATGGTGAAGGCGCCGGTCCGCGAGGGCGAGGCCCCGCGCCAGGGCGAAGAGGGCCACACGATGGTCTACTCGGCCGTCCGCGAGCGCGACCGCCAGCGCCCCAAAGAACCCGAGCAGGCCGTCCGCGCCCTGGTCTCCACCCGCGCCGTCGTCTCGCTCGACGACCGCCGTTACGTCTTCGATGGCCCGCGCGCGACGATCGGCCGCTCGAAATCGGCCGAGTGCGTGCTGGCCGACCCCAACGTGTCCCGTCGTCATGCCGAGCTGCGTCGTTCCGACTCGGGGGACTGGCAGATCGTCGACCTCGGCTCGACCAACGGGATCAAGGTGAACGGCCGACGCGTCTCCTCCACGCGCCTGGACCCAGGCGACCAGGTGACGATCGGCACCACCACCTTCCTGTTCGACATCGAGCAGTAGATCGACCACGTGCGGCCTGTCTAGCTTCAGGCCTGGACCGTAAGGTGCTGAACGAGTGGCCTACGACCCCCTTTCAACCGCGCTGAAATTCGGCTTCCTGGCCGTCCTCTTCCTGTTCCTGCTGGTGATCGCGCGGAGCGCGTTCCGGGACCTGCGGCGGACGGCCGCGCCGGCGCCCGACGCGACCGGCTTCCACGCGGCCGTGGGCGGCCCCGAGGTGCAGCGGGGCAACGACGCCTGGCTGATCGCCGAACGCGGCGGCGGCCTCACCCGGGACGAGCGCTTCGACCTGATCGGCGGCCTCTCGATCGGACGCTCCAAGGACGCCGACGTGCAGATCGAGGATCGCTATGCCTCCGGCATCCACGTCCGATTGTTCTCCCGCGAGGGGCGCCACTGGGTCGAGGACATGAACTCGACCAACGGCACCACGCTGAACGGGGCGGCGCTGAACGGCGAGGCGGAGCTGGTCGACGGCGACACGATCCAGATCGGCGACACGGTCTTCCGGTTCGAGGCTTCGTGAGGGTTGGCGGGTTGGGGAGATAGATGACGCTGCGGATCACCGACCAGGCCTACGCCACCGACACCGGGCGCCAGCGCAGCGCCAACGAGGACTCGGTCTTCGTCCGCGCGCCGCTCTTCGTCATCGCCGACGGGATGGGCGGCGCGCGGGCGGGCGAGGTCGCCTCGAAGACCGTCGTCGACGCCTTCGACCGACCGCTTCCCGAGGCGCCGCCGGAGCGGGTGCTGCGGGAGACGATCGAAGGCGCCAACCGCACCGTCTACTCGCTCGCCAACAAAGACCCGAACCTCTCCGGGATGGGGACGACCACCACCGCGGCGATCCTCGACGAGAGCTCCGACGAGGTGGCGATCGGCCACGTCGGCGACAGCCGCGCCTACCGCCTGCGGCGGGGCAAGCTGGAACGGCTCACCCGCGACCACTCGCTGGTCGAGGAGATGAGGCGCAAAGGGCAGCTGACCGAGGCGCAGGCCGAGGACCACCCGCAGCGCTCGATCATCACCCGCTCGGTGGGGCCGGAACCGGAGGTCGAGGTCGACCTGCAGACGGTGCCCGCGCAGGCGGGGGACATCTTCCTGCTCTGCTCCGACGGGCTGACCACGATGCTCGACGACGAGCACGTCGAGCGCCTGCTGAACCGCGCGACCTCGATGCCGAACGCGGTCCGGGCGCTGGTCGACGAAGCCAACCGGGCCGGCGGCCGCGACAACATCAGCGTGATCGCCTTCAAGGTCGTCGACGCGGCCGAACCGGCGCTGGACGCCGAGGGCGCGACGCTGATCGGGTCGAGCGCCGAGGAGGCGGGCCTGACCGCGACCGAGGTGCGCCGCCGCGCCGCCGCCGACGCCTCGCGGCAACGGCGCGAGCAGGCCGCCTCATCCCGTCGCCCGGGGCGCCGACGGAAGATCGTGAAACGGGTCGGCGGGCTCCTCGCCCTGCTGGTCGTGATCGGGGCGATCGTCTTCGGCGCCACCTACGGCCTGCACCACACCTGGTTCCTCGGCACCGACGACGCCGGGCGCGTCACGCTCTACCGCGGCGTCCCCTACGAACTGCCTTTCGGGGTCAAGCTCTACACCGAGCAGTACTCCTCGCCGGTGCAGACCGAATCGCTGCCGGAAAGGCGCAAGGACGCGGTGACCGGCCAGAGCGTGCGCTCGCGGGATGACGCGGTGAAGCTGCTGGAAGAAATCGAACGCGGCCAAGGCGTCAGCGAAGCGACGACGACCAGCACCGGAGCGGGCGGCGTCGAAGCGGGGGCCGGCGGATGACCCGCGCCCGCAACCGCGAGATGCTCGCGCTGATCCCGGTGGCCCTCCTGCTGACGGCCGGCTTCGCCGCGGTCTTCGCCCAGGAGAACTCCAAACTCGGCAACCTCAGCCTCACCTACGGCGCCTACTTCTTCGCCCTCTGCCTGGCGACCCACATCTACCTGCGGATCCGCCTGCCGCACGCCGATCCCTACCTCTTCCCGCTGATGGCGGTGCTGACCGCGTTCGGGCTGGTGATGATCTACCGGATCGACGAAAGCCTCGCCCGGGACCAGGCGAACTGGTTCGTCTTCGGCCTCATCCTCTTCGCCCTGACGATCCAGTTCCTGCGCGATTACGAGGTGCTGGAGCGCTACCGCTACATCATCGTCACGGTAGGCATCCTGATGCTGCTGGCGCCGCGCCTGCCGGGGATCGGCGAACAGGTCAACGGCGCCTACCTCGGGGTGAAGGTCGGCCCGATCTCCTTCCAGCCGGCCGAGTTCGCGAAGATCGCCCTCGTCGTCTTCCTCGCCTCCTACCTGCGGGAGAACCGCGAGGTGCTGATCGTCGGCGCGCGGCGGGTGCTCGGCGTGACCTTGCCGCCGATCAAACACTTCGGCCCGATGCTGGTCGTCTGGGGCGCGACGATGCTGCTGCTCGTCTTCATCCGCGATCTCGGCAGCTCGCTGATGTTCTTCGCGGCCTTCCTCGCCCTGCTCTACGTGGCGACCGGCCGCTTCAGCTTCGTCGTGATCGGCATGGCGCTGTTCCTGCTCGGCGCCTGGTTCATCGTCTCGACCGTCCCGCACGTCCACGACCGGGTCGAGATCTGGCTACACCCCTACAGCGACGCGCCCGGCTCCGGCTACCAGATCCTGCAGTCGATCTTCGCCCAGGCCGATGGTGGCTTATTCGGCAAAGGTTTCGGCCAGGGCTTGATCGCGATTCCCGGACACCCCAACGAAGCGCTGCTGCCGGCGGCGGAAACTGACACGATCTACTCACTGATCGTCAACGAGCTCGGCCTCTTCGGCGCCTGCGGGCTGATCGCCACCTACCTGCTGATCACCGCCCGCGGCTTCAAGGTCGCGCTGATCGCCAACGACGGCTTCTCCAAGCTACTGGCGACCGGCCTCACCGCGGTCTTCGCGATCCAGGCCTTCGTGATCATCGGCGGCGTCACCCGGGTGATCCCGCTGACCGGCGTCACGCTGCCCTTCGTCTCCTACGGCGGCAGCTCGATCGTCGCCAACTTCGTCCTTCTGGCGCTGCTGCTGCTCATCTCCAACCGCGCCCGCCGCGAAGTCGAAGAAGGGGCCGTCCGTGAGGAACGCGACCAACCGTTGGGGGCGCTGGCGTGAACCGGCAGATCATCAAACTCTTCGGCTTCATCGTCGTCCTCTTCGCGATCCTGATCGGCTTCACGTCCTGGTGGTCGGTCTTCGACGCCAAGGCGTTGAAGGAACAGAACGTGAACAAGCGACCGCTCTTCGAGCAGCAGCAGATTCCCCGGGGCCGCATCCTCGCCGCCGACGGCTCGGTGATCGCGAAGTCGATCCCGAAAGGGAAGGGCTCCGGCAAGAGGTACGTGCGGAAGTACCCGATGGGTTCGCTCTTCGGCCACCCGATCGGCTACAGCTTCATGGAACAGGGACAGTCGGAGTTCGAGAAGGATCACAACGCCGAACTGACCGGCGAAGAATCGGAATTCGGCACGATCCTCGACGAGTTGACCGGACAGAAGCAGGAAGGCGAACAGGTCGTCACCAGTCTCGACGTCCACGCCCAGGAAGTCGCGAAGAACGCGCTCGAGAACACCGGGTACGGCGCGGTGGTGGCCATCGAACCGAGCACCGGGGCGGTCAAGGTGCTCGCTTCGAACCCGTCCTATAACCCGAACAAGATCCCGGAAAAGCTCGAACAATGGAACACGGCCGAAGTCAAGGCGCCGTTGGTCAACCGGGCGACCTTCGCGCGATATCCGCCGGGCTCGACCTTCAAGGTCGTGACCGCGGCGGCGGGCCTCGAATCGGGCGTCATCACCCCGGATACGACGATCAACGCGCCCGGCGTGATCGAAGACGAAGGCCATGAACTCGCCAACGACTACAACCAGGACTGGGGCTCGATCTCGCTCGACACGGCCCTGACCAACTCGGTCAACACCTGGTTCGCGCAACTGGGGCAGAAAGTCGGCCAGGACCAGCTCTTCAAGATGATGGAAGAGTTCGGGTTCAACGCGACGCCGCCGATCGATCTTCCCGAAGAAGAAGTTCTCAAGAGCGGTGTCTTCGAAGGGAACGAAACCCTCACCCGTAAGGATCCGGTCGACCTCGGCCGCCTCGCGATCGGGCAGGAGCGCCTGCTGGTGACCCCGCTGCAGGATGCGATGGTCGCCGCCGCGGTCGCCAACGGCGGCAAGCTGATGAAGCCGCAGATCTGGAAGCGGGTGGTGAACGTCGACGGCAGCGTCACCAAGACGATGGACCCGAGCGTCTACAGCGAACCGATCT
>Ga0268266_10007163_pt1 | contig 10105 bp, 11 predicted proteins | sample KBSS13metaG_FD_190356 | JGI IMG/M metagenome (GOLD analysis project Ga0268266, IMG submission 190356) | Switchgrass rhizosphere microbial communities from Kellogg Biological Station, Michigan, USA - KBS S1-3 metaG (SPAdes) (version 2) | ecosystem: Host-associated > Plants > Roots > Rhizosphere... | reverse complement strand
TCATGCCGTAGCAGTGAGAAAGCAATGCCCAGGCCGGTGCATAGTACGGGTTTTCCGCGACCAATCTTTCCAAGATTTCTATAGCTTGGGGTACGCCGGTCAATCTCGCGCGCACTAAAGGCTTCGACCGTAGAAACTGCTCATACTGAGCCGGGCTGATATTACGGCTCGAGACCAGCTTTTCTCCCGGCGCTAAGTCAAGCGAGAGCCGGAGCGCTTCGGCTATGGCGGTGGCTATTTGTTCCTGAATGATAAAAATGTCCGACCTCTGTCGGTCATAGCTGCTGCTCCAGATGGCTGCATCTGTATCGCTGCGGACAAGCTGTGCGGTTATCCGGATCCGGCCGTTGGCGCCCCTTACATTTCCCGCCAGCAGATACTGGGCTTGCAACGAGGCTCTTGCTCGGCGCAAGCCATCCGGCCCCCTGAACTGAAATGCCGACGATCTGGCGATGAGTTGCAGTCTTGGAATTCTTGCCAGCGCGACTGCAAGCTCTTCCGCCATGCCGTCGGACAGTAATTGCTGGCCGGGGTCTCCTGACGGATTTTCGAATGGCAACACCGCGATGGTGATCGGTTCTGCTTGGACATCTGGCGCCCGTTTGGCATTGAAAGGCGAACCGGTGTTGCTGACGCCGTTGGCGCCATTACCAGCCCGCCAATAGGAAATGCTCGCAAGCGCAACAACAAGCGTGGCGGCCAGGGCAGCCAGGATCACACGCCATTGCAATCCAGCAACCACCATCGCGGGGCTGACTGGCTGCTTCTCCCCGGCCGACGGGCTCCTCGGTACCGCCGTTAACCGGTAGCCGAGACCATGGACCGTGCTCAGCAGTTCGGCATCCTGGCCCAGCGTTTTTCGCAAGGCGGCAATGTGAACCTGGATTACATTTTCTTCAACAATCGATTTGGGCCAGACGGCCGCCATTAATTCGTCCTTGGTGACCAACGCGCCTTCTGCTTTGGCAAGAACGGAGAGCAATTCGAGAGGCTTTCGTCCAATCTGAACTGGAACGCCGTCGTCCAGCAGTTGGCGAAACGGTTTCAATGTGAACCGACCAAGCCGGTAGTCCGCAACTTCCATCAGACCGCCCCCCAAGAGCGTCTTACCAGCGCCAAGCGGTTGTTCGGGCAGTTCCCCCCCGTCCGCCTCGTTCATTTCAGGAAATTTTCAGCAAACTTCAGCTTCCCGCCAAGGATCAGAAGCTTCCTCGTTCCCATAGTCAATCGGCCGATTCCACAGTCCGCACTCCCAGCCGGGCAAAGGACGCAGTCTTATGAAAAATGCCGCCCCACATCTCCCAAACGGGTAAACCGATGACCACACGGAAATTGCATATTTTGGTATGGTTCATAGCGCCGCTCGTCGCCTTTTCTGCAGGCGCTTGCTCGAGCGGGGGCGGCGGGTCAAATTCCTCGGCAAATTCGGCAGGAAACTCCTCCCCCAGTTCGACAGTGCCGATCCCAACGACAACCACAACTGGCCCGAACAACGGCACTGATACGGGTGTGCCGGGAAGCGTAGGGGCTCCCGGGCCCGCGATTTACAGTTCGGCGGTGCCTGCCCAAGTGGCGGGAGGCTCCAGTTTCGCCAGCCTGACGAACGTCTCCTTTCCCATTATCTCCAGTAGCCTGAAGTCAACTTCTACGGGCCTTTCCGGGGTAAGCGGAGCGGGGGGGACGGCGACGGTAACGACATCCTCTACTACCACTGACATGCAGCTGATCATTCCAGCGGTGAGCGTTAACACCAGCATCAAATTGAATCAGAACGTCGCTCTGGGCATCGACTCGCCGACTTGGGGCTTGAGCTATGTGGTGATGGGCGAATGGGGTGAGCGCGCACAATCCAATGGTACAGGCCCGCTGCAAAACATTTCCACTTTTGTTTTTGGTTTCGAGACCCCATCCACGGCACTGCCCAGTTCCGGAACGGCGGCTTTCTCGGGCTCCACCTGGGCCTTCGTGTACAAGCCATCCGCAACCAACATCCAGTCGCAATTCGTAGAGGGTACCGCAGCACTGAACGTAAATTTTGGGTCGGGCAACGTGACAGGCACGCTTTCCCAAATGCGGTATTTCACGGCTCCCGGTTATGAGACATGGAACGACGTATCGATTAACGCAAATCTGACGGGGGGCACCAATCGGTTTAGCGGCACCACCGCGGCCTCCACCGCACCGGGAACCGCTTACAGCCTCTCGGCCACGGCGACCGGGCGTGTTGATGGCGCTTTCTATGGCCCGGCCGCACAAAATGCCGGCGCCGTATGGTCTCTTGGCGACGGCACAAGATCTGCAGTGGGCTCGTTTATCGCGGGCACGACCCCATAGCTCATGCTTTGGCGCCGACTCGCTGTAACCTGTGTGCTGACTGTTGTTTTGTGCATGCCCGGTACACTGGCGCATGGCGAGGATAAGGTTGTTTCAACCATCACCTTATCGGGCGTCCAGGCCACCCAGCTTCTGCTCGCCAACAACCGGCTGGACGAAGCCAAGCGTGTGCTAGAGCTGTTTCTCGCCGCTATGCCCGACGACAGCGAAGGCCAGTTCCTGCTCGCCACCATCGCGGTGGAAGAAAAGAACTATGACACCGCCATCTCGCTGTTCCGCCGCATCCTGGCGCGCGAGCCGCCCACCGAGCGGGTACGGTTGGAACTGGCGCGCGCCTTCTTCCTCAAGGGCGACTATGACAATGCCGACCGTCAGTTCCGCTTCGCCCGCGCCGGCGATATCGACGATGCGGTCAAGGCCAATATCGACCGCTTCCTCTCCGCCATAAATCGGCTGCGGGAATACAGTTTCAACTTCGCCTTTGCGCTCGCCCCCGATACCAACCAGAACGCCGCCACCTCCGCCAGCCAGGTCAGCCTCTACGGACTGCCCTTCGCCCTAGATAAGGAGGCGCGCAAGCAAAGCGGCATCGGTGTGGCCGGCGAGATCGGCGGAGAATGGTCGCCGTCGCTGGATGATAGCATAAAGGCGCGCATCGGCTCCAATCTCTACCGGGTGGACTATAGCGGCGGCGCATTCGACGACATGACTTTGTCAGCCTATGGCGGGCCGCAGTTCCTGTTCGCCAACTGGGACGCCAGCATCCTGGCCACCGGTTTCAAGCGCTGGTTCGCCAACCAGGATTACGTAAGCGGGCTGGGCGGCAAGCTGGCTGCCGACTATGGCATCACCTCAGACTGGCTGGTGGGAGCCTCGTTCGGCGGCCAGTCGGTGACCAACGCTTTCATACCCGAACAGAGTGGGCCGTTATGGTCGGCCCAGCTGCAGCTGGCCTATGTCCGCTCGCCCTCCAGCCTGTTTCAGTTGCAGGTCGGCTGGAACCGCCAGGATGCCCACGCCGCACCTTACTCCTATTCGGGTTTGTGGCTGGCGGGTGGCTACAGCCAGGACTTGCCATGGGGATTTACCGGCGGCTTTCAGCCCAGTTATTTCCGCACCAGATATGACGCGCCGCTGGCAGCCTTCGGCACGACCCGTAGCGATGACACCGTGATGCTGGCCTTTACCCTGCTCAACCGCCGCTTCGACTATCACGGCTTCACCCCGCGCTTTTCCTATGTCTTTACCGAACAACACAGCAACATTCCCATTTATCGCTTCACCCGAAACCAGTTCCAGATCGGCGTGACTTCACTGTTCTAGGGACCGCCGAATTGCCGGCTCCGAATGAACGTTTTTGGCGTAAAGCAGACAGTGTGCCGACCTGGACCGAATGGCCGCTCCTGGCCCAAAGCAGACATGGGCCCGGCTAGCGAAACGGTTTCGGAAGCAGAGGCAAATCCCGGGCGGCGGAGCACGGGAAACTGTCATACAGTTTCTGTATAACCCACGGAACTTGCACGCATGAGTTGCGTTACGCCTGAGTAGCCACGGTAAACACTCCCACATGCCCCAAGACAATGCCTCCCCGCGCCCCCCCGATAGCGGGAGCACGTTGCGCCCATTTTTGTTAGCCGCCCTGCTCGTTGTCACCGGTCTTACATTGATGGGTTGGGACGAACGGAACGAGGGCGATGGCGCCAAGCCGCTAATTCAACTTAGCCGAGCTCCTTAGGCCTTCAGTCATGCGGCCCACCTTTAGGCAATTTCAGGCCAAGTATCCCAATGATGCGGCTTGTCTGCGAGCGGTCATGCTCTGCCGGTTTGGGGGTACCCGTCTTTATTGCCCTCGCTGCGCGGTTGAAACTGAGTTTCATGCCATGACCAAGCGGCGGGCCTACGCCTGCCAGGAATGCGGCCACCATTTATACCCTTGCGCGGGAACCGTTTTTTGCAGGACCCGCACCCCTCTTACCTGTTGGTTCTTTGCCTTGCACCTTTTGGCCTCGAACCGGGGGGTGCGCGCGGTGGAGCTGGAGCGTCAGATCGGTTGCTCCTCCAAAACAGCCAGCCGGATGGCCAGGAGGTTGCGAGAGTTAGTCGCTGGATCCGCTGCTGGGTCACCCTTGTGGCACAGCCACGTGGAAATCTTCAGGCGGTTATCCGCGATTAGCAGCGTCACTGGAGACACCTGTCGCGTTTAGGGTCAGCGCGCACTGAGGCTGCATGGCGTCATCTGGCCGGACGCCTTTCCGTCGGACGCCCTGATACTGGCGGTTAGCCGGACGCTAATGTCCGCTACTGACGCAAAGCGGACATTCGTTCCGGTCGCCTCATGTGCGTTGCGGGGCGCGGGTTGCCAGCCGCAACTCCCGCGCCCGGGTGAGAATGGCATCTTCAAGCTTGCGTGCGGCATAGGGCGTCGCTTTGGCGTCACGCCATTCCGTGCCATGGCGTTCCTGGCGAAATACCGCGATTTTAAGCCCGTCGGCGCGAAGCCCGCGGTCCATGATGTGAACCATGACCTTTATCCGCTCGTCGGGACTGGAGGACGCTGTGTACCAACCCGAAATGATGAGGCCGCCGAACGGATCGGTTGATGCCAGCGGCAGAAACGACAGGGTATCGAGGGATGCCTGCCAGAGATAGGCGTTGACCCCCAGCGTTTTGGGCGCCGGCGGGCTAACGCCATCATTGCCCATCTCCCTGGAGGCCGAACTGGTCACGCCGCAGCCGGCCAGTGTCAGTGCCAGAAAAGGGGCCACCAGAAAGCGACTGCTCCGCATGTTCGTCTACTCCGTTCCCGCAAGTAATGCCTGGTGCAACCCGTCAAAAACGAACTGCACCGCCAGCGCGGCCAGCAGAACGCCAGATATGCGACCGACAACGTCCGTGCCGGTTTCGCCCAGCCAGCGCTGCAACTGTTCGGACGCCAGCATGGCGGCGAATGTCAGGGCCAGGCACAGGATCAGCATGGCGATGGTGGCGCCGCCATTGATCCAGCCGTCGCTGCGGCCCATCAGGAGGACTATGGCGGACAGGCTGCCGGGGCCGGCGATAAGCGGAAACGCCAAGGGGAAAACCGCGATGTCTCCCGGCTTCTCCGCTTCGCGGTGTTCGCCCTCGCTGATCGAGGACAATCCGGACTTTGCGAAGGTCAGGGTGAGGGCTTGGAGAAACAGCAAGATCCCCCCCGCAACCTGGAAGGCCGGCATCGAGACATGCAGGAGGGGAAGCAGGAAGTTTCCCCCGACCGCAAAGACCAGCAGCATGATCCCGGCCACAAGGACGGACCGGGCCGCAAGGCTCTTCCGGCTGGTGTGATGCGTGCCTTTGGTCAGGCTGGCGAATACGGCCGCGGTCTCGATCGGTCCAATGCTGACCAGAAGCGTGACGAACACCGACCACAATTGCAGCGGAAAATGCATGGCGGTCTGGCGGGGCGCTACCGGCTGATGCGCGCGCCGGTGCTTTTGCCGGCGCGGAGATGGGCCTGCCGCATCATGGCGGCGTCCTGCCGGGAGACTTGCAGCCCCGTCATGGCATCGAGTGCACGCAGAGCAGTGAGCACGTGATCCACCAGGATGGGGCCGGGTGTTCCCTTCAGCCAGCGGAAGCCGGGCCTGGATTCCACGGCACAGGCGTCGGAGGCCCAGGCGCACAGGATCGCGCGCTTGTCCGCGGGGCCGAGCCGGTCGTCCTGCAGGACTTCCGAGGGATGGACATAGTCCATCACCTTGAGCGCCAAATCACTCTCCAGCGGGACATCAAGAAGGTCCGGGGTGTTCAGGCTGGTCGTGTCCTGCACGGCACGCTCCCTTACAGGGCCGTCCGCGTGGCAACCGGTGCGGCGGTCATGTCCGCATTGATTGCCTTCAGTGTGGCCGGACTTGAATCAGGCGCCGGGGCATTGGCGGCGCCGCAGTTGCCGGATGCTCGCGACACGATCTGCGGCTTTTCGCCAGGCGCCCGCGGGGTGATCTGGACCATGCGCGTGCATGTCCGGTTGCCGACGGTTTCTGAAACCAGGGAATAGCTGGTGCCACCGGCCGGAAGCATCTGTAAGGGCAGTCTCGTCATCGCGGGGGCGGCCGCAAACCGCTCCATTGTAGCGACCTGGCGCAGCAAGTCGTTCATGTCGCGATCCATGCTGGCTGCCAGACGGTCCAGAGCAATGAAGGACGGCACCACGTCGAAGGCGGCCAGGGTCGGCCCATCAAGACCGAATGGATCGGAGTGGAACGCCACCCTCGACGCCAATTCGCCGGGGTGGGCTTCGCCATGGGACTGCGGGACGATCAGGCGGGGAAGGAGCGGCCGCTTCTCTACCGAGGACGGGGTGAGATCTGCCAGGGACGGGGTGAGGGCGGCAAAGCCTGCCAGCGCCGCGGCTGCCAGAATTGCCGGGAAAATCAATTTCATAGCTGCCTCCCAAAGTTGAAGACAGAAAAAAATCTAAAAAACCGGCAGGCGATTTCAAGAGTCCAAATCCGGCGCCAGATTAAATTTTTGTTCTCTGCCGGTACCCGGCTGGGAGGCCAAATGGGTTCGCGCGGCCCAGCTCAGTTCAGGCGGAAGATCCCGTCGACCGCCTTCCATTCGGATGGCCTGACAAGGTGGTTGTGCGCCACCCTGACCGAGTGCAGCGCGCCCTCCAGTTCCTGCTGCCAGAATTCTAGGAACAACTTCAGGCCGGGAAAGGACGGCGCCAGGTCATATTCCTGCCAGACGAAGAGTTGTAGCAGCCTGGGATGATCGGGGATCCGGTAATGGATTTCCGCCGTGGTCAGTCCATATCCGTTCAAGCGTCTCTCGAAGTCTTTGCCAACCAACGTGAACCTCTTGCGAAGCAGTCCTTCCTGATCGAAACGCTAAATTCCTGCGCGGGGTTCTGCCAATAGAAAAATTGCGGCTTCGCTGCGCATTGTGGCGGCCGATGCCGGCTCGAATATTTTTGCAGGAATTCCAGCAACTTAAAAAGATTTCAAATTTTCTGGCAGCACCCTCTTGAAGCCGCCAGCAACGCTCCTACGTCCCTTTCACCCGGCGGGGAGCCGGGCTTTTGACACCATTGTTCTGCAAAAGGAGGAACCATGAATTTCCGCCCTCTGCACGACCGTGTGGTCGTGCGTCGCATCGATGCCGATCAGAAAACCCAGGGCGGCATCATCATTCCGGACACCGCGCAGGAAAAACCCCAGGAAGGCGAAGTGGTCGCCGCCGGGCCGGGCGCGCGCAACGACCGCGGCGAGCTCATCACGACCGAGGTCAAGCCGGGCGACCAGGTGCTTTTCGGCAAATGGTCGGGCACCGAGGTCAAGATCGATGGCAAAGACCTTCTGATCATGAAGGAAAGCGACATCCTGGGTGTCGTGGAAACCACCAGCCACCTCAAGCGGGTGGCGTGAGCAAATCCACCGCAAAAAGTTCAACGAGCCATTCGAGAGGAGTATGAAAAATGGCTGCCAAGGAAGTTAAATTTTCGTCCGACGCCCGCGAAAAGATGTTGCGTGGTGTCGATATTCTGGCCAACGCGGTCAAGGTGACCCTGGGTCCCAAGGGCCGCAATGTCGTGATCGACAAGAGTTTTGGGGCGCCGCGCATCACCAAGGATGGCGTGACCGTCGCCAAGGAAATCGAGCTTGAGGACAAGTTCGAGAATATGGGCGCCCAGATGGTTCGCGAAGTGGCGAGCAAGACCAACGACCTGGCTGGCGACGGCACCACGACCGCGACGGTCCTGGCGCAGGCCATCGTCAAGGAGGGCGCCAAGAGCGTGGCCGCCGGCATGAACCCGATGGACCTGAAACGGGGCATCGACCTGGCGGTGGACGCCGTGGTTGCCGACCTGAAGAATCATGCCAAGAAAATCGCGAACAATGAGGAGATTGCCCAGATCGGCACCATCAGCGCCAATGGCGACAAGGAGATCGGCCGCTTCCTGGCGGATGCCATGGCCAAGGTCGGCAATGAAGGCGTGATCACGGTCGAGGAAGCCAAGAGCCTGGACAGCGAGCTCGAAGTTGTCGAAGGCATGCAGTTCGACCGCGGCTTTGTCTCGCCCTATTTCGTGACGAACCAGGAAAAGATGCGGGTGGAACTGGAAGACCCGTTCATCCTGATCCACGAGAAAAAGCTGTCCAACCTGCAGCCTATGCTGCCGGTGCTGGAAGCGGTGGTGCAGTCGGGCAAGCCGCTTCTCGTCATCGCCGAGGAAGTGGAGGGCGAGGCCCTGGCGACCCTGGTTGTCAACAAGCTGCGCGGCGGCCTGAAGATTGCCGCCGTCAAGGCGCCCGGCTTCGGCGACCGCCGCAAGGCGATGCTGGAAGACATTGCTACCCTTACTGGCGGCAATGTCATTTCCGAAGAGCTCGGCACCAAGCTGGAGAATGTCACCCTCAACATGCTGGGCCGGGCCAAAAAGGTCTCGATCGACAAGGATAACACCACCATCGTGGACGGTTCCGGCAAGAAGGCCGATATCCAGGGCCGCGCTGCCCAGATCCGTCAGCAGATCGAGGAAACCACTAGCGACTATGACCGCGAGAAGCTGCAGGAGAGGCTGGCGAAGTTGGCAGGTGGCGTGGCGGTCATCCGTGTTGGCGGCTCGACGGAAGTCGAGGTCAAGGAACGCAAGGATCGTGTCGACGATGCTCTCCATGCTACCCGCGCGGCGGTGGAAGAAGGCGTCCTTCCGGGTGGCGGTATCGCGCTACTTCGTGCGCTGAAGGCGCTGGACAATCTCCAGCCCGCCAATGCTGATCAGAAAGCGGGCGTGGAAATCGTCCGCCGCGCCATCCAGGCGCCGGCGCGGCAGATCGCCCAAAATGCCGGAGACGATGGTTCGGTCGTGGTCGGCAAGCTGTTGGAGAAGTCCGACTACACCTGGGGTTACAACGCAGCCACGGGCGAGTATCAGGACATGGTGAAGAACGGCATCATCGATCCGGCAAAGGTGGTGCGCACCGCGCTCCAAGATGCCGCTTCGGTGGCTTCGTTGCTGATTACCACCGAGGCGCTGATTGCCGAACGGCCGAAGCGGGACAGCAAAGCTGCATCGCCTGCCGACATAGGCGGCATGGACTTCTGACGACCAGCGGGGGTCTGGCAATAATCGTGCAGACCCCCGCGATTTCGTGGAGGAATAGATGCACGCCCAAAATCTGATCTTTGCTTATCTGGCTATCTGGGCGGTCATACTGGGCCGACTTGCCTTTGATGAATGGCTGCAACGTCGCACCAAGTGGATTTCGGACATGCCTAGTGACTGACGGCACAGAGTTGCTGATACGATTATCCCACGCGGGCACCTGCGGGCACTGGGGAGCCTGGTGCAAGCACTCTTAATCACCGCCGCGTTCGCTGGCCGCAAGCGGGTGAGCTCAAATGACCGCTATTGGCGCAAAGCCGACATTGGGCAGTCCTGGGCTGAACGTCCCCTTTCGGCCCAAACCGGAAATGGCGACGATCATGAAATGGGTTGTTTGAAATTCTTGATGTTGCGTTGAGCTAACCGCCGAGTAACTGGCGAGGAAAAACGCCCAGCGAGTTATTATCGCTGGGCGAAGTCATAGAGGAAGCGTGCAAACTGAAAGCAATGTACTTTGAGTTGGCACACGAAAATTGCTACAATTCAAAAATCCTAGCTATGATTGAAGTCATTATTTCAATTCGCCATAGCTATTTCTTTGTTCTCTTTTAAGGCGCGCAACCAAAAAGATGATGTCCAAAATCCGGCTCTGAGGGTGAAATAACCACCCATATAAGAGTG
>Ga0268266_10007162_pt1 | contig 10105 bp, 9 predicted proteins | sample KBSS13metaG_FD_190356 | JGI IMG/M metagenome (GOLD analysis project Ga0268266, IMG submission 190356) | Switchgrass rhizosphere microbial communities from Kellogg Biological Station, Michigan, USA - KBS S1-3 metaG (SPAdes) (version 2) | ecosystem: Host-associated > Plants > Roots > Rhizosphere >... | reverse complement strand
CGGAAGGAAGCTCCTCCCCGATGAGTTTAAGGTGGTATGTGTTGTAACTCGGGTGAGTCCGGGACGACTCTGCCGGACAATTCTGTTTGAGGAGCAGGGCGCTGGCCAGGCAAATCTTTAAAACAAAGTCGATCGACAAGCTGATCTCAGAGTCGGAGCGGCCGGAGCACGCGCTGAAGAAGTCCCTGGGACCGGTGAGCCTGACTGCGCTCGGAATCGGAGCCGTCATCGGCTCCGGCATATTTACTGTCATCGGGACTGCGATCGGCGGCAACCCTGCCACTGAGGTCAAGCTTTCGGATTCGCCGGTGGTCGACCTGATCGTTGGCTTGTTGCATCACACCAATGGCGCGGTTGCAGGAAGGCCCGGAGCTGGTCCGGCCATCGCCGTGTCACTCGTCCTGGTGGCGCTTGTCTGCGCTCTGACGGGGCTCTGCTATGCGGAGCTGGCAAGCATGATTCCCATCGCGGGATCGGCCTACACCTATACCTATGCGACTTTGGGTGAACTGATCGCGTGGATCATTGGGTGGGACCTGATCCTGGAGTATGCCTTCAGCAATATGAGCGTGAGCGTAGGCTTCGCGGCTCACGTAGTTGATTTGCTGGATTGGCTGGGGCTAAGGATCTCACCCCAGTGGCTTTCGCCGGCATATCTGCCGTTGGGACTGCAGGACCTGCAAGGGCACGATATCTATTCGCCGGGATGGCATGTTGGATTCAATATTCCGGCGTTTCTGATCGTGCTTCTGCTGACGGTCGTTCTGGTGCGCGGGATTCGTGAGTCCGCTCGGACAAACAATATTATGGTTCTAGTGAAGATCATGGCTATCCTGATCTTCGTTTTCTTCGGGTTGAGCTTTATTCATCCGACCAACTATGTTCCCTTCTCTCCCAACGGATGGAGCGGGGTTTTGGCGGGCGGTTCGATCATCTTCTTTACCTACATTGGATTCGATTCAGTCTCGACTGCGAGCGAAGAGTGTCGAAGGCCGCAAAAGGATGTCCCTATCGGAATTCTGGCGACGTTGGTGGTCTGCTCGATTCTGTATATCGGAGTTGCCGCTGTTCTTACGGGTATGGTGCCGTGGCGGACCGTCGCAGGCGATGCAGCCCCAGTCGTGAACGCGCTGAAGCGAGTATCGCTGACGCCGGGTGGGCATAATCTTCACTGGGTGAGGCTGGCGGTGTTGCTGGGAGCCATCGTCGGGATGATCTCATCGATTCTGGTGTTTCAGCTGGGCCAGGCTCGAGTATGGTTTGCAATGTCTCGCGATGGCTTGCTGCCGAAGGCATTCAGCACGGTCCACCCGCGGTTCAGAACGCCAGCTTTTGCAACCTGGGTGGCCGGATTCCTGGTGGCAATTCCCGCGGGATTATTTGATGTAGGGACGTTTGCAGAGATGTCGAACATCGGCACACTGTTTGCGTTTGTTCTGGTTTCGATCGGTGTGCTGGTGCTGCGGGCACGGCAACCGGAGCGCTATCGGGGTTTCAAGGTTCCGCTTGGGCCGGTGATTCCGGTTCTGAGTGTGGTCTTCTGCATCCTGTTGATGGCGGGTCTTCCGGTCAAGACATGGCTGAGATTCTTTGTATGGCTGGTCGTGGGCCTAGTGGTCTATGCCTTTTACAGCCGCAAGCGGAGTGAGTTTTATTCGCCCGAAGCCTAAGATAAAGAGATGGCTCGAAAGCTTGCAAAACAGAACTCTGAAGTCGACATTGTGGAATGGCTGCGCGGACTGCCGAAGGCGGAGCTGCATCTTCATCTGGAAGGAACGATTAGACCAGAGACCCTGGTCGAGTTGAGTAGAAGGCATGACGAAACGCCCCTCACTCTTGAAGCAGCGCGTTCTCTCTACCAGTATGAGAACTTTCTTGGATTTCTGATGGCTTTCAAAGCTGTGACCGAACGTCTGAAAGTGCCGGACGATTACGAGCTGATCACCTACAACATGATCCGCGAATTGGCGCGACAGGGTGTTGTTCACGCGGAAGTCTACATCTCTTTCGGAATCATCTTTTACTGGAAGAAGACCGATGTGGAACCTTATGTCGAGGCGATCGAGCGGGGTCGCCAACGCGGAGAGAAGGACTTTGGAACCACCGTACTGTGGATTGTCGATGCGGTACGGCACTTCGGCGTGGAAGAGGGCGCACGAGTCTTTCGCAAGGCGGCGGAGCTTCGAGAGAGCTATCCCAGCATCATAGGGATTGGGATTGGTGGAGACGAGGCACGTGGACCAGCCGATCAATTCCGCGACCTGTATAAAGAAGCCAAAGCCGCGGGATTGCGGCTGACCGCGCATGCCGGCGAGTCCGTCGGACCGGAGAGCGTATGGTCCGCAATCAACATAGGCGCCGAGCGGATTGGCCATGCGCTCGCAGCCCAGCATGATCCGGAGCTGATCGAGGTTCTGTCGAAGAGGCAGATCCCGCTAGAGATCAACATTACAAGCAACATCAAGACGGGATGCTGCAAGGCGTTCGAGGAGCATCCGGTCAAGGACTACTTCGAATCAGGCTTGATGATCACGCTGAACTCCGATGATCCTCCGATGTTTGGAAGCGATCTGCTGGGAGAATATGTTCTGGCCCGGGAGAGGTACGGCTTCACGATGGATCAAATGCGTGAGTTGGCAGCAAATGCGGTAGAAGCAAGTTTTCTCGATCCAACGCAGAAGCTGAGCCTGCTGCAAAGAGTTGAGCGATACGAATAACTGACCACAAAAAAATCTCGGCAGGCGTGGGACGGCCCGAGGGGTGTGGCGGACCTTCCCGCGCCTGAGACAAGACTTCCTATGCAGCAGACTCGGCCACCTGCTGATGTAGCTGCTCCAGCTTTGTGGAATAAGGCATGCAAACGAGACTGAGGGCACATCGGCGGAAGATGGGATTGATCTCCGGTCCTATCCAACTTTGCTGAACGGCGCTCTGCTGGCTGAGGACAAGCATATCGGCGCCACTACGACGAAGAAGACGGGGAAGCTCACGCGAAACTCTTCCCTGGGCCACATGAATCTCTAATCTGCAGTCCAGGTCAAGCGTGCAGGCAATGTCATTCAGCCATGCATCTGCTGTCTCCTCGCCCATTGGGCCATTCGACAGAATGGGCTTTAGAAGGGATCCTTCATTGATCTCGTCTACAACGTGCAGCAGATGTAATGTGCCCCCCGTCTCAGCTGCATACTGAGCCGCCTGTTGCAGATGAGAGACACCTTCTTCCGGATCGCCCATCCAGACACCGATATGACGATCAGCCGAAGAATTCGTGCCACCGATATTGACCCGGCCCAGCGTCCAGATCGGGACGGAGAGCCTCTGGATGAGGCGAGCGCGCAAGGATCGATGCCACGGGCGTGGAAGGCCTGTGAGATCGCTCGGGGGTAGCATGAGGAGGATGTTCGTACGACGCTCACAGTAGGCGGTGATCCCATCACAGGGATCACCGCTACCAGAACCCGGTCGCAATGCTGGTAATTATCCGCTTCTGCGAAGAACGAGCGTAGAAGCAGTTCAGCTTCACGATAGAAGGTCTTCTTCGAGTCGTAGACATGAAGTATGGTCAGCTTTGCGCCGAGTGTGGCCACCCACTGGGCTACGGTCGGAATGACCGCATGGCTTGAATCGGAGAAGTCGGTGGCGAATACGATCTCTGTTGCTTTCTGAAGCATTGGTGCTCCTTTCCGAGGGCAAAATATTTCCTAAAATACGAAGCCATCCACAGGCAGGACATCAGAGACAGGCCGCAACCGGCGATGCTTTGTGCTTCCCTGCCAACCCCGCTCGCGGTTGATCTCTTCCATCTGCTCACGGAGATTGAGCTCGATCGTGCGTGACAGAGCGGTCATCGGGATGTCATGAATGGTGTTCTCGAATGGGTTCGATATCTCGCGGCTCATGAGATCTGCCGCGATAAAGGTGAAGCTGATCAACACACTCGCAATGGGTGTCACCAGTCCGAGATCTTCCACCAGGACTAAAGGCAACAACCAGCAGAATGCATTGACGAGAACGCTAGGCAGATAATCAAACTGACGGGGCAGCGGCGTATTTTTAATGCGCTCGCAGGCACCCTGGACATTCGTTAGTACTGTGAGGTTTTCGTTGATCGCGGCCCAACGAAAGCTGTCGAGCATGCCTTCATTACGAGCCTGCCGGAGGAGGCTTCCCATTCTCAAGACAAGTCCCGCGGGGAGATTCTTATAGACGCTCAACTCACGTGCAACGCTTTTTCCTAGAAACGTCTCAACTTCAGGGAGCGCGGTCTGTCTACGCAAGTGGCAACGCAGCGCATGCGTGAAGGTAATGTGATGGAGAACCAAGGTGTTTCTAAGGGGGATACGATGCGTATCTTCCGTCTCATCGTCGAGCATGGTGAGAAATTGCACGGCAAGCGCACGAGAGGTATTGACCAGTTGTCCCCAAAGCTGGCGAGCCTCCCACCATCGGCCATACGCAGCGTTCGTGCGAAAGGCGAGAAAGATGGTAAGTGCCGAGGCCAGAGGAGCGACAGGGAGCCCATTTAAGGAGATCCACTTGTGATGCAACACGGAATAGACGATGGCGACCGTGCAATCGAAGATAAGCAGGACAAGAAGCCGTTTCCAGGCTTGAGGCCAGATTCTGTTTAGCGGCAATCGGTCACGGACAATCATTCAACAGGCTCCATATGTCCGATTAGACCGTAGTAAAAGGTGGGGTGGTTCCTATCTTCCGGCGGCTCTTTGGGCGTTGCCGCAAGATGGCAGCCAACCTATCTTTTGGCTAAAGACTCCCATCCTTTCGTCAGACCGCGTCTAATGGAAGAGTGAATACCTTCTATCGCCGTTTTGTTCGAATGCGATCTGCAGAGGGCGGCCGAGGTCAGATCCTTCTGATCGCGGCAGGCCTGGTGTCGATTCTGGTTTTGCTGGAATGGTATTTCGACTTCGATTTCTCGCTGGGCATTCTGTATATCTTCCCGGTAATGATCGCGGCGACGATTCTTCCACGATGGCAGATCGTGTTCGCTGCGGCCTTCTGTGCCTATACTCGTGGACTCTTCACAGCCGATGAGACTCAACTGGAGCATGCGCTTCGTTTCTGCATGGCTACGATCGCCTACACGGGATGCGGTTTATGGATCTATCAGATTGCCGATTCACGTCGCGTGGTATTGATGCATTATTCGCGGCTGCGATATGAGCAGCGAATGAGGCGACGAGCGCAGGAGGAACTAAGATTGCTGGCAGAGAGCAGTCCGGCCGGTATTCTAACCTTGGATTCGAAAGGCATTATTCTTGCTGCGAATCGCGCAGCCGAGATCATGCTGCAATTGAAAGAGCCATTGGTGGGGCAAGAGATCAGCAAATATGTGCCGCTATTTCACGATGCTCTGAAACTTCCGTCTGGGATCGGAGAGGTCAGGACCTCGGCCAGCGCCTGGGCTCGCCGAACCGATGGAACTCTGGTTCCGACGACGACATGGTTCTCGATCTACGGCGAAGGATCCATGCGCCACCTGGCGGCAATCGTCGTGGACATGTCGAATGAGGTGCGGGAAAGAGAGCATTCTCAATATGAGCAGATCATCAATCATGACCGGATCCTGGCCAGCGCCGTCTCCCATGAGATTCGGAACCTCTGCTCCGCCATTTTCGTGGTTGCTTCGAATATGGAAAGAAGCAGCGCCATTGCTCTCGATCCGGACTTTGCCGCGCTGAAGAATCTGGCGGCAGGTCTGCGCGATCTTGCCTCCGTCGATCTGCGCAAAAAGACCAGGACGAGATTATCCGCTGTCCGACTGCAGGATATTGTCAACGATGTGAGCATCATTATTGGCCAGGACTGGGTTGAGATCGGTGGCGAGTTCGACTGGGATATCTCGGAAGACATACCTCCCGTACGCGCTAACCGCCAGGGGTTGATTCAGACGCTTCTTAATCTCTCTCAGAATTCTCTGCGCGCCATCCAGGGACAGCCAGAGCCCCGATTCACAATTGAAACGGGGATGCAGGGAGACAGAGTTTCTCTGCGAATTTGTGATACGGGACCGGGAATGAAGAACACAGACCAACTCTTTCAACCCTTCCGGCCTGAGTCTGACGGTTCGGGGTTGGGTCTCTATGTCTGCCGGGCGCTGATTGAGAGCTTCGGTGGGGAACTTCGTTTTGAACCCACAGATACGGGTTGCTGCTTTGTGATCACGCTGCTTGCTGAGCATAATAAAGATCAATCAGATTCACTCGATATAGCAGAAGTGAGCCAGGAGCACCCATGAACTCGACAACAACAAATGTCATTCGCATTTACCTGCTGGATGATCACATGCTGTTCCGCGAAGGGCTGCGCCGATTGCTCGATTCGGACGAACGATTTGTCATTGCCGGTCAAAGCGGCGATTCGACTCAGGCTCTGGCTGAGTTGCAAAAAGCAACGGTCGATGTCCTGGTCCTGGACTACGACCTCGGCAAAGAGAATGCGCTTACCCTGTTGGAACCTCTGCGATCGATGAACTTCGCGGGGAAAGTTCTCATCGTCACGGCTGGCTTGCCCGATAAAGACGCGCTAACGCTGATCAAGGCCGGGATCTCGGGAATCTTTCACAAGCAGGAGTCCCCGGAAGATCTTCAACGAGCAATTGTGGAAGTTGCGCAGGGCCGAGTCCTGATCGATCAGCAGTATCTACAGGCAGTAGTGGCAGCTGCACAGCCGCAGGAGTCGACTCGCTTCACCGAACGGGAACGCGTGACTCTTCGGTACCTGTTGCAGGGACTGGCAAACAAAGAGATCGCCGGAAATCTTGCCATCTCCGAGAGCGCCGTCAAAGCTACGCTGCAGCAGCTTTTCTCAAAGACCGGCGTACGAACACGCTCGCAGCTGGTCCTGCTGGCTATTGAGAAGTATCGGGATCAGCTTTGAGCTTCAGTTAGCAGGCGGACGAGGAGCAAAGTAACCTTTGCTGGCTCGGACTTTGTAGCGCGGGTCGATAGCCTGAAGATAGATGGTTCGGAACGAACCGTCCTGCTTGAAGTCTGCCGGACGATAAACGAGTGAATATTGACTGCGAAGCTCTTCCTGAATATTGCGGAAGCCCGTGGCAACGTCCTCAATCTTTATCGGGAAGAACGCCATTCCGCCTGTCGCTTCGGATATGGTCCGCAGGATGTCGTCACCTTTGTCTTTGCTTGGGCTGACATTGGTGCTGATGGTGTAGACGATAGTCTCTGCGCGCTGGCACATCTTGATGGCATCGGATTGTTGGGCGCGGCTGTAGTTGTCATCACCGTCTGAGACCACGATTAGGGCGCGCCGCACGGCTCCATCTTCCTGGAGGGTAAGCATCTGGTCTCGGCAGGTCTTGTAGAGAGCGTCATACAGGGCGGTACCGCCCCCGGGGCGTAGCTTGCGGATGCCCTGATTCAGAAGATCGATATTGTTGGTGAACCCCTGCGCTATGTCCGTTTGAATATCGAATCCTTCGACGAATGCACGGTCGTTGCGATGCAGAATCTGCAGAAGAAACTCGATGGCAGAGTCCTGTTCAAACTGGAAGCGCTGGCGGATCGAGCTCGAGGTGTCGAGCATGATTCCGACACGGAGCGGAAGGTTGGTCTGCTGGCTGAAGCGAAGTACCGCTACAGGGGGACGACCATCGTCGAGCAGGCCGAAGTTTTCACGCCGCAGCCCGGTGATGAAACGACCCTTCTTGTCGGTGACGGTGAAGATGAGGTTGACTTCGTTTACTTGCACCCTGATTGTCGGGGCTTCGGTGGTCGGCTCAGGCTCCTGCGGAGTCTGCGTCGCCGGAGGCAGCTGCGTTGGCGTTGTCGTAGTTTGGGGAGACGCAGAGGGCTGGACAGGAGCTCCCGACGGCTTTGGCGTTGAAGCTGCCGGCTGCTGGGCAGCAGGAGGCGCCGCTTTAAAGGTCGCGCTGGGAGCTGCGGGAAGATTCGTGGTCGAGGTCGAAGGGGCCGGCGTTTGCGCCTGAAGTGACACGTTGGCAAACGCGGCTGAAAGGAAGAGAACGGTCAGCAGCCGGAAGGTCTGATTCATTCGTATCTGTAGGATCACTTGGATCATTTTACTCAAGCGGACCTCTTGTCGGCGCGCAAAGTCTCCAGCAGTTGCTGCAACTCGGGTGAAAGATTGGAGGTCATCGTCATGATCTTCCTGGTCTTAGGATGCTGGAAGACGAGGCGAGCAGCGTGCAGAAAATTGCGATCGAGAGAGAGAACATCGGGAACTCGTCCGAAGGAGTGGGGAGCTCCATAAAGCGTGTCGCCGACGACAGGATGACCGAGAGCCTGCAGGTGGACACGGATCTGGTGGGTCCGACCGGTCTCGATACGCACCTCCACCAAGGTGAAGCGGCCGTAATGAGCAGAGTCGATGCGTTCAAGCACTTTTACATGAGATATGGCATGGCGAACACCGTCACTGTCGAGGGAGCGGCGGGTGGTCATACGGGTCCGACGGGCAAGATCGCGGCCGATGGGGAGCTCTACAGTTGTGGAGTCGCGGGCAATGGCACCATGCACCAGAGCGATATAAGTCTTTTCCAACTCGCGATTGGCGAACATCTCACCGAGCTTGCGATGAGTGCTGTCGTCTTTGGCGACGACGATGATGCCGCTGGTCTGCTTGTCAAGGCGATGCACGATTCCAGGGCGAAGATCTCCGCCGACGTGGGAGAGTTTGTTGAAATGATGCAGCAGGGCGTTGACCAGAGTCCCGCGGCTGCGTTCGTCTTGTCCGTCGTCAGAGGGAGCAGCGCCCGCCCCCGCATGGACCATCATTCCCGCAGGCTTGTCGATCACAGCCAGATGAATGTCCTCAAAAAGGATGTCGAGGGGGATGTCCTCGGGAAATGCGTGTAACGGTGGCGGATGGGGGGCACCTTCTATTTCGATGAGTTCTCCGCCCTGGAGCTTTAACTTCGCCTTGGCCGCCTGCCCATTGACCCTTACCTTGCCATGCTCGATGAGGAACTGAACGCGGGAGCGACTGATATCGGAGATCGCCTGAGCGAGGTACTGATCCAGACGCATTCCCGCTGCCTCAGGAGCGGCCGTGAACGTGTGGACCCGCTCCTCGGCATCATCCTCAAACTCGACTACCGGTATGACTGGCGACGGTGGAGGTTCCGCACCGCGGGTGGCGCGGTACTCCGGCTTGACTGTCTGACGGCGCTTGCCCTTGGGAAGCATGTGCTTAGAGGGCATGTGGAACCAACTTTCTGGGCTGCTGCCAGAGAATTCCGGCGAATACGATCATGCCGAGCGCGACCCACTGGAGAGGGTCGAGCAACCGGCCGAGGGGGTTGTCGTAGAATGCCGGCTCGCGGAAGAAGCTGAGAAGAAACTGAGCCAGACCGCTCAAGGTAAGACCGAGAACAACTGTATCTCCAGATTGCCTTCGCCGGGCCAGCTGAAAGAGCAGCAGGATCGTAATGATTGCAGCGACGATGGCGGCGTATACGGCCACGGGATGCAACCGCATGGTCTCTGGGGGGATGGCAACCGCCCAAGGTAAGTTGCTGGGAAGACCTGGGTCGCTTCCTTCCGCGAAGTGACCCAAAGCAAAAAACACCCAGGCGAGAGTGGCGCATGGGGTCCAGGCGTCAAGAGCCGAAAGAATGGGAAGGCTATGCGTCCGAAGGTAGATTCCTGTGGCCAGAACCGTGAGAAGAACTCCTAACGGAGTCAGTGAGGGAACCATCAGGAGGAGAATCGGATAGGAAAAGAAGGTGTGAAGATTTGTAGCGACAAGGAGCAGGCGGGAGAAGACAAAGGCCGCGATGACGGCGAAGAGTCCCGCATTCCAAAGGTGATCCGGGCTGAGACCGGTGATAACCGCTGTACGAAGACTGAGACCAAGCGCAAGCATCAGGCCGATGGCTGCGAGAATTCCATAAGCGGGAACGGTCAAGAATCCTAGATGGAAGAGACTGGGATGCACAGAAGATCTAACTTACAAGAAAACCGACCCACGGGGCCGTGCACAGATGCGCTGGTGAACCCGTCCGAGACGGTGGGACCCTGCCGTGGTTCTTTAGGCATTCCGGACTGGCGGACTCTGCACACCGAACCATATATACGAGCCAGGCCCCTGTTCAATGAATGTT
>Ga0268266_10007161_pt1 | contig 10108 bp, 7 predicted proteins | sample KBSS13metaG_FD_190356 | JGI IMG/M metagenome (GOLD analysis project Ga0268266, IMG submission 190356) | Switchgrass rhizosphere microbial communities from Kellogg Biological Station, Michigan, USA - KBS S1-3 metaG (SPAdes) (version 2) | ecosystem: Host-associated > Plants > Roots > Rhizosphere >... | reverse complement strand
TGAAGTATGGGAAAGCCTTGGTCTGCGGGTCCACCCTCTTCATCCAGAGCACCTGAACAAAGTCCCATATGACGGCAAAGAGTCCGCAGGTAAAGATCACAAGGACCAGGACCAGAGCCCAGTGAAGATTGGGCGGATCGGGATAGGGAGATGCAGCATAGGCGGGTGGTTGCCCATAAGGGGTCGCAGGAACAGGCGGAACAGGAACACCTGCAACGGTATTGACTGCAGTGGCGGGGTTAAGAATCTGAGCGACAGGCAGCCAGTCTGCCATCTCGTCCGATTTAGCGAGATCGGTAAGCAGGACATTGCCCGAAGCGACATAGCGCTGCAGGTCTTCGAGGGTATACGGACCGTAGGTCTGGCCTGCGCGGGAGACAAGATAAGGCATAAAGGGCTCCTGAGTTCTGCAAGACCGATGAAAACACGTCCCCCGCCTTGATACAAAACATTTTCCTTTACGCACCCGATCTTCGGGATTAATAACGTGAAACTATTTCAGTGGAGAAATCGTAAGCCTTCGCAGGTTGCGAGCCTGACAAAACTAGAACGGGGTGGAAGCGTGATCGGACGACGGGGAGTTCTTCTTGCTGCACTGACAGTACTGCCATGCTCGGCGCAGCAGGCTCGCTGGCAGAGCATTCAAATGCTGACAGCGGAGGACGTGGCAAAGCAATGGGTGAATCCTCCCTCGGAGTACGGCCCCGAACCTTACTACGGAATGAATGGCGCGATAACCGAAGAGGTCATCCGCCGCGATCTCGACACCATGAAGCGGCTCGGATATCGAGCGGTCACCGTGCAGTACGGGCGGGGAGCTCCATTCGCTTATCTGTCACCGGAATACTTCGCCTTCTTCAAAAAATTTGTCGCAGAGGCCAGACAGCGGGACATTCGCATTTGGATCGTCGACGATGCCGGTTATCCCAGTGGATTTGCCGGAGGAAAGTTCTCGAGCGAAAAGCCTGAGCTGCGCATGCAGGCGCTGGTCGCTGCGGAGACGATTCCTGTAGCCGGCGGCGAGACGCTCACCCGCACCGTCAAGCCGGAGATCGTCGCCCTGACAGCAAGAAGCGCCGACGGCGCAAAGTCTGTCGCGATTCCCTTCTCCAATGGAGCAGTGAGATGGGTCGCTCCTGCAGGGCAATGGACCGTGACCCTCGTCGAGCATCGCTTCAGCACCTCGCCGACGCGAAGCGACACGAATCCGAAGAACGTGAAGGATGGATCGCAGTCACTCGAAGACTATCTCGACCCTGCTGCGACGGCGCAGTACCTCTCCTTCACGCACGAGCAGTACAAGAAGTATGTAGGCGACGAGTTCGGCAAAACCATCCTGGGGTTCCGCGGCGACGAGCCCGACTATTCGATCCGAGGCCTGCCCTGGACGCCGAAGTTCTTCGAGCGCTTCACCGCGGTGAAAGGCTATGACATCCGCCCCTACCTCGCGAGCTTCTTCCTCAAGCCTGCAGAGCTGACCGAACGCGAGCGACGGGCGAAGGCAGATTACACCGACGTCTTCTCGCAGATGTTTCGCGACGGATTCTTCAAGCCGCAGGGAGACTGGTGCGCGGCAAACCATCTGGAGTACCAGGTCCACCTGAATCACGAAGAGATGGAGATGCAGCTGGTGCGCAGTGAAGGTGAGTTCTTCCGCGCTATGCGCTACGTGCAGGTACCCGGCATCGACTCCATCTGGCACCAGATCTGGAAGGACACCATCTCCGACTTCCCGCGCCTTGCCTCTTCCGTCTCTCACGTCTACGGCAGACCCCGGGCGTTCACTGAAAGCTTCGCCGCGTACCGGCCTGAGCCGGACGTCGACATGGCGCGCTACATCCTCAACGAGCAGTTCGTGCGCGGCATCAACCTTGTGGAGACGATGTACTTCCCCGCGACCACAGGCGGACGAGGTGGATCCCCTTACATGAAGCAGCCGGGATACCCCGCGCTGCTGGAGTATGTGCAACGCATGAGCTATCTGCTTTCGATGGGAAGGCCAGCGGCTTCTGTGGCGCTCTATCTTCCATCGAGCGCAATGTGGATGGGAGATGAAGCAGCGGACACAGCCTTCGTCTCCACCGAGCGCATGCTCTCGGAACATCAGGTCGACTTCGACATCGTAAGCGAAGATGCTCTGGCAAAGGACCTGAAGCCCGGCAAAGGAATCTTCGAGACGATGAGCGGCAACCGTTACAGCACCATCGTTCTTCCAGGAGAATCCGTCATCTCTGCAGAGATGCTCGATCGTCTCCGTCAATTCGCAAGAGGCGGAGGCAGGGTACTGATGCTCGGACATCTCCCGGAGATGATCTCGGGCAAGACCTTTTTGGACGCGCGCCCGGCCTCTTCAAAGGACTTCGCCTGGGCAAAGGTCGTCAGCGGGACTCCTCTGGCTGCAACCCCAACACCCCCTGCGCAGCCACCAGCGGATCCGCCTTCAGCCCAGGTCGTTCCGCAACCGATGGAACAAGCTTTGCGCAGCATGGTGAAAGTGGAAGAGATCAGCCTCGAACAGCCACAGACCTCCCTTCGCGTGATGAAGAGACGACTGCAAGATGCCGATGTGTATGTGCTTTTTAACGAGGGCCCGCAACCATTTACGCAGAAGATCGACCTGCAAAGCCGAGGCAAACAAGTTGAGCAGTGGGACGCCGCGACAGGAAAGATCGCCAAGGTTAACTCATCCGGAGAGAACGGTGGGCGGTCGATAGAACTTAAGCTGGATCCCTACGAAGCCCGTGTGCTCGTGGTGAAGTAAGATCGTTCAAATCCTCGGAGAGACACGATGCCTCTTCAGCAGGAGGTAGATCGAAGTGAACTCAGTCAGGATCGTAGAAGATTTTTGGAATGCTGTCTGGAAGGCACGGAATCCAGATGCCGCTCGCGATCTCGTTGTGGATGATTTCGTGATTACAACCAACGACGTCGACCTTGTGGGCAAGGAAAACTTTGTCGCCTGGATAAAGCAGTTTCTCGAAAAGATCAAAGAGTTTCAATTCGAAGTGATCGAGACATTTCAGAACGAAGACGGCAGCCGCGTAGCATCGCGCTGGCGGGTCAGGGGCAGGAACAACGGCTTCTTTGGCTTGGAACCCAATCAGAAACCATTCTCGTTTACCGGAACTGCAATCTGGGCTGTTCGCGAAGATGGAAAGCTTCTGCACAACTGGGTAGAGCGCAGTGCGTGGGAGGCCTATCAGCAGTTGATCAAAGATTGAGAGATGACTCGGCCCCATTCTCCGCAGAGCTCTTTGACTCTTGCGAAACATGGGGCCGGATTCGTTTCGGGTGTCTCTAAAGCGTCTTGCCGTCGGCGCTCTCGAGCTGCGTGTCCTTCGCAGCACGGCTGATCGCAACACGAAGGTCTGTGACCTTGTGAAGCGCAAAGGCTGCAGGGCTGGTCGGCGCGGTCACCGCGATGAAGTCGGCGCGATTGACACCCTCCAGGTAGAAGCTCGGACGCTGGTCCGGCTGCGCAGGCGCAACCTCGACGTGGCTCATCTCCAGGCGGTTGATGTGGCGCAGAAAGAAACCCTGCGACGGCGTGGTGTGGCCGAACATCGGGGGATCAGGATAGGCTGCTTCCTTCTCCGGCATCGCGATCTTTGCATCCTCGGCTGAACCTCCACCCTGATGCTGAATGAAGATGTTGGAGAGCTTGATGTCCTGAATAGGATTGTCAGGAATGCCGCTCAGGATGGAGGAGATATGCGGAACGGTGTTGTAGCTGACGAGGTTGTCGACGACGACACGCTGCAGCGTACCAACCTTCGTGCTCTCCTTCGGTCCGCGCAGACGTGCGCCCAGGCGGAAGAAGAGTGGCGCATTGACGACATCGCGCATCGTGATGTTCGAGATGGCGATATCTTCGCAAAGCGCTCCGTCTTCGCTCTCGAGCGCAAGGCCCATGCAGGCCTCGAAGACGCAGTTTGAGATTGTGATGTTCTTGAATCCGCCGTTCGACTCCGTTCCGCACTTGATACGACCATTGCGGGCGACCCGTGGAGTGTCTGCGAGGATTTTCTTGTACGTTCCATCCAGCATCGTGCCCAGCTGCCAGGAGCCGGCGACATAACAGTTGGTGATCGTCATGTTCTCGGTGGCGCGAGCGTAGCCAAGGGCATAGCTCGACTTCGGGCAGATGCCGTCATCCCACGGCGAGTTGACGTAGCAGTTGGAGACGCGAACATTTCTGCAGCAGTCGATGTCGATGCCGTCGCGATCGGTGTCGATCGTGATGTTGTCGATGGTCAGATTATCGACGCCGGTAAGCAGAAATCCGAAGTGGCCGCCCTTGAGGATCGAGAAGTCGCGGAAGATCACGTTGCGGCAGTTCTTCATCGCGATCGCCTTATTGCCCACGCCGGGCTGCTCCGCCTGAAACATCGTGAAGTCGCCTCGCGACGGACGCACTGGAGGAGGGGTTGGCGCTCCGGGTTGCCGCTCCGGTCCAAAGCCGACTGTCTTCGGAGCTCCCGGAGGACGGCCCGGACCGGCGCCGAAGCTCAGGCCTTTGCCATAGATCAGTCCGGGACCGGTGATCGAAACATCCTGAAGATCGATTCCCCAGAGCAGTGAGTTCTTCCAGTGGTTGTGCCCATAATCCTGGTAGGCGTCCCATGCGGTGTTCGGCTCGGCGGCGTCGTAGGTGCCGCCGTTGTAGCCCGTGGTCTCGCCGGGCTTGGGTGAATCCGCCGCCAGCAGAATGCAACCCTGCGAGAGATAGAGCCCGACGTGGCTCTTCAGCCGGATGGAAAACGAAAGCCATGTTCCGGCGGGAAAGAAGACGGTTCCGCCGCCTGCTGCCGCCGCTGCTTCGATGGCCTTGTTGATCGCCGGTGAATCGACGGTCTTGCCGTCCCCCACTGCTCCGAAGGATCGGATATCGAAGATCGCCCCAGCAGGAAAGGCAGCAGAGGAACGAGGAGCGGCATAGGCGGAAGGCACGGCAGCGGCTGCGGCTGCAGCCAGCCCCATGCCACTGAACTTCAGAAGTTCACGGCGGGCGGAGTTGATGGTATTCATCGCGCAGCCATGCTAGCAGACAAGTGGTCAGACCATAAACAGCTTTCCTAAATATCACTCCCGCAGGGGGATAGGAAAAGCACTGTGCGGCAGCTAGCCGGACGGCAGCAGGTTTGGAGATAATGCGCCAATGACCAGACCGTGTTTTCTTGTGATCGACCGGGAGTTCCCCGGCAGTATCTCCACCCGCAAGTTGGTTCTGGAGACGGCGAAGTTCAACGTGATAACGGCGTATAGCGGACGAGAGGCCTTAGAGACCGTGCAACGCTTTCCAGGTCTCGACGGCGTCGTGATGGATGGAGAGCTCGAGGACATTCCATCGGATGACCTGGCGCGCAGCATCAAGCAGATGCTTCCAGGTATTCCGGTCGTTGTGATCTGCCCGCCGGGAGGACAGTTGTATCCTGATGCAGACTTCCGCGTGGACTCGTTCCAGCCCGCGGAGCTCTTGGAGACGCTGCGCGGACTGAAGCCGAAGGAGTCGGACGAGATTGCCAAGCGGGATGAAGACCTCAGCCGCGAAAAACGCAGCTGATTTCGAACGAGCTACTGCTTTGGCGTGGTCGAAGACTTAGGAGCGGCGGGAGCTGGTGTGGGCGCCGGCGACGAATTAAGATCCTTCATCTTCTGAGTGAACTCCTCGTTCGCCTTCTGGATCTGTGGCTGAACCTCATTGATCTGGGTATTCACCAGCTGCATGGTTCGATTCATCAGCTGGGGTGACTTGGCGATCAGCGCCTGGCCAGCAGGCGAGTGATAGAACGCCAGAATGCCGTCGAGCTCCTGATCGGTGTAGGTCTCGCTGTAGACCTGTAGGATCATGGGCTTGATCTTCTCCCATGAGACCGCATTTTGAGTGATCGTCTGGACCTGCGCGATGTAGACGTCTACCGCCTTCTGCTGATCCGGAGTAAAGGCGTGTCTGGCGTTCTGCTGAGCAGCGGACTGCTTCATCCGGGTGACCATTTGAGCGCTGGTCTGGCTTAAGAGCTGATCGAGCTTCGTCACCTGGATCAGCTCCTCGATCTTGGTGCGTTTACTCGCGTCGTCTGCGTGAGCGATGGACGACAGCGGAAGAGATAAGAGAAGGAGAAAAAAAAGACGCTTCATTTCGAGACCTCGTGAGATGGATCGAGCGGTTTGCGCGCGAAGTAGTAGAGAGAGTAGGCGAGCGCGGCGAACATGAGGACGCTGACCCAGTCGTGGTGTAGAAAATTGTGCTCGCCGAAACGAGGAATGGTGCGGTCAGTCGCCGATTCGTAGAGCCGGACGGCCACTCCCAGCAGGCCGACGATGCCTCCCGCAGCGATGAGGCCCGAGGCGAAGAGCGAGCCGGAGCTGATCTCGGATTCGATCTCAGGGGCACGCAGACAGAAAGCGCGGTCAGGCAGGCCGGAGGCTTTGTCGAGATGTGCCGGGTTGGCAGGGTTGAACTCGGGATGCTGCGCCAGCCACGCCTCACGATCTCGATCCCAGAGTTCAAGTGAGGCCTTCAGCTCGATTTCGGCTCCGAGTTCGTGCTGCTTTTGTACGGCACGATCGACCATCCAGCGCATCACTCCGCCGACAAAGATGGCGAGGGTGGTTCCGATGGAGAGGTAGGCCCCAACCGCGAGGGTGAGGGAGCGAACGCCGAGCAGCTCGATCATGATGACCAGCGCTACCCCCAGCAGGACAAGAGACCAGGGAAGCTTGCGGCTGAGGATTCCGTTGATGACCGTGGCCATCAGGCGTCCCTGCGGCGCGGCTGCCTTCTCGCTGCCGATGCCCTGCGTCCACTGAATCTCGATCTGGCCGGTCGCGGGGCTGTAGAGATACTTCCCATCCGCGAGCACGGACGAACCGATGGAGTTAAGAAGGATGTACTGCCGTGCATCCGTAACCTCCAGTCCCCCTTCAGACGTCGACGCCGAAGACATCGCACCCGAGATTTGCGTGAGGTGAATGCGGTCGCGAGCAAAGTTGCCCTGATCCTGCACTCCATCGGGAAGGTGTGAAAGATTCACCGCAATGGGCCGCGTCATCCGCTGGAAGGATTCCAACCCCTTGTTCATCGCATTCAGTGTGATGCCGATGGAGAGGACCGAGACGATCACCCCGATCATGATGGCGAGCTGCTGCTTCCACGGCGTGGCTCCGATCAGATAACCGGTCTTCAAATCTTGCGCGGTGTCGCCGGCGTTGGCAGCGGCGATGCAGACGATACCTCCGATGGTGATGGCGAGCGCGCCGAAGGCCGGTGCGGTCCAGCCCTTAACCAGGAAGATGGCGGCGGTGGCCATCAACGTGGCAATCGTCATTCCCGAGACTGGCGAGGCGGAAGAGCCGACGATACCGACGATGCGCGCCGAGACGGTGACGAAGAGGAAGCCAAAGAGAACGACCAGCAGCGCCGCGGCGAGATTCGCGAAGGCTCCGACCTGCGCCCCAGGCACGGGTTTGAACTGGAGGAAGATCCAGAGCAGAAGGATCAGAAGGACCGAGCCTCCGATGACGACCGACCAGGGAAGGTCACGTTCTGTTCGGCCCTGACGCGCAGCGGCCTCGCTCGCCTGTTGAGCGGCCTCTGATTTTTTACCCAGGGAGCGGAATCCCTCGGCAAGAGCACCGAGGATTGTCGGTCCGGTCCGCAGTAGAGTGATCAGGCCGCTGCAGGCTACGGCTCCAGCTCCCATCGGGCGGACATAGGTGGACCAGAGCTGCGACGGGCTCATGTCGCGGATGAGAGAAGTTCCGGGATAGAGCGGCGCGGAAAGCTTCGATCCAAAGAAATAGATGGCGGGCATCAACACCATCCAGGAGAAGACTCCGCCGGCGAGCATCACGGCGGCTACGCGCATTCCGATGATGTAGCCGACGCCGAGATACTCGGGAGTCACGTCGGCGCGGATGGCTCCTCCGCGCAGGAGGTGTTGCTCGCCGAGATCGGGAGAGTAGTTGGGAGTCGAAGGAAAGAGGCCGAAGAGGTTGTCGTTCTGGAAGAGGGTGTAGAGGCTGCCAAGACCCAGGCCGAGGAAGACGCGGGAGGCGAAGGAGCCTCCGCGCTCGCCCGCCATCAGGACGTCGGCGCAGGCGGTGCCCTCGGGATAAGTCAGGGTGCCGTGTTCTTCGACGATGAGCTGGCGGCGCAGCGGGATCATGAACAGGACGCCGAGCCAGCCTCCGAAGAGGGCGAGAGCGAAGATGCGGGTGGACTCGAGGTCGAAGCCGAGGAAGATGAGCGCCGGGAGGGTGAAGATGACTCCCGAGGCGATCGACTGGCCTGCGTTGCCCGTCGTCTGGACGATGTTGTTCTCGAGGATCGAGGCTCGACCGAAGGCTCGGAGGATCGAGATCGAGAGAACCGAGATCGGAATGGACGCAGCGACGGTCAGCCCGGCGCGAAGGCCCACGTAGACGGTGACGGCTCCGAAGAGAATTCCGAAGATGGCTCCAAGGAGCAGGGCCCGGAAGGTGAACTCGGGACGCGACTCGGTGGCCGAAACAAAGGGGCTGAAGCTGGGGCGGGTTACTGTGGCCATCGATTCGTTTCTCTCTGCACATCGTGTGTTGGTCGAACTGGAAGGGAGTGTAACAGCGTAAGCTGCGGTTAGGACCAGCGTTCTTGAGTCGGCCCTCCCCTCCCGTCATTAGCGTGCAAAGTCTTCAAAAAATGGAACTTAGCTTTGGACTTCCATCCTCTCGGCGTTGCAAAGTATTGAAAATACTGGCTTATTTGGTGCAAAGTCTTCTATTTACTTGGCTTGCAAGAGAAAGGCCCGGAATTTCCGGGCCTTTGCTCTTATTTCTATTGTAGTGACTGGAGGGAATCAAATCGGCAGATTGACTATCGGGAATAAGCCTTTTATTTTTTGTGATTTATGAGGAAGATTTTTAGTGAATGGGGTTGACACAGTATTGGCGCGGGGAGGAATACAGGGATCTCTCCACTCCGCTTCGCTCCGGTCGAGATGACGGCTGAGGGTTTCCTGCCCGGTCGAAACGACGGCAGAGGGTTTCTTGCTACGGTCGAAATGACGGCGTGAACGTGGGATGACGACTGCCGTTTCTCTCGACCGAACGGGACGTCTAGATTCTGGACAGAACCTCTACGCCGTTGTCCTCTCGATGAAAATCACTCCGAATCGTCATCTCGACCGAAGTGGAGAGATCCCTGTATTTTGGATTTGCGCCGCGAAAACAGATCTATGCACGAGACCTCCTGCGTTTACATCCTTTCCAACGGTTTCAAGCGCCTCTACATTGGTGTCACCGCCGACCTCTATCGCCGGGTCCGCCAACACAAAACCGATGTCGATCCTGAGAGTTTTACCGCACGGTACAACATCAAAACTCTTGTGTACTTCGAGCGGTTCACTGACATCGAATCAGCGATTGCACGAGAGAAACAGCTCAAGAGATGGTCGCGCGTCAAGAAGATCCAGCTCATCGTTGGCGAGAACCCAACCTGGAGCGACCTTAGCGCGGACTGGGGAACCTTGATCAAACCGTTTCGGGAAGAAGACCTCAAAGCCCCCAAAACCTTTGCCTGAATACACCGCGCAGAGACTTTCCCGCCCTCCTGATTGGGGCTAGGTTTCGCTCGGGATTTCGGGGGCGGGCTGTTCTTTTTTGCGGAAGAGCATGTGGCGGAGGAAGACGGCGAGGGCACAGGCCATCAGGAAGAGCATGGGGCCGGTGATGAGGAAGCGATCCTGAGTCCACTTGATGTCGAACATCGCCGGAGTCTGCGAGTTCAGGGTTCCAAAAAAGCGGGCGACCCGGCCTGCTGTATTATTGCCGCCCAGGACGCTGGCGTTCCTCGACTGCCAGGTGAAGAAGCGAATGAGGAAGGCGAAGGAGACTGGAACCCACGCCCAGTAGATGGCGGGAACGGAGTCTGGTTCGACGAAGCGGGCGAGTCCTGGTGCGAGCTCAAGGACCGCCTTGCGCAGCCGTCCGAAGGGAACAAGGCCGAGGATGAAGCCGGAGACGGTGAAGATGGGCAGGAAGTAGCTGAGCAGATAGACGAACTGGGTGACGGTGGTCCAGTGCATCTTGGTCGCGAGGGCCCAGACGGGAAGGACGAAGATCCAGGCAA
>Ga0268266_10007159_pt1 | contig 10108 bp, 11 predicted proteins | sample KBSS13metaG_FD_190356 | JGI IMG/M metagenome (GOLD analysis project Ga0268266, IMG submission 190356) | Switchgrass rhizosphere microbial communities from Kellogg Biological Station, Michigan, USA - KBS S1-3 metaG (SPAdes) (version 2) | ecosystem: Host-associated > Plants > Roots > Rhizosphere... | reverse complement strand
TCGCCGCGCGGGACGCGGACCTGCCCGAGTGGAAACGGGTGATCGAAGGGTTCGACGCGAACGGGTCGTTCGTCGGCAGCGGCCGGCTGCTCCCGGTCGACACCGCGACGACGATCCGCGTCCGTGACCACGAGACCGAGCTGACCGACGGCCCCTTCGCGGTGACCAAGGAGATCCTCGGCGGCTACTTCATCCTCGACTGCGAGGACCTCGACGCGGCGACCGCGGCGGCGGAGAAGCTGCCGGTGGCGCGCTTCGGCTCGGTCGAGGTGCGGCCGCTGATGCCGCCCGAGGAGATGCTGCGCTACCGCGACGCGGAGGCCGCGGCGGAGGCGTGAGCGCCGTCCGCCCCACGGCCGCGGGCACGGACGGTGGCGCCGCAGCGGACGCCGCCGTCCAGGCCGCCTTCCGCGAGGAGCGCGGCGCCGTCCTCGCGGCGCTGATCCGCCAGGTCGGCGATTTCGCCCTGGCCGAAGACGCGGTGCAGGACGCCTTCGAGGCGGCGCTCGCGGCCTGGCGGCGCGACGGCGTCCCGGCCCGTCCAGGCGCCTGGCTGACGACAGCGGCGCGGCGCAAGGCGATCGACCGCCTGCGCCGCGCCCGCGCCACCGAGGGCCGGGCCGAGCGCCTCGCCGAGTTGATGCGCCTGGACGAGGGCGCGGAGGACGAACCCGAGATGGACGGACCGACCACGATCGCCGACGACCGCCTGCGGCTGATCTTCACCTGCTGCCATCCGGCGCTCGGGCTCGAGGCGCGCGAGGCGCTGACCCTGCGGGCGCTCGGCGGTCTCAGCGCGGCGGAGATCGCCCGCGCCTTCCTGGTCGAGGAGCCGGCGATGCGCAAGCGGCTGTCCCGGGCCAAGGGGAAGATCGCCGACGCCGGGATCCCCTATCGCGTGCCGCCGGACGAGGAGCTGCCCGAGCGCCTGCGCGGCGTGCTCCGCGTCGTCTACCTGATCTTCAACGAGGGCTACCTGCGGACCGGCGGCGAGGAGCTCGTGCGCGCCGACCTCTGCGCCGAGGCGATCCGCTTGGCGACGCTGCTGAGCGAACTGATGCCCGACGAGGCCGAGGTCTGGGGAGTGCTCGCGCTCATGCTCCTGCACGACGCCCGGCGGGCGGCACGAACCGACGCGGCGGGGCGCTTCGTCGCGCTCGGCGAGCAGGACCGCTCGCGCTGGGACGAGGCGGTGCTCGCCCGCGGCCACGAGGCGCTTGCCCGCGCGATCCGCCTCCGCCCGGCCGGGCCCTACGCGCTGCAGGCGGCGATCACCGCGCTCCACGTCGAAGCTCCCGACCCCGAGGAGACCGACTGGCCGCAGGTCGCGGCGCTCTACGCACGCCTGGCGGCGCTCGACCCGTCCCCGGTCGTCGCCGTCAACCACGCCGCCGCGGTGGGGTTCGCGGCGGGACCGGAGCCGGGGCTGGCGCTGCTCGAGCCGCTGCTCGGCGACCCGAAGCTGGGGCGCTACGCGCCCCTGCACGCGACCCACGCCGACCTCCTGCGCCGCCGGGGCGACACCGAGGCCGCGGCCCGCGCCTACGAGCGAGCCGCGAGCGTCAGCGCCAACCCGGTCGAGCGCGACGAGCTCCTCCGCCGCCGCGCCTCCCTGAAGCCCTAGGGGCAGACGACGATCAGCTGGAAGTCGCTGTCCTCGTTGTCCCCGCTTTTGTCTTTCGTGTGGACTTCGATCGCGTTCTGGTTCACGGCGGCGACGTTCGTCTGGGCGTAGCCGGACTGCGGCGGCGAGGTGCCGTCGTTGTTGCGGCCCGCCACGTTGGCGCAGTCGGCGACGCCGATCGGGAAGATCACGTCAACGGCCTCGGTGGCCGAGATCGCGCCGTTGTCGGAGGAACGCGTCAGCGTCGCGTTCCCTGGCCCGGACGGGTTGTGGACGACCGCCCAGAAGGTGTGCGTCGTGCGCTTCGCCAGCGGCACTTCGCCCAGCTTGTTCACGTTGACCTGGTAGCCGGTCAGCGTCTGCTTCTTCAGCTTCCCGCCGCCGATCGACTGCTTCATGATCGAGTTGCCGTTGATCTGGCCCGCCGCGTAGGCGGTGCCGCCGAGTGCCGCGACGAGGGCCACCAGGGCGACGGTCATCGCGGGCGAGGGGCACCGGCGCTTCAGCTTCTGCAGCATCGTTGGGTTCCTTCCGTGGGTGGATTCAACTGTCCCGACACCGAATCGCCTACCCACCCCGCGCGCAAGGCACCCCGGGGCTGAGGCCGGCCCACCTGGGTGTGAGCGGCACTCCGGAGCGGTCCGGGGGTACCCTCGGCGCGTGTCGTCACGGGACTGGGCCCTGGAGCAACGCCTGCGCGGCGCGGCGCGGGTGCGCGTCGGGGCGCTGCAGGGCTCGTGGCTCGCGATCGTGCAGTCGGCGGTCGCGGCGGGGGTCGCCTGGGCGATCGCCAAGCTCGTCGTGGGACAGCCGGAGCCGTTCTTCGCCCCCGCGGCCGCGGTCATCTCGCTCGGGCTCTCGCGCGGCCAGCCGCGCCGGCGGGCGATCGAGCTTTCGGTCGGCGTCGCCGTCGGCATCGGGATCGCCGCCGCGCTGGTCAAGCTGATCGGCGTCGGCGCGATCCAGGTCGCCGTCCTCGTCGCCCTGGTGATGGCGGTCTCGCTGCTCCTCAACGGCAGCCAGGTGCTGATCAACCAGGCCGCCGTCTCGGCGCTCCTGATCATGACCCTGCCCGGCCAGGGCGCCGAGATCGACCGTTTCCTCGACGCCTGCGTCGGCGGCGCGGTGGCGATCGCCTTCGGCTTCCTCTTCTCCTTCCACGAACCGTTCGCGGCGGTCGAGGAGGCACGGCGGGACGCGCTGGCCGATCTCGCCGCCACCCTCGAGGCGATCGCCGGCGCCCTCAGCTCCCGCGATCTCCGCGCCGCCGAAGCGGCCCTGGCCGGGGCCCGCAAGCTCGACCGCGGCGTCGATGTCCTCTACGAGGCGGTCAGCGAGGCCGGCGAGGCCGCGGCCTTCTCCCCCCGCCGCCGGACCCTGATGGAGGAGCTCGACCCCCAGGCCGGCGAGGCGCCGCAGATCGACTACGCGGTCCGCGACGCCCGCGTCCTCGCCCGCGCCACCACCACCGCGATCCGCCGCGAAGCCCGCCTCGACCCGCGCCTCGCCGAAGCGGTCACCGAGCTGGCGGCCACCACCAGAGCCCTGGACGCCGCCGACCGCGGCCACCGGGGAGCCCGCGCCGACGTCCGCGAACGCGCCTCCCGAGCGGTCGAACTGGCGGGCGCCGCCGACGTCCACAACTCCCTCTGGCCGACGATGATCTTCGGCCAGACCCGAGCCTTGGCCTTCGACCTCCTGCAGGCCTCGGGGGAGGACCCGGACGCCGCACGGACGCTGATCGACGCTGCTGCGACGACGAAGATCGCGCCGCCGGAGGGGTAGGGGAATGGGAAGGGACGGTGCCTCTGGAAGCTGGCGCCCGAGGTAAGGGACGCAAGGGGTGCCGGTGAGAGCGGCCGTCTCGGTCACGGCCCTGGCTGGCTGTGGCCGTGGAGGAGACGGCCGGGGATGTGGGGAGTGTCGGATCCGTGGAGGTTGTGCGACGCGGGACGCACGCGGGTCCCACGGGAGAGTCACGAGACTCGCAAGTCGTGACGGAAAGCGTGGGAAGTCCACGCTTCCGTGCGTGTTGGACAACACCGACTTCAGCGCTGCAAGCATTACCGGTGCTATAGCCCCTGTAAAGCTTGCAGCGCGTTCTCGGACCCTTTTTCCAGGCCCGAAAACCGACCGAAGGCCCACGGAAGCGTGACGTTCCCCGCATCTCCCTCACGGAACTCAGGCAGGTGTGGCTTCTCTCGCGCCGACCTCTGACGTAAGTCCGACCTCCGCCCGCACCCGTGCCGGATGTTTCACGAATCCCTCACGTCCTGGGCGTCTCATCGCGGTCACAGCCAGCCAGGACCGCGATGAGACGCCCAGGACCGATCTAGGACTGCCGCGACGGGTGGGGCGGCGGGAGAACGGCCGTCCCCTACCCCCGCCGTCAATACCTCAGGCGACCGCGCTCGTCGTCCACAGCCCATCGACCTCGGCCTCGGCAGCCTTCAAGCTCGCCGCCGCGAGCTCGCGCAGGTCGGCCATCGCCGGGTTCACATCGGCGAGCGTCAGTTCGGCGACGATGAAGCGGGGCTCCAGGCCGGTCAGGCTCAGGCCGTGCGGGAGCCATGGCTGGGCGTGGTCCCAGCCCTCGCGCGGGGTTCCCTCGCCGTAGCCACCGCCCCGGGACTCGAGGACGATCAGCTCGCGGCCACCGAGCAGACCCTCGCCGGTGGCGGGGTCCATCGCGAGACCGGGCGCGATCAGGTGGTCGACCCAGGACTTGACGGTGCTCGGTGGGCCGTAGTTGTAGACCGGCAGTCCGAGCAGGATCGAGTCGGCGGCGGCGACCTCCTCGACGAGCTCCTTCGAGATCGCCCACGCGGCGGCCTGGTCGGCGTTGTGCTGGTCCGGCGGGACGAAGCGGGCCTCGGCGCCTGCCGGGCCGAGGTGCGGGAGCGGATCGGCGGCGAGATCCCTGTAGGTCACGGTGCCCTCGGGGTGGGCGTCGCGCCAGCGGGCGGCGGCACGGGCGCTGAGGGCGCGGCTGATCGAGCGATCCCCCTGGATGCTGGCGTCGATGTGAAGCAGGTTGGCCATTCTGATCTCCTTGGCAAATCGTTTGTATAGAACCAACGGTTTGCGGAGTATGCCAGGTGCAGTCGGCGGCGTCTAAGCTGGATCGATGGCAGTCACCCCCGATCAGGCCCACCGCTCCTCCGCCCTGCTCGATCACCTGGCGCGGCTGATGCGGATGCGCTCGGAAGCCGAGCTGGAGCCGCTCGGCCTGCGCCCGCGTCACCTCGTCGCGCTGACCGTGCTGCGGAGCGCCGGGGGAATCGCCGGCCAGCAGGAGCTCGCGGCCGCGCTGTCGGTCGACCGCACCAACCTGGTCGGGCTGCTGAACGAGCTCGAGGCCGAGGGCCTGATCCTCCGCCGCCGGGCCGCCGAGGATCGGCGCCGCCACATCGTCGAGCTGACCGCGGCGGGTGAGGAGCGCCTCGCCGCCGCCGAGTCGGCGATCGGTGCCGCCGAGGACGACGTCCTCGGGGCGCTCACGGATCGCCAGCGGGAGCAGCTGTTCGAGCTGCTCCAGAAGGCGACCGCCGGTCGCGCGCTCGACTGCGCGGGTGCGGCAGCCGAGCGCGAACCGGGGTGCTAGCTACCTAGGCCTTGCTGGGGTCCGGGACGATCCGGATGTAGGGCTTGGGCGACTCCCAGGAGCCGAACAGCTCTTTCGCCTCGTCCTCTTTGACCGAGCCGGAGATGATCACGTCATCGCCGCTTTTCCACTGCGCCGGGGTCGCCACTTTGTTGTTGGCGGTCAGCTGGAGCGAGTCGATCACGCGGAGCACCTCGTCGAAGTTGCGCCCGGTGGTCATCGGGTAGACGAGGATCAGTTTCACTTTCTTGTCAGGACCGACGACGAAGACGTTGCGGACCGTCTGGTTGTCGGCGGGAGTGCGCTCGGTAGCGTCGCCGGAGACGTCGGCGGGCAGCATCCCGTAGGCCTTCGAGATCGAGAAGTCGGCGTCGGAGATCAGCGGGTAGTTCGGCGCCGTCCCCTGGGTCTCCTCGATGTCCTTCGCCCAACCCTCGTTGCTCTCCAGCGGGTCGACCGAGAGGCCGATGATCTTCGTATTGCGCTTGGCGAACTCCGGCTCGATCGACGCCATGTAGCCGAGCTCGGTCGTGCAGACCGGCGTGAAGGCCTTCGGGTGGGAGAACAAGACGCCCCACGAATCGCCCAGCCACTCGTGGAAGTTGATGTGTCCCTCGGTCGTGTCCGCCTCGAAGTTCGGGGCTTCGTCCCCAAGTCTCAATGCCATTTTGGCTCCTCTTCCTTAATTCCGATCAGGTTTAAGTAGATTAGCGCGCCGCACGCGGCGGCCGGCCGCTGAAGCGCGCTTCGGGAGGCGGATCCGGCGCATTTCCCGAGTCATCCAGTCAACATCCCTACCACGATCGCGGCGGCCATCGCAACCAGGGACAGCGGTACCCCGCGCCGGGAGAATTCGATCAGCGAGGGACGGGCGTCGACCTCGCGGGCGGCACGGAACCAGAGCAGCGCCGAGAGCGCACCGGTCACAGCCAGGTTCGGCCCGACGTTGAGGCCGAGCAGCAGCATCCGCGAGTGGTCGACCGCGTGGGCGGAGTAGAGCGCCGCCGAGGGCAGGTTGTTGACGAAGACCGTGGAGATCGCCGCGAGGCCGGCGGTCTCGGGGCCGGTGGCGCCGTCGATCAGTTCGGCGGGGCCGTTCCAGTGGCGGGCGAGGGTGCCGAGGGCGACGGTGAAGACGAAGGCGGCGACGAGGCTCGGCAGGCCGACGATGCGCCAGATGTCGGCGAGGGAGACGCGGCGGCGGGCGAGCTCGGTCAGGGTGGCGACGACCCCGACCGCGAGCACGGCGAGCGCGGGCTGATGGAGGACGAGGACCAGGACCACGGCGGCGACGGTGGCGAGGAGGCCGGCGCCGAGCTCGACCTCCGCGTCAGGGGCATCGACGGAACCACTCCCGGCGGGACGGGCGGCCAGGTGGCGCCGGAAGCTGATCCCCACCCCCACCGCCGTCACCACCGCGGCGGTGATCGCGATCGGGAACATCTTCGCCGCGAACGAGGCACCGCTGCCGCCGTTGCCGGCGTCGAGGACGAGCAGGTTGGTGAGGTTCGAGCCGGGCAGGAAGAGCGAGGAGGCGTTGGCCATGAAGACGCAGCCGTAGAGGAACGGCTCTACCGCGACGCGGCGCCGGCGGGCGGCGAAGACCAGCACCGGGGTGAGGAAGACGACCGCGGTGTCGAGGTTGAGGACGGCGGTGACGACGGCGTCGAGGAGGAGGGCCGCGCCGAGCAGGGCGAAGCCGCCGCCGGGCAGGCTCTGCAGCCGCGCCCCGCCCCAGGCGAAGAGGCCGTCGCGGTTGGCGAGCAGGCCGATCAGGAGCAGCCCCGCGATCAGGACGAAGGGGGGCCAGGACTGGTGGAGCGCCGCGGACACGGGCGAGCTTCTACCCGATGGCGGCTAGCCTTGCGCCCGTGACTCCCACGCCCGACGATCCCGACGCCCTGGTGGCGACCGAACTGGCGGAGCTGGAGGCGCTCGCCGCGGGGCTCCCCGCGGACGAGGTCGACGGCGTGCCGCCGGTCCAGGGCCCGCAGGAATGGGAGTGAGCGCGGTGGATCGGGTCGAGGCGGCGATCGCCGCGACGGAGCGGCTGAACCCGACGCTGAACGCCTACCTCCACGTCGACTTCGAACGCACGCGGGCCGAAGCGGCGGAGGTCCGTGCGATCGAGGCCGCCGGCGCTCGCCCGGGACCGCTCGCCGGGATGCCGGTCTGCGTGAAGGACATCGTCGACGTTGCCGGGATGCCGACCACGGCGGGCGGCGCCGACTGGGTCCGCCACCCGGAGGAGGACGCTACGGTGGTGGCCCGGCTGCGGGCGGCCGGCGCGGTCATCGTCGGCAAGGGCAACACCAACGAGTTCGCCTGCGGCATCGACGGGCGCAACCCGCACAAGGGGGACTGCCGCAACCCGTGGGACCCGACGCGGCTCAGCGGTGGGTCGAGCTCCGGTCCGGCGGCGGCGGTGGCCGCGGGCATGGCCGACGGCGCGATCGGCTCCGACACCAGCGGCTCGATCCGCGTCCCGGCCGCGCTCTGCGGGGTCGTCGGCATCCGTCCCACCCGCGGGCTCGTCCCCGCCGACGGGGTCGTGGCGCTGGCCTGGAGCCTCGACGCGGTCGGCCCGCTGGCCCGCGACGTCGCCGGCGCGGCGCTGCTCCTCGACGTGCTCGCCGGGCGGCCGCCGGCGCCCGCGCCGCGGCTCGCGGTCGACGGGCTGCGACTCGGGGTCGCGACCTCGCTGATGGGCCTCGCCGAGGAGCCGGTGGCCGATGCGCTGGCGGAGGCCGCGGCGGGGCTCCGCGACGCGGGCGCCGAGATCGTCGACCGCGAGATCCCCGACCTCGAGCGCGCGACCGCGATCCACCGGCTCGTCCAGGCATGCGAGGTGGCCGCCGCCCACGCCCCCTGGTTCGAGCGCCAGCGCGATCGCTACGCGCCCGAGGTGCGGGCGCGGATCGAGGCCGGCTACGGCCTGCCCGCCGAGGCCTACCTGCGCGCCCAGCGGCACCGTCACCTCTTCACCCGCGCCTTCGCCGCGGCGATGGACGGGGTCGACGCGATCCTCGCCCCTGCCTCCCCCGTGCTCGCCCCGCCGATCGCCGCCGAGGAGACCACGGTCCGCGGCGAGCGCCGCCCCGTCCGCGGCGCCCTGCTCTCCTGCGTCGCCCCGCTGAGCCAGCTCGACTGCCCGATGGTCGTGGTCCCGGCCGGGGTGCGCGAGGGGCTGCCGGTCGGCCTGCAGCTGATCGGGCGGCCTGGGTCGGAGGCGCTCCTGCTGCGGGTGGCGGCGGCGGTCGAGTCGAACGTCGGGCCAATCCGCCCGCCGGTTTTGTAGGGTCAAAAGTGAGTATGCGCCTGTTGATCCTGACCGACGACCCGTCCACCGAGACGAACCTCCACGAGGCGCTCGAGGAGATCGCCGGCGGCGAGGATCTCGAGGTGAAAGTGGTCGCGCCGCTGCGTCCGGCGTCGACGCTCGACCTCGTCACCGGCGAGATCGACGAGGCCAAGGAAGGCGCCGAAGAGCGGGCCGCGCGGGCCGCCGAGGCGACCGAGCAGTCCGAGGTCGTCAGCCGGGCCGACGCCGACGTCGGCGACGCCGATCAGCTGCTGGCGATCGGCGACGCGCTGGCCGGGTTCGAAGCCGAGCACATCGTGCTCGTCGACCCCGACGACGATGGGCTCGCCGCCGCCGCGCGCGAGCGCTTCGGCCTACCGGTCACCGAAGTCTCCGCGGGCTGAGCGCGAGGGCGTCGAGGCCCCCGCGCCGCGGCCCTCCTCAGGCGGCCGCCTTCTCCTCGGTCCCCGACCCTCCCTCGGCGGCATCGCGCAGTTTGTCGAGCGAGCGGCGCAGGAGCCGGGAGATGTGCATCTGCGAGCAGCCGATCCGCAGGGCGATCTCGGTCTGCGGCAGTTCCTCGACGAAGCGCAGGCGCAGCACTTCGCGTTCGCGGTCGCCGAGGACGGGCAGCACGGATTCCATCGCGAAGCGGTCCTCGACCAGGTCGAAGTTGCCGTCGGGACGGCCGACCCACTCGGCACCGGAGGCGTCTTCGGGGTCCTCGCCGACCGGCGGCGCGTCGAGCGACAGCGGCCTGCGGTTGTGCTGGGCCTCGAGCACTTCGAGCACGTCGGCGGCATCGACCCCGACCTCCTCGGCCAGTTCCTCGACCGACGGCGGACGGCCCTTCTCCAGGGTCAGCTTCTCGGTCGCCTTCTCGACTTCGCCCATCCGGTCGTGGACCGAGCGAGGGACGCGAACCGTCCACACTTTGTCGCGGAAGTGTCGCTTCAGCTCGCCGAGGATGGTCGGCTTGGCGAACCCCGCGAAGGGCGTGCCACGGGCGGCGTCGAAGCGGTCGACGGCATTCAGCAGGCCGAGGCTCGCGACCTGCAGCAGGTCGTCATACGGCTCCGAGACGCCCGCGTAGCGGCTCGCCATCCGCCGCGCCAGGGGCATGTACAGCTCGACCAGTTCGGCCCGGGCTGTTTGGTCACGGTGCCCGGTGAAACGTCGCCAGAGCTCTCGCTCCGAAACTCGACTGCTGGACTCGCTCAAGATCGAACTCATCGCCTCTCCTATCCATCGCCTTGGGAAACCTCGGTGCTCCGATTCCCGCCCATAGGCTCTGTGGAGAAGCGTGCGGGGATCGGTCGTATCTGACGGTTCGTCGCCGTCTCGATAGGCCTACCCACCTACCTGAATCCGTAATCCAGCTTTTACCTGAACCCGGAATTCAGCTTTTCGCGGACCTCCTGATGCAACTTTGAGAAATGCGCACGAAAAAACGACCGGGGGGACGCTCGTTGCCTGCCGCGCGCGTAGCCTTCGCGCTCAGAAGCTCGTTTGCGTCGCCTTTGAGACGGCTGCCCCACTCGGCTTCCGGTGGGGCGCCGGTCTCTCCCGGTCGCAAGGG
>Ga0268266_10007158_pt1 | contig 10109 bp, 6 predicted proteins | sample KBSS13metaG_FD_190356 | JGI IMG/M metagenome (GOLD analysis project Ga0268266, IMG submission 190356) | Switchgrass rhizosphere microbial communities from Kellogg Biological Station, Michigan, USA - KBS S1-3 metaG (SPAdes) (version 2) | ecosystem: Host-associated > Plants > Roots > Rhizosphere >... | reverse complement strand
CAGTTACAACTCCCCGCCACCGGCACAGACCGGTTCGTCAACCGTCGCCGTACGCGACGTGGGCAGCGTCGGGGCGACGCTCGTCGACGGTGCCGGGCGCACTCTCTACTTCGCCGACCAGGAGGCGAGCGGTGCGATCAAGTGCGTCGACGCGTGCCTGCGGTTCTGGCAGCCGCTCACGGTCGACGCCGGATCCCAGCCGACCGCCAGCGGCGACCTGTCCGGCAAGCTCGCCAGCACGCACCGCCCGGACGGGTCGGAACAGGTGACCTACAACGGCAAGCCGCTCTACACGTTCCACGATGACAGCGGTCCGGGAGCCGCCGACGGCAACGGGGTCACCGACAACTTCGGGGCGGACAGCTTCCTCTGGCACGCCGCGACGGTCAGCGGCGCGGCGTCCTCGCCCACCACCGGTGGCGACCCCGGCTACGGCTACTAGCACTAATGCGGAACCGGACGCGCGCTGAGTGCGGACTCGGCGTGCGTTCCGGCCACGCACACCGGTGGCAGGTGGAATTCGCGCAGATCCTCGAACGCTTCCGGAAGCCCGGTCGGCCCGTCGTCGATCCGATCCGGCAGCTGGGTGAGCAGACTGTGCGCGCTGCGTAGGTAATCGTCCAGCGCGGTCTCCGGAATCGTCTCGCGGTCCGGGACCGGGTCCAGCAGCGTCGCCAGCACATCCACATCGGCGTCGGCGGGCCGATCGCGATGCCACCACATGCCGCTGCGCGGGTCGAATTCGTAGTCGGGCAGCAGCCGGTGCGCGTACCGCGCGGTCAGGTCGACGGCGTCGAGCAGGAACGATCCGACCGCCTCGCTCATGTAATAACCGAACGTGATCCGGGTCCAGCCGGGCTTCACGCCGAGATATCCGCGAGCGCACTCGGCGCGCAGCGCGGCCGACCGGCGGGGCGTGATACACAGCAGCCGGTGTCCGTACGGCCCGGCGCACGAGCAGCCGCCGCGGGCCTGGATCCCGAACAGGTCGTTGAGCACCGCCACGATGAAGTGGTGATGCAGCACCCGGCCGTGCACGTGCACCCGGAACGACACGATCGGCAGTCGCGGCGCGTCCAGATCCCCGAGGATCTCGAGATTCGGGTGCCGGGACCAGCGCTGGCGGGCCCGGTTCCACCAGTGCGCCTCGCGATCGCGGATGTACGACGTGCCGACCGCATCGCGGAGCGCGATCACCGCGCCGGCGCGGACCGACTCTACGATCGCCGGGGTGCCGCCCTCCTCGCGCGCCACCGGATCGTCGGTGTAGAGAGCACCGTCCGGGTCGACGAACGCGATGGTGCCCCCGCCCGGCGGGCTCGGCACCGGCCGATCCAGGAGGCTGCGGCGGATCACCAGCACCCCCGGCGTCTGCGGGCCGCCCGGGAACTTGTGCGGGGAGAAGGCCACCGCGTCGGTGCCGGCCACGGTGATCGGCACGTGCGGCGCCGCCGCGGTGTAATCCCAGACCGCCAGCGCTCCGTGCGCGTGCAGGATCGACGAGATGGCTTCGACGTCGGATCGGATGCCGGTCACATTCGACGCCGCGGAGAATGCGCCGATCACCCGGGTGCGCCCGGAGCACGCCGCCAGCCGGCCGCGCAGGTCGGCGATGTCGATGCCGCCGTGGTCATCGCTGCCGATCGCGATCACCTCGGCGCCGGATTCGCGCCACTGCAGCTCGTTGGAGTGATGCTCGTACGGGCCGACCAGCACGACCGTCTGCTCTGCGGGTGCGCCCGGCGGCAGCAGCAAGCGGGTCACCTTGTCCATCGCCGCCGTCGCTCCGGACCCGCAGAACAGCACCGCATGCGCTTCGGTTGCGCCGACCGCGCGATGAATCAGTCCCCGGGCGTGCTCCCGCAGCGCGGTGGTACGCCGTCCGGACGCGGCGTTCTCGCTGTGCGTGTTGGCATAGGTCACCAGGACGTTGCGCCGGATGTAGTCCTCGACGAATCCGAGCGGCCGTGCGGAGGCGGTGTCGTCGGCGTAGGTGAGCCGGCGGATGCCGTACGGCCCGGGCAGCGGGGTGCCGTCGCCGATCTGCGATCGCCGGATCCGCTCGGCCAGTGCATCCGGTCGAGTGCGGTCGGAGCGGGCTCGTGGCGGCTCCGGGAGGGTGAACCAGTGCCCCGAGGTGCACTGGACTTTGGCGACCTCCACCGGTCCGTCGGTGGAGTCGAGCAGGAAGCGGTCGAGCACGGTCAGCGGGGCGAAACAATCCTCGGCCGGGCACAGCGTCGGTGTCATGGCCGAATCGTGGTCGCCCGGGATGCGCCGCGAATGCGTGCTGGATACCTGGGTTGGGCGGCTGGATACCTAACTTTCCCGGGGCATCGCTTCGATGCGGTCCCGTAGCGCCGCTTCGACATCCCGCCGCGACCCGATGCCAAGCCGCCGCAGCAGCGCGGAGACGTGATTGTCGACGGTCCGGCGGGACAGGTAGAGCCGTTGCGCTATCTCCGCGTTGCTGGCGCCCTGGCGAAGCAGCGCGACGATCTCCAGCTGTCGATCGGTGAGGCCGGCGAGGTTGCCCCGGGTGCTGCGGCGTGGACCGCGCGGCACCGAGCGCACTCCGGCGGCGCGCAGCTCACGGCGGACGATGGCGGCCGCCGCCTGCGCTCCGAGCCGATCGAAGAGGTCCAGCCCGGCGGTCACGTCACCAGCCGCGCACAACTCCCAGGCCTGCTCGTAGGGATTTCCGGCGGCTTGCCAGAGCGTCGCCGCGGTCGCGAAATCGCCGCGGATGCCGGCCGCGTACGCCTCGAAGCAGCCGTCGAACGGCGTCACTGGATCGCCCAGCCGGGCCAGATATCGCAGCACCTCGGCGTCGAGCAGCCGGTGCCCGGCCGCGACACCGCGGCGCAGCAGGCCGGCCGCGGTCTCGCGGACCCCGTCGGCGTCCCCGGTGAGCCATCGGCACTCGACCCGCGCCGCGCTCGCCACGGCCAGCTTCTGCGCCTCCCCGGACGCCTCGGCCAGCCGCGTCGCGGCCTCGATCAGCCCGGCCGCGGCCGGATCACCACGCCGGGCCAGCAAACGGCCGAGGAATGCCAGCGGGTTGACCGCGTTGGCGCCGGCGTCGACGGCGTCCTCGATGAGACCGCGGAGCCGGGCTTCGGCCCGGTCCCACCGGCCCCGCCAGATCAGCACGAAGCACTGCTGCGCGGCGATCCGGTAGAGCGCGGTGGTGAGCCGGTGCTCGGTCGCGACGCGTTCGGCGAGGTCCAGGAACGGCTCGGCGTCGAGCACCCGCCCGGCGCGGATCAGCATCACCGCCGAGTTCTGCGCGGCTACGGTCAGGTAGTCGGCGTGTCCGATGCGTTGCGCGATCTCGACGGCTTCGTGCAGATCGGCCAGACCGCGGTCGTCGCCGGCCAGGCAGGCCGCGACCCCGCGATACCCGAGCGCGCGCGAGAGCACGTCGTCGCTGCCGGTCGCGGCGGCCATCTCGATCGCCCGGGTCGACCATCCAGCGGCCTCCGCGAACCGGCCGCGGAGCGTGTCCTGGGTGGCCAGCGCGCTATAGGCGAGCGCCAGCACCCGGCTCGGGCCGGCCGGTTCGAGCAGGGCGACAGCGCGGAGCGCCTTGTCCCGGTCGGCCACCGGATCGGCGAGCAGCGTGCTCAGGCGCGACGAGAACAGCAAAGCCTCGGCGGTCGCCGCCGGCTCGCCGCCCGACTCCCGGGCGCGGACCGCCTCGTCGGCGTGCACGACCGCCTCGCCGAAGCGGTTCAGCGCGTAGAGGGCGGCGGCCGCGACTTCGTGCAGTCGCCCTCGATCCCGGTCCTCGAGGTCGCCTGCGTGACGGAGGGCCAGCTCGGCGAAGGCGAGCGCCTCCGCGTGGCTGTCGGCCTGCGCCGCGTCGTCGGCGGCGGCCGCCGCGAACTGACCGGCGGCCGGGTCGTCGGCCGCGCCGACCGCGTGGTGCACCAGCCGGGATGCCTCGGCCGCGGTGTCGCGAAGCGCCGCCAGCACCCGAGCATGCGCGGCCAGCCGCTCGCCCTGGGCGAGTTCGGCCTCCACCACCCGCCGGGCGATCTCATGCCGGAATCGGACCCCGGAACCGGTGGCGCGGACGATGCCGCGGCGCTCGGCCGGCTCCAGCTCGGCCGGGTCGTCGAGGATCTGGCGCAGCAACGCTGGTTCCACCTCGGTGGGCACCACCGAGATCCGGCCGAGCGCCAACCGGGCGCCGTCGGGCAGATCGGCCACCCGGGCCAGCACGGCGTCCCGGACCGATTCCGGCACACCGCCACCGGCCAGGATCACCTCGCTCAGGAAGAACGGGTTGCCGCCGACCGCGCGCACCACCGCGTCCGGATCCAGGCCGGCACCCTCGGCGAGGGCACCGACGGCGGTGTCGGACAGGCCGGACAGGTGCAGCCGGACCGTGGCCGGGCCGGCCAGTGAGCCGAGGAGCCGCCGCAGCCGCCGGTTGTCGTGAGCCTCGTCGTCGCGGTAGGTGGCGATCAGGACCGCGGGCCGGTCCGCGATCCGGCGTCCGATCGCCCCGATCACGTCCAGTGACGCGTGGTCGGCCCAGTGCAGATCCTCGACGATCAGCACCGCCGGCCGTTGCCGGAAGGCCAGCTCGGCCATCAGCGTCTCGATCACCGCGTCCGGATCGCCGAGGTCGGCGTCGCCGAACAGCCCGCGGTGATGGCGGGCGATGTCCCGGAACGGGCCGAGGACGCGAGGAGTGACCATTTCATCGCAGCGACCCTCGAACACGCGCGCGTGCGAGGTGACCTGATCGGCGAACGCGCGAACCAGAGCGGTCTTGCCGATGCCAGCCTCGCCGGAGAGCAGCACCGCGTGGCCGTGGCCGTGGGCCGCCGCGCCCAGGACCCGGTTCAGCTCGTCCAGTTGCTCCGCGCGTTCGACAAGCGCCATGGTGGATTCAGCAGAGCAGCGTCGCCGATTCCGGTCAAGCGTGGTGACGGATGCCGGTCAGTGGCGATCCGGCGGCGATTCCGAGTGGTGGCCGGGCGGGTGCGCGTACCAAATAATCATGAAGCGGCGCGAGACCGGCCCTCGGACGCCATTTTGCGAAGTCAGGGCCGTAGTGAGAACAATGAATGGTGCCCCCGGTGGGAGTCGAACCCACACTGGCGGAGGTTTGAGCTCCGTGCCTCTGCCGATTGGGCTACGGGGACATCGGCTGAGCTAGCGTACCTACTACTCTTGCGGACGGCGACACCGTATCCCGTGTTGCCCGCGGCATCGGCGCGACGGCGCGCCACGGGTGGGTTCGCGTTGCTTGCAAGCCTGCATGAGCACGAGCAATAAGGAGTTGGCGCAGTGTCCGAGACGGCTGAAACGGTCCGCCCGCGAGTATTGATCGCCGAGGATGAGGCCCTGATCCGCCTCGATCTTGCCGAGATGCTCGTCGAAGAGGGTTATGACGTCGTCGGCGAGGCCGGCGATGGGGAAGTGGCCGTCCGCCTGGCCGAAGAGTTGCGCCCTGACCTGTGCATCTTCGACATCAAGATGCCGGTGATGGACGGCCTGGCCGCGGCCGAGAAGATCGCCGACGCGCGGATCGCCCCGGTGGTAATTCTGACCGCGTTCAGCCAGCGCGAATTGGTCGAGCGGGCCCGGCAGGCCGGCGCCATGGCTTATCTGGTGAAGCCATTTCAAAAAAGCGATCTCGTGCCGGCAATTGAGATTGCGCTGTCCCGGTTCGCCGAACTCGCCGCACTCGAGGCGGAAGTGGCGTCTCTGACCGAACGGTTGGAAACGCGAAAGGTCGTCGAGCGGGCCAAGAGCGAAATGATGACTAAGTACTCGATGACCGAACCGCAGGCATTCAAGTGGATCCAGCGGACCGCGATGGACCACCGCCTGACCATGCGGGAAGTGGCCAACCGGATCTTGGCTGAGGCGGCCGCGGCCGAATTGCCGTAACGGCCGGCTCGTCACTCTCCGGAACGACTCCGGCCGGTTCTGCGGAAACTGAGAAAGGGACGCACCACAGAATGTCGTCCCCAGTTCCTGAATGTTTCCGGACAGGTCGTCGAATGCGGATCCGCTGCCGCAGGCAATGTCGCAGGTCAATGCCGCAGGACTAGACCCATGACACGCTAAGTAACGGTTAGGTCAACGCGTCAGCGAAGCACTTACGGTGTATGTGAACGGTGGGATAACGTCCCACCCGCCAAGACCGAGATAGGTCTTGCTCTCACCCGGTGGCCCCCGGAAGCTCCAATCGCCGCCGGTGCAGAGAGGTCCATCGATGGAGGAGGGTTCGGAGCCTTGAGGCAGGGACTCGTACGCGTTATCGGCGGTGTGGCGCTGGCCGCGCTCGTCGCCGGCACCGCGGCATGCAACAGCAGCAGCACGAGCAGCAGCTCGAGCGGCAAGAACTGTGGATACAAGATCGCGTTCTTCGGAGCGCTCACCGGATCGGCTGCGAACCTCGGTGTCAACATCGAGCAGGGTGCCGAGCTTGCGGTCGACCAGTACAACGACAAGAACGGCGCCGGCTGCATCACGATGGCGAAGTTCGACTCGCAGGGTTCGCCGGATGTGGCGCCCGGTGTGGCCCGCCAGCTGATCCAGGACAAGAAGATCATCGGCATCGTCGGCCCGGCCTTCTCCGGTGAGTCGATCGCGGCCAACCCGATCTTCAACGAGGCCGGCATCCCGCTGATCACGCCGTCGGCGACCAACCCGGTCCTGGCGACCGGTGGTCAGGCCGGTGGCACGCCGTGGAAGATCTTCCACCGTGCCGTCGCCAACGACGACGCGCAGGGCCCGGCGGCCGGTAACTACATCAAGACCGTTCTGAACGCGCAGAAGGTCGCCGTTGTCGACGACCAGTCGGCGTACGGCGCGGGCCTGGCCGACAAGGTCAAGTCCGTTCTCGGTTCCGCGGTCGTCACTACCGACAAGGTCGGCGCCGACGGCAAGCAGACCGACTTCTCGGGCACCGTCAACAAGGTCACCGGCAGCGGCGCGACCGTGCTGTTCTACGGCGGCTACTACCAGAACGCTGGTCTTCTGCGTAAGCAGCTGACCGCCGCGGGCTGGAAGGGCACCCTGGTCGCCGGTGACGGCGTCAACGACCCGGGTTACATCAAGGCGGCCGGTGCCGCGGCGGCTCAGGGCTCGGTCCTGACCTGCCCGTGCGCCCCGGCGTCGAAGGCCGGTGGCACCTTCGTGGCTGACTACAAGGCCAAGTGGAACCAGGACGCGGGCACCTACTCCGACGTCGCCTACGACGCCGCGAACATGTTCCTGCAGGGCATCGCGGCTGGTAACACCACCACCGAGAAGCTGAACACGTACCTGGGCACCATCGACTACACCGGTGTTGCCAACCACTACAAGTTCACGTCGGCGGGCGAGCTCGACCCGAGCCTGATCAAGGTTTGGGCGTTCAAGGTCGACAACGGCGCGGTGGTTCCGGACCAGGAAGCACCGAAGAGCTGAGTCATGATCGAGCGCCCGTCTGCATAGACGGGCGCTCGACCGTTCAGCCTGAACATCGGTAGGACCGGTGCCGCCGGCGATCACCACCGAGCCGGCGGCACCGGCCTCGCCTTATCGGGAGCCCCGTTGAACTTTCATGCTCTCTTCAGCCAGTTCGGTCTCTATACCGTCACCGGACTCGCCCAGGGCGCCATCATTGCCCTCTTCGCGCTGGGTTACACCCTCGTCTATGGTGTCCTGCGCCTGATCAACTTCGCGCACTCCGAGGTCTTCATGCTCGGCACGTTCGCCGCCATCGGCGTCTGGGGTGCGTTCGGATACACCGAGAACAGTTCGCTGCCAGGCCTCGGCATGCTGATCCTCCTGCTGTTCGTGGCATTCATCGCGGCGATGGCCGCGTCCGGCACCGCGGCGGTCTTCGTCGAGCTGGTCGCCTACCGGCCGCTGCGCCGGCGCAACGCACCCCCGCTTGCATTCCTGATCACCGCGATCGGCGTTTCGCTGGTGCTGCAGGAGGTTGTCGGCGTCATCTTCACCCACCGCAACCCGGTCGGCATCCCGGTGCTGATCTCGCCGAAGCCGGTCTTCCACATCGGCAAGACACCGGTCAACGCCACTCAGATCCTGCTGATCGTGCTGGCGCTGGTGATGATGTTCGTGCTCGATCGGTTCGTGAATCAGACCCGCTACGGACGCGGCATCCGTGCCGTCGCCCAGAACCCGGACAGCGCCGCCCTGATGGGCGTCAACAAGAACCGGGTGATCTCGCTGGTCTTCCTCCTCGGTGGTCTGATGGCCGGTATCGCCGCGGTGATGTACGACCTCAAGATCGGTAACGCCAAGTATGACGACGGCTTCCTGCTCGGCCTGGAGGCGTTCACCGCCGCCGTGCTGGGCGGCATCGGCAACCTTCGGGGTGCCCTCGTCGGCGGCCTCACGCTGGGCGTGGTGGAGTACTGGGGTGGCGCCGTTTTCGGGTCTCAGTACCAGCGGGTCGTCGCTTTCGTAGTCTTGATCGTGATCCTGATGTTCCGGCCCACCGGCATCCTTGGTGAGTCCCTTGGGAGGGCCCGCGCATGACCAATCCCTCCACTCCGTCCGAGCCGACTCGGCCGCCGGGTCCGGCAGTCGACGAGGTCCCGGCAGCTCCGTCGGCGGCGGTGGTGTCGGCCCAGACGCCGCCCAGCCGCAACCCGTTCACCAACATTCGGACCTGGTACGCGAAACAGCCCAACTGGATCAAGTGGATCGTCCGGCTGGCCTGCATCGCGGCGGCGTTCGCGCTGCCGTATCTGAATTCGGTGCCCGGCATCGGCACCCAGATCGCCACCCAGGGCACCGACTGGAACACCGCGCTGTTCCACATCTCCTACTACGTCCTTCTCGCCCTCGGGCTGAACGTCGTCGTCGGATATGCCGGTCTGCTGGACCTCGGTTACGCCGGCTTCTTCGCCGTCGGCACCTACTCGGTGGCGCTCTTGACCTCGCCGGACTCGTCGGTCGTCACACACAAATGGACGTGGCTTGCGGCCGTGCCGGTGGCCATCGGCCTCGCCATGCTCAGTGGACTGATTCTGGGCTGGCCGACGCTGCGCTTGCGGGGCGATTATCTTGCCATCGTCACGCTCGGGTTCGCCGAGATCATCCGCATCTTCGCCGACAGTCTTCCGGTTCTCCGTGGTGACCGAGGTTTCGGCGGCATCCCGCACCCGCCCGGCCATCACTCCGACGGCCGGCCGATCTTCGGTGTCATCGACGCCAAGCCGTATTACTACCTCGGCTTGTCACTGGTGATCCTGGCGATCATCGCGATCAGCAATCTCGACCGCAGCCGGGTCGGCCGCTCCTGGCTGGCAATCCGCGAAGACGAAGAGGCCGCCGAGATCATGGGCGTCCGCACCGTGAAGTACAAGCTGTGGGCGTTCACCATTGGCGCGTTCTTCGCCGGTCTGGCCGGTGCGCTGTTCGCCGGCGAGAACGGTTTCGTGAACTCGTCGACGTTCGTCCTGCAGCTCTCGATCCTGATCTTGGCCGGTGTGGTCATGGGTGGTGCCGGCAACATCCCGGGCGCAATCCTGGGTGGTGCCCTGATCTCCTACATCCCGGACCGGCTGACCGGCCTGCACATGCCGTTCACCGGCACGCCGGGCAACCCGCAGGGCACGGACCTGGCCGAATACAAGTTCATTCTGTTCGGTCTGGTGATCATCTTGGTCATGATCTTCCGTCCGCAGGGTCTGATTCCGAGCCGGCGGCGCGCCATGGAGCTGGCGGACCGGGAGAAGGAGGTGGCACCGCAATGAGCGATCCGAATGAGCTCGACGAGCTGACCGGCGTCCGCGAGGACGCACCAGTTCCGACGGGTGGTGGCGTCTCGGTCGGTTTCCAGCCGACCTACTCGCAGGACCCCAACGTGCTGCTCGAGGTCGACGACGTCACTCTTCGCTTCGGTGGTGTGGTGGCCCTCGACCACGTCGCATTCGACATCAAACGCGGCGAGATCTTCGGCCTGATCGGCCCGAACGGTGCCGGCAAGACCACCTGCTTCAATGCGATGACCGGCGTCTACCGGCCGACCAGCGGCGAGATCCGGTTCCACGGCCGCAACCCGGGGGACAAGGCGACGGTGGTCACCGGGAAGCGCAAGCACGAGATCACTCGGCTCGGTGTCG
>Ga0268266_10007157_pt1 | contig 10109 bp, 7 predicted proteins | sample KBSS13metaG_FD_190356 | JGI IMG/M metagenome (GOLD analysis project Ga0268266, IMG submission 190356) | Switchgrass rhizosphere microbial communities from Kellogg Biological Station, Michigan, USA - KBS S1-3 metaG (SPAdes) (version 2) | ecosystem: Host-associated > Plants > Roots > Rhizosphere >... | reverse complement strand
GCTGACCACCAAAACCCAACGGGGACACCATAATGACCACCACAACCCCTCACCGAAACCACCTCACCCACACCCACCAACCCGGGCAAGCAGCGTCCTCACGTCGGGTTCGGTTCAGGATTGCTGACTACGCGGTCATCACAACGACGGCGATCGTGCTTACCGCCCTGTCATTGGTGTTCGGCACGCCTGCCGCGGCGAAGGGCCACCACGGCACGCACGGTCCGGCTCATCACCCTGCGACGAGTGCTATCTCGAAACACGATGAAAGCGTCGATGACTCGACGCATCGGTGGCCGCGTGACGGCGTGGACAACGCGGGGAAAGTGGCGACCGATCCTGCCGTCAACGAACCTGCGACCGCCGCAGACTCCGGCACTGTCAGTCTCGAAGCTTCGGAATTGTGGCTTCCTGGCCACGATAAGTGCAAGAGGCGCAGGGGGCTTCGATCACTTCCCCTGTGGTGCACCGACCCTGGGGCCGGTTGGATGGACAGTACTACCTATCGGGCACAGAATGATCCGGGTAACCCAGTCGGCATCTGCGATGCCAACAGCCTCCATCCTGCCTCGGGTTGCCGTCGAGCCCCGCTGCCGTGACCTAGTCGCCGGCGCGGCGGAACCGGTGGCAGGAGAGCAAACTCGTCCAGCCTCGGACAGTGGCTATCCGGCACTGATTTCGTAGCATCGCTTAATTAGAGGGCGGCGACCATGAGCGCTGAGCTGCACCCTAGGACTGGACCACAAAGTTCGGTCGCCGGACTCGATATACACCTGGACCGCCCCGGCGGCAGGGTGCGTGACAGCGTGATGGAAGGCATCCGTGAAGCGATCCGTTCCGGACGTCTGCTACCCGGCACTCGGTTGCCTTCAAGCCGCGCACTGGCCACCGACCTTGGAGTCGCCAGAAACACCGTGGCCCGCGCGTACGCCGAACTCATCGTCGAAGGCTGGTTGACATCGCACCATGGTTCGAGCACCTCCGTTTCTCACCGTGCCGGCGTAGTTGTCGGATCCCTTGCGGCGCCGCCTATGCGGCAGGCACCCCGCCGGTTAGATCACGACTTGCGGCCGGGGCATCCGGATCTGTCGTCATTTCCACGGGCCGAGTGGAGCCGCGCGGTCAAGCGCGCGTTGGCCTCGGCACCGTTTGAGGCGTTCGGCTACGCCGACCCGCATGGCCTGGCTGAGCTTCGCCGCGCCCTTGCCCAATATCTCGCCCGCGCTCGGGGAGTTCAGGCTCGGCCCTGCAACATCGTGGTGACCAGCGGCGCCGCTGAAGGCCTGCGTCTCATCGCCGGTGCTTTGGCGGACGCCGGGGTGGCCGCCGTTGCGGTCGAGGGGTTCGGCCTGCCGTCGCAGCGGGAGTCGCTGGCGAGGGCGGGATTGCGTTGTCCACCAATGGCAGTGGACTCCAATGGTGCCGACGTCGAGACGCTGGACGACATGCCAGAGGTGGGTGGTGTGTTGCTCACACCACCGCACCAGTTCCCCCTCGGGGTGTCGTTGCATTCCGACCGCCGCGCAGCGGTCATCGACTGGGCGCGACGAAACAGCGGCGTGATCATCGAAGACGACTACGACGGGGAGTTCCGCTACGACCGTAGCCCCGTCGGTGCACTGCACGGCGGCGATCCCGAGCACGTGATCTATATGGGGACGGCGAGCAAGTCACTGGCGCCGGGGCTTCGGCTCGGTTGGCTGGTGGTGCCAGAACCGCTCGTCGGCGCGGTGATTCGGCAGAAAGGTGAAATCGAGGAGACATGCGGCTTCGTCGACCAGTTGGCGATGGCCGAATTCATTGTCTCGGGCTCCTATGACAGGCACGTCCGGACCATGCGCGCCAAGTATCGACGCCGACGCGAGGAGTTGGTCGCCGCTATCGCCAGATCATCGCCGAACACCACCGTGCCAGGGATGGCTGCGGGTCTGCATGTGATGCTTGAGCTTGCCGGCGGCGGCGAGAGTGCGCGGTCTCGACAGCGTCCATGGCGGCGGTTGGGTGTGGAGGGTCTCGACTACTATCGCCATCCCGAAATGAGCAGTCGACATGACGGTTTGGTGGTTGGCTATGCATCACCGTCCCCGAGCGCATGGTCAGCGGCGTTGGCGGCGCTGATCGAACTGCTGCCCTGACCCGTTCAGGTAACTGGCCCATTCTTGACGCGCTCAAGTGGCCCACGATGCGCGCAATACCGCAGTTAGCGTGGAAACGTGTTGAACGCGGAAAATACCAAGATCACCGATCTGCTCAGCATCACGTCGCTCGCAATCCCGCAAGGCGCACACGCGATAATTACGCGCGAACGCGTTGTCGGCGTCGATGGGCTCGTGTCAGTGGAAGGGACATCCGCACGCAGGCGACAACGATGTCACCTTCCGGGTGCACGCGGACTTCACCCCGACCGTCCGGGTCGTGACAGGACACCGAACATCGTCGGGTGCCGGGATCGACTGGAAATATCCGGTGCCGCAATTATTCTCAAGCTTCAGGGGAGACTCTCGTGACTCTTCCCTCGGTGCTCATCGTGCCGGGCGCCTGGCACAAGCCCGCCCACTTTTGTCGGCTCATCGACGAGCTCGCGGATCTCGACGTGCACACAGTGACGCTGACAAGCAGCGGGGCTGATCCCGCGACCCTGCGAGATATGTACGCCGACGCTGAAGTTATCGCCCAAACAGTCGCAGCCATTGACGAACCAGTTGTTGTGGTGGCTCATTCCTACGGCGGTATACCCACCACGCAAGGATTGACGAACGCCCGCAATGTCCGAAAGATCATCTTTCTCGCCTCATTCCAATTGGAAGCCGGCGATTCGCTGCTTTCTCAGAACCCGGCGGGCGCGCTGTTACCGTGGACGGAGCTCCGCCACCGGGACGGAGTCGACGACTTCGTCGAAGCCATGTCACCTTCGACGGTGTTCTTCAACGATCTCGACGTCACGACCGCGGCGGATGCCGTCAGCAAAATCGGGTACCAGTCCTACTCTTCGATGCGACAGCCGCTGACCGAGACAGCGTGGAAGACCATCCCGAACACCTACATCGTCTGCGAAGCCGACAACGCAATTCCTGTCCGCGCTCAGGAGCGGATGGCCGACAGCGCCGATGACGTCTATCGGCTGAACACGTCGCACTCACCTTTTCTCTCGCAACCCGCAACGCTCGCCGCACTCATCCGGCGTTCAATCGCCGAAGCGTAACCGCAGGCCTCGCCCTGCCGAGGAAACAAGCCGGTGATGAGTTGTCGGGGACGGGAAGGACGAATACAAACAACGCCACCAGGGCCCCCGACTGGATGCACAACGCTGACTTCCACAGACACCGGCGGCCGTGATTTCCGACACGGAGCAACGACGCACGCCGCACCATTTTGCGAGCTTAGCGGTGGCGCCGCGACTGCATTGGCGCTCCCTCGGTCCTCACCCTGAGCTTACGGCGTTGAGAGTTCTAGCCTGGCAGGCGTGTCGCGTATGGGACCGTGCACACTCGACCGCCTTTACAGCAGGCCGAGCAGCTGCAGGTCGGTGATGTACTTGACGATGACATCCCGCGTCACATGCGGAATGTCCTTAGCACGGCCGATCTTCGAGTCCTGCACTGCGGCGCGGAACCGGTCGGTCGGAGCGATCGACCCGCGAATCGGGGTCTCCGGGCGCTGGTAGTTGTGCAGCAGCGGAAGCAGGGAGGCCTGCCGCTGCCGCTCGGGTAGCGCACGGACCGCGGTGTCGAAGCGCTGTAGCCAGCCGGCGTAATCACCGACACGCTCGACCGGGAACCCGGCTTCGATCAGCCAGTCGACGTACTCGTCGAGCCCGATGCCGTCGTCGTACGGGTTCATCACGTGATACGTCTCGAACCCCTCAACGACCCGCGAGCCCAGCGTTGAGATCGCCTCGGCGATGAATTCGACTGGCAGCCCGTCATAGTGGGCCCGCTGCCGATTGCCGTCGGCGTCGAGTTCGTAAAACGAGTCGGGCGCGATCCCCGTGGCCACCAGGCTCAGCATCAACCGGGTGAACATGTCGGGCAGGTTGAGCTGACCGGCATACGTGGTGTCGGCGAGAATCATGTCGCAGCGGAACACCGAAACCGGCAGGCCGCACAGGTCGTGCGCCTCGCGCAGCAGCACCTCCCCGGCCCACTTGCTGTTGCCGTAGCCGTTGGCATAGGTGTCGTCGACCTTGCGGGTCGCGCTGTAGACGCGAACGTCGCCGTCTTCGGTGAACTGGCCCGGCTCGATGCCCGCGCCGACACCGATTGTCGACACGTAGACGAACGGCTTCTGCTTGGTGGTCAGCGCGATGCGAATCAGCTCGGCGGTGCCCAGCGCATTCGGTCCGAACAGCTGGCTGTAGGGCAGCACATGGTTCACCAACGCGGCGGGGTCGACGATCAGGTCGACCGTGTCGGCCAGTCGCTGCCAGGTCTGCTGATCCAGCCCGAGGTTGGCCTCGCCCTTGTCGCCGGCGATGACTTCGAGATGGTCGGCCGCCAATTCGGTGTAGTGACGCAGCAATTCGGGGTCGCCGCTGTCGAATGTCTTGTCAAGGCGTTCGCGGGCGGTGGCGTTGTCCTTTGCACGCACCAACGCGATGACCTTGCCGTCGACCATGTCCATCCGCTCCAGCCATTCCAGAGCCAGGTAACGGCCGAGGAAGCCGGTCGCGCCCGTCAAAAGCACTGTGCGCACCTCGGAACTCGGACCCGGTAGCGACGGAGCCGCCGCAAGGGTCTTCGCGTCGATGAACTTGTCCAACGTCAGGTCACTGGCGTGCACCTCCGTAGCGTCGCGGCCATGCACAGACGCGAACGTCGGTCGCTTGCTGCCCGGTTGCCGCTCACCCTCGATGTAGGCCGCCAGGGCCGCGAGGTCGCTCGCCGGACTGACGATGACGCCGACGGGCACGTCGATCTCGAAGATCTCATGCAGCAGGTTGGCGAACGTCAACGCGGACAGTGAATCTCCGCCCAGATCGGTGAAATGCGCGTCGGGCTGCAGTTCGCTTGCCGCCGCACCCAACAGCGCACCAGCGGCGCGGCTGATGGTTTCGAGCACCGGCCGATCGGCGCCGTGCTGGCGCAACTCCCGCAGCTCGTTGGCCTGGCTGTCGGCCAGGTCGGTGTAGAGCTGTTCGAGCCGATCGGCGTAGAACTCCTTGAGCTTCGGCCGCGCGAGCTTGCGGATACCGGTCAGCAGACCGTTCTCCAGCGTGAAAGGCGTTGTCTCGATGATGAAGTCACGAGGGATCTCATAGGACTGCAGTCCCGTTGCCTTCGCGACGTCTTGCAGCGACCCGGTGATCAATGACTTCGCGTCGTCGCATGCTAAGACCGCATCGGTAGCCACGATGACCGCCAGCAGATACGAACGAGCGCTGTTGCCGTACACGAAGATCTGCCGGATCAGCGGGCTGTCGACGAACACCGCCTCCAGCTTGGCGACGGTGACGAACTCGCCCTGCGACAGCTTGAGCACGTTGTTGCGGCGATCTAGATATTGCAATTGGTCCGGTCCCAGTTCGGCCACGACGTCGCCGGTGCGGTAGTAGCCGTCGGCGTCGAACACGTCCGCGGTGATCTCGGGCCGCTTGTAGTAACCCGGGAACATGGTCTCGGATTTCACCAGCAGCTCACCGCGCGGGTAGGGCCGGTCCGTGCTGAAGTAGCCGAGGTCGGGAACGTCGACCAGTTTGTAGTCGATTACGGGTGGGCGCTGGACCTGGCCGTCGACGAAGACCGCGCCGGCCTCGGTGGAGCCGTAGCCGTCGGTCAAGTGGATGTCGAGCAGTGACTCGACGAACGTCCGCATCTCCGCCGAAATGGGAGCTGAGCCCGTCATCGCCGAGATGAACCGTCCGCCAAGGAGATTCTGGCGAAGTTCGGCGAGCACGTCGGCCTCCACGGCCCATCGGTCGGCACCGTCTGCGGATCGACGGTCGACCTCGCTCTGGAACTCACTGAACACCATGTCCCAGATCCGAGGCACGAAGCTCAGCTGAGTGGGCCGCACCAAAGCCAGGTCATCGAAGAACGTCGAAAGATCGCTTCTGGCAACGAAATAGGCGGTGCCGCCGGCGCCGAGCGTGGCGTACAGGATGCCGCGGCCCATCATGTGGCTCATCGGCATGAAGTTCAGCGTGATGGACGGCGTGGCGCCTTCGTTGCCCCACATCGCCATGCTGGAGCGTCGCCACGAGTTCTTGACCGCCTTGGTCAGGTACATCGCGCCCTTCGGCGTGCCCGTGCTGCCCGACGTATAGATGAGCAGCGCCAGATGGTCGTCGACCGCATCGAAGGCCGGCTGGGCCGGCAGGTCGTTGCCGCGGGCCAGCACCTCGGTCAAGGTCTCCACGACAACTGGAGTTCCGGCGAGCCGCGCGGTTGCGGCAGCCAGCGCGTCGCGGTGGTCGTCGACCTCGCGGTGGTAGTCGAACACCACGAGCCGCTCGGGAAGGTGGCCGGTCAGCATGAGTTCGACTGCGTCGTCGAGGAAGTCGACGCTCGACAGAATGGCGACCGGCTCGGTCTCGGCGGCGATCGGTCGCAACTGGGTGACGGGTGCGCTCGTCTGCAGGGGAACCGAAACAGCGCCGGCGCGCAGCAGCGCCATGTCGACGGTGGTGTAGTCGATGCTTGTGAATCCGAGAATCGCGACCCGATCACCGGGCTGCACCCGGTTCTGTGTCAACGCGGCCGCGACCGCGTTCACGCGGTCCGACAGCTCGCGGTAGGTGATCGTGTCGAAGCGGGGGAGCAGTTCTGCGGTTGTCCGCCCGGTCGTGGGGTCGGTGGCGAACTCGACGGCGCGCTGTCCCAGCGCGGGCCGGTCGGAATAGCCGTCGATGACGGTCTGGATGATCTGCGGCAGGCTCAGCTCGGACGATTCGATCGCGTGCGCGACGGCCTCGCTAGGTCGGGCGTCGGCGAACTGCTGGTCAGTGGCATACAAATCGGACATGCGGCGCGCAAGCCGCTGTTCACGGGTAACAGTCGACATCAACAATCCTCGGTTATGTCAGGAAGTGTGCAACCTCGGCCGGTTAGGCCTGTGCTGCGAACATTGAAATCTGTTTAGCCTCAACGGGACAGGCAGAACACCCAGGCTCAAAAACTGCGTGCTACTCAATTATGAGTTCGCCAACGCCATGTGTAGGGGCCAATCGCCGCGGATTCATGGGGGCCACTTCCGGTCTCGTTAACTTCTGTTGTGGTCCAAGGCAATTCAGGCAGGTTTAATACCGGCTTCTATTGGTCGGTGAGGTTGGCCTCGCCCCTGAGCCAGCGCCGCAGCAACTCTTTGCGGACCTTACCGGTGCCGTTGCGAGGCAGAGCGTCGACACACTCGAGCCGCGTAGGTAAATACCAATCCGTCATGCCCTGGGCTTCGAGATGTCCGCGAAGTTCATCCAGAGTGACCGCGGCCATGCTGCTGGGGACGACGACCGCACAGGCCAGCTCACCTCCCTGCCCATCCGGATAGCCAACCAGGGCTACATCCCGAACACCGGAATGACGCAGCAACTCAGACTCAACGTCGTTCACCGGGATCATGAACACCCCGCCAATCCTGTCGGCAGCGCGGCCCATCAGCCGGATCCCTCCATGCCCGTCCGGCACCGCCAAATCGCCTGTGTCGTACCAACCGTCGTCAAGTTCGGAGATCGCCACCACATCGCCGGTATCCCGTCCTACCGTCGCTACACACACACCGGCGCTTCGCACAAAGAGTTCACCGGGTCGCTCGCGGCTGATCTCACCGTCCGATCGCAGGTCGAGTTCCACTGACAGCAACGGTCTACCATCGCTTTGTGCGGCCCAGTCCGGCGGGTCGTCGCTTCGGGTCATCGTCGCCGCACCCGTCTCCGTCATTGCCCAACTGGTCTGCAGCGGCGTTCCGAACGCCTGTAAAACCGCTGCGGCCAATGGTGCTGGGATACTCGTGGCTCCGGTGGCGACCGTGCGCAAGGCCGGGAGGACTTGTCGCCCATTCTGGCCCCCGATGGCTGCGATCAACTCATTGATGTAGACAGGTGCGGCTATCACCAGCCGCGTGGCGGCGCTTTCGGCCATCACCTCCAGCCCCCGTACCCCCGACCAGGAGTCGAGCAGCACGATCGAGGCGCCGGTCTGCAACGCTGATCTGGCCGAACCCTGCCCCGCCATGTGCATGAGGGCGTGCGGGCTGAACACCACGTCCGAGGACTCGATATCCAGCAACTGGCAGACCCCGGCGGTGGTGGCGAACAGCGTGTTTTCGGTGTGTAGTGCCGCCTTCGGCTCGCCCGATGTTCCCGAAGTGAACAGCACTACTGAAACAGCGTCCGGGTCCTCCTTGGCATCGTCCAATGCCACTGGGTGGCGCTGCTCCCATGGGGTCTGTTCGAAGAACGGGGTGAAATCGATATCTCCCTTCCGCGCCCGACCGAGGACAACCCGGTGACGCAACGTCGGCAATCGGGAAGCCATGTCGCGCAAGGTTTTGGCGTGGTCAAAGCCCGCCCACTCGTCCACGGTGATGCAGACGTTGGCCTCGACCCGATGGAGCATTCGCTCCAGCTCCCGAGGTCGGATCGTGGTCATGATCGGTGCTTGCACTGCACCCAGCCGCGCGATCGCTTGGAACAGCACCAGCGCCTGCCACCAGTTCGGCAACTGGATCGCCACGACGTGGCCGCGGCGCACCCCTAACTCATACAGTGCACCCGAAAAGCGCTCGACGAGATGTGCATAAGCTTGATAGCTGATCCGCACTGGTGCACCGCAGGGGCCGAATGCACTGACCGCCAAGGCCTGCGGCGTCTCGTCCCGCCACCGGCGCAGATACCCGATCGACCCGTAATCGCGCCACACTCCAGCACTGCGGTATTGCCGCACCCTCGAATCTGGCGGACGAATGGTAAAGGGCGACATACCTTCTCCTTTGGTACTGACTACTCCATGACGTGACCGAGGATTGTCGCGCTAATGGATTGGTTCGATGGCCAACTGCGCCAGCCAGTGTCTCGGCGCATCAATGCATCGGTCTTCTACGACTCAACGGTCAACTGGCTCAAATACATCCGCGGCTCCGCCAGCGGTGCGGTGTTCTGCCAAGCGGCACGGGCGCGCGAACAGAATCGGCAAGAACCCGAGCGCCATCACATCGGCGAAGTACATGAGTTGCCGACGCGAGCTTCCGTCGAGGGACGCCAGCGCTTTCCGGTGGGGTCGCTCATGGCTGGGGTGGGGGTGGTGGTGGTTTGTGGGAGGTCTGTTTTTAAGGGGTTTGTGGCCGGAGGAAGGCGGCGCGTGGGGGGTGGTGGGCGCGAGCATGGAGGCACAACACAGTTCGATCCGTACCAGCAGAAAGTGTAGAGATCATGTCAGAAGTTATTGCCGGAGTGGAGGTTCCCCAGAGCGCGGCGGTCGTTGAGTCCACTCGTCTGGTTCAGCAGACGATCAGCCCGCTGCTGTATCACCATTCGCGGCGGGTGTTTTTCTTCGCCCAGATCCATGCTGAGCGGCTGGGGGTCAAACCCGATCCTGAGCTGCTCTACCTGGCCGCGATGTTTCATGACACCGGTCTGGTGCGGCCGTTTTCTGATGCCGAGCAGCGGTTTGAGGTCGATGGGGCCGATCACGGGCGCAAGTTCCTGCTTGAGCGGGGGTTTTCGGCTGCGGCCGCCGATACGGTGTGGGCGGCGATCGCCTTGCACACCACGCCGGGGATTCCGGGCCGGATGGGCCCAGAGATCGCGGCGATCCATTTGGGTGTGATGACCGATGTGCTCGGGTTGGGCCTTGATGATCTCAATGACGATGAGGTGGGCCAAATCCTGGCCGTTCACCCGCGCGGTGATTTCAAGACCCAGTTCCTGCAGGCCTACTTCGAGGGGTTCAAAAACCGTCCGGAGACAACCGACGGGACGGTGAACTCCGACGTTATCGAGCACTTCATGCCCGACTATCGGCGCATCACCACTGTCGAGCGCATGCTCGGTGCGCCCTGGCCGAGCTGACCACCAAAACCCAACGGGGACACCATAATGACCACCACAACCCCTCACCGAAACCACCTCACCCACACCCACCAACCCGGGCAAGCAGCGTCCTCACGTCGGGTTCGGT
>Ga0268266_10007155_pt1 | contig 10110 bp, 10 predicted proteins | sample KBSS13metaG_FD_190356 | JGI IMG/M metagenome (GOLD analysis project Ga0268266, IMG submission 190356) | Switchgrass rhizosphere microbial communities from Kellogg Biological Station, Michigan, USA - KBS S1-3 metaG (SPAdes) (version 2) | ecosystem: Host-associated > Plants > Roots > Rhizosphere... | reverse complement strand
GCTTCGGCAGGAGGTCGAGCAGGATGCGGACGTTGGCCTGCAGGTAGAGCACGTCGGCGGCCAGCACGAGGTCCCACGGCCCCCGCTCGAGCAGCAGCCGCGGCTCGCGCCAGTCGATCGCGGCGACGTCGCCGACCTGCCCGTCCAACGCAAGAGTGTGGGCGGCGAACGCGATCGCATCCGTCGAGCCGTCGGTCGCGAGGACGTCGGCGCCGGCGCGTGCGGCGGCGAGGCTCGGCAGCGCGAGGCCACAGCCCAGCTCGAGCACGCGCGCTCCGGGCGGCGGCGGCTCGTCGGCGACCGCATGGGCGAGCGCCTCGCCGCTCGGCCAGAGGATCGCCCAGTACGGCGCGTCGCGCCCGTGCTCGGCCTCGACCTCGCGCAGCACCTGCCAGTCCGCCGGGCGTGCGACGGTCGCCGGACGGTCGCCGAGCGGGACGCGCTCCACCGCGATGTCGAGCAGCGCCGGCAGCGGCTCGCGCCCGCTCACCGCCTGGAGGCGCTCCCGCAGCGAGGCGTGCAGGGCCGCGGAGGCCTTCGGTACGCCGTCCTCAGTCGTCGTCGCGGTGGACCGTGTCCGGGGAGAACGCGGGCAGGCAGACGGCGATGTACTCGGCGCCGTCGTCGCCGGGCGTCGAGTAGCGGACCCACTCGCCGCCGCGCACGAACACGCCCTGGCCGGCGCTCACGTCGAGCGCGCCGTCCTCATGGTCGATGTGCAGCGTGCCGGCCAGCACGACGGTGTACTCGTCGAAGTCCGGCCGCTGGCCGGGCTCGACCCAACCGCCGGGGGAGCGCATGTGCGCGACGCTGACGCGGTTCTCGTGGAGGGACGGGATCCCGACGTACTCGTCGATGAGCTTCGGCTTGGTCCCGGCGGCCTCGACGCGCACCGGGGCTGAGATGAGCTTGGGCACCCTCCGAGAGTAGGGTGCCGCGCCATGCTCCGCCGCCTCCTCCCGGCCCTTGTCCTGGCCCTCGCCCTGCTCGCCGTCCCGGCCGTCGCACAGGAGACGGTGACCGTGAAGCCGCCCGAGGTGTTCGCGGCGAGGATCGACAGGATCAACGCCCGCGCGAAAGGCCCTGTGCTGCTCCCGAGCCGCATGACGGTCGAGGCGACGCGGCTCTACACGAGCGGCGGCGCCACCCGCGGCGGCTGGGACCTCGAGCTGGCCGCAGCGCCGGACTGCGGCGGCGCGAACGCGTGCTTCGTCGCGGCGTTCACGGCCGAGGAGGGCGGATCGCCGGCCGGCCGCCGCCGCGTGGCGCTGTCGAACGGCCGCGCGGGCTGGTTCACGCCGACGGGCTGCGGCGCGTCCTGCTCCCCACCCCAGATCCAGTGGCGCGAGCGCGGGAAGGTCTTCACGATCCAGGCCCGCGTCGGGACGCAGAGCACCGAGCGCCGCGAGCTGATCCGGCTCGCCGACTCGGCGATCATCAACCGCGCCCGCAGCTAGGGGTCTGGGTCGGAAGGTCGGTCGCAGCCGGTGGATGCCGAATCGTGTCTGCCGGCGAGCTTCCGGACTCAGAGCCCTAGGGCGCGAGGCGCTCGATCACCCAGTCGCCCGCATCGGTGCGCCGGTAGCGCAACCGGTCGTGCAGGCGGTCCGGGCGCCCCTGCCACAGCTCCACGGAGTCGGGCGCGATCCGCAGGCCACCCCAGTGGGGCGGGCGCGGGACGGGCGTCCCGTCCGGATGACGCTCCGCCAGCGCAGACCAGAGCGCCTCCAGCTCGGCCCGCGACCCGACGACCGTCGACTGCGGGCTGGCCGCCGCGGCGATCTGCGAGCCGTGCGGCCGCGTCGCCCAGTACGCGTCGGACTCCTCCTCGGAGACGACGCTCACCGCGCCGGTCACGAGGATCTGGCGCTGCAGCGCCAGCCAGGGCAGCGTGAGCGCGGCGCGGGGATTGGCGAGCGCCTCGCGGCCCTTGCGCGACGTACGGTTCGTGAAGAGCACGAACCCGCGCTCGTCCAGGCCCTTGAGCAGCACCGTGCGCGCGGTCGGGCGACCCACGGCGTCCGCCGTCGCGAACGTCATCGCGTTCGGCTCATGCACCCTCGCGGCGACCGCCTCGCCGAGCCAGCGCTGCGCCTGCTCGGTCCAGGTCGGCGCGAGGTCGGCCTCGTCGAGCCCGGCGAGCGCGTAGGTCTCGCGCATCGACGCGAGGTCCGGCGCCGAGCCCACGAGGCGCTCGAAGAGCCGCTCGAGCTCGCCCGCGGGATCCCGGCAGAGCCCCGTGTGAACGGCGGAGGGCTGCACGATCGTGCTCGACGGCGCCGCGAGCCACCCGAAGCGCTCCGACGGCTCCATGCGTGCGACGGGTCCCGCCTCCGGATCGCCCGCCGCGACCCGCGCCAGCGTGTCGAGGTGGTCGCGCACGACGCCCTGCGCGAGGTCGGGAGCCAGCGCGGCGAGCCGCCCCGCCGGGAGCCGGACCTTCGCCTGCAGGTAGCGCTGCCGGCGGCAGTAGACGACGACGCCGGCGTTGACGCTCTCGCCGCGCTCCACGTCGGGCACGACGCGCAGCACGAGGTACTGGAACGGGTCACGACCGGGCAGCGTCGGCCTCCTCTCCGAACAGCCGCGGCGCCGCCAGCCGGCGCGTGAGGTACTCGACGTAGGCCTCGTGCCCCGTCCCCTCCACCCACGCCTCCGGCACCGCGCCGACGATCTCCGCGAGCCGCGCCTCGGAGAGCCGCGGCGCGAGCCGCGCGTCGGCCTCCCGGATCGATCCCGCGTATGGCAGCAGGACGTGGTCGGCGATCTGCGCGAACGGCCGCCGCGCGTGCAGCAGCGGGTCCAGCCCGGCGTGCTGGAGGTAGAGCGCCGCGCCGTGGTCGATGAGCCAGACGTTGCCGTGCCAGCGCAGGAGATTCGGGTTGCGGGGCGTGCGGTCGACGTTCGTGAGGTACGCATCGAGCCAGACGACGTCCGCCGCGAACACCGGATCGGGATCCTCGCTCGTGTGGGGCACGAACGGCAGCGAGCCCGGCAGGTAGTCGAGCCCGACGTTGATCCCCGCGCTGGCCCGGATGAGGTCCTGGATCTCCGGATCGGGCTCGGCGCGCGCCATCTCCGGGTCGAGGTCGATGAGCACGATCTCGGGCACGCGCAACCCGACGGCACGCGCGATCTCCCCGCCCACGAGCTCGGCCACGAGCGCCTTCGCGCCCTGCCCCGCGCCGCGGAACTTCAGGACGTAGAGGCCGTCGTCGTCGGCCTCGACCAGCGCGGGGAGCGACCCGCCCTCGCGCAGCGGGGTGACGTAGCGCGTCGCGGTGACGGTCCGCAACGGCGTGAACGTCGACGAGGCGCTCACGATGCGAGCACCTCGCGCCCCCGCACCTCACGGCTGCGCATCCGCAGCAGGACGAGCGCCACCCCGAAGCACAGCCCCGCGAGGACGGCGAACGCCGTGACGTCCCCTGCGGCGTCGGCGAGGGCGCCGCCGCCGGCGCCCCCCGTCACATGACCCAGGCCCCACGCCGCGTTCACGAGCGAGAAGCCCATCGCCACGTTCACGCCACGCGCCTCGATGCCATCGGCGAGGAGCGCCATGGCGGGCGCCCAGGACGCGCCGATCGCCGGCGCCACGAGCACGATGAGCCCGGCGACGATCCACGCCGTGTCCGGGTGCGGGAGCAGCAGGAGCAGCGGCGTCGCGCACAGCAGCCCGACGCGGATCGGCACGAGCCGACCCAGCCGGTCCGACGCCCGGCCGACGATCGGCGAGCTGATCGCCTCCAGCGTCGACGCGGCGATGAACGTCGCGCCGATGGCAAGCGAGCCGGCGCCGAGATCGTCGAGCCGCAGCGGCCCGAGGACCCCGATGGCGGCGAACAGGACACCGGGCAGCGCGGTGAGCGCCATGCCGCCGGCGACGCGCGGGTCGCGGGCCGCGCGTCCGAGGCTGCGCGGGTCGGCGGCCCCCGAGCGCTCGGGGGCGGGGATGCGCAGCGCGGCCACCGCCAACCCGGCGGCCAGCACGGCCGCCAGCGAGAACACCGAGGCGGTGCCGATCACCTCCGCCAGCGCGCCCAGCGCCGGACCGAGCAGCGCACCGACGATCGCGGCGCCCATCGCGGTGCCGATGAGCTCGCCGCGGCGCTCTGCGGGCGACAGCGCGACGAGCCACGCCAGCGCGCCCGCCCACGAGCAGGCGCCGCCGACGCCCTGCATGAAGCGGGCGAGGTCGAGGAGCACGATCGAGTCCGCGACCCCGAAGACGAAGCTCGAGATCCCCAGGAGCGCGAGCCCGAGCAGCACCGTCGCCCTGACGCCGACCCGCGCGGCCAGGACGCCGGCGGGTATCGCGCCGATCAGCGTGCCCGCCGCGTAGGTCGCCTCGAGGATCCCGGCACCGGTCTTCGAGATGCCGTGCTCGTCGGCGTACGTGGGCAGCAGCGGGGTGATCGCGCTGTAGAAGATCGTGTCGCACAGCACGATCGCCGAGACCAGGACGACGAGCGACTTCAGGGCCGGATCGAGACGCCTGGACACGCCGAGAGCGTACGCATCCCCCTCCCGGCCAGTTCAGGCCACGAAGTCTCCAGGTGCGCGGCGGCGTGCCCGATGCCCAGCGGGATGTCGATCCCCGCGACCTCGCTTCCCCAGCTTCTCGCCCTCGCGGTCGTGACGGCGGGCATGATCGCCCTCCTCGTCACGCTCTGGCACCGGCGCAGCCGCAGCACAGCGCTGCTGCGCGCGCTCGTGGAGCACTCGGGCGACGCGATCGCCGTGCTCGACGGCGACGGGAGGCTGCACGGCCTCACGGGCGCGGTGCGCGACGTCCTCGGGCGCCGGCGCGAGGGGCTGCGCGGCCGGCGCCTGGCCGAACTCGCCCATCCGGAGGACGCGAAGGCGCTCGACGGTCTGACCGCTCCACAGCCGCCGCGCGAGGTGGCGCTCCGCGTGCGCCACCCGGCCGGCTTCTGGCTGCCCGTGGTGATCGGCGTCGCCGACCTGCGCGCCGACCGCGCCGTGCGCGGCCTCGTGCTGCGCATCCGCGACGCGTCCGAGCAGCGCGAGCTCGAGTCGCAGCTGCGCGACCGCGCGCTGCACGACCCGCTCACCGGCCTACCGAACCGGGCGCTCTTCCTCGACCGCATCGAGCAGGCCCTGCAGCGCGCAGCGCGACACGATGAGATCGTCTCGGTCGCGTTCGTGGACCTCGACGACTTCAAGGCCATCAACGACACGCTTGGCCATGCCGCCGGCGACGAGCTGCTCGTGGGCGTCGCCGACCGCCTGCGCTCCACCCTCCGCGGGATGGACACGGCCGCGCGCCTGGGCGGCGACGAGTTCGCCGTCCTGCTGCAGGGCATCCCGGAGCGCTCGGAGGTCGTCCAGGTCGCCGAGCGGCTGCTCAGCGCCCTCTCGGCGCCGCACGAGCTCGGCGGGCGCCCGCACAAGGCGCTTCCGTCCATCGGCATCAGCATCGGTGGCGACGGGGCCACCGCCGACGATCTCGTGCGCCAGGCCGACGCGGCGATGTACGCGGCCAAGCGGGCCGGGAAGGGCCGCTACGAGCTGTACGTGCGCGCGGACGGCGACGAAGGGCTCGCTGCGGTGCGCGAGTCCCAGGAGGTCCCGGGCTGGTTCCTGCGCGCCGAGCAGCAGCGCGAGGAGGTCCTCGCGCTCCTCGAGGAGCCGATCGCACCCCTGCTCGCCCCGATCATGGACCTGCGCACCGGCGCGCTGGCCGGTCACGAGGCGCTGACGCACTTCGGGGGCGCCGACGAGCGCCCGGCGGCCGCGTGGCTGGCGCAGGCGCGCCGCTGCGGCCTGGGCCCGCGACTCGAGGCGGAGGTGCTGCGCGGCGCGCTCGCCGTGCGCGGCAGGCCCGACGGCACGTTCCTCGCACTCGACCTGGCCGCGTACGCGCTGGACTCCGAGGAGCTGCAGGCCGCGCTGCCCGGCGACCTCGCCGGCCTCGTCCTCGAGGTCGACGAGGAGGTGCTGCTGGCCGCGGGCGAGGGGCTCGACGCGGGCCTCGCGCGCCTGCGCCACCGCGGCGCCCGCCTGACCGTCGACCGGGCGGGCGCGGGCTACGGGGCGCTGCGGATGCTCATGCGCGTTCGTCCCGACCTCGTGAAGCTCGACCGCTCGCTCGTGGAGTCGCTGGCCGAGGACGGCGCCGCGCAGACGCTCGTCGAGTCGCTCGTGCGGCTCTCACGCAGCTTCCACGGGGAGGTCTGCGCCGACGGCGTCGAGGGCGTGGAGGACCTCCACGCGCTCGCGCGCCTCGACGTGCGCTACGCCCAGGGCCGCGCCGTCGGCCAGGCGGCCGAGGCGTGGACGCAGCCCGCCTCCCCCGCCGCGGCCACCGCCCGTCGCAGCAGGGCGGTGGTCGCCTCCCAGCCCCGGCGTGCGTCTACCGCGCCGCCGGAGACAGCGACGAGGCCTTCTCCTTGATCGTGTCGATCAGCGAGTTGAACGACGCGGCGAACGACTCCACGCCCTCGTCCACGAGCTGACGCGACACGATGTCGTCGAAGTCGATGCCGGCCGCCTTCACCCGCTCGATGGTCCGGTGGGCCTCGGCGACGTCCTTGTCGACCGTGCGCGCCGCGGTGCCGTGGTCGCGCGCGGCGTCGATCGTCGCGTCGGGCATGGTGTTGACCGTGTCCGGCCCGATGAGCTCGTCGACGTAGAGGGTGTCGGGGTAGTCGGGGTTCTTCGTCGACGTCGACGCCCACAGCGGACGCTGCACGTTGGCGCCCTTGGCCGCCAGCGCGTCCCACCCGGCGCCGCTGAAGATGCGCTCGAACTCCGCGTAGGCGATCCTCGCGTTGGCGATCGCGGCCTTGCCCTTGAGCTCCGCCGGGCCGCCCTTCTCGTCGAGCAGCTTGTCGACCTTGCCGTCGACGCGCGAGACGAAGAAGCTCGCGACGGACGAGATGCGGTCGATCGGCTCGCCGGCGTCCGCGCGGCGCTGCAGGCCGTTGACGTAGGCCTCGGCGATCTCGACGTAGCGCTTCACGTCGAACAGGAGCGTCACGTTCACCGAGACGCCCGCGGCGGTCAGCTCCTCGAACGCCTCGACGCCCTCGGCCGTGCCGGGCACCTTGATGAGGACGTTGTCCTTGCCGATCTCCGCGTAGAAGCGCTTGGCCGCCTCCACGGAGCCCGCGGCGTCGAAGGCCAGCTCGGGCGGGAGCTCGAACGAGATGTAGCCGTCCTGACCCTCGGTCGCCTCGTAGGTGCCGCGCAGCACGTCCGCGGCGTCGCGGATGTCCGTGTACGCCAGCTGGAAGAAGATCTCGCGCGGATCCTGCGTCTCGCCCAGGACGCGCTTGAAGCCCTCGTCGTAGCGATCCGAGTGCCCCATGGCCTTCTCGAAGATCGTGGGGTTGGAGGTGACGCCGCTGATGCCGTCCTCGTCGACGAGACGCTGCAGGATCCCGTCCTCGAGCAGCCCGCGGTTGATGTTGTCGATCCAGACGGCCTGACCGAGCGCCTCGATCTCTCGCAGCCGGTTCGTCATGTCTCGTCGGTCCTCTCTGGGGGTCACATGTGAGCTTAGTCCGGCGCGAAGCCCGGCTACCCAGGCGGTTGTCATCCCATCCGGCTTCGCACGGGGCGCGGTCGACTGCTTCACTACCGACTCGTGCCCCGCGTCCTCGTGTGCGACGACGCCCCCGGTTTTCGCCTCATGCTCGGTCTCACGCTGCGCGATGCCGGCTGGGACGTCGAGGAGGCGGACTCCTACGTCACGGCGCTCGCCCGTGTGCGCGAGGCGCGGTTCGACGTCGTCCTCGCCGACATCTGGATGCCTGAGCCCGACATGAAGTCGCTCGCGGAGATCCGCAAGCTGCTGCCGGAGGCGACACTGGCCGTGATGAGCAGCCTCGACATCGACCAGGCGCGGGTCCTCGTGGCCGAGGTGGACGGCGTGGACATGGTCCTCTCGAAGCGCACGGCCCCCGAGGAGCTCGCGGCGGCGCTCGAGCCCCGGCGCGAGCCGACCTAGGCCCGGCTGCAGATGCGGCGCGCCCTCGACCGCCTGTTCCAGTTCTACTGGGGAGAGGGCATCGCCGACGACGTGCCGGCGCTGGCGTACTACCTCGTGCTGTCACTGGCGCCCTTCGCGCTGGGCGTGGCCGCCGTCGCGCTGCGCCTCGACGACGCGCTCACCGCGCTGTCGGTCGCGGCGCAGATCAACCGCTACCTGCCCGAGCAGGCCCACGGCGACGTCCAGCGTCTCGTGGTCGGGACGCGGGAGAGCTCACCCGAGCTGCTGATCGTCGCCGTCGCGGCGATGCTCTGGACGACGTCGGGCGCGATCGGCGTCATCGAGCGCTGCCTCTCGCGGATGCTCGGGGGCGAGCGCCACCACATCGTGCTCGGCCGCATCCGCAACATGGTCCTGGGCGCCGTGGTGGCCGCCTGCGTGATCCTCGCGGCGATCGGTACGTCCGCCGTGAACGACATCCCGTTCCTCGGTCGCAGCGCGTCACCTGGGCTGCTGCTCGTCGTGACGTCGCTGGGCTCGATCGCGCTGTTCGCGACGATCTACCGCTACGCGCCACGTGCGCACCTGGGCTGGCGGTCCGGTCTGCTCGGCGCCCTCCCGGCGGGGATCGGCCTGCAGATCGTCCCCGGCGTCGTCGGGCTCTACGTCAACGCGGTCGCCGGCTTCCAGGCCGTGCGGCTGTTCCTCGTGCTGGCCGTCGTGCTGCTGGCCGTCTCGCTCCTGGCGACGCTGGTCCTCGTCGGCGCGGGGATCGCCGCGTACGCCGAGCGCCGCGCGCGTGCGGCGGCTCAGCGTACGCGCCCGGCGGTGACTGCGGCGGCGCCGCAGGCGACGGACCCGGAGCGCGCACCCGTGCGCACTCCGTCGTAGGCGGAGACCCCGTCGGGACCCGGCGAGGGGCGCAACGCGCCCTCGACTTGACCGGATCCCCTGGGATCTGAGCGCCGACCCTGGCGGCCGGCGGAGGCGCTCAGTTGTTGAGCGCGGTCTTCAGGCCGGACGCAGCGGAGAAGCGCGCCGCCTTGCTCGCGGCGATCTGGATCGTCTCGCCCGTGGCCGGGTTGCGTCCTTCGCGCGCGGAGCGCTCGGAGACGCTGAACTTCCCGAAGCCCGAGACGGCCACCTCGCCGCCACCGGCCAGCTCGTCGGCGATCGTCTTGAAGACGGTGTCGACGATGTCCTTGGCCTGGTTCTGGCTGAGACCGGTGTCCCCGGCGACCTTCTGGGCAAGCTCCTGCTTGGTCATCTCTGCTCCCGTGTCGGTTGCTCGAGCGACGCGAGGCTAGCGCTCCTCTCGGCGGAAAGACGCCAGACCGCCCGTCCGGACGGGGGAAAACGGCACGTTGGGAGCCTCCGCGAGACATCCGGGAAGGGATTTCGGGGCCGACCGCGAATGAATCCGCCCAGCTCTGGCGGTGCCGCCGTACCGGGTCTAGTGTCGCCGCCCCATGCAGCCGGGCGTTTCTGCACCTGCCAGCCGTGCGGGCTGGATCGGCGCGGCCTCGGCCGCCACCGCCATCGCCGCGTACGTCGTGATCTGCCTCGTCGCCGGGGTCTCCGTCGACGTGCGCGAGCGCGACTCCGCAATCCTGATCTTCGGCGCGCTGGCGCTCATCGCGGTGGCGCTCGTGGGCTGGCGCCGCGCGATGCGACGCGCCGACGCCGCCGTGCGGGCACTCGAGGAGGAGCGCACGCGCCACGCGCAGGCCGAGCGCGAGGTGCGTGACGTCTCGCGGGCCCGCGACCTCGCGCTCGTCCGCGAACGGGACCGCTTCCGCAACGACCTGAGCCGCCAGGAGGCCCGTGCGGACGGGCTGGAGCGCCTGCACACCGCCGAACGCCGCTGGCACGCGGCGTTGCGCGACCGCATCGACGGCATGCACCGTGAGGAGGGCGGCGAGGGCGACATCGACCGGGTGCGCGAGGTCCTCCTCGGCACGTCGCTCGAGCTGTCCGGTGCCACCAAGGGCATCCTCATCACCCGCAGGCGCGGCGACGTGGGCGGCCATCTCGACGTCGTCGCCGCCCAGGGCGTGCCGCCGGCAGCCGGAGAGGCCCAGGCGGAGCGCTTCGCGGCCGAGCCCGTCCCCACGGGAACGGTGATCCGCGAGCAGGGCGAACTGGGCGACACC
>Ga0268266_10007154_pt1 | contig 10110 bp, 12 predicted proteins | sample KBSS13metaG_FD_190356 | JGI IMG/M metagenome (GOLD analysis project Ga0268266, IMG submission 190356) | Switchgrass rhizosphere microbial communities from Kellogg Biological Station, Michigan, USA - KBS S1-3 metaG (SPAdes) (version 2) | ecosystem: Host-associated > Plants > Roots > Rhizosphere... | reverse complement strand
CGTGCTCTCTTGCAATGCTGCGCGCCTCTCGACGATGGCGTGGTTGAACAGTTCGAGCACCAAGCCAAAAGCCGCCAGTTCCTCTTCCTCGATGGCGTCGTCATCGTAACATTCAAGCGTTTCACCGATGATGGCGTCGACCTCGCCCTGCATAGTCAGCAGGTCCTGGTTGGATTCCGCGGCGCGTACCCTGGAAACCATGGCGAGGATCCTATTGCGATGGCCGGTGTTTTCGTCCCTTTCATCCCGATTTAGATATTGACGCAACCAGGCGCCGGCCGAACCAATTCCGGAGAGAAGCAGGAGCGCAAACCAGAAGTAATCGCCGTACCTGTCGAGGAAGGTGCGTTCGGTGCCGTCGATGACGGCTGCGGCCCCCCGATGTACCGGAAGCTCCGCGTCCTTCTCGGTGTCCGGCTTGGTGATGTGCGAAGCGCCAGGCACTTGCCTGGCAATCGCTTGACGGACGGCGAACAGTTGCCGAAAAAATGCCGCCACCATCGCTTCAGACAAATCCTTTCGCGCCATGATCAGGTGGCTCACGCTGACCGTCTCGACTTTGTCATCAGGCCAGGCCGGATTCGCATTGAACACGCTGGGCGGAATTTCCTCAGATTCATAACGCGGGTGTTTCAGAGCGATGGCTTCCGATGCCTCGATGGCGAGAAACTTCGGCTCGCCTCGCACCCGGGCCGTCGCGGCGATGGCGTCGGAGGTGATTTTACTGTCGAGTGGGCCGACTGCCATGAACGCATCGAGGGTCGGGTCGCGCGCCAAATAATCAATTTGGTCCGTGCCAAACTGCGAAACCGCGACCTTACCCGCCTCCACGCCGGAGGCGCTCAGGATGAGCCGCAGCAGCGCGGCGTTCGCCGGCGCCCGACCGATCACGCCAACCTTGTGCCCTGGGAGATCCGCGATTTCCTTGATTTTGAGTGCGAGCTTTCGCTTGGCGCTCTTGCCGCCAAGTCCGGAAGGCGCCCACAGCACAACGAAGTTCTTGCGCACGATGGCGACGGTTTGCGCGTCGGCCGGCATCTCCAGACCCCCCGACCTATCGCAAGGTCGGCCTTGCCAGCACCAAGCAGGGCGAGGGCGTCGACCGCGCCGTCGGTCGTAATCGGAGACAGCCTTACCGTCCTGCTCTCCCTGGCGAAGGCTTCGGCCATCGCCTGAAGCACTTTGTGATCGTCGCTTCCCGAGGGGCCGACGGCTATCCGGAGAGTGATCGGCTGCAACGCATAATACAGCGCGCCCGCTGCGGCGCCAAAAACAAGAAATCCAATCGCCAAGACCAGCAGTAAGGTGTTGCTCCTTCTGCGTCGTCGGCGGGCTGCATCACTGGATTCATTTGCACCATCGGACGAGGACATTGCCGTTGCCAGTCGGAGATCAAAAAGCGCTTCCTGCTTTCCAGGAATACCACAATTTCAAGAACAACGTCGCGGCAGCAACCTTGGTTTCTATAGTGTAATACCACTTGGCGGCCGAATGCATTGGGACGTTTGACTAAAGGGAAAGTCCCATGACCGGAATGGGACATGTCATGGGCGCGAAGAGCCTCAACCGGGCAGGATCGCCGTCACTGCCTCGGGGCGGGACAACAAACATGTCTCGTAAGAGAGCTCAACCCTGTGAAGGTCCGGGCCTCCTGCAGGAAATTGCTCCAGCGTAGCGCGATACAGTCATTAAATTTGCGGAGGGGAGCCTCAGGGGAGCAAACGTAACGTATAGCGTCAGCCACCGCGTAAATGATGCAAGGTAATTTCCGGCGGGCAATTGAGGCGCACGGGAACAACGCTAGAGCCCGCACCAACGGAAGTATAGCCGGTCATATCGCTGTACTGCCAAGGCCTAGCCCCCATCCGTCTTGGCAGCACCACCTCGAGCTTGATGGGAATGGATCCGGGGAGACAAATCTGACCGCCGTGGGTGTGTCCGCTCAGCATCAGATCAAAGTTAGCATGGGCAGCCTGACGATAGACCTCCGGTGTGTGAGACAACAAGATCGAGAACTCACCGGGGGTATCGCGAGAGCGGCTTTTTCGATGTTGTCCACTCTGAAGAAATGTGCATCGTCGATTCCCGCAAGATAGATCCGTGGGTCCTTGCGAACGATTGTCTCGCATTCATTGAGCAGCACGCGAATGCCCATAGCTTCGAGCCCGGGAACCATCTGAATCGAATCGTGGTTGCCGAGCACGGCATAGATTGGCTGTTTCAGATGATTTGCCACTCGCGCGACACCATCCAGCGCGGCTTGCCTTGGGCACCATCGAGACCGAACTGGCCACAAAGCTCATCTATGGTGCGGGACAGGACGCGGGCCACAGCTACAAGTGGCCGTAGCATTGCGACCAAGGCTTCTGACGCGCCTGGATCCGGTTGGTGAACTGCCGGCTTAGGTAACTAGAGGGGGTCGTCGCATCTTAGCTATATGCGGACGGAGATCCTGGGCTGACGACCCCGTGCCGACCGCAACATCCCTGATTGCGACCGACAGAATTTCACTCGCGCTCGGCAGAGCGGGTCTCTAACCAAAAAGGGCCTTGAGCGAGGCGGTTAATATTCACGCAACAAAGCCGGCGACCATTGCAAGCATTATTGTCAAATCCCGCGCAAGCACATGATCTTGTTTCACCTGGTGGCTAGACTGCTTCATGTTCGTTCACCGCAGTGAGGGCGTTATTTCGCTCTGGTTCGGGTTAGCTCATGCCCGCTGCCGCGGCGCGCCACCCGGCGACGCGGCTATTAAAAGCTAGCTAGATCGTGCGTTGCCGTCCGGCTACCATGCCATAAACAAGCAAAACGATCACGGCGCCAACCACAGCGCCGATCAGCCCGGCACCTTCGCCTGGCCGATACCAACCAAGTGCTTGTCCGAGGTACGTCGCGACGAACGCACCTACAATTCCGAGGATTGCGGTAAGGATAAAGCCAGTGGGCTCGTTGTCGCCCGGCATGATGAACTTGGCAATCACACCTGCTACAAATCCAATTATAATTGTCCACAAAATGCTCATGTGATTGTTTCCTCTGAGGAAAGTGTAGGCGGGATATGCCCGTTTTAGCCGGCGGTAACGTTTCATGTCGGCTGGCGTTCCAATTAACTGTCAGCCACGACTTGGAAAAGGGATTAAAGGGGTTGGCCGGATCCACCTAGTGGACCAACAGTCGACCGCTGGCTCGAACTTTCGAGAAGCGACGCTACGAACAGACGACTGACGGTTGCAGCGCGTCGCCATCCAATGGACATCGTGCCAGTTCGGGGGCGAGCGGCCTTGGTTTGCGTGTTCGGTCAATGCAAATGGAGTGTATTGCCGTCGCCGGTCAGCAAGCTGTACGGAGCCGGACGCCTATTTGCCTGCCGTCACTGCTATCGGCTTGCGTATGCAAGTCAGCAGGAGTCGGCTCACCAGCGCGGGCTTGGAAAATCGCAAAAGGTCCGGATGCGGATGCACTGGCGGACCTGCGAGCGTTAGCGCCGCGTCCATGACGTAGCCGAAGAACGATCAAACCTGGGCCTGATGGGCTTTGTGGAACGATTGGCCCGCCGGACATCCCGCGGCACTTAAAATTGAAACGAGGAACGCAACGATGACGAACACGACACCGACATTGCCGGCCGAACCAGGCACCGACATCACCCGCTTCAACGCGCTGCGAAACGGCGTTCTGTCGCGCTACACCGTGCTGCCCTGGGAAAGCACCGAGGAATACCGGGCAGTCGTCAAGGCGCTGGTGGCTGAGCATGTTCCGCAGGGCCCAACAGAGGAGCACCTTGTCGAAGAGATCGCCAGCATCCTCTGGCGCTAGGCCGACAGTCGGAGACCCGACAAAAATCCCCATTGCAGTCGTGCACGGATGCGGTCCGTCATTCCGCCAAAATAGCAAGTCCAGCAACGGCCCCAGGGAACGAGGTTGTGGCAATGCGGACGTCAAAGGATGGCCCCAGCCCCCTCCAGCGCTAGGGCCATCCTTCCCGCCGCCGGGGCCACGGAACGCAGCGGCGCTTCCCTTAATTCTGACAATTGCCATTTGTTCCCGAAAGTGCCGGACGTCGACGACGGGTCATGGCGCATTCTTGTCGACCAAGTTCGGCCTGTCATCCAATTCGGCGCTGACTTCGTCTCTTCCGCCAAATAATGAGAGCCCGACAAGTCCGAGTATCAAGGGCACGGTTCCGGCTACAATGAGCCAATGCGGGTGTGCGAGGAACAAGGCTAATGCGTTTGTCATTTTCGCCTCGTTTTGCTCAAATCAACGAGCGGCGGCATGTGTGGGCTATTACCGGCGCGGCGTGACACCTGCTTAACGCGCTTGCAGATTGGTTTACGCTGGCGGAAATCGCACGCTGTTTCCTTGTTGGTCGGAGACGACGCCGATGTCAGGCCGTTGCAAGTGCCGGAAGGCCTTCCAATCGCCCGTTGATGTCTCAAATTCGCTTAGGCGGTCCCGCATCTGTGGCGTAAGACTTGCTATGAATGCCGAACGTTTACGCCGATCATTGATGACGTAAGCCGTCAGCCCGATAGCCAGGCAAGAAACAATCACAGTGAGGAAACCTATCAACATTTAATGCTGCTTTACTACAACCGCCCAGCTACGCCCGTTTCGGGTCATCAACGCCGTTCATTGCCACTTGTTCCCGGTAGGAGTTGGCGTCCTAACGGTGGGGACCGATGGCAGTTGAGTACAAGCCCCGACTGCAACCCTCCCCAGTGACTCGCCCTGAGGCTTTGAGAGCCGGTCCCATGTTCTCGGAAATATTCTTGGCTGATAAACTTTGTTGCGCAATTTTTGGCAGCCCAAATTCAGAAAAATTCTTTGAGGCCAAAGTGGGCCGGGATAAATACGATCCGGGGACGGGGGCACCCACTGGAAGGTCGGCTAGTGGTAGCACCGGACCCAGTTCAAGATTGAACTGAAACCTTAGCCTTGCCTGCCTGACCTGTGCGGCCTAGGCCCAAGGCCATCGATCCAATCAATCACCATCGCTTGGCAGCAAAGCTGATGCCATGGATGGCAGTTAGGGCAGGACACCATGCGATGCCGGCCTATTTTGTTGGAGGATTATAAGACTGGGAAATCAGTACGGCCCGCGCGCCGCCCACAATCGGAGCCGTTGTGTCACAGCGTACACAACAAAAGACCGCCCGAAGGCGGTCAGTCTCCCCGCAAAGCAGAGGACTAGATTTCAAATGCGGGTCGCCTGGCTCGTACTGCTGTTTGGCCGCGCAGCCTCCTGCGCTCGATCAGCTTTCCACGCTTCGTACGCTGCGGTACCCGGTCTCGGGGGCGCGTCGGCGGGCAGGCCGCCCATCCACGCTGGCATATCCGCAACAGGATTGATCCCGTGCTCGTCAGCCTGCCGGCAAGCCTGAAATGAGAATGATGATGGGTAGGCCGCACGGTGGATCACGATTGATGCCGGCTAGAATTGTTATTTGACCTTCGCACTGTCATCGAGCTCAATGTAGGAGCGATGAATCATGGTCGGTCGTTTATTGCCATCGAATAGAACGTTGATTGATGCGCTGCCTGGTTTGGGAAATGCGACTACAACGCCGGTGCGAATCCTAATTTTGGGGCTCCGGGACACGCCCAATTCGGTCAAGCGGACTCGATCGCCCATCCCAAGCTTGATCGACATCGCTTCGCCTTCGCATGCACGGCCTCGTCGATACTGCCGACGACGGTTAGCCTCGAATTAGGGTCGTCCACCGTCGCAATGCGAGTTAGTTGCTTTCGGCGGTCAGAGCTCATGTTTCAAGCAGCTCTCTTTGGTGGGAGTTTCGAGCTGTTCGGACAGCCGCAGTTGCTCGTCCAGCTGCTGCACTAATCGTGTGAGCCGCTCCTTGGATAGGGGGTCAAGAGCCGATCCCGCCATGCGCCTTGCCTGCTCCAGGCGCCGCAATAGTTCCATGCGATCGCTACCTTCCGCCATACTCGCAACTCCGTCTTAGTTAGACGAAGGAACACGGCGAATGGTTTCGCTAGACGGTTTTTAAATTGAGGTCAGCCGGTATGACGGCGACCTTCCGATCAAGTTGCCAAAGCTCGATGGGGCGAGCGTCTGCTAATCGCTTAGCTTGTTCTACGGCCTTGGTGTCGTCTCCGCAGTCCAAGGACACCACGTCATAGAAGTGACCGTCGTCGCCCACTAGGTAAATGCGATAGTCCGCCATGGAAGTGCCGGTCCCAAATCCACCGAGGGTCTGGGAAGGCTAACCGTTGGTAGGAATGTGAAGCAAGTTGACATCGTGCGATCTGTGCGCTTCGCAAAAATCTGATGCCGCGGCGCAACAGACTCTACGATCACATGGCCGTTTAACATGCGAGTTTGGATAGCCGAAGAGAACGAGCGCCTCAATACGTTCGTGCCAAAGGCGCCTCCAAAGGGCTATGGCTTTATCCAGCCCGACACTGGCGGCAAGGACGTGTTCGTCCATATCTCGGGCGTCGAGATGGCAGGTCTAAGCAGCCCGACTGAGGGCGCTAAGGTAGGCTACGAAGTCACAACTAACGGTGGCCGTCATCCATGACGTCGGCAGATCCAGCGCCACGACGCGAACACGTCGCGCTGTCAGCTGAGCCCTCAGCTTCTCCCAATCGCCAGTCCTGAGGCGCGACAGACGGTAAACCTGCTCGAGTAGCAAGATGTCACCGGGCTGCGCGTCATTAAGCAGCCGAAACAGCTCAGGTCGCGACAGCTTGGCGCCGCCCTCGTTCTCGACGTACGAGGCAGCGATCCGTCGGCACCGGCCAAGGCGCGCTGATTGTAAACATTGCTGGGCGGCGCCTTTTTGGACGCCGCAATGGGCTGTCTCTTTTGTTTCTTCTCCAGCAATTCTTGCAGGGATGACGCGTAGTGATCCTTGAATTTGGCAGGTTCGAAGTGCCCACTTTGGTTTCCACGATGTGCTTGGCGAGGTCGAGCAGGTCGAGCGTCCTTGGTGATCCTGACGTCTTGGATGTGGTCAAAATACTCGGCTGCGTCCCGCACTTCAATGTAAAGCAGGCGGGTATCCAGTCACCGGGCAAAACATGACGGTTCCTGTCGGCGCAGTCATTGCCATTTTATCCCGCTCCGATACTCTGCTGCATCGACCGGCGCCATTCCAGACGGTGGGTCTTTGCATCGCGATCTTTTTTGAATTCAGGTGGCATTAGCCAATGCCTACAAACGGCCGTGCCGATTGGAGGAGCCATGATGCGTTTCAACATCGGTGTGGAAATCACCGATGCGCTAGCGATGCGGACCTTAGCCTTGCAGCGTCATTTAGCGCAGGGCTATAGCGAGTCGGATTTCATTGCGGCCGAGACCGTCCTATGGCCGGACCAGCCCGAGGCCTATTGGCTGACAGTGATCGCCGACACTTTGGGCTCGGATCGTGGCTTCCGCTTCGTCAGAATGCACGAGCAATAGCCGGCGCGCGTCCGCTGAAACGGCAACAACATCGTATTGGAACTCGCGCAGGTCTAACGTCCGCGCGCGTTCTGCTCTGACTGATGAATGGAGCCCCACGTTTGGGCTGAACGCCAATTTCCCCCCCCCGATCAATGTCTAGTTGATAACTGTAGACAACAACCACATTAGGACTAAAATAGTGCCGGTACCGCGGATCTCATTTCTAAATTCGCGCCACCCTTATCTAAATCTGAGAGGGCGCGCCTTATGCAAAATTTCGCTAAAGCCATCACCACGGTTCTGATCGTCGACGACCATCCCGTGGTTCTGTCTGGCTGCCGGTCGCTTTTCGCATCGGACAGCGCCGTGAAGATCGAAGAGGCCACCGACGCCAAGTCCGGACACCGCGCCTATGTGACGAAGCGGCCCGACGTCACGGTGATCGATATCAAGCTTCCTGATGTTTCCGGCTTCGAACTGATGCGGCGCATCCGCAAGGATGATCCGGACGCCAAAATCATCATGCTCAGCATGAACGACGATCCCGCTTACGTGGTTCGCGCTATCGAGTTCGGTGCGCAGGGCTATGTCTCTAAAGGCGACGATCCGAGAATGCTGGTGAAGGCCGTCCGTAAGGTTGCTGCGGGATTCAATTTCATTCCGCCACAGCTAGCGGAGGCAGTTACCTTTTCAGCCGCTTCGATCAAGGCCAATCCTGCGTCTCAGATGACGGCGCGCGAGCTGGAGATTTTACGCCTACTGGGCCGCGGCGACAAGATCGTCGAAGTCGCCGATGCGCTGGAGATTTCCTATAAGACCGTTGCCAATACCACGTCCCTGCTTAAACAGAAGCTTCACGCCAAGAACCATTCGGATCTGGTCCGGATCGCGGTCGAGATAGAGCTGGAATGAATCAAGCGCTTATCAACCCTGGATCGACTTGGGCAGATCGTTGCTGATTTGAACTGGAACGGTATCCACGGAATTGTTACCATGTCGGTGTCAGCGCAGCCGCGGCCGGACGCGGGCTCAGTCTCGTGCCCGCTTCGTCTCGCTATTAGGAGCCGCGAAAGAATTGAATCGGCTCTTCACCTCAGATCAGTTTAATCGACGTAAGTTCTGAAACCCGGCATTGATAAGAGCCGAACTTAGAAGTGGCTCGGGAAGACTGTGCACAATGGTGCGCATCCCTTTTTTTTCCCAACCCGAGGGACTTACCATTGAGGCTCTCCGGTGCGAATCCCGCGGTCGGAGCCACAACCCAAATTTGGAGTGCCGACAAAGAGATCAACCGGTAAGTCCATCTTGTCCTTTGCGGTATTTGCGCTTGCTGATTTCCGGAGGCGCTCGACCGGATTGGACGCTGGCTGCGGTCGCTAGTCTCATCGCGGCTGGTATCACGGCATCGATCCGATTCCTGTTTGGATGAACGAAGGTATCGCTGTGTGAAAGTCATGGAGTACAGGACTGTCCAGTTTGAGGTCGTTGAAACGACGAACCCCTATGGCTGGAAATGGGTTGTGTTTCTGGATGCTACTAGAACTCGGACTGGGATCGGGCTTACCCGCGCTGACGCCGTGTCGGATGCTGAATTTGCTATCGACAAGGCACTGGACAGCCGACCGCGCAAACCTGAGGAAAACGGCTCGGCGCGATCCTAAGCAGAACGAAACGTTTCATTCGGATGGGGGCAGGGTCACGGCGCAGCAAACAGTGATTGGGCGAGTGGCTACCATGGATTTTAGGCGACACGACATTCGTAACGTTCATCGATTGTTTCGAGCAGTTCTTGAGCTGCGCCGGCAGGTCACGTCCCTCGAAAAGGCTGAAAGTGGTAAGCTGCATGACACGCGTTCCGGAATGAACTATTCGCCTTTGCCGAGGACTAATTTGGATGGACGCAGCGCGAGAAAAGCAGGATTTACAAGAAAAGCTCGTAAGGTGCCGTATACTGCTCAGCGAATTCCCCGAGGGAGTGACCGCTAAGAATATCAAGGATTTGGCGGCGGAACTCGAGCAGCAAATTCGGGCACTGGAGGAAAAGTCATCTGGTGCCCCGCAAGAAAAGTAACGGCCCGCCGAAGCGGGCCGTTTCGTTTTAATCGATAATTTCTACGATCCTGTGAGTTCCAGGATCGACCAAAACGGTGCGATCATTGACCACCGTGTAGCGGTACTTAGTGACCCCGTATTCTCGGGGGACTTCATAGTAAGTCACGCCGCTGGAAGGCAGATCGGCGCCCACGCGGATATCGCTTTGATAGCGATACGAGGGATGACGCTGACCCGTCACGTAGGTGCGAAATCGCGGCCGTGACTCGTCAGCGATCCCGCCGGCGACTGCGCCGGCCGTTGCGCCCACAACAGCACCGGCCGGGCCGCCGACGATTGCGCCGCCAACGGCACCAGTAGCTGCTCCCGTCGCAGCACCTCCCTGTGCGAAGGCGACGGTCGAGCCAGCTAGCGCAATCAGCAACGTTCCTAGCACACGAGGCGCATGTGAGTGCGTCGCGCGGCCCCCGGCCATAGGCGCGCATCGATAAGGCTCGACGCGCGCACTACTTTCTTCATGACTGTTCTCTCCAGAGTTGATCTACGAAGGCAAACGGACGCGCGGATCAATCGTTCCGCTTCAGCGACGGTTGGTTGTTACTAGACGGACATTGGTTGCTCGGTCGGCGTTGCGGAGGCACGCGGAA